>JAABUM010002125.1_pt1 | contig 27511 bp, 23 predicted proteins | sample 5559161 | NCBI WGS metagenome assembly JAABUM01 (sample SAMN10711868, study PRJNA513369) | rock metagenome | isolation source: Antarctica rocks | place: Antarctica: Victoria Land, Siegfried Peak nord
GGCCCTCGCGGTCGTCGATGTCGAACCAGGTGCCGAGCTGCTCGAGCGGCAGGCCGATCCCGCGTGCCCGCTCGGCGGTCGCCGCGGTGACCGCCTCCGTGCTCCAGGGAATGCGCGCGAACAGCTCGTGCTCGGATGCTTGCATGCCAAGCAGCCAGTATCCGCCGTCGTCGGCCGGACCAAGCACGGCACGGCGTCCCGGCGCCAGCAGCCGTTCGGCCGCGCCGGCCAGCCACGCCGTCGGCAGCGTCGGGCTGTCGGCGCTGACCAAGCAGGCCGCGCCGTATCCCATCCCCAGCAGCGTCCGGGTGGCGTGCAGCAGGCTGCGCCCAAACCCATCGACCCCTGGCGCGGCGCCCCCCGCGCCGTCAGCGAGCGTGAGCCTGGTACCGGGCGCGATCAGACCGTCGAAATGCGCTTCGTGCCCTGCCGGCGCATAGGCGACATAGCCGTGCACCGGGGCTGTGCGAGCCGCCGCCTGAACGTTTGCCGTAATGTCGCAAAGGAAGGCAGCGCCCATCCGCGCCGCTTCTTCAGCGGTAAGCAGGCCCTGCAGCCGCGTTTTCACCTGGCCTGGCCGCGGCGCCTTTGCCATGACGGCGATGGCGCAGACCTTATCGAGCCTCATGGCTGCAGCAGGTCCACAGTCTTTACCAATGCGTTCTGTCCCAAATCACGGCGTCAGCATCGGCCGGCGCCCAGGATGCGGCCGTCGTCTGCCTGCACGATGACCGCGACCTCCTCCCCGGCCGGGACAGCGGCATCCAGACGCAACGGCTGCCCTGTCCGAGTTCCCGCGACGGTTATGTGAACAGCTCCACGACAACCGGACGGTCACTAGCCTGTGCCGCCAATGCGGGCACTATGCGTCCGACGCCGAGAGCAAGCCAATGAGCGCGCATATATCGTTCCCTATGAAGGCCAGGCAGACCGTGAAAGTCGCAGCCGCGGCGCCGCACCCGGCACGGCCCTGCATGATCAGCCGCCGGTCTCGCCATCTCCCGCCGGCGGATTGCATCGGACCCGCAAGACGGTGATTGTGGACGCGCTGTCTCTCATGCACAGTTACGACGGCTAAGAACAATCAACTCCGCAATCGCCGGAGGAGGAATGGGTGCCGGACCTCACGCAAGCTGGGCTTGCCTATAGCCAGGATGCCGGGCCAGGCGTGTTGGGCGCGGCCAACACGCTGCTTGAGCTCACTGGCATCGGCAAGTCGTTCGGCGCGGTACGGGCGCTGGACGGCATGGACCTGGCGATCGGCGCCGGCGAGGTAGTCGGGCTGATGGGCGACAACGGCGCCGGCAAGTCCACGCTCACCAAGGTCATCGCCGGCAATTTTCCACCCAGCCAGGGTGAAATCCGCCTCGAAGGCGCGCTGGTCACCTTCGACCGCCCGGCCGCCGCCCGCGACGCCGGGATCGAGGTGATGTACCAGGATCTCGCCATCGCCGAGAACCTGACTGCGGCGGCCAACGTGTTCCTCGGCCGCGAGCTGCACCGCCGGTTCGGCCCGCTGCGGGTGCTGGACCACCGCGCGATGAACCGCCGGGCAGCCGAGCTGTTCCGCGAGCTGAAAAGCGAGACGCGCGCCGAGGACACCGTGCGGGAAATGTCGGGCGGCCAGCGCCAGGCCGTCGCGATCGCCCGGACCCGGCTGGCAAAATCGAAGCTGGTGCTGATGGACGAGCCGACCGCCGCCATCTCGGTGCGCCAGGTGGCCGAGGTGCTGGAGCTGATCCGCCGGCTGCGCGACAGCGGCACTTCGGTCATGCTGATCAGCCACCGCATGCCCGACGTGTTCACCGTGTGCGACCGGGTCGTGGTGATGCGGCGCGGGCGCAAGGTGGCGGACAAGCCGATCGCGGCGTCGAGCCCCGAGGAGGTGACGGGCCTGATCACCGGCGCGATCGCTGCCGCCTGATGCCAGTCTTCAACTAATGCCAGTCTTCACCTAATGTCAGTCTTGTCCAAGACTGCCGCGCCCGAGATCGACCCTGGCTTCGATAATGTACGCCGCGCCGCCTGGCACCGCCGCGGCTTCCTCGGCAGCCAGACCGCCTACGTCACGCTGGCCTTCGTCGTCATCACCGTGCTGGTCGCAACCTTGGCCGGCAACTTCACCACTGCCAACAACCTGCTGAACATCTCGCGCAATTTCAGCTACATCGCGCTGATCTCGCTCGGCATGACCGTCGTGATCATCACCGGCGGCATCGACCTTTCGGTCGGCGCGGTCACGGCGCTCACGGCGGTCTGCACCATGGTGCTGATGCGGTGGGTGACCGGCTCGGCGCTGGCGGCGGTGCCTTGGGCGGCGCTGGCCGTGCCGGTCGTGGCGGGGCTGGCACTGTCGGCGTTCGTCGGCTGGGTGAACGGCATGATGGTCGCCCGCGTCGGGCTGTCGCCGTTCGTCACCACGCTCGGCATGCTGTCGATCTGCCGCGGGCTGACCTACGTGATCACCCAGGGGCGCGGCCAGCCGCCGAGCGGCCCGTATGTGGCGGAGTTCCTGTCGATCACCAACGGCAGCGTCGGCGGCCTGCCGGCGTCGGTCGTCTATATGCTGGTCTGCGCCGTGGTGCTCGGCTTCGCACTGCGCCACACCAGCTGGGGCCGGCATCTGTTCGCGATCGGCGGCAACGAGCAGGCGGCGGTGCGCACCGGCGTGCGGGTCGCGCGGGTGAAGGTCGGCGCCTACGTGCTGTGCAGCCTGTCCGCCGGGCTGACCGGCATCCTGCTGGCGGGCTGGCTGGGGTCTGCGCCGGCGAACCTCGCAAACGGCTACGAGCTGCGGGTGATCGCGGCCTCGGTGATCGGCGGCGCCAATTTGGCGGGCGGCGTGGGCGGGTCGGTAGGTGCGGTGATCGGCTCGGCGCTGATCGAGGTGATCCGCAACGGCCTCGTGCTGGGCCGGGTGGACGCGTATTGGCAGGACGCGCTGATCGGGCTGATCATTATTTTGGCGGTACTGGTTGATCGGCTGCGGACCAGGCAACTATAGGCGCTGTAAGCAGTAACAAGCTGAGGGGGGCGAACACATAATGCGTATCCTGAACACCCTATTGAGGACCGGCGTCGCCCGCGTGCTTTTAGCCGGGATCGCCGGCGTGCTGTTGGCCCCGCCCGCCCCAGCCGCCGAGACGCTCCGCTTCGCCGTGGTGCCCAAGGCGATGAACAACCCATATTTCGACCTTGCGCGTGATGGTTGCACGAAGCGGGCAAAGGAGCTCGGCAACGTCGAATGCGTTTATCGCGGCCCCGTCGAGCACGAGCCGGCGTCCCAGGTGCAGATCATCCAGGACCTGATCACCCAGGGGGTGGACGGCATGGCGATCTCCGTCCCCGACGCGGACGTGGCGGTCAATGTCATCAAGCAGGCGCGCGACGCCGGCATCGCCGCCATCACCTTCGACGCCGACAGCCCCAAGTCGGTGCGCCAGGCCTATATCGGCACCGACAACGCCGAGATGGGCCGCGAACTCGGCCGCCAGCTCATCCAGCGCCAGCCAAAGCCCGGCACCTACATCACCCAGTCCGGCGGCCCGGCGGCGGAGAACCTGAACGATCGGCTGAAGGGTTTGAACGAGGTGCTGGCCAAGGCAGGCTGGAAGATTGCGCCGGGCTCGCCGTCATACTGCAACGACGACGCGGCTCTGGCGAACCAGCAGCTTACCGACCAATTGACCGCCAACCCGAACGCCAATGCCGTGGTGCCGATCGGCGGCTGGGCGCTGTTCGCGCCCGAGGCCTACAAGGGTTTCGTGAACGCCAACCGCAAGCGCTACGATAGCGGCGAGCTGTCGCTGGTCATGCCCGACACATTGCGGGTGGAGGTGGAGCTGCTGCAGCAGGGCTACGCGCAGGTGCTGGTCGGACAGCGGCCGTTCGAGATGGGGGAGAAGGCGATGGACATGCTGCTGGCGCTGAAGAAGGGCCAGGCGGTGCCGCCGGTCACCTATGTCGGGCTGGACGTCGTGACGAAGGCGAACGCTGCGCAATTCCTGAAGTAGCTCGGATATTCGGAAATGAAGACCATCAAAGGACCCGCCATCTTCCTGGCGCAGTTCGCCGCCGACACTGCCCCACATAACACCCTGCCGGCGATCGCGCGCTGGGCGGCGGGGCACGGCTATAAGGGCGTGCAGATCCCAAGCTGGGACGCGCGGCTGTTCGACCTGGCCCTCGCCGCGCAAAGCCGGACCTACTGCGACGAGGTGCGCGGGATCTTGCACGAGGCTGGGCTGGAGCTGACGGAGCTTTCGACCCACCTGCAGGGCCAACTCGTCGCGGTGCATCCGGCCTACGACCTCGCCTTCGATGGGTTCGCGGCGCCCGAAGTGCGGGGCAGCACAGGCGCGCGCCAGGCCTGGGCCGTCGAGCAGATGCACCTCGCCGCCCGGGCGTCGGCGAATCTAGGTCTCACGGCGCACGCAACGTTCTCCGGCGCGCTGGCCTGGCCCTATCTTTATCCATGGCCGCAGCGCCCGGCCGGCCTGATCGAGGCGACGTTCGACGAATTGGCCAAGCGCTGGACGCCCATCCTGGACGCCTTCGACGCGGCGGGGGTGGATGTCGCCTATGAGATCCACCCCGGCGAGGACCTGCACGACGGCGTCACGTTCGAGATGTTCCTCGACCGCGTCGGCAACCACAAGCGCTGCAGCATCCTGTATGACCCGAGCCACTTCCTGCTGCAGCAGCTCGACTATTTGGCGTTCATCGACATCTACCGCGAGCGCATCCGCATGTTCCACGCGAAGGATGCCGAGTTCCGGCCAAGCGGGCGGCAGGGCGTCTATTCCGGCTACCAGCCCTGGGCCGAACGGGCCGGGCGGTTCCGCTCGCTAGGCGACGGGCAGGTCGATTTCGGCGCAGTCTTCAGCAAGCTGTCGCAATATGGCTTCGACGGCTGGGCGGTGCTGGAATGGGAGTGCTGCATCAAGGACAGCGAGCAGGGCGCGGCCGAGGGCGCGACGTTCATTCAACGCCACATCATCAACGTGGCTGGGCGGGCCTTCGACGACTTCGCGGCCAGCGGGGTGGATATGGCGACGAACCGCAAGCTGCTGGGTCTCGCCTAGCGTGGCCGGGCCGCAGCGCCGCATCCGCCTCGGCATGGTGGGGGGCGGCGAGGGCGCGTTCATCGGCGCCGTCCACCGCATCGCCGCGCGGCTGGACGACCGCTACGAGCTGGTGGCCGGCGCGCTGTCGTCGGATGCTGGACGGGCGCGGGACAGCGCCGCCGCGCTGCATCTGGCGCCGGAGCGCAGCTACGCCGACTTCGCCGCAATGGCCCAGGCGGAGGCGGCGCGGCCGGATGGTATCGAGGCTGTCGCCATCGTCACGCCGAACCACCGGCATCACGCGCCGGCCAAGGTGTTCCTGGCGCACGGTATCCACGTGATCTGTGAAAAGCCGATGACGCATCGCCTGGAGGATGCGCTGGACCTGCAGGCCGCCGTGCGGGCCAGCGGCGCGCTGTTCGCCGTCGCCCACACCTACACCGGCTATCCCCTCGTCCGGCAGGCCCGGGCCATGGTGGCCGAGGGCGCGATTGGCGAGGTCCGTGTCGTGCAGGTCGAATATCCGCAGGATTGGCTCACGACCCCGCTGGAGTCGATGGGCCCGGATCAGGGCGGGCAGAAGCAGGCGGAGTGGCGCACCGACCCGGACCGCAGCGGCGCCGCGGGATCGGTGGGGGACATCGGCACCCACGCCTTCAACCTGGCGGAGTTCGTGACCGGGCTTTCGGTGCACAGCCTGGCGGCGGAGCTGACGAGCTTCGTGCCGGGGCGCCGGTTGGATGACAATGCGCATATGCTGCTGCGTTTCGGCGGCGGTGCGCGTGGGGCGCTTTGGTCGTCCCAGGTCGCGGTCGGCCATGAGAACGCGTTGCGGCTGCGTGTGTATGGCGCCAAGGGCAGCCTGGAGTGGGCGCAGGAGCAGCCGAATGCGCTGCTGTTCACTCCGTTCGGCGAGCCGCCGCGCCTTATCCGACGTGCCGGCGCCGGGTCGTCGCCGGTTGCGGCCCACGCGAGCCGCATCCCGTCCGGGCATCCGGAGGGGTATTTGGAGGCGTTCGCCCAGTTGTATCGCGATTTTGCCGAGCAGGTCGCCGCCCGCGCGGAAGGCCGTGCGGCAGACTCGGATAGCTTGGTGGTGCCCGGCATTGAGGCGGGGGTCCGTGGCATGCAGTTCATTGCTGCCGCCGTCGCGTCTAACGGCGCCGATGCGGCGTGGGTAGCGATTGAGGACTGAAGCCGATACGGGCTAGGTCCAAGCTACCGCTGTGTTTGGTTGGGAGCAATTATATGACGCTCTCAGCAGAAACGGCTGCTCTGCGCCCAAATCAGACGTTCCTAATGGTCCAGTGCGATGCCGAAAGCGGACGCTCTGATACCAGTTGCCATAAGTCTCGACCTGAGCGTGCCGGCGTTCGCGTCCCAATTTGGTTTACGCACCACGCCGAGGATAGGGGTCAGCTTTTACGCCAACGGGTATGAGTGGGCAAGTGGCTGGCTGGATGGTGCCATTCAGCGGCGTGCTCAACGCCCGCGACCTAACAGCACCTGCTCGTGCCGCTAAACCGCACCATCCTGAGTTCAAAACGCCGGATAGGTGCCGCAGCGCTGCCTTTAAGCTTCGATCAGCCGGTCCAGCGTGATCGGGAAGCTGCGGACGCGCACGCCGGTCGCGTGCCAGACCGCGTTGGCGATGGCGCCCGCGGTGCCCGTGATGCCGATCTCCCCCACGCCCTTGATGCCGAGCGCGTTCACGTGGACGTCGCGTTCCTCGACCAGGATAGCCTCGATGCTCGGCACGTCGGCGTTCACCGGCACATGGTATTCGGCCAAGTTCGGGTTCATTGGCCGGCCGGAGCGCTTGTCCATCACGGCATGCTCGTGCAGGGCAAAGGACACGCCCCAGATCATGCCGCCATAGTACTGACTGCGGACCATGCGCGGGTTGACAACCGTGCCGGCGGCGAACGCGCCGACCAGCCGGGTCACGCGGACCTGGCCGAAATCCGGATCCACCTTCACCTCGGCGAACACCGCCCCGTGCGCGTGCATGGCGTAGGCGGACTGCGCCGCCGGGTCGGCAGCACCAATGCCGCGCCCCTCGATCTCCGCGACGCCGGCGCGGGTGAGGATGTCGGCATAGCTCTCGCTGCGCGCCTCGTCGTCGCGGCGATGCAGCCGGCCACCGCGCGCGATGACGCCCGCATTGCCGGCGCCGAACAGCGGTGAGCGTTCGTCGCCCGTCGCCAGCTCCGCAAGTTTGGCGATCACGTCCGCCCCGGCGCCGTCGATCGCAACGCCCACCGTTGCCGTGTGGGCCGAGCCGCCGGCGATTCCCGCATCCGGCAGGTCGGACGTGCCCGAGCGGAACTCCGTCCGCTCCGGGTCGAGGCCCAGCGAATCGGCCGCGATCTGGGCGAAGGCGGTCCAGGCGCCCTGGCCCATGTCGTGCGCCCCGGTCTCCACCACCCCCGTGCCGTCCTGGCGCAGCACTGCCCGTGCCTGGCCCTGGAACATCAGCGCCGGGAACACCGCCGTGCCCATGCCCCAGCCGACCAGCATGCCGGCCTCGTCCCGCATCTGCCGCGGCGCCTGCGGGCGCTTGGCCCAGCCGAACCGTTCGGCGCCCTGCTCGTAGCACTGCCGCAGCGCTTTGGAGGAGAACGGCTTGCCGCTGATCGGCTCCACATCGGCATAATTCTTCAGCCGGAACGCGAGCGGGTCCATGCCGCAGGCCAGCGCCATCTCGTCGACTGCACTCTCCAGCGCGGCGCTGCCGGGGGCTTCGCCGGGTGCGCGCATGAACAGCGGCGTGCCGGTGTCGATCCGCACCGCTTCGTGCGACGTGCTGATCGCTGTGCTGGCATAGAGCGCATGAGAGGCGTTGGCCGCCGGCTCGATGAAGTCGTCGAACGTGCTGGTGGCGGTCTTGGCGTGATGGCTCAGCGCCGTCAGCGCGCCGTGGCCGTCCGCACCCATCTGCAGCGTCTGCCGGGTGGGAGCGCGGTGCCCGACGGGACCGAACATCTGCTCGCGCCTCAGCACCAGCTTCACCGGGCGGCCGACGAGGCGGGCGGCCATGATGCCGAGGATCTGCGGCCCCGACACCAGCCCCTTCGAGCCGAAGCCGCCGCCGAGGAACGGGCTGCGGATATGGATGCCCTCCGGTGCTACGCCAAACAGCCCGGCGATGCGGGCCTGTGCCATCGCCAAGCCCTGGCTCGGCGTGTCGATGGACAGGGTGTCGCCGTCCCAGGCCGCCACGATGGCGTGGGGCTCCATCGCGTTGTGATACTGCGCCGGCGTGTCATAGACCGCTTCCATCCGGACCGACGCCGACGCGAGTCCGGCCGCGACGTCGCCATGGCTCTCCTCGGCCGGGCTGCCAGCGCCGACAGCCGGGGGTGCGAAGCTGTCATCGGAATCCAGGCCGGTGCGTGCCGGCTCGGCCTCGTATCGGGGGGCCAGCAGGACGGCGCCCTCGGTTGCGGCCTCGAGCGTGTCCGCCACCACGACGGCGACCGGCTGGTTGGGGTAGCGCACCTTGTCGTTCTGCAGCACGTCAAGCCGGAACATGAACGGGTTGTTCTTCGCGTCCGGGTCGAGCGCGAGCTTGGGTGCGTTCGCCGGCGTCATCACCTCGATCACGCCGGGATGCGCCTTCGCCGCCGCCACGTCCAGCGCGGTGACCCGGCCGCGCGCGACGCTGCTGACGGCAAGTGCGGCATAGACCATGCCGGGCGGGTGGTTGTCGGCGGCGAAGCGGGCGGCGCCCATGGTCTTGAGCACGCCTTCGCGCCGGGTCAGCGGCTGGCCGATGCTCGACCCCATGCGGATATGCGCGGGCGCTTGGGTAAGCGTGATCTCAGACATGGGTCATGGCTCCGGAGAAGGGCGAGGCAGGGAGGGCGGGCATGCGTTCGGGCGTGCCCGCGGCAGCCAGCGTGAGCGCACGCACGACGATGCGGCGGGCGAGCTCGATCTTGAACGCATTGTCACCGGACGGCTTGGCATCGGCCAGCGCCGCCTCGGCCGCCCGGCGGAACGCGGCGGAGTCGGGACGGGCGCCGGCCAGTTCGGCCTCCGCAGCACGCGCGCGCCACGGCTTCAGCGCGACACCGCCCAGCGCGATCCGGGCCTCCGTGACCATCCCGCCCTCCAGGCGGAGCGCGGCTGCGGCCGAAACGACGGCGAACGCGTAGGACGTGCGTTCGCGAACCTTCAAGTAGCGGGCGTTTGCGGCGAAGCGGGCGGCTTCGGCCGGCAGGCGCACCGCAGTGATTAGTTCGCTGTGTTCGAGCAGCGTTTCCCGCTCCGGCGTGCTGCCGGGCAGCAGATGGAAGCTCTCGAGCGGGATGTCGCGCCGCCCGCTGGCGCCCTCGACCTCGACCACTGCGTCGAGTGCGGTCAGCGGCACGCAGAAATCGGACGGATGGGTGGCAATGCAGTGTTCGCTCCACCCCAGGACGGCGTGCAGCCGGTTCTCGCCGTCCACTGCGTCGCAGCCGGCGCCGGGGTCGCGCTTGTTGCAGGCGCTGGCCGTGTCATAGAAATACGCGCACCGCGTCCGCTGCAGCAGGTTGCCGGCCGCCGTGGCTGCATTGCGCAGTTGGGCCGAGGCGCCCGAGAGCAGCGCTTCCGCCACGGCCGGAAACCGCTGGGCGAAGTCCTTGTCGTACGCCAGTTCCGCATTGCGCACGAGCGCGCCGATCCGTACGCCGCCATCGCTCAGCCGCTCGATCCGGTCGAGCCCGGGCAGCCGGCTGATATCGACCAGATGGCCCGGGCGCACCACGCCGCCCTTCATCAGGTCCATCAGGTTGGTGCCGGCGGCCAGGTATGCCGCCCCTGGCACGGCACCGGCCGCGACGGCCTCGGCGAGCGTCGCCGGGCGGGCGTATTCGAAGCGGTTCATGCCGCGTCCCTCTGGCCGGACACTGCCCCAGCCTCTGCCATGGTCCGCTGCGCGTCCAGCACGGCCTCGGTGATGCCGACATACGCGCCGCAGCGGCAGAGATTGCCGCTCATCGCCTCGCGCACTCGCTCCGGATCGTCGCCAGTCTGGCCCTCCTGCATCATCCCGATCGCACTCATGATCTGGCCCGGCGTGCAGAAGCCGCATTGGAAGCCGTCATGCGCGATGAACGCAGCCTGGACTGGGTGGAGCTCGTCGCCGTGAGCTATGCCCTCGATGGTGAGGATGTCGGCGCCGTCATGGCTCAGCGCCAGCGCAAGGCAGGAATTCACCCGGTGACCGTCCATCAGCACGGTGCAGGCCCCGCACTGCCCGCGGTCGCAGCCCTTCTTGGTCCCGGTGAGGTCCAGCCGCTCGCGCAGCAGGTCCAGCAGCGTGATGCGGGGATCGTCGAGGGTGATGGCCCGCTCGGCGCCATTGATTGTAAGGGTGATTGACAGGCTCATGCGGTACTCCGATCAGAGCTGTGATGCGGCGGTAAATACGGAGGCACCCTCCGTTTTTCAAGTGGGCCGCTTTGCAAGTGGAGCGAACCTGAGCCGGCATGGACGATGTTCTTGCAGCCAAGCCCGTGCCCGAAGCCAAGCCGGGGCGCAAACCCCGCGCCGACCGCGTCCGCAACCGCGAGCGGGTGCTCGAAGCGGCGAAGGCGGTGTTCGCCGCCGCCGGCCCGGCGGGTAGCCTCGAGGCCGTGGCGCGTCAGGCCGGTGTCGGCGTTGGAACGCTATACCGGCATTTCCCCACCCGCCAGGCCCTGTTCGAGGCGGTGTATCGCCGCGAGGTGGAACAGTTGGTGGAATTGGCGGAGCAACTCGCGACGGATTTGCCGCCGCTGGAGGCGTTGCGCCGGTGGATGCACGCCAATGTCGAGTTCGTGGCGACGAAGAAGGGCATGTCTGCCGCCCTCGCGGTCGCCGTGCACGCCTCGTCCGATCTCACGGCCTACTCCATGGACCGGCTGGGACGGGCGCTGGAGGCGCTGCTGCGGCGCGCGATGAACGCGGGGGTGATCCGCGACGACATTGGCCCGGAGGACATCCTGCGCACGATCGTGGGCCTGTGCTACACGCACGACAAAGCGGGTTGGCAGCACAACGTGCTTCGCCTGGTGGACGTGTTCGTCGACGGGATGCGGCGAATTTAGACCAAATCACGTTGGTCATCGGCGGCAGTATCTGCTCGCGTCCATCCAAGCCGAACACTCGGGCCGCAACGGGATATCAGCATGGCGGATTGGCGCGCTGCGACGATCCTCGCCGGGCATATCGCCTCATTCTGGCCGGGCGGCCCTGGCGCCGCCGCTTGGCACTCTACTATCCGGCTTGCCGGTCAGCGCAGGCCCACCCTCGCCGGACATACGCAGCCATCCATGATCCTGCCGATCTCGGCGCCCGAAAGAACCCCGATCTCGGCGATGAATACGATCCGCGCCCGAGGCACCCCTGGCGTAGGCGTACCGGCGGCGGCCAGCGTCGCGCGCCCGCCGGCGAGCTGGAACAAAAGCTGGCGGCCGGGCTGCTCCGCCGTCTCGAACAGCCCTTTGGCCCGGGCGAGCTTCGGAGCAAGCCGGCCGATCGCGGCCTGCAGGCGGGGCAGGGAAATCGGCTGCTCGGATACCCAGCTAAGGGTCTCGAACCGGTCGGCCACCGGGCGGCGCCGGCCAGGGTCGCGCGGCGCCGGCGGACGGTCCGGGTCGTCGGGGAACAGCAGCGCCGAGGGCACCTGGCCATGCAAGGCGTCGACGATGACTGCTGCCGGTTTAACCGCAGCCACCGCGGCGCGGATCCGTTCCCGCCCGGCGGCATCCGCGAGGTCAACCTTGCTGAGCGCCACCACGTCCGCGGCCCGCAACTGGGAGCGGAGCAGCGGGTCGTTCAACGCCTCCGCAGATTGCGTCGCGTCGACCACGCAGAGCACCGTTTCCAGTGGCGCCTCCTTGGAGATCACGGGGTCCATGAGGTTGCGGACGATATCCGCCGGATCGGCGACGCCGCTCGTCTCGATCACGATGGCCTCCGGGCGTGGACTGCGCCGCAGGAGGGCCGCAAGCGTTCGCAGCAGGTCGCCCTCCAGCGAGCAGCAGATGCAGCCGTTGGCGAGGCTGACGACCCCGTCGGCAGCGCCCACGATCAGCTCGGCGTCGATGTTGATGGCGCCGAAATCGTTGACCACGGCGGCGATCCGCCGGCCCTCGGCATGGGCCAGCAAATGGTTGACCACGGTGGTCTTGCCCGCGCCCAGGAAGCCGGCAACCAGCAGGATCGGGACAGGCATGTCCGCTAGCCGGTGGCGACGGGCCGGCGCACCGGCCGCCCGGGCCGCGCCGCCACGTCCATCACCCCGTCGGTGACCACCGGCTGCCCGCCGACCAGGAGGTGCCTTACCCCCTCCGCCGGGCGGTTCATTGCCGAGAACTCGGCCCGGTCGGTCAGCGTCTCGAGATCGAACACCACCACGTCGGCGTCTGCGCCCGGCTGCAGCCGTCCTTTGGCGTGCATGTCGGGCGTACTCGGCTCCAGGATTTCCGCAGGGATCAGCGTGCACTTGCGCACGCCGTCCAGCAGCGAGATCGCCTGGCGCTCGCGCACCCAGTGGCGCAGGAAGCGGGTATAGGTGCCGGCGGAGCGCGGGTGGGAGGTGGCGTCCTCCGGCAACGGCCAGGCGTCGCCGGTATAGGTCGTGCCGTCCGGCAGCGACCAGGGCATCGCGTCCGAGGCGATGGCCCCGCCGGGGAACAGCACCGACATGTCCAGCAGTTCGCGGTGGCGCTCGTTGTTCTCCGTGTCCAGGATGTGCCACAGCACCAGGGTCGAGGGTTCCTCCGCCTGCGCCGCCAGGAGCTCCTCCCGGTTCTGGAACCGCCGCCCGTCGGTCACCCGCTGCACCGAGTCGTAGCCGGTGCCGTTCCGCGTCTCGAACTCGGGATCGCTGAAGAACGCAGCGGCCAGCACGGTGGAGCCGGTGCCGTATGGATAGGCCTCCAAGGTGATCGGCAGGCCCTGCTCCTGCGCCTTCGCCACCAGCTGGGCGCAGCGCTCCACGTCCGTCTTGCTGGAGCTGTTGAAGTGGCAGATGTGCATGTGCGCACCCGTGGCGCCGGCGTAGCCGATCAGGCGGACATAGGCCTCGGCGGCGCTTTCCGGGTCGATGCGCGACATATAGGCGACGTGCGTGAAGGTCGGCACGCCGTGCGCCGCCGCCAACTGGCACACCGCCGTCAGCTCCTGCACGCCGGCGCCGGGCGCGTAGGCGTTGAGGATGCCGATGCCGATGCCGCCCTCATCCAGCCCGCGCCCGAGGCGGTCGAGGATGCCCTCCACCTCGGCTTCGCTGGCGACGTTCTCCACCCAGCGGCGGTCCCGCATGGCGCGGCCGAACGCTTCGAGCGAGGACTCCTCGTTGGAGCCGGTCATGGCGCCGATGCGGGCGAAGGCCCAGTTGGCGGAAGCGCCGTAGTTCAGCACCCGCCCCTGGGCCGCCTGGCGCCGGTACCAGGATGCCACCGGCATCACCCCCGCCTCCAGGTCGAGCGTCGTCGTCACGCCGTCGAAGGCCTGCATGCGGTCGGCGGGAATTGATTGGCCGTGCGCGTGCAGGTCGATGAAGCCGGGGGCCACCACCAGCCCGGCGGCGTCGATCATCCGCTCGGCGCCGCCCAGTGCCGTTCCTACGGCGGCGATCCTGCCATCCAGCAGCGCCACGTCACCCACGGCGTCCATCCCGCTCGCCGGATCGATCACCCGGCCGCCGCTGATCACCAAGCCACCCATGTCGTCACTCCGCGCACTAGAAGGCCACCCCTGCCGCAGTCCAGCATCAGCCCCGGGCCGCGTTCGACCGGCGATGGGTCCGCAGGGCAGGCAGTTAAGGCAGATTCTCCGACGTCCGCAATTATCGGCACCGATGCTGGCCCGTGGCGGCGGCCGGATCATCGTGCCGCCGCGTTCCACGGCAGTGCCGAGTGAGACGGCCGAGACCAAGCCCAAGCCCAAGCAGCGGTGTGCCGCCTCCTTGTCGGTGTTTCCACCTCCGCATGGATAGCGTAAGTGGCCGTCTTCATCAGAAAGGTTGCACATGGCACGCACGCCGAAGCCTGTCCCCATTCCCGTTCCGACACGTCGCGGCCGCAAGCCGAACTCAGGCGCTATGCTTCCCGAGCCGGTCATCGCAGGAGGCACCGACGCTGTGGGCACCGAAACGGCCGGAGCTGAAGCTGTGACCGACGCAGTGGTTGGGAAAACGGTCCAAGGCCGGCGGGGCCGCGCGCCCAAGCAACAGGCTGGGACCGCGATATCCTCAGTGTTCCAGAGCGACGCGGGACAGCAGCCCGTGGCGGAGGTGGACCCGCTCGAGGCGGCCGCCGGGCCGGCTCCGGCTGCGGACGACGCCGTGCTCGCCGACATGGCCGACCCGGTTAGCGTCAGTGAGGCCAGCGATGCTCCGTCCAGCGCCGCCGGCCCGGATAGCAAGACCGCGGGGCCGCTTGGCCGGAGCGCCGCGGCCCCGGCACAGCCCGCGGCACAATGGGACCGGGCCACCGATACGGTTCGGTTCAACTGGGCCGAGATCGAGCGGACGGCATCGCAGGACGGCCCCAACCAGGCGATGGCCAAGCTCCTGGTCGCGGCGCGTGCAGAGGGCGCCAACTCGCGCTGGCCGTTCTAGCGCTCGCCGCCTGTGTTGACGCCGTCGGGACGACGGGCGCGCGGGAATGGGGAAAGTCGCATCCCCTTGGCCTGACCGCGGACAGGACACGGTAACCCGGGCTAGGGATCGTTCGAAGTCGTATCGATGCCGGGTAGCCTGTTTCCGAAAAGCGGCACGTCTCCTTTCGGTCCTTCGACCGACCGCGTGCGACCGGGGGCGCGGCAGCGCCGGGCAGGACGCCTGGATCGTTTGTCGGCCGCCGTGCTGACGGGCGACGCCGTGTTGGCCATGCCGGAGATCGGGGTCGAGCTGCCGCTTGTCGAGGTTTATGCCGGGATCACATTCGCCACGGACGACCCGTCGCCCGAGGACGCCTGAGCGGACGGTCGCAAATCTACGTCTGCATGCGCTCGCAGGGAGAATAAACACCACACCGCGCCGATGCCTGGGGCTATCGTACGCCCGCAAAGGTGTTCAATGGCCATCTTGGGACCGCTTCAAGCAAAGCCGGCCTCGTCCGAGCCATGTCGCATTTGGGGTAGAAAACACCGCAGGAGCGGGGGCAAGCGGCTGTCCGCCTCGTAACGGACGCCGCGCGCCCTTGTGCGGCCGCTTTGGCCTTGGCAACGTGTCATCGGACGCTTGCCCTCATTTGCCCGAACTTGGACCCCTGATCATGGGAGTATGCCTCATGGACAGTTGCGATGGAACAAAGGTCGGGTTGATGTGCCTGCTTACGCGCGGCCCGGCAGATATGGGTTGACTTCTCCCCACCCTCCGGAGCCGCCAGGCAAGGCTTTTGTTGGAACCAGCTCGGACCTCGTTCGCGTCAGCGAAGTTACCAAATCCTTTGGAACGAAGGTCGCCTTGCGGAAGGTCTCGTTTTCGATACCCGGCGGACAGATATGCGGGCTTCTTGGGCCCAATGGAGCCGGAAAGACCACGTTGTTTCGGCTGCTGATGGGCATCCTGAAGGCGACGGAAGGCAGTCTGCTGGTCGATGGCCTCGATGCGTTCACGGACCGGGTCGAGGTGATGCGGCTGATCGGGTTCCTGCCGGACGAGCCGATCTTCTACTCCTACCTTTCAGGCCGCGAGCTGCTGGAACTCAGCGCTGCCATGCATGGCCTAGATGTCGGCGCGACCATGGAGCGCATGGCGCCGATGATCGCGCGGCTACGCATGGCCGACGATCTCGGCAGCTACGCCGAGGATTACTCGCGAGGCATGAAGAAAAAGCTCGGCTTGCTGCTTGCGCTGCTGAACCGGCCGAAGCTGCTGGTGCTCGATGAACCCACGAACGGTCTGGACGTGGAAGCAACGCATCTGTTCTACGATTTGATCCTCGACGAGGCGCGTCAGGGCACGACGATTCTGTTCTCCACTCATCTGATGGATCATGTGGCCAAGCTGTGTTCCCACGTCGTCATCATCAACGAGGGGTCCACGATTGCCAAGGGGGCGCTTGACGAGCTGCGGGCAGCCTATGGTCAGGCAAGTCTGGAAGACATTTTCCTGCAACTGACGATGCGGCCGGCGCAGACATGAGCGACGCAAGGCCGAGTTCGCCCGGCTCCTGGCGAGTTGTCTGGCTTCTGCTGGCGACATCGCGCAAGCGCGCTATCGGCCGGCAGAAGCGCGCACGGCAAATGTTTCGTCAGCAATCGGGCGGCAAGGCCGCGAACTGGAGCGGACTAGGCGTTCTGCTCACGGTCGCGGTGATGGCCGGCGTCCATGTCGGGGGCGCTTATCTGGTGAGGGGCGCGGTGACGGCGGGGCAGCGTGTCGCCGCCGAACAGCGCGGACAGGTCGTGGTCGGGGCGCAGTTCTTCCAGCAGGTGCAGGAAGCGCAGGATTGGGCCGCCGACCAAAGATCGCCATGGGCGGAGATCGACCTGGCTATGCGGCCGCTTTACCGTGCCGAGGCCGGACGCCTGGCCAACGACTATGGCGGCAATCCAAACGTCATCGCTGACCATCTGCGCGCGACAGTGCTCGATCACAGGATCGGCGATTTCATCACACCCGACCTCGCTGCCCCTGGCCTGGCGGGATTAGGCGCATCCGGGGGTTTTCCGGCGATGCTCGGCTCCATCGCCCTGCTCTGGTGGGGTTTGATGCTGGTTATGCAGGGCGAAGGGCCGGAACTCGACGTGCAGCGGCGCCGGCATCCGACATGGGAATGGCTGTTGAGCCACCCGGTCCGGCCTGGCGCGATGTTCTGCGCCGAGATGCTCACTCCGATTGCCGCCAACCCCCTGTTCTGGTCGGCGCCGCTCATGCCTGGGTTTTTGTACGGCTTCATCTATGGCCCTGGACTTGGCATCCTTGCCGCTTTGGTCGTCGGCATTCCCATTGCGGTCGCGGCGGCCTGCCTCAGCAAAGCACTCGAGATTGGCGCGCTGCTGCGCTTCGCACCACGGTCGCGCGGGGCGATATTCGGCCTGATGGGGTGGCTCGGCTACACCACGATGGCGCTGCTGTTCGTCGGCTTGTTCGTGATCGAGCAGCTTGCCACCATAGCAGCCGGGCCTTTGCGACCGCTTGCTGGCCTACCCTGGCCGGTGCTCGGTCTGGTTCTGGGGCAGGCGGACGATGGCACGTTCTCGTTCACGGCGGGGATGCTCACCTGCTGGCTGCTTTCCGGCATCGTCGTCGCAGCGTCGGTCGGGTTCAGCATCTGGAGTGCCCAGCGTGGCCTGAGCGCACCCACCGACAGTCTCGCGCCGGCGCCACGACGGGTGCGCGGCGCCCAGGCACGGTTTGGCAGGGATCCGCTGTATCGCAAGGAATTGCTGTGGTTCGCGCGCGACCGGAGCGCGGTCGTCCAGGTTCTGCTGGTGCCGCTGACGATGGCCGGTTCGCAGCTGTTCAATCTGCGCAGCGTGATCGCCGAAGCACAGGGCGCGTGGAACTATCTCTGCGGTGCCGGCATCATCTTCGGCACGTATTTCCTCGCGGTTCTAGGCCCAAGATCCCTTGCCTCCGAGGGCTCCGCCCTCTGGATCGCGCTGACCTGGCCGCGTGGCCTGGAAAGCCTGCTGAAGGCCAAAGCCCGGCTCTGGGCCTTGGTTTCCTCCTGCATCGTCGGGCTGATCCTGTGCTACGCAGCCTATCAATTCCCCGCCGACATCTGGCGCGTGGCCCTGGTCGGAGGCGGTTGGGTGCTGTTCGCACGCAGCATGGCGGACAAAGCGGTAACGCTGGCCACCGTGACCGGACCGTCCGGGGAGGCAGAGAAAATCCCCGCCGGCCGCCGATGGGCGATCCATCTCGGCACACTCACATTTGCAATCGGCGTACTGACCCTTCAATGGTCCGTCGCCGTCACTGGCATCGTCTATTCGATGATGACGGCGGCGGCGATGTGGCAGAATTTTCGCGCCCGCCTGCCATATCTCTACGATCCGTGGTCGGAGCGCCTGCCAGCCCCTCCGACCCTCATGCACGCCATGATCGCTATCGCCCTGCTCGTGGAAGGCGGCGCGGTCACAACCGGGATAGCCCAGGTCTTTGCCGCATACGACGCCGCGGCGATCATGCGGGCCTTGGCCTACGGCGCATCCGCGTTCTGCGTTTCGGTCGGGGTCGTGCACTTCCTGGCGAACCGCGGCGTCCGCATGACGGACATCTGGCGCTGGCGACCGGTGGACCCTGGATCGGAGTTGTCGGGATGGCGTTTCAATGCATCTGGACGCCGATCCCTGCTGGCATCCCTGCTCATCGGCTGTCTGCTTGGGCTGGCGCTTGGCCTACTCGGCCGAGGCTACCTCCTGATCCTTCATCAATCCGACTGGATAGGAGAGATGCTGGACAAGGCCAACACTCAGATGGACTCCGTGCCGCATCTTCGCGCGTCGTATTTCGTCATGGCCGTCCTCATCGCCCCGACCGCGGAAGAATATCTGTTCCGCGGCCTACTGTATCGGGCACTGGATCGGGAGTGGCACGGCTGGCGTGCCGTGGCGGGCAGTGCTGCCTTCTTCGCCATCTACCACCCTCTCTTGTCCTGGCTGCCGGTCGGGCTCCTTGGCATCACCAATGCCCTGGTGTTCAAGAAGACCGGACGTCTTGCGCCAGCGGTCCTGTTGCACATGGTCTATAATGCGATGGTCTTGGGCTGACATACACGTCCCTCCATGTGCATGTGCCTTCGTCGGTTTAGGTTTAATTATGCTAAAGCGTCGTCCAATCGATCTGCTCTTTCGATTGGACAAAGATGCTCGCCTAAACAAAAGGCTATAGCTTTTCTCCGATTCACTTCGATCGGAAAAAGCTTTAAGAGCCGGATTTCACAATTCGCGGGCCAGGCGTCCTGCAACCAGGACTATGCATGCGGTCTGGAGCAGGGCCTGCACGATGAAGCCGAGCCGGCCGCAGCGCAAGGCAAGGCGCTTGTTCCCCAGGGCCTCCGCATCAAGCGACGGGCATGTGGTTTCCACGCGTGTGATGGCGGCCAGGCCGGGCCATTGACGGCGGCTAGCCACGCGATGTCGGTGGCGAACTGACCGACAGGCCTTGCTGTCGCAGCCGGTGCAGCATGTAGAGCTCGGCGAAGCCGTTGCTGGCGATGGTCGCATCGTAGGTTTCCGTCGAAGCGTGCTTGCGCCGTCGTTGCCTCAGGCATCGCGGCGTCCAATGGACGTCCTGCCCTCGACGATGGCACCGCTTTGCTTCAGCCGGTCGACCTCATCTGCCGACAGGCCGGCTCCGAGCATGATTTCCCGGCTGTGCTGACCCAGCGTGGGCGGATACCGGGTCAGCCGGGTCGCGGCCAGGGAGGACTGGGCCGGGAAGCCGATCAGGCGGATGTGGCCCTCGGTGGGATGCTCGACGTCGGTGAACATGCCGACGGCGTCGAGGTGGGGGTCGGCGATCAGTTGCTCGGGGCTGAACACCTCGCCGAACAGTATGTCGGCCTGCAGCAGGTCATCGACCCATTGCTCCGTCGTGCGGCTCGGCATGACCTCGCCGATCAGGCCGTAGAGTTCATGCAGGCGCGTGTTCCGCTGCACCGGGTCGGCGAGGTCCGGGTCGGCGCGCAGGTCGTCGCGGCCGATCATGGCGAAGAAGCGATGCCATTGCGCGGTGGTGTAGGGCAGGACGCAGAGCCAACCGTCGCTCGTCGCATGCGGGCGGCGCATCGGGTTGACGACGCGGCTGTAGCCCGATGGGCCGTCGGCCGGGACGTAGGTCAGCCCGGCCATGTGCTCCGGCAGCACGAAGGCCGCCATCGCCTCGAACATCGGCAGCTCGATCGACCGGCCCTCGCCGGTCCGCATGCGATGGATGACGGCGGTCAGCACGGCGTTGACCAGCATCAGGCCAACCGCCTTGTCGGCCACGACCGACGCGACCAGCTGCGGCGATCCGGTCGCGCGTCCCTGCAGGTCGACCAGGCCCGACATTGCCTGGATGGTGTCGTCGGCGGCGGGACGGCCGGCATAGGGTCCGCGCTCGGAGAACCCGTAGGCGGCGCAATAGATGATCTTCGGGTTGATCGCGCGGACCGACTCGTAGTCGAGCGACAGCCCGGCCATCGCCGCCGGGCGGACGTTGGATATGAAGATGTCGGCATCGGCGAGCAGCCGCCGGAACGCCGCCTGCGCGTCCGGCGCCTTGAGGTCGATGGCGAGGCTGCGCTTGTTGCGGTTGAGCTGCAGGAAGACGTGGCCCATGCCGGGGCTGCGCGTCGGCAGCGTACTGCGGAACGGGTCGCCGGCGGGGGATTCGACCTTGATGACGTCGGCCCCGTAATCCCCCAGCGTTTGTGCCGCGAGCGGCCCCATCGCCAGGGTCGTCATGTCGATGACCCGCAGGCCCGACAACGGCTGCGGGCCGGCTGGACGGTTCCCGGCTGGATCGGTCACTGGAAGAACAGCCGTTGCGCGTTCTCGTGCAGGATGCGCGCGAGATCCGCGTCCGGCAGGGCTAGTGCCCGCGCCGCCTGCGTCGTCCGCTGCAGGTCCAGCAACGGGTAGTCCGACGCGAAGACCACCTTGTCGCTGCCGCGCGTCCCGTGCCAGCGGCCGCCCATGAGGTCGAGCAGCGCCTTCGGATAGCTTTTTGGCGACCAGGCGGAGGTGCACAGAAAGAAGTTGGCGTGCCGCGCCGCGAGGCGGACCGCCATGTCGGTCCAGGGATCCCCGATATGGTGGGCGACGATCGTGAGGTCGGGGAAGGCGAGCGCCACGTCGTCCAGGTGCGCCGGATTGTTCGGCTCCATGGGCCAGAGCGGGCCGGGCATGCCGACATAGGTGAACAAGGCCAGCCTCAGTTCCGTGCACTTGGCATAGAGCGGGTAGTACCAGCGGTCGTTCGGAGCCAGGCCCCAGGGCGACGGCGTGATGTGGACGCCGGCCAGGTGCGGGTTCTCGCCCAGCGCCTGCACGATGCGTGGACCCTGCATGACGTCCCAATACGAGCCCGGCCCATGCTCAGGCGGCATCACGGTGGCGAGCCAGCGCAGCCGCCCGGCCGAGGCTGCGGCAAGGCTCGACAGCTCGGCATGCAGTGCATCGAGCCGCTCGAGCGTGGTCGGGTAGTAGACCTTGGCAGCCAGGATGCCGTGCGAGACCGCGGCCGCGTCCATGGTGGCGGAGACGGCGGCGAGATCGAGGCGGCGCACGGCTTCGCCGGGTTCGGTTGCATGATGGAAGGTATGCATGACGCGGCGCAGGCGGGGGTCATCGGTCCAGGGCACCTCGTCGGCGCGGGGGACGCGGCCGGGGCCGCCGATCCAAGGCGAATGCAGGAAGGCGTCGATAATCGGGCCATCGTACATCGGCGTGTCCATCCCATGCACCACGCGCTGTCTCGTCGCTGGAGGAGAACGGCACAGGTCTTTTGATTCTTCAGTAGTTGGAAAAGGTGTTCCCATGCAGGGAGAACTGTGTCAACGCTGGCCGAGCCATGTCCATGCCCTTGGCGCTATGGCAGGCTGCCAGCACTGACCAAAAGCGGCGGAAGACCAGCGACGCACGGGAGGATCTAAGGGATGTCCGGGTCAGCAGACGATCACGCGAAGCCCGTGATGATGCGTCGGCAGTTCGGCGCGCTGTCGGGGGCGGCTGCGATCGTCGCGGGCTCGGGAAGCCGGGCATTGGCGCAGTCGGCGAAGCCGCTGACCATCGCCGTCTTAAACGATGGGTCGGGACCCACCTCGGACCTGTCTGGCGGCGGCGCCATCGTCAGCGCGGAGCTCGCGATCGAGGATTTCGGCGGGTCCGTACTCGGCCGCCCAATCACGTTGCTGCGCGCCGACCACCAGGCGAAGTCCGATCTCGGGATCGCCTTTGCCCGGCAATGGTACGATCAGGGCGTGGCGGCGATCTTCGATGTCGGCATCACCACGGTGGCGATCGGCGTGCAGCAACTGGCGCGCGAGAAGAACAAGCTGGCGGTGTTCACCAGCACCGGCACGGTCGACATGACGCGGTCGCTGTGCAGCCCGAACGGCATCCACTGGACCTACGATTCCCACAGCGTGGCGGTCGGCGCGGCGCGGGCCAACATGGAGGCCGGCGCGAAAAGCTGGTTCTTCATGACGGTCGACTACGCCTATGGCCGCAGCCTCCAGGCCGAGGCCACCGAGTTCATCGAGGGGCATGGCGGCAGCATCCTCGGCGCGGCCAAGCACCCGTTCGAGACCAAGGATTTCTCGTCCGACCTGCTGAAGGCGCAGTCGTCCGGGGCGCAACTGATCGGGCTGGCGACGCCCACCGGTCAGATCAGCAACATCGTCAAGCAGGCGGCGGAGTTCGGCATCGGCCGCGGCGGCGGCGGCCCGCAGAAGCTGGCGCCGATCGGGCTGTTCTTTAATGACGTGAAGGGCCTCGGGCTCGATGTTGCGCAGGGTCTGCTGGTCACCGAGCCGTTCTACTGGGACCAGACCGATGCCACGCGTGTTTTTTCGAAGCGATTTCTCGAGCGCTATCGCCGCATGCCGAACAGCCTGCAGGCCAGCGTCTATGGCGCCGTTACGCATTACCTAAAGGCAGTGAAGGCCACCGGCACCGACGACACGGCGACGGTGGTGGCGGCCATGAAGGCGGCGCCGGTGAACGATTTCATGACGCGCGACGGCGTCATACGCGCCGATGGCCGGGTCGTGCGCGACCTGTATGTGTTCCGGGTCAAGGCGCCCAAGGAGTCGGCCAACGAATGGGACCTCTACATGCCGCTTTCCACCATCCCGGCGCATGACGCTTTCAAGCCCGCCGACGCCTCCGTCTGCAGCCTGGTCAAGTGAGCCGGCGGGGCAGGGCGCAGCGATGAAGGCCTGGGCCGTCGTCGCGCACAATGCACCGCTCGAATGCGTCGAGCTGCCCGACCCGGAGCCGGTGGGGACGGAGGTCGTCGTCGAGGTCACGCATTGCGGCGTGTGCCATTCCGACCTGCATCTCTGGCACGGCGGCTATGATCTCGGCGGCGGCCGGACGCTGTCGGTCAAGGATCGCGGCCTGGTGCTGCCGGCGGCGCCGGGGCACGAGATCGTCGGCCGGGTGGCGCGGCTCGGGCCCGAAGCGGCGGGTGTTGGGGTCGGGGACGTCCGGGTGGTCTATCCGTGGGTCGGGTGCGGGCAGTGCGCGCGTTGCCGGGCGGAGGAGGACAATCTGTGCGCGGCGCAGCGGAGCCTCGGCGTCAGCGTGAATGGCGGCTTCGGGCGGCTGGTGAAGGTGCCGCATCCCCGCTACCTCGTGCCGTTCGACGGCGTGGCCCCGTCGCTCGCGGCCACCTATGCCTGCTCGGGGCTGACCGCCTACTCGGCCGTTCGCAAGATCCTGCCGCTGCCGCCCGAGGCGGCCGTCGTGCTGATCGGGGCAGGGGGGCTGGGCCTCGCCGCCATCGCCGTCCTGCGCGCCCTGGGGCATCCGACGATCGTCTCCGTCGATGTCGGCGCGGCGCAACGCGAGGCTGCCGTGGCGGCTGGGGCGACCGTTGCCGTCGACCCCGCGTGCGAGGACGCGGCCGCACGCATCGGCGGCGCCGGGCCAGTCGGCGCGGTGATCGACTTCGTGGGCTCGAACGCCACCGTGCAGATGGCGATGGGCATCCTGCCGAAGGGGGCGACGCTGATCCTGGTCGGCATCGGCGGCGGCGAGCTGACCCTTTCGGTCGCCGGCACCATTTTTCGCGCTCACACCGTGCAGGGTAGCCTGACCGGCTCCATTCCGGAGTTGCGTGCGGTCCTCGCGCTCGCACAGGAGGGAAGGCTCGCCGCCATCCCGGTGCACGAGGTCGCAAAAGCCGAGGTGAACAAGGTCTTGGTCGCGCTGCAAACCGGCCAGGTGACCGGCCGCATCGTGCTGACGGAACCCGCGTCCGGCGGCTGACGCCCCGGTGCCAAAGAAGAAGGAACCGACGATGGCAGCCCTGATCACCGAGATCGCGTGTTCGGATGCGACAAGTGTCACGATCCGCGGCAAGAGCCTGGTCGACGACCTGATCGGCAAGCGCACCTTCACCGAGATGGTCTATTTCTTGACCTGCGGACGAGAGCCGGGCGCCGCGGAAACGCAGGTACTGGATGCGTGCCTGGTCACGCTGATGGAGCACGGCTTCACCCCCGCGGCGCTGGTCAGCCGCATCACCGCGGACTCGGTGCCGGACCAAGTGCAGGTCGCGATGGCCGCCGGGCTGCTGACGATCGGCAACGTGTTCGTCGGCACGATGGAGGGCTGTGCGGCCTTGCTGGAGGCTGGCATCGGCAGCGACGACCGGGCGGCGTGGTGCGATCGGGTGGCCGACGAGCATATCGGCGCCAAGCGCCCGCTGCCGGGCTTCGGGCATCCGTTCCACAAGCCCGACGATCCGCGTACGCCGGCCCTGTTCGGCATCGCGGCCGACGCCGGGGTCGGCGGCCAGCATATTGCGCTGCTGCAGCAACTGGGGCAGGCGGTCGACGCGCGGGCGGGGCGCCACCTCACGATCAACGCGACCGGCGCGATCGGCGCCCTGCTGCTGGAGATCGGCGTGCCGCCGTCCATCATGCGCGCTATCGCCGTGATCTCGCGCTGCGGCGGCCTCGCCGGCCATATCGTGGAGGAGCGCAAGACCAAGAGTGCGCGGACGATCTGGAAGCTTGCGGAAGAGAACATCCCCTACATCTCGGCCGGCACCTGAACGGGCGCTGCCGCCATCGGAAGAAAGACGGCATGGAAGCGATCGTCGACCTTTCAGGCAAATGCATCTTGGTCACCGGCGCCGGCCAGGGCATCGGCCGCGCCACCGCCGAATTGTGCTTGCGGCTCGGCGCCAACGTCGCCGTGATCGACCTCAAGGCGGACGGCCTGCGCGAGATCGAGGCCGCCGGCGGCGCGGATCGTGTCCTCGCCGCAGACGGCAGCATCACCGACCCGGCCTTCGTGCAAGGCGTCGTCGAGCGGTGCTGTTCGCAATGGGGAGGCGTCGACGGCCTCGTCAATAATGCCGGGATCACCCGGCCGGCGATGATCGCCAGAATGACCCTGCAGCAATGGCAGGAGGTGATCGACGTCCACCTGACCGGCTCGTTCCACTGCCTGCAGGCGGTCGGGCTGCGGATGATCGATCAGGCTGCGGGCGGACGCCCGGGCGGGGCGATCGTGAACGTGTCGTCCGACGCCGGGCGGAAGGGCACGATCGGCCAACTGAACTACGGGACCGCCAAGGCGGGCGTCCTGGGCATGACCATGAGCGCCGCCTTGGAATGGGCAAAGTATGGCATCCGGGTGAACACCGTTGCCTTCGGCGTGGTGGAAACGCCGATGACCGAGGTCGTCCGCGGGGAGAAGTTTCGCGACACCTATCTGGCGCGCATCCCGCTCCGGCGCTGGAGCACCCCAGCGGAGGTCGCCAAGCCGATCGCCTTCCTGCTGTCGGATGCGGCGTCGTATGTTACCGGGCAGCACCTCGGCATCAATGGCGGCGCCCACATGGCCGGCTGACAAGTAGCGGGGCGAACTGGCGTCCCATATCCTCAGACCTGTCCGCGCAGCTCGGCGTCGATGCGCCGCAATTGCTCGCCGGCGTTGAGCAACGCGGCAACCACAGCGTCCTTGTTCGCCGCGAGCCGCTCGAGCGGCCCGGCGGCCGCGACGCCATACCATTCGTCGCCGACGTTCCGGGCAATCGCCAGGGCCATCACCTCGGACACGTTCTCGCCGCGCGTCAGGAACCAGCCCCGGGCCTGGCCCGCCTTGATATCCTCGGCCAGCGCGGCCGCGGTTGCGATCGTGTTCGGGGTGATTGCAGGCAAAGCGAGCCGCTTCACCAGACGGTCCAGCTCCGACTCTGGCAGGGCGCCCAGCATGGCTTTGCCGATCGCGCTCGAGTGCAGCGGCTTGGTGTCGCCGGGGCTGGCGGCGTAGCGGATGGTCTGCCGTCCCTGCAGCACGTCGAGGTAGGTGATGCTCATGCCCTGGCGCTTGCCGAGGATGACCGTCTCCCCGGACGCATGCTGCAGGGTCTCCAGCACCGGCCCGATCCGCTCCAGCACCGGGTCGTTCAGCGCGATGCGCTGTGCGATCGTCAGCAGGCGCTTGGTCGGATAGACGCGCTTGCGCTCATCTAGAATGTAGACGTAGCCGCGCGCCTGCAACGTGCGCACCAGGGCGTGGCAGCTCGAAATCGGCGACCCCAGCCGAGCGGACAACTCGGTCAGCGTCAGCGGCCCCTTCGCGTGGGCGAACACCTCGAAAATGTCGAGCGTCCGCGCAGCCGTCTTGACCGGGTCGGATTTTGCGGAATCGGGCTCGTTCATTCCGTTCATTCTACCACACTAGCCCGCTCCGCTCGTCCCACGGCCCCACCTGGCTTCCGCTCTCGCACTGCACGTAATTCATATATACGAAATATCTTACCCATCCAAGAAATTCGTCTTGACCCGCTTCGCCCAGCGGGACACATCACAACTGGCCGGCGGTGCGCCGTTCTGCGACATCAAGGGTATGCGGGGGGAAGCCAATGTCCGACACGATGATCCGCCCCCCAGAGGCGAGCACCCGTCCCCTCATTGTCGATGCCGACGTGCATCCCTGGGTGGTCGGCGACATTGCCGGCCTAAAGAACCACCTGTCACGTGCCTGGTGGGAGCATTTCGACGGCCGGCGAGTGCTCCCCAACCATTGGCTGCGTCCGCCCCTCGCCCGCGCCTCCTCAAACCGCCTCGATGCCTTGACGCCCGATGGCAACGAGCCCGGCTCCGATCCCGTCTTCATGAAGACCGAGCACCTCGACAAGCACGGCATCGCCCACGCCGTGCTGTCTTCGATCCAGTCCGGCAAGCTCGCCGCGTTGCCGAACGCCGGCGAAGCCTTGGCCCTCGCCACTGCCTTGAACGAGTTCTTCCTCGCGGAATTCCTGGCTATCGACGACCGCTACAAGCTGGCGATGGTCGTCGCGGCGCATGATCCCATCGCCTCGGCGGCCGAAATCCGCCGGCTGGGCCCGTTGCCGGGGGTCGTCGCGGTCTTCCTGCCGCTGCTCAACATCATGATGGGAAACCGGCACTATACTCTGTCCACGTGAGAACCCGAAAACTTCGCATCCCCGGAACGCCGCTCATATAAGGATCGACTCGCCAGCCGATTTTCGGGTTCTCACGTGGACAGAGTATATTATCCCATCTACGAGGCGGCCGAAGAGCTTGGCCTGCCGATCCTGATCCATCCGACGGGTACCGAAGGCGGCTTCCCGACCAGCGTCGCCTTCGCCGGCGGGACACCCAGCACCTACATCGAACGCCACACCGATTTCGGTTCTCCCGCACTTTGCGTGCTGTCGTGGCAGCATCATGCGGCGTGCAGGACGCGAGCACGGAGCAGCTTGAAGCCAGCACGGCCGTACATGGTTCGCTTGAGCATCTTGAGCCGGTTGATCTGGC
>JAABUM010002126.1_pt1 | contig 27484 bp, 34 predicted proteins | sample 5559161 | NCBI WGS metagenome assembly JAABUM01 (sample SAMN10711868, study PRJNA513369) | rock metagenome | isolation source: Antarctica rocks | place: Antarctica: Victoria Land, Siegfried Peak nord
CGTTCCTGCGGGCCTTTCCGGTTCGGGCATGTGCGTCAGCTCGACGCGGTGGCTGCCCGGTTCGTGGCCGGCCTAGCGCGGCACGCCCCGATCATCACCGCCGGCGAGCCGATCAGCTACCTCGATATCGAGGACACGGTGCGCTCGACGTTCGGGTACGCCAAACAGGGCGCCGGGTTCGGCTGCGGCGGCGTCAAGGGGCTTGAACGCGTTGCTGGCCACCGTGTCGAGCGCGTCCTGGGCGCCGGTGATCGTGGGCACGAGGCTGGGCAAGGGGATCGGCAGGTTCGGCCCGCGGCGCCGCCCGGCTGGTCGCCGACGCGATCACAACCAGCCGGGCCTGCGGCATCGAGTGCCAACTGGTGCTGCGGGCGGACTCGGCCTACTACGGCGCCGACGTGATCGCCGCCGGCCGCCGCCACCGGGCATGCTTCAGCATCACCGCCCGCAAGGATCGAGCCGTGAGCGCCGCGATCGCCGCCATCAGCGAGGATGCGTGGACGACGATCCGTTACCCGCGGGCCGTCTTCGACGAGCAGTCCCAGCAGTGGATTTCCGACGCCGAAGTGGTCGAGGTCGAGTTCACTGCATTCACTTCGAAACCGAAGGCGCACCATGTCACCGCGCGGTTGATCGTGCGCCGAGTCCGTGACGCCAATCCCGAACACGTTCGCCTGAACGCCCAGGCAGAACTGTTCCGGGTCTGGCGCCACCATGCCGTGTTCACCGACTCGCCGCTGCCGATGCTGGCCGCCGAGGCTGACCATCGGCGTCACGCGATCCCAGGCGGCCGGCGGTGGCGTTGACGGCGGTGTAGATCGGTTTGATGTCGTGGCGCATCTCGTCCCAGTAGCGGCGCGACGCGAGCCGGAAGGTGTTGCGGATCAGATGGATGATGCAGGTCCGCACAATCGTCTGCGGCCACACATTGCTGACCACGTCGGACAGGCCCCTGAGCCCGTCGCAGACCACGAAGAACACGTCGCCCACGCCGCGGTTCTTCAGATCGGTCAGCACCGCCATCCAGAACTTCGCACCCCCACCACCGGTGCCCGCCCAGAGCCCCAGGATGTCCCGCTCGCCAGCCAGGCTGACCCCGATGGCCGCATAGAACGGGCAGTTCGCGACCTGCCCGTCGCGGACCTTGACCACGATCGCGTCGAGGGGGTACCTCCCTGCACGCAGTGCTTGGGGCAAGATCGCGGCGTCGGTCGAATCGAGCGGCCGGACGGACCAGTCGTTCATCTCCTCGAGCACATTGTCGGTGATCCGACTAATCGTCTCCTTCGACACCGAGGCGCCGTAGATCTCGGCGAAGTGAGCCGAGATCTCGCCGGGGCCAGGCCCTTGGCATAGTGGAAAGCACGATCTCGTCGACACCGTTGAGCCGGCGCTGCCGCTTGCGCACGATCTGCGGTTCGAAGGTGCCCGCCCGATCCCGCGGCACGTCGATCTCGACCTGCCCGGTGTTCTCCGTGAGCACCGACTTCGACCGGGCGCCGTTGCGGACATTGCCGCTGCCGGCGCCGGCCGGGTCATGCTTCTCATAGCCCAGGTGCTCGGTCATCTCCTCGTGCAGAGCCGCCTCGAGCACCGTCTTCGTCAGCTGCTTGAGCAGCCCATCCGGACCGATCAGCGACAGGCCCTGCTCCCGCGCCATCCGGACCAGCTCGATCGCAGCCGACTGCTCAGCATCCTTCTTCTTCGCCACATCATTCAGTGTCGCCGTCATCAGACGCCAACCCTTCTCGCCGAGCTCCCGCCCGGCCTCGAGCAGGTCCAGAACCTTCCGCCGGAACTCCGCCGGATATCCACGTGCGCCCACACTGCCTCCTGATGTCAGGACACCCAGAATCCAGCAATCAAACTCCACCGAAGCCGGGGCGCACCATTTGGCTCGGTCGGTGAAGGCCCAGGACGCAAATTGGACTCCGTGATCGGAGTGAATCAGCGTGCCCGGTTCGGGCCGGCGGGAGTCGATCGCCATGCCGAGGGCGTTTGTGACCAGGGCGGCGGTGGGTGAGGCGTCGATGGACCAGCCCACGACGCGGCGGGAGTAGGTGTCGAGGACCGCACAACAGTAGATTTTCCCTTCCCTTGTGGGGTGTTCGGTGATGTCTGTGACCCAGAGCTGGTTGGGTCCAGAGCGGGCGAAGGTCCGCTCCACCAGGTCACCGGCGAATGTTCTCGGGCTTCGTGTGCCGCCACTTCGGCCGTCCCACCGCGCCGACGATCCCGGCCTGGCGCATCAGCATCGCCACCGCCCCATGCCCGACGATGACACCGCGGCCGAGGGTGAGCTCGGCATGGACTCTCCGGCCGCCGTAAGTGCCTCGGGACTCGACGTGGACCTGGCGGATGAGGTCGGTGAGCCACGCGTGCCGGATGGCCCGCTCCGACGGCGCTCGTCCGCGCCACTCGTAGTAGCCCGACTCCGACACCCCCACCACCCGGCAGGCGACCTGGACCGGGAGTTTCTCGGTGGCCATCACCGCGACCGCCGAGAACCTCCTTTTGGGTCGCTGCTCACCCGCAGCAATTCCATCGCCCGCCGCGAGATCGCCAGCTCAGTCTCCAACTCCGAGATCCGCTTCTTGGCCGCGACCAGCTCCGCCTTCTCCAGACTGGACAGGCCCGGCACCAGGCCCCGGTCGATCCGATCCTGGCGCCGCCAGCTATAGATCGACTGCTCGCTGATGTCGAGATCATGCGCGACATCTGCGATGCTGCGCCCCGCCTCGAGCAGATCCAGAACCTTCCGCCGGAACTCCGCCGGATACCCTCGCGCTCCCACACTGCCTCCTGATGTTCAGGACACCAGAATCCAGTAAACCGACTCCGGAGAAGCCGGGGCACACCAGAGCCTCCGGAAACTCCGGTGCGATTCAACACGCCAGCTTTCGGGGGTTCGCTTTAGCGCGTTGAGGGCTGAAACTTGTCGGCTGGGGTTCGCGGTCCTGACAGCTGAAGGAACTACCAATGCGAGTTCCCAGTTGCTCCGGTGCAACATTGACAGCTCACCTAACGCTTGACACCACTCGGTCTGCGCTTAACTTCGAAACCACACCATAAGCCTCCGGAACATGGTATGAAGAGACCATGGCAGATGAGCGGTCGATAGCAAGCTACGTCCAAGGGTGGCCGACGATTTCCCCTATCGACCACGCGAATCTTCCGTCGATCGCTTTCTCTACTGTGGCCGAAGTCGGCTACGTCTGGCCTGGCACGACCGTAGTAGATGAGCAGGTCGACGCGGGAGTGTTACTCATACAGGCCCCGGGGGCTGTTGGCAAGTCGGCCGCCGCCAAGGCCCTTGCCGCCGAACTGCATTGGCCGCTTGTCGACAGTGCGAAGGCACAGGTCGGCTCATATTCACTAAGCGGTCTAATCCAAGATTCTCTAGGCTTCGGCCATAGTTTTTTGAGAGACCTCTCTGAGAACGCAACCGGCATCATCGTTGACGCTCTTGACGAAGCCCAGCTTCGAGCTGGCACTCAAAATTTTATTGAGTTCCTTAGGAATATAGCAAACTTAAGTCAGTCAGGTCCACACGCGACGCCACGAATCATCTTGCTATCGCGTCCCGACACGGCCGACTTGATACGTAGCTTCTTTGTAGAAGTCAACGTCCCCTGAACGTTCACGAGTTGGACTTTTTTACGTATAGGAGTGCGCTCGAGTTTATAGATCTTCGAGTACAAGCCCTGCGGGAAGAGAAGCCGAGTGAACCACGATATGGCCTGGCTCTGCGGCATTCAGTGAAGTTTGGCGAACTGAGAGACAAGCGACTCGGTGAATTAACCACCGTCCTTACCAATTCCGCGACTGTGGACGTTGATACGGATTGGCTTGAGGTTCGATCTTTCCTGGGGTACGCGCCAGTATTGGGCGTCATTACGGAGTATCTTTGCCCATCAAACTTCAACATAGAGCTCCAGCGAGACTTCGTGCAAGCTCGTGGGCCGCGAGACGTCTTACTGGGCATTGTGACAAGTTTGTTGGATCGGGAACAAAATAAATTCAGAGACAATGTGCTACCCGTGCTTCGCGCGAAGCTATCAGCGGCCGAAGAATGGCCCGAGTACGGGCAGTCATACGCAATTGACGAACAGATCGCTCGAATTTTGGACAGACTCGATGGACAGGGTAGGGTCATTGACCTGCCGGCCTCTATCCCCTCCAGCATCCGAGCTGAGTATCAAGACCGCGCTCGGTCCTTCGCTGCAGACCACCCGTTTGTTTCGGGGCGCCGGACTGTGAATGCAGTTTTTAACGACTATATTTTAGCGCGACAAGTCCGAGCGATCGCGGTCCAAGCCGCGCTAGGTGCCGCGAGATACCCGGAGCCCAGCGAAGTCGGACCCTTCTTCTTTCAATTTCTCGCAGCGCTCGATGGGGATCATCCTCGGCCCGTGCCTGAGGCATTGTTACCTGCCATCATCGCGTCACATTCTCAAACGGTGACGCAGCATGAAGACATGATGTCGCTGATTCAGACAGATGGCCAAGCAACTCTTGTGCTTTTGGGAGGCATGGCGGAGAACGGCACAGATTTCGTGGGGTTCGAGCTTGAGGAACTTTCAGGGTATTCGTCTTTCCTGTCAACTTAGCTCGAGCTATAATCGTCACTGATGCGGCGGTCGTTTTAGGCTCGAGGCATAGCACCTTCACCATCGGCCCGTACGTCATCATAATCGCGGAAGAGATCGTTATTGCTGCTGAGACGATTTCTGTTGTGCCCGCGGCTAGCGGTCACCATCGGAGTATGTTACGGGCCAACTCTTTAGGAATCGAAGGTCCGCTGCAAGTTAGTTGCCCTTCGCCGGCAGCCTTAGTGGTGCGAAGCCCTGAGGACTGGCCACAACTAGCGTCGTTCAGACCGCCCGATGGCGAGTATTTAACGTCGATGGTAGATTACACCGATTATATGAACCTACGGTCAGTTCTTCGTTTCTTCAAGCAGCAAGCGGGCTCTTACCCAAGTATATTCGCCGATAAACTCGATCAGGGTATTGTAAAGAACAACCCTGCTCGACGGAGAATCCTCCAGGGACTCCTCGATCTGAATATCATCGAGCGGGTTCAAGATCATTACTACTTGAATACGGGAAAGCTCTCTGAGACGGGGGTTGATCTTCCTTCGCTAAACAGTGGCGAGCCTAACCAAGCTGTGCTGAAGTTAATCAGTGACCTGAATGGACAGAGATAGTCGCGAGATGTTGGTTGTCGCGTTATTGGTGATGAAGCAGCCGCGCGCGGGGGCTGCTGTCGGCGGCGTGGGCCGGGTCGACATGCCAGCCAACCCCTTCGGCCCTTGCGAGGCCGCGCCTTAGGCGAACGGGCGCTGGTGAACGGGGCGATCGGCTTCGCAACCGAAAGCGCGACCCCAGACGCACGCGCCGGTAGTGTCTGCCGGTGCGGGTTAGTATCGACGGGTGCACTTCGCCGAACCTAGATGGTAGACAGCGGGGGTCTTTGATCAGACGCTCGGGTCGTGCAGGAACTCCCAAACCTCTTGGTCACAGCGGCAGGCGACGGCGATCTTGGCAGCCCACTCCAGCGCCTCCTCGCGTGAGGGCACGTCGATGATCGCGAACCCGCCAAGGTGCTTCTTGCCCTCCGGGTACGGACGGTCGGTGACCGTCCCGTCGGTGCCACGACGGTCACCACCTCGTGGTTGTTCCACCCCGCCGCCGGAAATCCACACGCCGGCGGCCTTGGCCTGCTGGCCTCCTCGTGCCCGGCCTTCGCCACGTCGGGCAGTTCCTCCTCGGGAAAGGTCATCGCGCCATCATCGAACGATGATCAGATACCGCGTCATCCCATGACTCCGTTGTCCTGGCGGCCCCCTCCGGTCGCGTCCACCATTCCCACGAACGGTGGATCCGGCACCCCGCCAGCAGGAATCCTCACGGAACCTCGGCCGCACGCTCATGCCTCCTTCTCAGAAGTCATAGCGAACGATCGCGCGACGCAGCGACGGTGCGTGCACGACCCGGAATCCGGCAGCAAGGAACGTGCTGAGTTTCCCGACGTGCATCTCGCCCCAGGCAACGTCTTTACCCGGAGCCGGTTTCATCGGGTAGGCCTCTACTGCTCCGGCGCCGCCGTCGCGCGCGAGATCGATCGTGTTGGCGACAAGCGCGCGGCTGACGCCCTGATGCCGGAACCCGCCTCGAGCCACGAGGCAGGTGACCGCCCAAACGCTCGCATCGCCCTTGTCCTCGTTGCGGCCCTTCCACGTGGTCTGGCGTAAGTAGGCGTAGTCACACCGCGGAGCCAGCGAGCACCAGCCCACCGGCTCGCCGTCGAGGTACGCCAGCAGTCCGTGCCCCTCGTTCACCTGATCCCGGAGCAGCTCACGGCGACCGTCGACGTTGTCGGAGTGCTGGTCATACCAGCCCAGCGATAGCCCTGGCATTGACAACGCGCGGCTTGCCCCTTGGTGCCGAAGACCATCTGCACATCGTCGAAGAGCGCCTCGCTGACGGGCCGAACGCTAACTGTCATGGACTCACAATCGTAGATCCGAAAGGACTACGCGATGATCCCTGCTCACCACGTCGAAGACGCCCCGGCGCAGGTGACGCAGTCCGCGCTCGAAGTCTTCGGCGTCCTCGGCTGCGGTGGTGCTGGCCAACTCGGCGAACGCCGCCGCTGCCTCGTCAAGAGCAACGAGAACTTCATGCCCATCCTCATCGATGGTCGCGACCACCGGCCTTTGCGGCTGTGTGGCCGCGGGGATGTCCGGTTCACTCCACTGGCCCGAGCGCATCGAAGCGGCGCGCCTGAACATCAGCATCTCCGCGTCGCCTGCCTCGATGCCGAGTTCGTCAGCCCACGCACAGGCGGTATCGACGTACGAGCGGTAGTCAGCGACTCGCCAATCGAGGCTCAGCGACCACCCGGCGTTCTGGGCCAGCCAGTCGCGCACCAGCCGGTCGAGTACCAGCGCAGGTTCCCCCGTTCCCGTCGCAGCGCAGAAGAACAGGTACTTGGTGGCGAATGCGACCCCCAGCCAATGCAGCCGGTTCTGTGCCAACCACTCGAACGCAGCTGGTCCTCCGTCGTCCCGAGCCCTGGCGGCCACTTCACGCAGTCGGTCAGCGGCTCCGCCGTTCTCGCGGAGCACCCGCGCGGTACGGAATGCCCCGTACCCCACCGAGCCATGCCCCAGACCATCGCAGCAACGAACCCGCGTACGGCCTCTTCAGGGCTGCTCGCGGCGGTGCGGCAAACGTCCATGACCGCCGATCGGCCGATCGGGTTCGGCAGCGCAAACAGCTCGCTTGAATGTTCCGGAAGCCACCGTTGCCACGATGGCAACGACCACTTAGCGCTTTGTTGCGGCCGCTGACCGGTCTTCTCCCATTCGGCGGCCGCACGGCGCAACGCGTCCGGCACAGGTCGGTGTTGTGTAGTCATACGGGGCATCTTGGCCCTTGCGTCTGTCAACCGGCACATTGCCCTACGCAGCCAAGCGTCGCGTCCGCTGGCTGGATCGCTCTGATTTGGTTCCCCTACCTACTACGACAGCTGGCTGAGACCCGCTACCGTTCCCGACACACACCCATCGCCGGGAGGTACTCATGTCGCAGGTCATCGACTTCGAAACGGTGTCCACCGCCGGACTGGAATCGTCCCCGTTCCCGGACGCTCTCGCCGGGTTGAGGGCCAACGAGGCGCGTTACTACAAGAACAAGTACGACCATGTCTTCACGGTCAGCCCTGCGAACGAGGCGACGGAGACGGTCGACTGGGTAACCCGAATCCTCAAGGACGAGCGCGACATCGTCATCTCAGCCCGCCCCCTTGAGGCGACGTCCTTCGAGGTCGACGGGACTCGAATGGCCTACGTCTTCTACGAGTCCGGCCTGTCGATCAACGTCATGTACGGCCTCGAGGACGGAAAGAAGCGCGCGGTCGGGTTCAAGCTGTCCGAAGGTATGGAGGTTCCCGAAGAACTGGCATCCCGCTTCAAGTTCGCGCGGCAGAAGTCGAAGCTGGCCGGCACGATCCGCGGTTCCTTCTTCGTGATCAAGGGCGAGTACTAGGCCGCGCCTGGTTCGTTCGCCGCCAAGCCCGAAGGTGATGAATTATCGGATGGGCGTCGACAATTCAGAAGACCCCAGATAGATGGCGGACCAGTTGGCGGCGACGCCTTTCACCAACCAGCTGAGGTGCGATAATCTCGGGCCGCGCCTCAGAGAAGCACAGGAGACGAAACTACATGGTTCCCCGCTTACCTAGAAGCCTGGGAAGGTTCGGTGGCCGGCCCGGCGAGGCCCGGCGCCAGCTCCCAGCCGCTTCGCGGACCGATAAGCACGCTTCATCGATTGGACGTCGCCAGCCTGCCGTTGACCGATACCTGACCAATCCCGGGATGAAGCTGGCCTTGCTGGCGGGGATAGCACCCCGTGGCTTCGCTCTTCTCGAAACCAGGGGCCGACGGACGGGGCAGCGCAGACTGACACCGGTGGGAAACGGGTTGGACGGGCGGGTCTTCTGGCTCATCTCCGAACACGGTCACCGAAGCGCCTACGTGAAAAATCTGCTCGCTGACCCTGCCGTCAGAGTCAGGGTCGGCAGACGCTGGTACGAGGGTATTTCTACCTGCCTACCTGACGACGACGCTCGGCGTCGCCGCACGCAGCTGGACCGTCGCAATGGCTTATCGGGGCGGCTCAACGGCAAGTTCTTCCACGCGTCTGCCAGTGACCCTATGACTATCCGAATCGACCTCGAGCGCAGCTAGGAGCTCGTCACCTCGCTGCAGTTGCAAGCCATTCGGCGAAGGCGGGTCCGGTCACTTCCGTCTCGTCTGGCGGTACGAGTACGCCATCGCGGAATGCCCGGCCCATGGCGCCGGGGATCCGCAGCGGCAGGGGCTTGGCGGACTTGTGTGGCAGCTGGCTAGTCATATCCCACAGCGTTGTCACCTCCGGGCCGGCGACCTCGACGAGGGCGCCCGTTCGAGCTCCGGTCACGCACTCGGCGATGACGTCGGCCACCGCCGTCAGCGCCACCGGCTTGATCTTCATCCCCGGCACAAGGGCGAACGGCCCGAACTTCATCCGGTCCAGATTCTGCCCCGGAAACTCAAACCACTGCGTCGAACGGACGATGCTCAAGCGGTCGCTCTTCTCGCGCGCGACTCGTTCCTGCGCCGTCTTGCCTGCGAAGTATCCGTAGCCCTGCACTTCCGGAAGCTCGCAGTTCACGATGGACAGCAGAATATGCCGTGCGTTCGCCGCGCGAGCGGCTGCGGCGACAGCTGTGGTCGACCGGACGAAGAAGTCCGTTGCGCGTTTGCGGCTCGTGGTGAACTGCCCAGTTGCCTCGACGATCACGTCGGCGGTTGCGAGCCGTGCGGACGCGTCATCGCCTAGCACATCGAACCCGGTGGACCGAGAAAGAAGTTGTACCTCAACGCCCTGCGCGCTGATCGCGCGCGCGATTGCATTGCCCGACACTCCACCGCCAACGACCGCGACTAGCAAGGGGAACCTCCCTGACCTGTATGAAACCTGAATAAGACCTGAATGGAAGCTAAAACTTTTGACAGTGTAGAGGAGCTGTCGCGATCACCGGGTGGGCCGCTGCTCCTGGATTTCTCGTGCGTGAAATCCCTCGCATGTCAACACGCGCGGTCGGATGGACTCCGGCTGTCGAGGCGACCAGCCACGCCCCAGCATCCAACGTCGACCCGACCACACTCAACACCGCATGTTTCTGTAATAAAACTCTATGGAGTCGGACGATGCAGCCTCGGAATTGGCAGCCATCGAACGACAGCCGCGAGTCCTCCTCGACTTGCGCCCGGTCCAGGATGAGCCGCAACCCCGGACCGAACGAGACGCCGTCGAATATAAGGCGGCCTCGGATGTGCACCGCGGAGAGGTTGAGAAGTATCCCTCCTTGCACCGCACCCAGCCCGGATCGCAGGAAGTCCGTCAGCAGGGAGGTTACCTGTTCACGCACCACGGACGCCGACCGTTCACGCTCCGGAGACCCCGGGTACCTGCGCACTCTGAGATAGGCACACAACACGTCGAGGTAGCGCTGCGCATGAGCATTGGCTCCGTCGGAATTCCACCGATCGGCTAAGCCCGCGAGTGCGCGAGCGCCTGACATTTGCTCACGCCAGGACGAGCCGTGCAAGCGGGAAGCGGCCGACAGAAGCTGGTCGGGCACGTCCCCCGCCGTCCGCTGTGGCGAGGTCAAGCAGTGCTTCCGTCCCGCACAACGATCAGCGCGTCTCGCAGTAAATCAAGATCGGGTGTGATGACCGTCGAGACGGCCACCACGGCAAGATTGCCCGTCATCCGGGTGACCGCAACAACAGGCACTCCCGCCCGGTGCGCCGCGTACATCTCCATCGCGGTCCCCATACTCGGCGTGGAGCCAGGCAGGTACGCGATGCACAGGTCGCAGCTGGCCGCCTCCTCTGCCATGTCGAGGAACGTTCGACGCAGCTGCTGCGCCTCGGCTGCCAGGTCGCGGGTTCGGAGTACGCCCGAACCCGCTTCAATGGCGGTCCTGACGGCCGCGGCGGTCTCGGGATTGGCCAGTTGCTGCACCACCGGCAGACTCGGGTCGAAGCATTCAGCGTGCGGAAAGACCGACGAGACGATCGTCGGAATCACGTGACGATAGCTCTGATCTTCCACCGCAAGCCCGTTGCTTGCCCCCTGGATCGTTCCGGCAAGGAACACGCGTCGCACGGACGTCACTCGTTCTCCAAGGAGTACGGGGCGACGTCCGTTGTCGGGTCAGCGATTCGCTGGTAGATCCGGGCGGCACCTAACAGGTGGTCCTCGATGTCGCTCTGAGAAAGCATGGTCGCACCGGCAAGCTGCTTCCACACCGTTGCAGACCCAGTCTCTTCGTTGCGGCTGACCACGCCCTGGCCGGACCGGAGCCAGATATCGGTCGCTGAGAACGTCTTCGTCGAATAACCGTGCAGCGGGATGATCGCCTCTGCGGTTCCGCGGAGTTCCGGGACGTAGGCCCGCACCGACACGCTCGTCTGTTCGGGATCGGTCACCAAGGCCCGCATGTCGGCAGTGAATTCCTGCATGTCGAACATCGAGGCGGACCTGAGCGAGAAGTGACGGCTGATCACATAGCTGCCTCGCGACGGACGGAACCTGGAATAGGACAGCCGAATAACGTAACCGTCGTTCGTCTGCTTGTACCTGGCGTCGAGACGACCAGGCTTGACCTGACCATCCGCGGCTCGCCTCCTCGGGGCAGCTTCGACGCGGATCGACGACTCCCCTGAGGCCACTTCGGCTCGTGGAAACCGAATGGCGTCCACGTGGAGTAGGTAGGGGTCCAGGACGATCACGTCACCGTTGTCGTGAAAGACGGCGCCTACGTGCCGCTCATCCTGCACGAGTATCGGTGCAGGAGCACCGAGGCTCTGAGCGCGGCGAGCGGCGTCGATCGTCTGATGGATGCACGCCATTCCCAATCGCGGGTCAGGCGCGCCGTCCCCGAACGAAGTGTGGAATGCGGTCGCGCTGTTGTACGGCATGGCCGTCAGCGAGGCGCGTAGCGCGCGCGTGTAAATGTCTCCGTCACTCCGCCGAGCCGTGGCCACGGTTGGCTGGTCGACAGTCTGCTCTGCGGTCACACCAATTGCTCCCCTCCGACTGCGGAATCCTGCTCGCGCTCCCGCAGGTGTTCCTTGAGCCGTGCGCGGTTGACCTTCCAGGTGGAGGTGCGCGGAAGCTCGTCCCACGGCAGCACGACACGTGGACTCAGCGGCGGCAGGTCCGAGGTGGCTGCCTTCCAAACCTCGTCGGTCGGCTCGTCGCCATCCACGCACAGGACCGGCAGAGGTGGTTGCTCGCCACGGGACAGGATGATGACCTCGGAGGCTCCGGGAATGCGCTCCAGAAGGACGCTCTCGAGCTCGGTCTCGCTTCCGTTCGGGATCGCGTCCACAGCGCGGCCCACAAAGTGAATCCGCCGCGCCCGATCCCGGTACCCAACGTCTCCGGTCTTCCACCACTGGCCGTCCTGATTCGCCTCGTGCCGGTCCGTCTCACCCAGGTAGTCGACGCAGATCGATTTGCCCTTCACCAGGATGTCGCCGACCGCCTGACGCGGTAGCGCCCGCCTGGTCGTCGGGTCGACTATCTTGGCTTTCACCAGCCCGGGCCACGGAAATCCCATGTTGTTCATGTTGTCGTCGCGGGTGCCTGCGATCTTGTTCAGCTGCGGCCGCAAGTAGGCGTTGCCGGCGATTGGCCCCACTTCGCTCTGCCCCCAACTGTGCCCCCACACGACGAGCCGCCGCTGGGAGGCGTTCAGAAACGGACGGGCGATCGATGGGTGCATCAGGTCGAAGGTGTTCATGTAGTACCTGACGCGGGCGAACAGCTCAGGCCGGCGCCGAACCAACGGAAGCCAGTGCTGGAAGATGTTCGGCACCGTCTCGACGATGGTCGGCTTCTGTTCGCTCATCAACCGCTCGACGTCCGACACCTGATGCGTACTCGCGATCATCAGTTCGGCTGGCGCCCAGCGGAACTGCGCCGCGGCCCACGCGTACGCCCGGGAGTGCGCGAACGAGATCGAGCTGAGCACCACGTCGCGCCGCCCGCTGACCGCTACCGGCATAGGCAGCAGCTCCAGGCGGGTTGCTGCACGGTTCGTGTTCGCAGTGTGAACGACCAACTTCGGAACGCCCGTCGTACCGGACGAGTGGGTGATCATCATCGGCTCGGAGTCACCGCGCAGCGACATCGGTGCGGGCTTGCCGCCGCGCAGGTCATCGACGGAAATGGCGTTGTCCAACCGACCGTCGAGCAGCAGGGCTCGGCACCCATCCTGGGGCCAACCCCCGGCAGCGGAAAGTCTCGTCAACACCTCCGCGGTCATCACCAGCGCGGTCGGCTTCAACCGCGCGATCAGCTGAGCCAGGTGTTCGGTCTGATTCGCGGCCGAGATGGTCGCCGCTACCGCGCCTACCCGCGCAGCCGCGGCAGACAGCAGGAGAAAGTCGAAGTGATTGTTCTTGATCACCGCCACGGTGTCTCCGTGTCGGACACCGACTTCGTAGAGCCAGCCCGATGCCTCGCGAACTAGCTCAGCCATGGACTCCGCGTTGTAATGGCGCCCGCCAGCAGGGGCGATGTCGAAGGGTCGGTCCAGTCGCATCCTGGTGGTGTGCTTCCGGCCGGCATGCCAGTCGAACCACAGGGCGATGTTCTTAGGAGGATTGATATCCATTGCAAGCTTCCTTACTTCCGTTGTCGCTCGAGGTCCTTCTCGTCCGGCCGCCGCACGTGCGGCTGCGTGCACCTGCGGCTGGGTGCACAAACTCACGGCTGAGTGGCAGCCATCGCAGCCAGCGCATCGGCGAGTGAACGGATCGTGTCGTGGTCCCAGATGACAGACGGATCCATGTCGATGTTGAACGTGTCCTCGATGTCGCCGCACAGCGTGAGCGCGTACACGGAATCCATTCCGAGATCCGTGAGCTGCGCATTGACGTCGACGTCATCGGCGGACACATCCCCATAAGCGGCGACGCGCTCTCTCAACCACTTCTCTAAGGCGTTGCTGCCCGTGTGGTCGACGCGGGTGTCAGTCACGTTGTTCCCTTCGTGTGCTGGACATGCTGGCTGGTCTCCAGCTGATGGGCACTTGCTCGGTTCCCAGGCAGAGCCCGGCATCAACCGTGGTTCGCAGTGTCTGCGCTGCCCGGTCACAGAGATCCTGCGGCCAGATCGCGGGGCGCTCGTTCCCGCCGGTTCCCATTCCGGTGACCGGAAGGTGTTGCAGAAGCTCGGTGACACGAAAGAACGCGACGGTCAGAGCTTCCCTGGAGGCGGCGAACGGGCTGGTGGGATCGTCTCGTCCCTCGAACCAGGTTCCGAGCACGGACCCCGCCGCCATCAGACCAGCGGCGCGACGGGCCAGGTCCATGGCCCGGGGAGACAGGTCGAAGCCGAGCTCACTGGGAGGAACCTCTCGCACCTCAGACAGGACGGCGGTGAGTTCGTCCTGCCACAGGGTCAGGATGTGCGCCAGCTCTGGATATTCGATCGACACCGCATCGGTGATCGCCGGGTTCTGTAACGCAATGATCAGCGAGTCCTGGTGTCCCACGCCGAGCCCAAGCGCGCCGAAGTCCACCTCGCACAGCTCGTCGCGGCCGTCGAAGACCATCCGGTCATAGGCTCCGCCGCGCGAGACTCTTCGCACCCACGTGGGTAAGCCTGGAGCCATCGACAACAGGCAGGCCACCGACCCGGCATGTCCGATGGGAACCACGATCAGATCCCGGAGCCACTTCTCGAAGATTCCGTACTCGCCGTCGACCGCGTAGAAGCTCGAGCCGAACAGGGTGGCCAAGTCCTCCATGCCGGCGTTCATCAGCGCGGGAGCGAGGTACTTCGCCGCGGCAGAGGCCAGAAAGAGTTCATCCGGGTGCCGGTGGAGCAACCGGACGCTGGCGCGGGCCAGTGAATCCGACACCAGCAGCGCACCCCAAGCCCGTACCAGCAGATGACGCGCATGAGGCAAATCCCACACGGTTGAGCCGTACAAGTCTCGGCGTTGCATGTAGTCGATCGCCAGGCGGATCGACGAATCGAGCGCCCCGTTGGCCAACGCCGGCAGCACGGCGCGCGTCACCTGGAACGCCCGAAGCGCAGTCGATACCGCAGCGCCGGGCTGACCTACGACTGAGTCATCGGGAATGACCAGCCGGTCAAAGGTGACCGCTCCGATTTTGCAGCCCCGCATCCCTGTCGTCTCGATTCTCTGCCGGGTATCAGCGGCTCCGGACAAGGCGGAATCCTTGGACCAGTGCAGCAAGCTGAACGCCCGCGCGCTCGCACCGCCGCCGGTATGCACGAACAGCAGGGCGGACTGAGCGCGGTCGATGTTGTTGATGACCTCTTTGCGCCCGGTGATCGTCCATCCGTCCGGCCCGAGTGTCGCGTCGCACTCATTGCTGAGCAGGTCATTGCCATGAGCGAGCTCATGGAAGCCGGTGGCCATGCGCTCACCGCCAAGAAGCGCAGCCGCTACCCGCTTCTTGATCAGTGGATCCCCGGCGACCCACACGTTGACTGCAGCCATCAGGGTGGTCACCCCCTGCCCGAGTCCCAGAGCTGGATCCCTACGGAAGACCGGCAGGATGCGGCGCACCAGATCCTCGCTGGACACCCATCGGCCACCGAGGCTGGCGGGGACGAACTCCGCTGCGAAACCCCAGCCTTGCAGGGCTGATTCAGCAGCCTCTACGAGTTTGCCGTGGCCGTCAGCCTCGAGGATCTCTCCGTGGTTGAGCAGTGAGTCGGGCGCAGTCGGATCTCCGAACAACTGCTCCAGGTCTGGTGGCGCTGAGCCGGTCACGCGCGCCACCCCTCGAACAGGCTCACCGCACGAGAACCCGCCCGCCAGCTCGTCAGGACTCCGTCCGCCAAGCGGGCGTAGTGGCTGCTGGCGTCTGGTAGGGGGGCGCCGATGCGCTGGCACACCCGAGCCAACGCGGCAGCCAGCCAGGCATCGTCGCCGGCCAACGCCGTGCGGCGCGCGTTTCCGGATGCGACCACCAGGCAGGCCGCGCCCGCGAAGACCTCAGCCACGCGCCGGGCCAGCTCGAACGACTCGGCACCTGGCGCACCAAGTCGCTGGGCGTGGGCAACCTGGGCCGTGACGCGGGCGGCAGCGGTGCGAAAGGACGACAGAGCTTCGCTCAGCGGGTTGGATCCCCCGGGATCCAGCGCGCTCGCTAGCTCGTCCGCGCCGGCTAGCAGGGTCGAGCCCCCACGCGTCATCAGGCGCAGGCGCGTCAGGTCGAGAGTCGGACTGGGGCGTCCCGGGTCGAGCCCGGGTGGCAGCGGCAGCTCCGGAACATTCTTCGAGGCGCCCTTGGTTATGGCGGGAAATTCATTGATGATCGTCCGCAGGTTGACAACGGAGTTTCCGTCGAAGATTCCTACGATCCGGTTGTCCCGGCACGCCTTCTCGAAGCGCCGTCCAACCCCTGTCCCCGGCAGCTGTGACCGTGCGCCGAGAGTGCTCGTGGCGCGCTGGAATGCGCCATCCACCGTCGCGGGGACCACGTACTTGACGCACGCGCTCACCAGATTCATCTCCTCAGGCAGAGCAGCCATGTGCCGGGCGCCGACCAGAGCTGTCGCCTCCGCTAGAAGCACGTCCGCGGCCAGTGCCCCGATGTCCGCGCGGACGGTCGCGAACTCGGCGAGGGGTCGGCCGCGCACCACTCGCTCTGTCGTGAAATCCAGGACCGCCTCTACCGCCTGGTCGGCCGCGCCGAGTGATAGCGCGGTGCAGGTCGGTCGAGTCACCTGCAAGGCACGCAGAACCAGATCCAGACCGTGATCCTGTTCGCCTACCAGTCGGTCCATGGGAACCGCCGCGTCACACCATTCAACGCCGCTGATATCGGCGCCCCGGATGCCGTGGGTGCGGACCTTGGGCAGGTAACTGGTGCTACTCCGGCTCATCTCCTGCTTGTCCGCAAGGACAAGCGACAACGAGCGCGGGCCGAACTGCTGGCGCGTGCGAACCAGTACGCAGATTGCGCGTCCACGGGTGGCGTTGTTGATCGGCCACTTTCCGCCATCGAGACGCCCACTCGTACAGTCCCAGGACGTGGCAGACCGCAAGAGGTCAGAACCACGACCGCGTTCGGTGAGACCCCATGCGATCGGATCGCCGTTGAGGGCGAGGTTGGCCATCCGAGTCGCGATGTCCCCGCCGTCGACCCACGCGCAGATCGCACCGAGGAACGTCTTTCCGTGCGCGACTGCCGCCGTGAGATCCCGACGGGCGACCTGCCGAAGCAACATCATGGGAAGCAGCGGGTCCTCGTACGTTCCGCCGAATGCCGTTGGCACGTACGCCCGGTGCACGCCCCAGTCATCCAGAGCGTCAATCGCGTCCTGCGGAAACGCGGAGTCCTTGTCCGCGGTGAGGCAGTCACTTGCCGGCATCTTTGACGAATGATCCGCGGGATCACCTAGATAGCGGTCTAGAACGGCGGCATTGTCGAAGGCGTCGAACGCGTCGATCATCGAGTTGCGCTCGCCGTCGCGGAGCCGTCGCCTGAAGACGACAGCACAGAAAACTCTCCGGACACCAGCTTGTCGCGGGCCGCCCGTCGCCGGACCTTTCCGCTGGTCGTCTTCGGGATAGCACCTCGACCGACCAGCACGACGTCGAACCGGCTGAGCGAGAAGTCACGGGCGACCTGAGCGCGGACTTCGTCGACGCCGACCAGCAACCCGCCTCTCGGGGGCTTCTCGACGACGACCGTGACCACGTCGTTGGTCGTGGTGAATGCGGCCGCCACCGCCTCCCCGTGGCTCGAGACCCGCCGGGCAACAGCAGTCTCCAGGTCGGACGGATAGATGTTGCGGCCACGCAGGTTGATGACATCGTTCAGCCGTCCCGTGACGGCCACCTCGCCGTCCAACAGGAACCCGAGGTCCCCGGTGCGTAGGTAACCGGCGGCGCTACCAACGTGCGCGTCGAATACCTTTTTGGTCGCGGGCTCGTTTCGCCAGTACCCGACCGAGACACTGGGTCCCCGCACCCAGATCTCGCCGACCATCCCTTCAGCAAGGCTGGCACCGGAGTCGGGATGCACCACGAGAACCTCTTGATGAAGCACTGGCGGACCACAGCTGACGACAGCGAGCGACGGGGTTCCGGACCGCGCCGGCACGGCGCGGCCGGCCTCGAGTTCGCGTGCGTCGAGCATCAAGGGCACGCACGGCTCGCCGGTTTGCTTCACCGAGATGAGCAGAGTGCTTTCGGCCATCCCGTAGGCGGGCTTGAAGGCTCCCCCATCGAAGCCGGCCACTGAGAATCGTTCGGAGAAGCGCTGCAGGGTCGAGGCGTGTACCGGTTCGGCACCGGTCGCAGCCGTGACCAGCGACGAGAGGTCGAGGGCAGCAAGCTGTTCATCGGTGACGAGTTTCGCGCAGAGCCGGTACGCGAAGTCCGGGGCGACGGTGGTGGTTGCCCGGTATCGACTGATGAGTTCGAGCCACAACACCGGCCGGCGCAAGAACTGGAACGGGCTGGTGGCAACCAGATCGAACCCGGTGTAGATCGACTGCAAGTACTGACCGATCAAACCCATGTCGTGGTAGTGCGGAAGCCATCCGCACATGATCGTGTCCTGATCATATTGAACCGAGGTCTGGATCGCTTCTTGGTTCGCAACCAGGTTGCGATGAGTGATAGTTACCCCCTTGGGGCTGCCGGTCGAACCCGACGTGTATTGCAGGATCGCCACGTCATCCGCAGTGGTGGCAGGTTCGTGCCATGCCGCCGCAAGGTCGTTCTCCTCAGGTTGAGACAGGCACTGCCACGGCGGCAGTTCACCTTCCAACCGGTCGCTGACACGCGGCGTCGTGAGGATGAGTCGTGCACCCGAGTCCTGGTGAATCTGCAGCACCCGTTCACGGGCGACATCACTCGAGCGGGCGGCGGCCAACGGCACTGGGACCACAACCGCGCCAACGTAGAAGCACGCATACACCGCTCGCACAAAGTCGATGCCGGCGTCATACGCGAGCACCACCCTGTCGCCGCGCCGTACGCCGTACCGGGAGAGCCGGACCGCGTTGTGCCGTGCATCCTGGTCCAGTTGCCGGTAACTGAGGAAAACGCTTTCATCCGCCGACTCGTGAAACCGTATGCCCCGGTTCGACGACGCTCGCGCCAGCATTGCCTCGAGCATCGTCGACGGTGCTTCGACCATCACGCAGGGCCTCCCCATGATCACGCCTGATACTCACTGCGGGACGATCGCTCGACGACAGTAAGGGTTGCCCGTTATATCTTGAATCCCCTGTCTGCGGGCATCAGGAGGCTATCAGCAAAAAAATCGACTGTCGCCCAAACGGTGTTTCTGTCCCAGAACGGCCACTGCCGGTTCGGATCCCGGGTTGCAGAACACGCCAAAGGGGGCCCACCGCCTCTCGACGGTGGACCCCCCAGGATCGTTCGTTCTGCCAGTTAGTGCACCAGCACCGAAGCCGAAACCGCAGTCACCGGAACGTAACCGGTCTTGCGCTCCGTCACGTGGACAGAAGGGACTTGCCCTTGTCAGCGGCCACGATCGGGTAGTTCCACTTCGTCGCACCCGGGATGGCCTTGCCGCTGCGGGTACCACTGGTACGACAGGGTCGCCCCCGAGGTGTACGACGCGATCGATGAGATCACCGTGTGTCCCGTGACGACCGTGCCCTTGATGAGCGGCGTGGACAGGACGAGCTTGCCGCCCGTCACGGTCACCGACTTCGTGGCGCTGACGTTGCCGGCCACGTCGATTGCGCGGTACTGCACCGACTTCGACGCCCCAGCGATCGTCGCAACGCCGCTGTAGGTGCTCCAGTGCGCTCCACCGTCCACGGAGTACTGGATCGTCTTGACGCCGGATCCGGCGTCGCTGGCCTGAAGCGCCAGCTTGCCGTTCGCGGCAGACGTGACCGATGCCGTCGGCGGGGTGCCGTCGATCTCCACGGTCAACGACTTGAGCGTCACCATTCCGTTTGCGCCCAAGGCAACCAGGTCAACGGTGTGGACACCGTCGTCCACCTTCACCAGAAGTTGGGTGTTGTCAGGGTCGGCCGTGCTGGCCTGGACCATGACCGGACCCCGATACCAACCGGAGGCCGGAACCGCGGTGGTCGCGGAGAGGCTGGCTACCGGCGCGGTGCCGGTCGGCGGCGTGAGCACCGTTGCCTTGGTGACGGACACGAAGGACTTCAGGTCGGAGAACTGACCTGTGTAGGAACCGACCGAGATACCCGAGACGCTCTTCAGCGTGGCCAGCTGCTGGAACTGCTGGGTCTGCTTGACGACGTTCAGGATGTTGATCGCACTGCGCTGAAGGTCGCCCAGCCGCATGTTCTAGCCGACGGCGGAGTAGTCGCCCTTGAACGTGATGGTGTACGCCACGACGGGAGTCGTGTTGTCACCGGGCGTTTGGTACACGACGTTCGAGGGTTCTGGTCCATGGCCGCGACGTATGAGTGCACTTCACCCCGTGAGCGCACCCGGGAGGAGCTCTTCCAGCTCATCCGATCTCGCGAAGAAGTCACCCGAACCGATATCGTGGAGATCACCGGCATGTCCCGGAGCACTGTCGACAACGCGGTCGGTCGGCTTCTCGCAGAGGGCCGCGTCATCGAAACCGAGATGCAGGCGAAGGGGCCGGGATCGGGCAGCGACTACCCGGCCACGGGCCTGAAGGCTGTCCCGTCGAGCGCCCCCGTCGCAAGCCATCGATTTCGGTCACAATCACATCCATGTGGCGCTGGCCGACGCGCTCGGCAGGGCTCTGGGCGACGAGCGGGGTCACCCTCGACGTCGACCTGCAAGCAACCGACGCGATGGATATCGCCGCTGACCTGCTCGGCAAACTCCGCAAGGAGCATACCGTTGACCGGCTGTCGTCCCTCGTCGCCGGGATTCCCGGCCCGCTGGACACCCGAACCGGACTGGTCCGATCACCGACAATTTTGTCCAGCTGGGTCGGCCTTGCCCCGGCGCAGGAACTCGAGCGTCGCATCGGAGCTCCTGTCGTCGTCGAGAACGACGCCATGCTCGGTGCCTACGGCGAGCTGAAGTGCGGAGCTGGACGCCACCATTGCAGCTGTCTGTACATCAAGGCTTCGCACGGCATCGGCGCCGGTTTGGTGATTGACGGCAAGCCCTACACCGGAGCGACCGGCCTAGCCGGCGAGATCGGGCATACCCGTCTCTCGGGCCGCACCGAGTTGTGCCGGTGCGGCAACCGCGGCTGCCTCGAAGCGGTCGTATCCGTCCAGTCGCTGTTGGAGCAGGTGGCTCCCACGCGGCCCAACGTCAACCCCGACTCGATCACGCTCAATGTCCTCGATGACACGATCACGCATCGGATCCTGAATGAAGCCGGCCGCACGCTGGCGGGGTCCTGTGGCCTTGCCCCCTTTGGTGGACACGGGGTTATGCGGCTTGTTGATCTGCCGCGGTCTGGTTGCAGTGTTGCAGTTCGAACTCGACGGGGCTGGTCTGGCCGATCGAGGAGTGTCGGCGCCGACGGTTGTAGCGGTCCTCGATCCACGCTCGGACCTCGAGTCGTGCGCAGGCCTTGGTGGGCCAGACGCGTCGGTAGTAGAACTCGGTCTTCAAGGTGGCGAAGAACGACTCGGCCATCGCGTTGTCCCAGCACACCCCGGTCCGCCCCATGGATCGGGTGATGCTGTTGGCGGCTGCGAACCTGGTGATCTGCGCGGAGGCGTACTGACCGGTTGAATCCGCCCTGGGTGCCGCGATCGGCGTGGAACACGACGTCGGCGGGCAGCTCGCCGCGCAGCGTGATCGCCATCTGCAGCGCCTGCTGGACCAGATCGGTCCGCATGTGCTCGGCGATGGCCCAGCCGATCACCCGACGCGAGTGGGCGTCGATGACGGTGGCCAGGTAGAGCCAGCCTTGCCAGGTGCGCAGGTAGGAGGGGGCACCTCCCGCTTGCGGGGGCATGTCGCCGACCCAGACGCGGTTCAGCGTCCCGGTGTCCCAGGCCCGGGCCACCGCATCAGCGGGGTAGGCATCAGCGTGATCGACGATCGTGGTGGTGCGCCACCGCCGGGGGCAGATCCCTCGCAGCCCCAGGCGGCGCATCGTCTTGGCGACGGTCTCGGCCGAGATGATCTCCCCGTCCTCACGCAGGTCAGCCAAGATCCGCGGTGCCCCGGACACCCCGCCGGACTCGCCGTGAAACCACACGATCTTGGCCTCGATCCGCTCGGCACGCACCACGCGCACCGACGGCGCACGGCTGAGCCAGGCATAGAAACCCGACCGCGACACCTCCAACAGTCGGCCCATCCGCCCGATGGTGAAATTGCTCTTCTCCGCGTGCATCAGTGCGAACGCTTCTCGTTCGTATCCGAGGCTTCCTGGGCGAAGAAGAGTGACGCTTCTTTCAAGAACGCCCGATCCATCTTCAACTCCGAGTTCTCCCTGCGCAGCCTGGCCAACTCGGCCCGCTCGGTCTCACTCAACGCGCCGTCGCCGGCGTCCTGGCGGCCCTCGAACGAGTTCACCCACCGACCCAACGTCGCCTCGTTGATGCCCAGCCCGCGAGCCACCGTGGCCACCGCACGGCCGGTGTTGATCACCAGCTTCACGGCCTCGTCCTTGTACTCAGGAGTGAACTGCCGACGCTGTCTTCCCATGACGAACATCCTCACCTACAAGGTATCCACCATCCGGGGCGAAGGCCACCTGGCTGGCTCTGCAACCTTCTCAACCCAGATGCACTTCTCATCGGTGGTGAACTCGGCGCAACCGGCACCCCGCTTCTCGAAGGTGTGGCGACCTCAATCCAGCGGCACACCCAGCCCGCCACCGCCGCCGCGATGGAGATTCTGCCCGCGAGCTTAGGGGTGCGGGCCGAGCTCACGGGAGCACTCCAGCTCGCCGCGACGATCGCAGTGTGATGACCGGGCCGGCCGACAACGAGGTGCTCCAAACCCTGGTCGACCTCGCCGAGGCGATCCAAGCGTTGAACGCCACCATTCGCAAGGAAGCGGAGACCCGGGCGGGGCAAACGGTCCTGACCGACACGAGGTGTCGCTGCTGTCCCATGTGCTCCGTAACCCAAAATGGACCCTGGACCCTGGACCCTGGACCCGGGACGCGAGCGCGAACGCCTTGGGGCAGTCCCTGACCTCCGTCCGCCGTGCCGCACGGTCGCTCGAGTGCCGAGGATTGCTCGTCTCGACCGAGCCGGGGCATCGGGGCGCAGCCACCTATCGCGCGACCCCGGCCGGCGTCGCCCTCAGAACCGCGGCACGCGAACGCTCTGCCCAACATCTGCGCTACGCACTGGCCGGTCTGACAGCGGATCAGGTGGGAGTACTCCGTCGGGCCGCCCCCGGCATCGCAGGCCTGACCGTGTCACTTGGCTTTCGTGATTGTCCACACCACGTACCTTGGCGAAGAGGGCCGGTCCTGCTCATCACGCCACCCCTGAGGGTCCTGCCAATTACACGATCTGTCGTCACGATTGGATGAATAAACATTATGTCGCTGCTTGCTGCTGTGGGCCGCGGCCACGCTCAAGCTCATCGCAGCGGTGCTGCCGTTACTCGCGGTGAACGGTCGACTGGCGGCCCGGTGGCAGCGAACGGTGCGGCCGTTGACGTGGATCGAGGGCACGATCCTGTTTGCCTACGGGCTGGTGCTGACTGGCGTGGGTCTGCTGATCCAACTCGGATCGTGCATCCGACTGCGGACGCCGATCATCGGGCGCTGGCGTGGCACGCATTCTCTGGGATCCGTGGTTTCTGGTGTGGGGGTTCTTCGTCCTCGCCGCCCTGCTGCTGTCTCGGCGTCATCGCCTGTTCTGAGTTTGGCGGCACGCAAGGGCGAAGGCGAGGGGACACAGCGCTTCTGCACCGGCGAGGATCCGCTCGCTGAGGCCGAGCAGATCGCCACCGTGGAGTTCGAATGCCAACCAAACCAGCATCGCGACCAGCGCAGCGGCGGCTCCACGGGCTGACCGACGCCAGGGCAGCCGGGAGGCCACCGGCCACACGGCCAAGGCGAGAAACCCGAGTGTGGCCGCCGGAACGTGGCCAGTGGACGGTTGTGGCAGGGCGGCGACTCCAATTGTGGCGGCACCACCCACCGCGAGCAGTGCACGCGAGACCCGGCCAGCGTCAGCCAGGTCGGCCGCGGTCACCAGGTGGCACACTCCGAGCATCGCCAGGCCGATGGTCATGATCCAGCGGTCGGTGACCCCATCGGCTGCCAAAGCGCTGATGGTGTCTCGCAGCGGGTTATAGCCTCGAGGCTGGACGGATCCGGCCCAGGTCCAGCCGCCGACCAGCGCGACGGGCGCAAGAACTGCGGATGCCAGCGCCGACCGGTGCACGGCTCCCAGTGTGCCGCACCACCTAGCGGCCCTGATTCCGGTCGCGTCCCGACGCCGGCTTGTCCGACACTGAACGGATGCATCAGGTTCGGGCGTCGAAGTTCCTGTCCCTCGTCCTGCGCCATCGTCCGGAGACGATCGGAGTCGTGCTGGACAACGGTGGCTGGGTCGATATCGAGGATCTTCGAGCGGCGATAGCCAAGCATGGACATCCGATCAGCCGGGAGGAGTTGGAAACCGTCGTCGCAGAGAGCGACAAGCAACGGTTCGTCATCGACCGAACCACCGACCGCATCCGCGCCAACCAGGGCCACTCGGTCGACGTTGACCTGGGATTGCCCGAGTCCGTACCTCCCGACGTGCTCTATCACGGCACGCCAATCCGCGACCTGGAGTCGATTCTGACGGAGGGACTACTGAAGAAGGGCCGTCATGCGGTGCACCTGTCACCCGACGTGGCGACTGCCCATAGCGTCGGTTCACGACGCGGCGCCCATGTCGTGCTCACAGTGAACGCTGGCGCCATGCAGGCGGACGGTCACCGCTTCTCGGTGTCAGCGAACGGTGTATGGCTCACGGACTCCGTCCCACCGCAGTACCTCGACATACGCCCGGACGTGAACGCCGGCGGTCTCGGCCATGCCTGCATCAGATCGCCTGCGTCGCAACAGGTATCGCGGTGACCTGCACCTTGCGTGGCTACCCCGGGTGGACGCGATGTCCTCTGCCGGCCGCGTGATCGCGCACGCAACCCGGACCGTCAGTGGTTCCGCCGACGGTGCCAGCCATGGCGTCCAGACAATCAGCATCCCGCCTCACGGCTTCGCCTAGGCCGTGGCCGAGTGGAAGAACTTCAACCCCGCCACGGTGACTGCAGGTTCTCAGCCGGAGTGAATCGGGTCACACCCACACGACCAAGCTCCTCAAGATTCACAAGTCGGTGAGCATCTGCCAGCTGCAGGTCCACCCGGCGGTCCTGGGTTGGACCGGCCGCGCCTGAATGGTTCGCGGTGGACGCTCGGCTACCAGCCGAGAGTCCCGGTCCTCGCTCTACGAGTCGACTGCGCCAGCCGACGACGGTGGGCGGCCGACGATCATCGTGCGGAGGAGCTCGGACGGAAAGGCCGCGCCGGTCTGGTGATCGAGCTGAGCGCCGAGACCGTCCAGTACGCGCGTGAAGAAGGATCGCGCGGCTGCCGCGAACACGACGTCGGCCACGTCGGAGTCGGACAGGCCAGCGGCCCGCAGCTCGTCGACATCGGCTTGGGTCACCGAGCTTGCGTCAGCCGCGATCTTGTCGGCGAACTGGTACACCGCACGATCCTGGTCGTCGAGCGTCGCCCCGGACGGATCTGCCGCGATAAGGGTTGGGGTCTGTTCGTAGCCGCAGGCGTCCCGCAGGAACTTCGAGTGCGCGGTGGTGCAATAGGTGGAACGCAGGGCACGGGACGCCGCGATGGTCGCGATCTCGAACCGGCGGCGGTCCATGCCGTCTCGCACTGCCGTGTTGAGCACGTTCCAAGCCTGTGCCACGTCGGGTCGCGTCGAGAAGGCCATCGCGTAGTAGGGCAGGAAGCCCCACGCCGCTGTCTGCTGCCGGTAGTAGTCGGCCACGGCACCCGTTGCGGCACCCTCTGGAACAGCGCTGATGAACACAGCGCCCAGTATCACCGCTTGGCCGCCATCCGAGAAGTGGTTCCACTCGCGGAAGCGACCCATCGACTGAGCAATAAAGTGTGACGCATGAACCTGCCGCTCTGGTCGCAATATGACGGGATGGGTGAGCAGTACCGGCAACATGCCGAGGACAGCGCCTACAACGCCCACTACGACCGGCCGGCGGTTCTGGCCGAGCTCGGAGAGGTGGCCGGCAAGCAGGTTCTGGATGCGGCCTGCGGCCCCGGTTTCTACGCGCTCGAGCTGATCAAACGTGGCGCCGAGGTCACCGCCTTCGACGCCAGCCAGTCGATGGTCGATCTCGCCCGGACCCGGGTCGGGCCGGGGATCAGGACTGATCGAGCCATCCTCGGCGAGCCGCTGCCGTACGAGGATGCATCATTCGACACGGTCGTCTGCGCACTGGCCATTCACTACGCACCCGAGCTGAGCATCGTGTTCACCGAGTTCCACAGGGTGCTTCGTCCGAGCGGGGCGCTCGTGGTGTCGACGCAGCACCCCACGACCGACTGGCTGCGCAAGGGTGGCTCCTACTTCGAGACGACGCTCGAGGCCGACACCTGGAAGCTGGCGTCCGGTCCCACACCCATCCATTTCTGGCGGGTACCCCTGACCGAACTGTGCCGGGCGGCGACCGATGCGGGGTTCGTGATAACCCGCTTGGTCGAGCCCAGGCCAGCAGAAAGCATGCGGGAGCGATGGCCGGAAACCTATGCGAAGCTCAACCGAGAGCCGGGATTCCTGATCCTGCGACTGCAGAAATGCGATCGCGGCCAACATTTGCCATGCTGAGGGGGTGACTGAACGCAACGTCCTCGGCGACGAGCTGGAACCGTGTGGCACCGACCCGATGACCGGGTTCTACCGCGACGGCTGCTGCAGCACCGGCCCTGAGGATCGCGGGAGCCACACGATCTGTGCGGTCGTCACCGCCGAGTTCCTCAACCACCAGCGCCGCATCGGCAACGACCTGGCGACCCCGATGCCGCAGTACGGCTTTCCGGGACTAATGCCAGGTGACCGCTGGTGCGTGACTGCTGTCAACTGGGTCCGTGCGTACAACGACGGCGTGGCGGCACCGGTGGTGCTGGCCTCGACCAACGAGGCGGTGCTCAGAATCGTGCCACTGGAAGTGCTTCAGGAGTGCGCCATCGACGTCCCGCCCGACCTCAGTTCACTTGACGCGTAACGGCGGATTAGTGGCCGGCTAGGCCCATAACAGCTGCCGCGTCAGCATGGGCCGCTGACGAATTAGGCCAGCCGCCGCTCGTCCCCATCTTGCCGTTGCTGTCGACGAGCAGGACCTCATACTCCTCAATACTTTCAGCCCATTGCAGTGCGTCCCGACCCATGACGAAGGCCGCGGTTGCGTACGCGTCGGCGTACGTCAGTGACGGTCCGACGACGGTGGCACTGGCGTAGCCCGTGACGGCGTGCCCGGTGAACGGATCGAGGATGTGCGCCCCGCGCTCGGCCGTGCCGGACGTCGCGACGGCCACGTCCCGGCCGGTGACCACGGTCAGGATGCGAGAACGATCCAGCGGATCCTCGATGCCGACCCGCCAGGGCCGGCCGGCCGCCGACTCGCCGGCGAGCTGCATGTCGCCGCCGCCGTTCACGGCGTGGTTCACCGACTCGTGCGCCCGCAACAGCTCGCCGGCCCGTTCGATCGCCCAACCCTTCACCAAACCGGTCGGATCGAGCTTTCCGTTCGGCATAGCGCTGAAGCAGCCACCGGTCGCCCTCTGCGCTCGCGCGCACAGCTCCAGCACGGTGAGAACGTCCGGGTGGGCATCAACAGCTCGCAGTTCACGGCGGCGGATGCGGCTGATGTCGCTATCAGGCTTATAGGTGCTGAACACCGTGTCCACGTGATG
>JAABUM010002128.1_pt1 | contig 27476 bp, 27 predicted proteins | sample 5559161 | NCBI WGS metagenome assembly JAABUM01 (sample SAMN10711868, study PRJNA513369) | rock metagenome | isolation source: Antarctica rocks | place: Antarctica: Victoria Land, Siegfried Peak nord
TCCGTCGCTTGCTCATTCGCTGGGAGAAGAAGGGCCAGAACTACCTCGCCCTGGTCCAACTCGCCGCCGTCCTCATCATCTATCGCAAGCTGCGCCATGCTCACCTACTTTCGGGATAGGCTGTAAGGCGCTGGGCTGGGCTGGGGGCGCCCGGTCGCTGGCCTGACCTCCAGCGGGCTGGACAGCGAGGTGGAGGTCAGGCGGACCCGAAAGCAGGAGCCCTCGCCGGGCACGCTCTCCACGTCTACCTGGCCGCCCATCAGCTGGACGAACTCGCGCACGATGGCCAGGCCCAGGCCGGCCCCGCCACTGGTGCGCGTGCGCGCCTGATCTACCCTGTAGAAGCGCTCGAAGATGTGCGGCAGGTGCTCGGGCGGCATGCCCTCCCCGGTGTCCGCCACGGCGATGCTGACCCACGGCCCCTCCGCGGTTACGGACAGCACGATGATGCCGCCCTCGGGGGTGTGCCGCACGGCGTTGCGCACCAGGTTCTCCAGGATCTGGCGCAGCCGTGCGGCGTCGGCCATGGCCGGGGGCACGCCCGGCCTGGCTTCCACCACCAGCGTGATCAGGCCATCGCGTTGGGCTAGCGGGCGCATCAGCGCGGCCACGTCCTGCACCAGCGCGGCCACGTCGGTGGGCGCGCACTGCACCTGCAAGGCCCCTGTCTCGGCGCGGGCCAGCGAGAACAGGTCGTCCACCAGGCCGGCCAGTCGGCCCGTTTCGTTGCGTAGCGCGTGCAGGGTGCTTAGGGGCAGCGCAACTTGCCCGGGGCTGACCTCCGCCGCGCCGGGCTCGGCGGTATCCAGCGCCTCCAGATGGGCCTGGATGATCGCCAGGGGGGTGCGCAGTTCATGGGAGATACTGGCGACCAACTCCTGGCGTGCCCGCAGCGCGTTTTCAGCCTTCATGCTGGCCTGACGCAGCCCGCCCATCGCCGCTTGAAGGTGTTCGGCCATGCGATTGACGTCGTCGGCCAGGCGGCCTACCTCGTGCTGCGCGGCCACCGGCGCGCGTTGGGTCAGGTCGCCGGCGGCGATGGCCCGGGTCACCCGCGACACCGCTTCCAGGCGGCGGCTGAGGCCACGGGCTAGCAAGTAGCCAAACATGCTGGACACGGCCAGGATGGGCAGGGCCGAGGCCAGGAACAAGATGAACGTGGAGACGCCAAAGAAGCTGAGCACGCTGGAAACGAACTGGTCGCTGCTCAGGCTGATATCCAGCACCTGCACCACGGCCACGCCGATGGGCTGCCCCCGCGGCCCCAGGATGGGCGCGGCGCTGGTGGCGGTGCGATACAGTATCTGGCCCTGCCCGGCTAGGCCATCGCGCACAGGCGCCGGCTCCGTGGGGTGGCCGCCAGCCAGGGCGGCGCGGCGCATGCGCTGCACCAGCGCGGGGTCCAGGCTCGGTGTGTGTGGCTGGGTGGAGACGAAAGGCGCGCTCAGGATCTGGGCCACCGTGGCCCCTCGGGCGTCCAGGATGATGATGCGGTGGGGCGGCCGGGACGCCGCGCTGAGCGCGGGCAGCAGGCCCTGGCCGCGCGTGGCCAGTTCGCCGCTATCAATGCCCCGTATGGCGGCCACCACCCTGGCCCTGTCCAGAGCCGCGGCGGCGTTGGTGTAGCGGATCAGGCTGGCCACCGATTGGGCAAAATCGCGGGCGTTGGGGTTGAACGCGGCCACGCCCAGGTTCAGGGCCACGGTGCTGCCCAGCGCGCTCATCGCCACGAAGGTCAGGGCGATCACGGCCATATGCGAGGCGGTGAGCTGCCAGCGCAGCCGCCGCCGGGCCCGCCGGGCTAGCGTCGCGGCGGCCACCACGGCCAGGCGCACCGGGATAAAGAGCGCCGTGAAGCCGCCGGTCACCCCGAAGCTGAGCTGCGCCGCCGCCTGCGTATCCGGGAAGCGCGTGGGCGCGGCCAGCGCCTGCAGGATCAGGGCGCTACAGCCCACCGCGACGCCGCAGGCCAGCGTGCGGCCCACCCGCCGCGGCAGCCGCCGCCAGCGCGGCCCCGGCCGGGCCTCGCGCAGCCGCCAGGCCGGCCAGAGGGTCAGGCTCACCCAGGCCAGCCCACCCAGCAGTGAGGCGCCGGCCTGGCCCAGGGGAACCTGGCTGATCGAGAGGGCCAGCAGGCAGCCCGCTAGCACAATGCCCTCGGCCACGGCGCGAGGCAAGCTGGCCCGCAGGGGCCAGACCAGCGCGCGGAGCACGGCCATAGGGTGGGGCAGGCGCATCAGTCCCCCCGCAACTTGTAGCCGACGCCCCACACCGTGGCCACGCGCTCGCCAACCCGGCCCAGCTTCTTGCGCAGGCGCACGATGTGCGTATCCACGGTGCGATCAAACCCATCGTACTCCATGCCCCAGATGCGCTGCAGCAGGTATTCGCGGCTATAGGCGCGGCCGGGCTGCTCGGCCAGCATATGCAGCAGATCGAACTCCTTGGGCGTCAGATCTACCGTGGTCCCGCCCACGCTGGCGGTGCGCCCGGCCACGTCCACGCGCAGGTCACCCACCTCAAGCACCTCGCGCGCCGGTTGGCCATCGGGGCCATGGCCGGCGTGGGTCATCAGATCAACCCGGCGCAGCAGCGCCCGCGCCCGTGCCAGCAGCTCCCGCATGCTGAATGGCTTGGTCAGATAGTCGTCGGCCCCCACCTCAAGGCCCAGCACGCGGTCAACCTCTTCGGCCCGTGCGGTGAGCATCAGGATCGGTGTAATGCCGCGGGCGCGGATGCGGCGGCACACCTCCAGGCCATCAATGCCCGGCAGCATCCAATCCAGGATGACCAGGTCCGCCGGCCTGGTTTCCAGCAGCCGCAACCCGGCCAACCCATCGGCGGCGATAGAGACCGTGTGGCCCGCCGCCGCCAGCGCGTCGCGCACAAGCTGGGCGATCTGTTCCTCGTCTTCCACAATCAGGATATGCGCCACCCCGTCACCTCCTATGCGTTCTTACCTTACTGTGTAGCATAGCCATGTGCCCAGCGTGTGCCGCTTCGGTAGCGTTTTTGTAGCGGCGTGGCCGTAAATGTGCTGTAGGGCTACCGTTAGAGCGAGATCACCATGCTTTAGGCCCTCAGGGGGCGTACACTATCTGTAGGTCATGCGAGGCGCTTAACGGCGACGGAGCTGGAGAGGAGTGGGTGTGATGGTGGCAGCAAGCGGACCAGCGGAGACTGGCGTGCGCGAACAGCCGGTCAACAAGGGCCTGGAGGGTGTGGTCGTCGCCGAGACGGCGATCAGTATGGTTGATGGCACGGCCGGCCGGCTGACTTATCGGGGCCACCCTATTGAGGAGTTAGCCGAGCACCACTCGTTTGAGGAGGTGCTGTACCTGCTGTGGGAGGGCCGCCTGCCCGACGCCCAGGAGCACGAACGCTTCGCCCGTGAACTGGGCGCGGCCCGCGTGCCCAGCGCCGGGGAAAGCGCGTTTCTGGAGGCCCTGCCGCTGACCGGCGCGCCGATGGACGCGCTGCGTACATTTGTGTCTGGTCTGGCCCCCTACGACGCGCGCGCGGAGGACCTTGAGCCGGCGGGGGTGCGGCGGATCGGCCTGCGCCTGGCTGGCCTGATGGCCACTGGCCTGGCCGCGTGGCTGCGCCGCCGCGGCGGTCAGAGCCCGCTGGCCCCCGACCCCACGCTGGGCCACGCGGCTGATTTTCTGCGCATGTTGCACGGCGAGGTGGCTAGCCCGCTGGCCGCCCGCGCCCTGGACACCTACTTCATCTTGCTGACCGAGCATAGCCTCAACGCCTCCACGTTCTCGGCGCGGGTGACCATCTCGACGGGCTCGGATGTCTACGCGGCGATCACCTCGGCTATCGGCACGCTCAAGGGTGTCCTGCACGGCGGGGCCAACCAGAAGGCCATGGAGATGCTGCTGGAGATCGGCGATGTGAACCACGTGGACGCCTACATCGCCGAGAGCCTGGCCACCAAGCGCCGCCTGATGGGCCTGGGCCACCGCATCTACAAGACACGCGACCCCCGCGCGGCCCACCTGGAGCGCTACTCAGCCGCCCTGGCCGAGGCCAACGGCGACGCCCGCTGGCACCACCTGGCCCAGCGCATCGAGGCGATCACCCGCGAGCACCCCTACTTCATGGAACGCAAGCTCTACCCCAACGTGGAGTTCTTTACCGCGCCGCTGCTACATAGCCTGGGCCTGCCCCCCGACGCCATGCCCACGGCCTTCGCGGTCAGCCGCATCGGCGGCTGGCTGGCCCACATCCAGGAGCAACTGGTGGACAACCGAATCATCCGGCCCGCCGCCCGCTACATCGGACCCCGCTAACTCAGCGCTGAGCGCCTGGCATTTCTTAGGAAAGCGCCCTTACGATGCCTCCTTTCCATAGGCAGGCAGTTTGCCGCGCCATCTCAAAGGTGCTGGAGGCGGAAGCTGCCCCGAGGCCCAGGCCGCCGGAGGGCCTTGAACAAGAGAAAGCGGCAGGGTTCCCCTGCCGCTTTCCGTGTGCCGCGAAACAGTGTGATCAGTGCCGCTTTGGCGCTCTACTGGTTACCTCAAGACAGCACGGCTAGCTTTGGGCAAAGCCGGGCGCCTCCCATCATCAAACCTGCCGAAGAACCGGTAAAGGGGCGCGCTGGTGGCCCAGCCGTGGTAGACTGGGAGACGACGCAGGCGACGCGCAAGGCTAAGGATCGGGGAGAGGCGGCAGCATGACCATCGCGATATCCCTCAAGGTGAATGAGGGTGTGGTGCTCGCCGCCGACAGCGCTTCCACGCTTTTCACTCAAGTCTCTGGCAATACGCTCGCGGTTGTCAACGTCTACAACAATGCGGATAAAGTCTTCAACCTCATTAAGGGACGGCCTGTCGGCACCGTTACGTGGGGGGCGGGCAGCATTGGCATGACTTCTATTGCGACCCTGATGAAGGATCTACGGCGACGACTCACCGGCGATGATCTGCTGCACAGAGAGTCGTGGAAGATTGATCCCGATTCCTACACCATTCTTGATGTCGCCCAGAAGGTTCGGCAGTTCATGTATGAGGAGCACTACCTTGCAGCCTCCCAGAGCGGGTCGCCCAATCATCCGCTTGGGTTCGTCGTTGCAGGCTACTCCACCAATCAAGACATGGCCGAAGAGTACCAGATCGATATCTCCGATGGGAGCTGCAATGCTCCACGATCATTGCGCGGAATACAGGAGTCTGGGATTGTATGGAATGGACAAGGCGAGGCCATTCACCGCCTGATCGTAGGCTTTGGCGGTAGTATGTCGCAGGTTCTCCAGAATAACCTCGGCGTGCCGATAGAGCAACTAGAACCCACTCTCAACATTCTGCGCCAGACACTCACCTACCCCCTTATTGCGCCAGCCATGCCGATCCAGGACGCCATTGATCTTGCGGAGTTCCTGGTAGACCTCACGATCAAGTTCTCACATTTTGCCCCTGGAGCCTCGACCGTGGGCGGTCCTATCGAGATAGCGGCAATCACAAAGCACGAGCACTTCAAGTGGATTCGCCGGAAATACTACTATAATCGGGAGCTTAACCCAGAGGAGAGAGAAACCATGGATCAGTATATCGGCGGTACAGTCAACGTAGGAAACGCTATCTATCCCAGCATACTGCAGGGACAAGATGCGCCCTACAACTTCCAGCCATTACTAGTGCCGGCAGGACAGGGGCCATTCTTGCAACTCCGGATTGGTCCTTTAGTACAGCCAAATACTGCCGTACCGAACGAAGAGGCAGCTGATACACGACGCCGGCTTAGCTCTTTCGAGGAAGATTGGAACGCCCCAGGCATGAACCTCTACGATGCCCTATAAGCGGGGGGATGTTATCCTCGTCCGCTATCCCAACTCGGACCTGCAAGGGTTCAAGAAACGTCCTGCCCTTGTCGTGCAAACAGATGCGCTAGACACGGGATTAGCTCAGCGCATTGTGGTGATGATTACATCACGGATGTCGCGTGCGGGGCCTACCAGGGTACCTATTGTTCAAAACGATCCCATTGGGCGGCAGATGGGCCTACTGACCGACTCCGTGATCGTGACCGACAATCTGGCCACAGTCCTGGAGCGGGAGATTGATAGAGCTGTCGGTACCTGTCCCATCATGGATCAAGTAGATGCCGCGCTCAGGCTGATGCTCGATCTTTAGTCACCGATCACATCTGACGTGCGTGCTCCGTGTAGGGGCGTCCCCTTGTGAGCGCCGGAGTGTGATGGTGTGGTAGGGGCGTCCCCCCGCGCCCAGCAGGATGGGGAACCACTCTGTACGGGTAGCAAACGTCGCATGAGAGGTTCGCGCCATGACAAGGACGTCCCCCCACACCCAGGGGCGGGACCGAGCGCCCCTTGGGGGCGCCCCGACACCCAGCCCGGGCTGGTAGGCCCCTAGCGCACGGGGGCGCCCCGCGCGGCGATGCGCGCGGCGGCGGTGCGGCCGCTCTCCATGGCCAGGTGGACGCGCGGGCCGGCCAGGTAGTCGCCGGCAAAAAACAGGTGTGGGGCCACTTCCTGTACCCCGGTTGGATCTACCAACGTGCGGGGCAGGGCATAGCGCCAGCGTTGCAGGTCGCTCCAGGCAGGGGTGCGCAGGTCGTCCTCCAGCAGCGCGCTGGCCAGCGCGGCCACGCGGGGGACCACGCTGGCGGCGGGCTCCTCGTAGTTGGCCGTGCTATACAGGGCGCCCATCTGCACGATGACCACGCTGCGCGTGGCGGGCACCCGCGCCGGTCCCTTGTCGTGCTCAAAGGCCAGCCAGGAGATGTCGTGCCCCTTGTCGCTGTTGACCAGCGCGTAGTAGGGACGCTCCTTGAGCCGCCACTCGTAGCCCAGCACGATGGATAGCACCCGATCGTACGATGCGGCGGCCAACCGGTCCACCAAGGTGGACCGCGCCCCATCATCCAGGTCCGAACGGACCACCAGTTCGGCGGCCTGCGCGGCGGGTACGGCGATCAGCACCATATCGGCCTCGCCGAGCGGCCGGCCCTGCGTGTCCTGCACTTGATAGCCGCTTGATCCGCCGGGCCGCCGCCCTAGCCGCCCAACGCGCGCGCTGGTGCGCACCTCAGTGCCCCGGCCCAGGTGGCGGGCCAGCCGCGCGTTGCCATCGAGATAGGTCCACTTGGGCTGTTGGTTCTGGGCGGCGTCGCCCGGGGTGATGAAGCCGTCACGGTCAAAGGTCCACACGTCGCGCTTGATATCAAGCAGGGCGTCGCTGGGTAACTCAGTGCGGATCAGCTCACTGATCGCCGGGGTATCCGTCTTGAAATATTGGGCCCCGTAGTCGTAGGCGGCGCCGTGTTCGCGCCGCGTGGCCAACCGGCCGCCGATCTCCCCCTCTTTCTCGTAGACGGTCACGTCCAGCCGCGGCCCGGCGGACGGCATATGCCGTAGGTAGTAAGCGGCGGTCAAACCGGCCACGCCGGCCCCAATGATTGCGAGTCGCACGACGACTTCCCTCCTTATGCTGTCTGTACTCCCATGGTGCCATAGACGGAGGTAAAAGGCGAAAAGCCATGTCGCCCCACGCTAGCCGACCCCCGGCCCGGTTGACCTGTGTGCCCAGCAGGCTACACTGAGTATATGACACACCGCCGCGCAAAAGCCGTGCCAGAGGCCGCCCAACCGGCCGGCTACCGCACGCTGGCCGCGCCCGGCGCGGCCGAGTTGGTGATCAAGCGTTCGCGCTTTATCGGCCACGCCGCGCCAGTGCGCGACGAGGCCGAGGCCCAAACCGTTCTGGCCAGCGTACAGAAACAACACGGGGAGGCCAGCCACCACTGCTACGCCTATGTGCTGGGCCGCCACGATGAGGTTCAGCGCGCCAGCGACGCCGGCGAACCGGCGGGCACGGCGGGCCGACCCATCCTGGAGACGATCAAGAAAGAGGGGCTCAAGAACACTGCCGTGGTGGTCACGCGCTACTTCGGCGGCGTGTTGCTGGGGGCCGGTGGGCTAACCCGCGCCTATGGCCAGAGCGCCACGGCGGCCATTGAGGCGGCCGGGGTGGTGCGGCTACTGCCCCACCTGGCTTACGCTGTCGCCGTTGACTACAGCTGGCAGGGCACGCTGTTGCACGACCTGGAGGCACAGGGCCTGCGCGTGGTGGGGATAGACTACGCCGAGGGGGTGGCGGTGCGCGTGCTGGTCCCCCGGGACCGCGCCGCCGAGGTGGAGGCGCGCCTGCGCGACCTGACCAATGGGCAGGCTATCCTGACCGCCGGAGACGAGGTGGAGGTGGGCGTGCCTGAGCCGCGCCACTGACCCGGCGGCCGCCGTCATGCGCCGTTCACGCCGTAGGCCTTACACTATCAAGCGGAATGCGTTATCCTTACGAGACGGACTGATCGCCCTTCCCCCCGCCCCACCACGCGCCGCCTGGATCGGCCCAGCAGGCGGGGCAACGCCATCAGGCCAGGATGTGCTATGACAGCAGAGGTTCAACGGCAGAACGAGGCCCTGGTTATCCCTGAGCACCCCGACCCCGCCGCGGCGGTCGCCGAGCGGCCTGGGACCATGCTGCCCAACCCGCTCCCCGGTATTGAGGATCTGCTGACCATCGCCAGCGCCTATCTGCCGCCAGAGGCAGTTGTGCAGGTCAGGGCGGCCTACGACTTCGCCGCCCAGGCCCATGAAGGGGCGCTACGTCGCTCCGGCGAACCGTATGTGATCCATCCGCTGATCACCACGATGATCCTGGCCGATATGCGCCTGGACCTGGCCACGCTGGTCGCTGGCCTGTTGCACGACGTGGTGGAGGACACCGCCGCGACCCTTGAACAGGTGGAGGCCCAGTTCGGCAAGACGGTGGCTCACATCGTGGATGGGGTGACCAAGGTGGCCGAGTTCGGGCGGCGCCAGGTGGAGTGGGTTGAGGGCAACTCGGGGCCGGAGGCCGAGCGGCGGCGCTCCCGCGACCGACTGATGAAGCAGCAGGCCGAGAACATCAAGAAGATGCTGCTGGCTATGGCCGAGGATCCCCGGGTGGTCATCGTGAAGCTGGCCGACCGCCTGCACAATATGCGCACGCTGGACGCCCTAGCTCCCCATAAGCAGTACCGCAAGGCTCTGGAGACGCGCGAGATCTATGCGCCCCTGGCTGGCCGGCTGGGTATGGGCCACATCAAGGGCGAGCTGGAGGACCTGGCTTTCAAGTACCTGGAGCCGGACGCCTATGAGTGGCTGGTGGATCAACTGGCTCAGCAGCGCGCCCGCCGCGAGGGCTTTATCGAACGGGCAGCCACCCGCTTGCGCGAGGACCTGACCACGCATGGCGTCACCGCCGAGGTGTATGGGCGGACCAAGCACCTGTACAGCATCTATCTGAAGCTGCAGCGCCTGGATATGAACCTGACCCGCATCTTCGACCTGTATGCTCTGCGCGTGATTATTGACGGCGAGGCGCGTGACTGCTGGCCGGTGGTCGGCCTGGTGCATGGGCTGTGGCCCAGCGTCGAGGGCCGGGTCAAGGACTACATCAGCCGGCCCAAGCCCAACGGCTACCAATCGCTGCACACCACGGTGATCGGCGAGGGCGGCCAGCCCATGGAGGTGCAGATCCGCACCCGGGCGATGCACGAGTTGGCCGAGTATGGTGTGGCCACCCACTGGTACTACAAGGAGCAAGGCTCGACCACCGCCGTGCCCACCTCGCTGACCGACTGGATCAAGGCCCTGGTGACCCTGCAAGACGAGATGAAGCAGAACGCCACGGACTTCATTGACACGCTCAAGTTCGATGTGTTCCAGGATCAGGTCTTTGTGCTCAGCCCCAAGGGCGATATTATTGACCTGCCGGCGCGGTCCACCCCGGTGGATTTCGCCTACCGCATCCATACCGAGCTGGGCCACCGCACCATCGGGGCGCGGGTCAACGACCGTATGGCCCCCCTGGACTACCAGCTGCAGAACGGCGACCGCGTGGAGATCCTGACCACCAAGATGGCCAATGGGCCGGGCCGCGACTGGCTCAACTTTGTGGCCACCTCCGGCGCCCGCGAGAAGATCCGCCAGTGGCTGAAGCGCCAGCACCGTGAGGAGAATATCGTGCGCGGCCGTGACCTGCTGGAGCACGAACTGCAGCGGCTGGAGCAGCGTAGCCTGGCCACCATCTCAAACGAGGTGATCACCGGCGTGGCGCACATCCTGGAGTACAAGACGCTCGACGACCTGCTGGCGGCGATCGGCTACGGAGCCACCAGCGCCCAGAATGTGGTCACCCGGCTGGGCCTGCGCGAGGAATCGAGCGGGCCGACCTTGCCCACCGATGTGAGCGTGCCCGGTGGCAAGGTGGATACGCGGATTGAGGTGATGGGCGTGGGCGACCTGCTGACCCGCCTGGCCACCTGCTGCCGCCCGGCGCCCGGCGACACGATTATCGGCTACATCACGCGCAACCGCGGCGTGACGGTGCATCGCCAGAGCTGCCCACGCATCGTCGCGGAGACCGAGACGGAGCGGCTGGTGCAGGTGGACTGGGGCCGCGCGCTGCCCCAAGCCACCTACGATGTGCCCATCCTGGTGCAGGCCTGGGATCGCGAGGGCCTGCTGCGCGATGTCAGCGCCGCCGTGGCCGAGGAGCGGGTCAATATCGTGGCGGCCAGCGTCACCTCGGTCCCGGCCACCTCGTCGGCGACCATCCGGGCCACCCTGGGCATCAGCTCAATAGATCAGCTCAGCCGGGTGTTCAGCCGCATCGAGCGGGTGCGCGGCGTGCTTGAGGTGTCGCGCGATCTGGGCCGCAAGGCCCATGTGGCCAACGCATAGACACAGACCACCGAGCAGAGATAGCAGAGAGGTAGGGGGCATGTTCACTAGCCTGAGTACCGGTACCCTTGGTTTCAGCGCGCCTCTGGAGGAGGCGCTTGGCCTGGCCCGCACCAACGGGTTTGATGGGCTCGACCTGTCTATGGGTGAGCTACAGCGGCTGGCCGGGGAGAGCTCAATTCAGGATGTGCGCGATCGGTTCAGCGCCGCCGGTGTGCGGCCCGGTGGCTGGGGGTTGGCCGTTGATTTCCGCAACGACGACGCGGCGTACCAGCGCGGCCTGGCCGAGTTGCCCGCGCAGGCCGCGCTGGCCCAGGGTCTGGGCAGCCCCTGGTGCTCAACCTGGATTCTGCCTTTCTCCGACGAGCTGGACTACGAGGCAAACATGCGCCGGCACGCCGAGCGGCTGCGGCCGGTGGCCCAGACACTGGCCGACCACGGCTGCCGGCTAGGCCTGGAGTTCGTGGGGCCAAAGACGCTGCGCGCCGGGCGCCGCCACGAGTTTATCCATACCATCGCCGGCGCGCTGGAGCTGGGTGAGCGGATCGGCACGGGCAACACCGGCCTGCTGCTGGACTGCTTCCACTGGTATACCGCGCACGGCACGGCCGAGGACCTGGCTGGCCTGAGCGCCGAGCAGGTCGTCTACGTGCATGTCAACGACGCGGTCGGCGGCCGCGGCCCGGACGAGCAGATTGACAACCAGCGCATGCTGCCCGGCGCCAGCGGAGTTATTGACATAACAGCATTTCTGCAGGCGCTGCAGCGGATGGGCTACGATGGCCCGGTGGCCGTGGAGCCGTTCAACGCCGAGATCAACGCGCTGCCCGAGCCGGAGCGGGTGCGCATGGCCGGCGAGAGCCTGGCCCGCATCTGGGCGCAGGCGGGGCTGCGCCGCTAAACAGGGGTTGCGCAATGGGAGGTGGCGCGGTACAATACAGTCGGTCCCGCGAAGGGGCCGATCCTTGGGGGATCGTCTAGTGGTAGGACAGCTGATTCTGGATCAGCCAGCCGGGGTTCGAATCCCTGTCCCCCAGCCATAGTCTGGTAGACGCGCCAGGTCCTGAGCGCCGTAGGTTGCCCGCCCCGGCGGCGGGGAGCACGCGGCGGCTCGGGGCTTTGTTTTTAAACCACCCGGCACAGGGAGCCAGCCTATGATGGTGCGGCGTGAGCAGTTGGAGGCGCGTGAACAGCGCGACCTGGCCCCCTATGCCGTGTTGAGCAGCGCATCGCGCGGGCGGCGCGCCCCGGAGGCCGACGACCCCTACCGCACCTGCTTTCAGCGCGACCGCGATCGGATCATTCACAGCTCCAGCTACCGCCGGCTGGGCAACAAGACGCAGGTATTTGTCAGCTTTGAGGGCGACTATTACCGCACCCGCCTGACCCACACCGAGGAGGTAACCGGTATAGCGGTCACCGTGGCCCGCGCCCTGGGCCTGAACATGGACCTCGCCGAGGCGATCACCCGGGCGCACGACCTGGGCCATCCGCCCTTTGGCCACGCCGGGGAAGCCGCCCTGGCCGCCCAGATGGCCCACCACGGCGGCTTCGAGCACAACCGCCAGACCCTGCGCATCATTGACGAGCTGGAGTTGGAGTACCCCACCTTTCGCGGCTTGAACCTGACCTGGGAGGTGCGCGATGGGGTGATGAAGCACCGCGACGAGGGCGGCCAGGCCATGGGCCAGGGTAGCCTGGAAGCGCAGGTGGCCGACCTGTGTGACGAGATCGCCTATGGCTGCCACGATCTGGACGACGGTATCGCCGCCGGGCTGATCCCCTGGGAGACGCTGCGCCAGACGGCGCCGTATTGGTGGGTGGAGGCCCGCGCCGCCGTCCACGGGGCCTACGGGGACCTGCCGCCCGACCTGTTGCGTCGCCGCGTCAAGGCGCACCTGATCAACCTGTTCACCAGTGACCTGGTGGAGTGTACCCAGCAGGCCATCCAGGCTGGCCAGCCCCGCGCGGCGGCCGAGGTACGGGCCGCCGCCGCGCCGCTGGCCACCTTCTCACCCGCCGTGCGCCTGCTGCGCGACGACCTGCACGGTTTTCTGATGCGCCACCTGTATCGTCACCCTGAGGTGGTCACTATGTGGGAGAAGGCCCAACGGCTGATCAACGCCGTGTTCTCCGCCCTGTGCGGTGAGCCGGAGCAGCTGCCCCTGGAGCGCCAGGCGCGCATCGCCGCTGGCCAGCCCGTGGCCAGGGTGGTGTGCGACTATATCGCCGAGATGAGCGACCGCAGGGCCGTGCGCGAGTATCGCCGCCTGTTCGACTATGATGTGCAGGTGCTCCCCTGACCCGCGCCAGCCGATCAGTTGTCTTTCACGATCATCACCTCGGTGGCCTTGATCAGCGCGGTGGCCGTGTCGCCGATCTTGAGGTCCAGCTCCTCGGCCCCTTCCCGGGTAATCAGGGCCACGACATGGTTGTCGCCGACCTGCAGCTCGATCTGCGCCAGCAGACCATCGAGCCGTACCTCAGTGACTATGCCGCGCAGCTTGTTACGCCCACTGGCCCGCATCATCGTACTCCTGCTCCTCTCCGTGCTGGGGGCGCCGCGGCTCACGCGCTTGACGGCGCTAGGCTTATCATACCGCGTCGCCCAGGCTGGCTTCATATTGGTATACTACTAAGGCCATCGGATTTGCATAGCGGTCACCTTGCAGTGCCAGGATATAGAGAGACACCGATCATGAACGAGCGCGCCCCACGTCAGCACGGCGTTACCCCACCCGCCTCCAGCGACGCGGACCGCGAGGCCGCTGAGACGCCGAAGGGGCCAGGGCATGTGGCCATGCGCCTGCCCATGCGTCCGGCCCTGGGGGTGGGTGACCGCGTCGGTGGAGCGCTGACCAGCCCTGGCCCGCACTGTTGGGAGATCGTCAAGAGCTCGGGGAAGCTGTGTGGCACATGTGAGGAGTGCTACGCCTACCACGTTCAGCGGGACTGCTGGGTGCTCTGGGCGTTGCGTGAGCCAGGCTATAAGCCGTGCTGCCAGAAGGTCCCGGACTGCGGGTCGTGCCCCGTGCTGATAGAGCGGTTGAAGCCGCGGCCCGGGCAGGCCATTCAGATCCACGCCAGAACGCCGTCGCGCGCGCCAGCCTATGTCGGGCGGACCAAGAAAGTGTGCCAGTATCTCGACGTGGTTGGTGTGGCCGCCGACGAGGCTGAAAACGTGGGCGATGAGGGCATGATCCGGGCGCTGCAGGCGCGCAGTGGGGTGATGCGCTGCCGGCTGCGGGGCGTGCATCTGGATTACGACTATATGACCGATGTGTGTATCTCCGCCCACCCCGAAGAGTGTGTTTTCATGGACGACGCTCAGCCTGAGGTTAGGGTGACCCCGCCCGGCGAAGTTGAGGAGACCCCTGCGCTGGCCCAGCAAGCCCTTGTGAAGCAGGCGCTCTCTACCAAAACCGGCGTGGCCAAGCAGGCCCTGGAGAAGCAGGCGCCCTCCACCAAATACCCCCTGGATGGCCCTGACCAGCATGATGGCGAGGATGCCTCTACCCACCTCAAGGGCTCACCTCCCGGCTAACCGGAGCGGCGCCCCCCGTATGGCCCCCTAACGGGCCACCCCCAATGTGTGATTGTCAGGTCACCCCGAGTGGAGTACGATAGGCTCACATCAATGAAATCCGACCTGCTCCAGCCCGCCCCGGTGGTGGGCGTGGCGGGCGGGCCAGACTCCGGGAGGCGGCGAAGCGGCGGCCAGGGGCAGGCGGGCCCTAGAGCGCGGACTAGCGATGAGGGAGACGGGACATGGGTAAGCTAATCTTCTCGATTTTGGCCGGGTATGGCGTCTTTGTGAGCCTGCTGGCGCTCCATGTGATTACACCGCTGGTGGATAGCGTGGATGCGCGGCTGGGAGCCAACGCCTCGGTGCGCCTGATTGTGCCAGGGGACATCCCGCTGCCGTCGTCGCTCGTGCTGGCGATCAATACGCACCCAGCGCTGGCCATGCGCGCCTGTGAGGGCACGGTGATCGTGCTGATCAGCTGGAGCGTGTTGCTGCTGGTGACCCACTGGACGCGCCAGTTCCGCTCTGCCGTGCGGCAGCGCCGTGATCAGGCCCTGCTGGCGTCGCGCCGCATCGCCGCCCTGGCCCGCCAGGCGCCCGACACCTGGGCCTAGTCGCCGACCGGAGCTTCCGGGCGAACCCCTCAGCTGATGCGTGCGACACGACCGACCCGCCTGAATTTACATAACCAATAAATCGCCCGCTGGTTCAGCCTGGGCGCGCCGTGGCGCTACGAAACCCCAGCGCGGGTGGCCGTGGCCGATTAGAGGTAAAACATCTGGCTGGCCTGCTCGCGTAGCTCGGCTTCCCGGGCCACAAGAGAGGCAATGGTCACGGCGCTGAACACGCCGATCAATGCGGCGCGGGCCTGTTCCCACACCTCGCCCACCGCCCGGGCGGCCAGCGCGTCCCCGTGCTCCTCGGCGGTGAGCGGGCTACCCTCAAGCGCTTCGACAACGCGCAGCACGGTGATCTCCTCGGCGCGCAGGGCCAGGGCGCAGCCACCGGAGGCCCCCCGCTGGCTGCGCACAAGCCCCGCGTTCTTGAGCGCGGTGATCTGCTGCTCCAGAAACCGCTCCGGTATACCCTGGCGGGTAGCGATATCGCGCGTGGTCAGCCGACCACCGCCCGTGCCCTCCAGATGGCTAGCCATATCCACCAGCGCGAGCAGGGCGTACGTCGTCTTGGCCGAAAATCTCACCGCTTGCTCCGTGGGCGTCCCACTACTACTGTCTCCACTGTGCCTGCCCAGTGTACAGGCGCGCTTCTGAACACGTCAATCACCCCGCGTTGCGCGCTTGACGCGTCTGAGCGCGATCACGTACACTCAGTGCAGTGTTTTGGGGCGTGGGCCGGCTGCGCCTCGCCGAACCAGTGGCGGAGCGCTGTCCTCGCGCAGCGCCGTCTACCGTTATGCTTACGCCTGGGCCAGCATGCTCAGCCGCGCCGACGCGTGTGGAGAGGGGGATAGTGAGAGTCATCGTGGTCATACCCACCTACAATGAGCGAGACAACATTGTAGATATCGTCCAGGCGGTGCGGAGCAACTTGCCGGAGGCGAACGTGCTCGTCGTGGACGATGGTTCTCCCGATGGCACGGGCCAGTTGGTCGCCGAGATGGGCGCCTCCGACCCCCATATTGGGGTGCTGCAGCGGGGCGGCAAGCTTGGTTTAGGCACAGCCTACATCCAGGCGTTCCGGCTGGCCCTGGATAGCGGCTACGAGTGCATCATCGGGATGGACGCCGATTTCTCTCATGATCCGACTTATCTGCCCCAGTTTGTGCGGGCCACCGAGCACTATGATCTGGTGGTGGGGTCACGCTATGTGCCTGGCGGCGCAACCCCTGATTGGCGGCTCAGCCGGCGCATGATCAGCCGCATCGGCAATGGAGTGGCCCGCACCGTTCTGGGGTTGCCCGTGCGCGATTGCACGACGGGCTACAAGTGCTATCGGCGCGAAGCGCTGGCCGCGCTGGACCTGGAGGGCATTGATCTGGTGGGCTATGGGTTTCTGATCGAGACGACCTACCAGTGCTACCGCAAGGGCTTCCGCATCCACGAGATCCCCATCACCTTTATTGATCGCCGAGAAGGCAAATCCAAGATGTCTGTTTTGGGCAGAGACATGTTGCACAGTCAATGAGCCAGATCTTCTGAGGGAAATGGCTCTCAGCCTTGTGCAAGGTGTTGTTGCCCACTACACAAATCCAAGATGTCGGGCACGATTGTGTCCGAGGCGCTACGCTATGTGTTCCGCCGACGGTGGCAGCGGGTGCGCGGACGCTTGCTGCGAAGGCCCACCTCTGGACACTAAGCCTCTGGTCATCATCCCAACCTATAATGAAGCCGACAACCTGCGGGCGATCGTCGGGGCAACCCTGGCCGCGCTGCCCTCGGCCACGATCCTGATCATTGACGACAAGTCACCCGACGGCACGGGGGCCATCGCCGATGAGCTGCGGGCGGCCGACCAGCGTGTGCGGGTGATCCACCGCGCGGGCAAACTGGGGCTGGGCACGGCCTATATCCGCGGCTTTGAGTACGCCCTGGCCGGTGAGTACAGCTGTGTGTTCGAGATGGACGCAGACTTCTCTCATGACCCGCGTTACCTGCAACCGATGCTGCGCGAACTACAGACCTGCGATGTGGTGATTGGGTCGCGCTATGTGGCCGGGGGCGACACACCGGACTGGATCTTCACCCGTCGGCTGATCAGCAACGCGGGCAACCTGTTCGCCCGCGCGTTGCTGCGGGTGCCACTCAAGGATTGCACCGCCGGGTTCAAGTGCTATCGGCGCGAGGTGCTGGCCGCGTGCGACTTCGGGGCGATCCCCCTGGAAGGGTACGCCTTCCAGATTGAAACGGTCTACCAGGCCTACCGGCGCGGCTTTCGACTGCGCGAGGTGCCCATCGTGTTCGTGGATCGCCACCTTGGCCACTCCAAGATGAGCCGCCAGATCGTGCTTGAGGCCTTCACCTACGTGGTGCGCCGCCGCTTCCTGAACCCCCTGCCCACCCAGGCCACACGCCAGCGCCTGCGCTAACAGGCCTACCAGGTCCTGGCAGGGTGTTCCAGACATAACCAACGTTGTTACCCCTGCCCACCGCTGAGTTCTTCCCACAACGTGACCAGGTGCTCGGTGTCCGGGGGAAGGTCGAGCCGCCGGAGGATCGCCCTCGCTTGTTCTCTAGCCTGACACTAAAGTGTCATGGCGGCAGACGGGGCGACTAAAGTCGCGTCGCAGAGTCGGAAAGTTGTTTCTTGGCAGCCCCGTATACTCGGCTGAGGCTCGGCGCAACGCGCTGATGCGGCGGCCTGGTGGTACGCGGCATGACCAATGGTGGCAACAATCTGATCAAGATCCATCGTCCAACCCCGCAATCAGGCTACCGATTAACTAGCCATCCTGGTGGTTGGCTAGACGCGCCGGGAGTACAATGCGGCTCCCCGAGGCAAACGCTGATACATGGAGCGCGTCGACGCGGGTGCTCCTGACGTTTGACATCGGTCCTGGCCAGGTTCCAGACGGCCAGCGATAGTGCGAACCAGGCTGGTTACTCGTCGGCGCCCCGAAGCCGACGTAGCTCCGCTTCCAGGGCGGCGACGCGCTGTTCGGCTTCCAGACGAGCGCGCATGGCGTGCTCATCGGGCGTCAGGCGGAGCGCGCCGGCGGTATCATAGAGGCGCAGCAGATCCTCGTCGGGAACCAACCAGCTGTCCAGGGCCGCGCTCCACAGCCGCCCCTGCGCGTCCGGCTCCAGCGCCACGGGCAGTCCCCCCGCGTCGTAGCGCCAGCCCAGCAGCCGCCGGCCCAGCCACTGCCGTTGGGTGGTGCGCCACACCGGTGGATCGTTGGGGTCGTAGGCGAAGTACTCCCGCGCACCCATCTGGCCGTACAGCCACGGCTTGGACGCCTCTCCGGGGGCGATGTCCGTCTTCCAGGTGCTCGCGCTGCTCACCTCAAAGACCACCGTGGGCGCCGGACGTGGGGTCTGGCCCTTCGAAGGTCGCATTTCCCAACTGGTCACCCGCCGTTGCTCCGCTGGCGGCAGCATCAGCCCGACAAAGACGGCAATGTCGGGCGAGATCAGGTGCTGGCCGTTGCGCACCGCCGCGTGGTAGAAGCTCAGGTTGCGCGCCACAAACCAGCCGGTCTCCCGATAGAGGTGGGCCAGCACCGCGCTGAGATAGGTCAGCAGGACCTTTTGGGCGACGCTGTCCCCCATTTCATCCTCCCGGAGCAGATACTCGTGCTGGCGCGGGGGGTGGCTCTCCAGCGCGGGGGGAGCGGACGAGCGTGTGACCATCGGTGACCACCTCCAGGTTCCCGGGGCAGACCAGGCGCCGCGCTCTCAGCACGGCGGGGCAGACCAGCGCGTAGCCCGCACCAACTGGGAGCGAACACGGCGCCCCCATCATAGCGCGCCGCGGTCAGGTGTGCAAACACATGCGGGCCGCTGTCGCCCTCTCTTGCATTTACCGCCATCCATTGACATAAGGTGCGCCGCCGCGCGCATGGTTTGGCAACGGTTGGGGATAAACTGGGGGCTGGGCATGGCAGAGGCAAGGCCATCTGAGTGGGCGATGCGATGCGCGGGAGGCGCGATGATGTGACGTGACGGCGGGGTCGTTCGTCCCCTGCTATGAGCGCTTTTCCTATGACCACACGCCATGGGAGGGCTGCTCAGGCGCACCGGCGTCGCGGAGCACGCGCAGGATGCGTTCGGTGACCTCCGGGATTGCGCCCCGCGCCTCAACCTCACTGAGCAGCCCCAGAGCGCCGTAGTAGGCCTTGAGCGGCTCCGTGACCGTGTGGTAAATGGCCAACCGCCGCGCGATGTCGGCTGGCGTGTCGTCAGCGCGCCGCACGAACGGGCCTGGATCGTTCGTGGGCGGCGGATCGTTCGTCACATGGTAGGTGCGACCCGTAGCCACGCTGAGCCGCCGGCCCAGTAGCCGCTCGATCAGGTCGGCGTCCGACGCAACCAGGGCGATCACGCGGTCCAGGCTCCTGCCGGTAGATCGCAGCCAGGCCTCCAGCATGCGGGCTTGTGGCGCGTCACGGGGGAAGCCGTCCAGGACCCAGCCCTGATGCGCCTGGAGATAGGGCTGGGCCAGCGCAACCATTGTGCTGTCCGGCACAAGCTCTCCCCGATCGTTCAGGTCCTGAATAGATTGGCCTACCGCCGTACACGCCTCAATCTCCGCGCGGACCAGGTCGCCCGTGGCGATGTGGCGTAGGCCCAGCGCGTCAGCTAACCGTTCAGCCTGGGTGCCCTTGCCAGAGCCCTGCGGACCAAGAATGACCAGCCTCATGCCCTCTCCCGCGCCTACGGCGCCGATACACCACGCCAGACGGCTAGCCCACCATACCACGCGCGCTGGCCTGCCGTCGCGGCGCTTCGGCCTGTGGTCCGCTGCCTGCCCATCCCCTACAGCCCCACGCTGGCGGCGGCGTTCTCCTCGAACAGTGAGGCATCACGGATGTAGCGGCGCACCATGGTCACCCCGCGGTGGCCGGTCTGGGTCATGATCACCCGTTCGCTGACCCCGGCGGCGGCGGCGGCGGTGACCAGACCAGCGCGCAGGCTGTGGCCGGCGTAGCGGGCCGGATCGAGGCCGGCGGCCGCCGCGGCGCGCTTGACTACCAGGGCCACGGCGCGATCAGAGAGGCGGGCCTGGCTCAGTGCCCCATGGCGGTTGACCGCCCGGAAGAGCGGACCCTGGGCGATACCGGAGGCCACCAGCCAATCCTCATAGGCGCGCACCGGGCAGGTGGCCGGCCGCCCGCCATAGGGGATGCCCACCAGGCGGCCCTGCCCCTCCTGATCGGTCTTGGAGCGGCGCAGCGTGACCACCAGGCCGTCGCGGGTGCTGGCCACATCGGTGAGGTCCAGGGAGACCAGTTCCGAACGGCGGAAGGCCCCGGCAAACCCCAGCAGCAGCAGGGCGCGGTCGCGGGCGCCGGCCAGGCTGGTGGGCAGGGTCTCCACCATGCGGCGCACCTCGGCGGTCACGGCGGGGGCCTTGCGCGTCTGGGCGGTGCCCTTAACGCGGCGGATACCCGCCCACACGCCGCGCACGACGTGGCTCTGGGTGGGCGAGGGGTAGCCGGCGGCGCTGTGCGCCTGAGAGATCGCGCTGATGCGCCGTTGCAGGGTGCTGGGCTTGCAGGTCTCGGCCAGATCGGTCAGGTAGAGGGCCACGGTGGCGGGCTCGGCGGGCAGCGGGTCGAGGCGGCGTCTGGCGCACCACGCGGTGAAGTCGGCCCAGTCGGCACGGTAGGCCCGCAGCGTATTGGGCGACCGGGCCGCGCGCAGGTAGTCGCGCGCCCGCGCCGCCGTGCCGTGCAAGGCGCTAGGGTCCGCCGCGTCCCCGGTGACAGTCTGCACAGCCCCCGCGCCCACGCCAGCGTGCGGCGCTTCCCGGGTGCCCGGTTCGTTCATGGTTATGTCACCTTTCGCCGCTATGCTGACTACCGATACTGTTCTCTTATCGGAAGTTAGAATAGCAGCCCGATGGCGGCCCCGTCAGGGACTTATCCACCACGGACATCCTATCTGCATGACATAATGTACGAAATTGGCATAGGTTCTCAGGGAACCGGTGTTGTAGGCCACCAACCCCGCGCGGCGCTTGGCCGGTACTTGCGACGCGCTGCCGGGGACTGCGGGCCCACCGCTTAGCGCCGCGCCGCGATGGAGCGGGCCACGGCGGACTTCTTGTGTTCGAGCTCCGTGGTCATCCCTATACCCCGCGGGTTGAGGAACTCCCAGCAGGACACGTAGAGGCCGTCCGCGATCGGCTCGACATATGCCCCCGCGAACAGGTCGGCCAGCGCGGCGAGAGCAGCGGGACCAATGTATGAGCCGCTGACATAGAAGTCATGGAAGGCATGGCCATAGGGCGCGCGGCGCAACTCGTAGGGCGTGCGCAAGGAGTCCTCCACCGTGATCGCGGCGTAGGACGGCTGGGTTCGGGCCACCAGCGCGCAGAAGCGGTCCTTGGCTCGCCGTCCAATTGCGCGCGCCCGCTGCCGTCCCTCCCTGGTATCGCGCTGCCACGCCTCGGTCCACACACCTTCGGTCCAGATAGCCAGGGGGCGATGGTCGTGGCGCCGCGCCTCGTCGAAGACACTCGTGTAGGTGATGATCTCGGCCACACCGCGCGTCGTGTTCGTGGCCCCCTCCATGTAGAGCCGCTCCACCTGTGTATGTGGTTCGGTCAGATACTGCTCCAGGTCCTCCATGCTGGCGATAGCGATCTCGTGGGGCCGCCCACTGGCGCCGTCCATCGCGCCGTCCTGCGCCTCTCCGACATCGGCTAGGCCCCCACCTTTGACGAATGTCGCGCCGAGGGCAAGCAAGGCCTCGGCGAGGCGCGCCAACGCCTCAACCTCACTGAGGTCGCCCCAGTAAAAGTTGAACTCCAGAAATGGACCACTGCTCGGAAACCGCATCGCATTCCTGTCCTGCTGGTCTGATCACCAACGTGAGATAGACACTCGGCTAGTTGCTAGCGAGATGATGGGCTACAGCCAGGTAGAACTCGGTGAGTACAACATGCAAGGCGGCGACCTCAGCTCTCGACAGGCTCAGGGTTAGCCAGACATCGGTGTTATGGCCATCAACGAAGAGGAGGAGGCGTTCGCCAACTGGATTGGGATGATAGACCGAGCAGATGGTGAAATGTCGCTCGGCCAGGCTGAACCCAGCGATGGGTGTGTAGCCGTGGAACTGTTCGCTGTTTCCCGCATGGCCCGGATAGGGGCTACCGGACGGGACCACCAGCAAGCGACCCATGAACGTATAGAAACTCTCCGCCCCAAGGAAGACCTCACCCTCCGCTTTGAGAAGATAGCAGCGCGTCCATCCGGTAGGCAACGCCTCGAAGCGCAGCCCGCCATGTGCTGCCATGAATGTCGTCGTCATGATGATTTCGGGCTCGTTCATCAGATGCTCCTATCACAACCCATCCTGTGACGCCACGTTACGTCAAAGGCAGACGTAGGTCTTGGCCTCGATGGGTGGCGCTCCAGCCAGTTGGGTACTCAGGGCGCTTCTTTGAACAGGATGACCGATTCGTGCGCCACAGGCAACCAGGCCCAGAGAAGCCACGCTCTCCTATGGTGGGAACCAGGGTGGTTCTAAAGCGGGGCTGTTGTGGATAGGGGCATAGCCGGGCGGTGGCGCGGCGTGCTACGATCCGGCTCTACCCGGTCGCGCCATTGGCCCCCGGCGCCGCGACCATGCTTTGTGGAGAGGAGCCCTGCCCCTATGTTATCGGCCTTGACCACCCGCGGTTCGTCTCTCCTGCGTGCTCGTCGCCTAATCATGGGCGTACCGGGGGCCACCGCGCCCACGCCTGTCGCGTCGGAGGCGGAGGGCCGCCCGACGAGGGCCATGCGGGCGCCGTGGCGACGGGTGGTCTGGCCCTACGCGCTGGCCGCGTACGTGGCGCTGTTGGTCCTCCTGGTGACCGTGCTCCCTGAGGCGCGCGGCGTAGCCCTGGGCCTGGAGCGCGCGGCTAACTACCTGGCCCTGGCCGGCGTGGTCGCCGCCGTCGCCTGGGATGTGCGCCGGCGGCGGGCCCGCCGCCGCGCCCCGGTGGCGCCGACCACCTGAGCGACAGCCTGCCCCATGATGAACCACCGATCTGGCCCGGAGACGATAGAATGAGGATGGGAGAGGATCCCGAGCATCCCACTTAAAGCAGAAGCTGCAGGCGTGGCGTATACTGGAAGGAACGGCAGGCGATCCCGAGCCAAGGAGGTCCACGATGAGCGCCCAGCGCAGTTTTGCCTATCGCTGGCTCCCCGATGATACCCAGGAGAGTGTGGTGGGAGCAGACTGGCGCCAGGAAGCGATCACGAATCTGTGGAGCGGTCTCCGCGACGTGGCGCGTGGTCAGGGGTGGCCCTGGCATGTGGGAAATCAACTAACGCTCGTCGCCTGGCATCCCGACGGGACGCGCTGGCGGCCGATCCCCGACATCATGGTGCATCCTCAGGCGGGACCGGCACGGCGTGGTGAGATGGATGCGCACGGTGAGGGGCTGCCAGCGCTCATCATCGAGGTAGCCAGTCCCAGCACCTATCTGTCTGATGTCACCGTCGCTCTGCCAACGCGCGAGCGGCCAGACGCCAAAGGCTACGAATACCTGGCCTTGCCCCTGCCTGAGTATCTGGTCTTCGATCCGACGGGCGACCTCCTGCCGGGCCAAGTCCGCGCGTGGCAGGTGGTGAAGGGACAGGGACAAACCTGGGAGCCCGACGCCGAGGGCCGCTACCACAGCCAGACGCTCAACGTCTCCTTCCGGCCAGACGGCTTTTTCTTGTGCGTCTTTGACCCGGCAGGCACCCCTGTCCCGTTGGACCACGAGAGAGGGGACATCATCGAGCGGCTGGCCCGGCGTGTGGATCAGTCTGACGCGGGGATGAGGGCGGTGATGCAGAGAGCGGAGCAGGAGAAGGCTGATGCGCTCCATCGGGCCGAGCAGGAGAAGCGAGCCGTGCTCGAACGGGCTCAAACCGCCGAGCAGGAGCTTGCCTCTCCACGCGCGCGGATCGCCCGTCAACGCGGGCTGGACAACGGATAACACGCATCGCCCCTGTCCATCTAGACCGACAAATACCGGCTGGACCCATCTCCCGGACGGGCGTGCGCGTACCGCGAGGTAGTCAGGAGGCTGGAGTGACCAAGGCCGTTACGGACCAGCGATTGGGGCGACACGGTCGCTGGCCTCTTGGTCCGCGCGCTACTCACCCGAGTCGGTGGAGATAGCCTGGCGCTGCCCCTGGCCTGCGGAGCAATCGCTTTCATCCTCACCGTCACAGCCCACCAACGCTACCAGGGCGCGCAGTGGCGGCGGGCGCTCGCACCACTACCCGTGCTCTTTCCAAGCCCCGGAGATCAGCGCCCCCTGGATGGGGCCACCGGAGTGTGATGCACTGCGCTGATGCTAGCCAAAGATGAGGGACAGAGGCAGGGTAAAGCCGGGCAGGAGATCCTCGTCGGTCAGGATGTCGTGGCCCTGCGCCACGCGGGTGGGCGCATTGGCCTCATGCACATGCACCACGGCGCGCTCCGGGTAGACCACCCAGACCCGCCGTGCCCCGCCGGCCAGGTAGTCGCGCACTTTCTCGGCGATGGCGGCGGCGCGGTCCGATGCGCTGACCACCTCGACCACCAGCGCGGGCACGGCGGGGAAGTACTCCCCCGTAGGCCAGGCGACCCGGGCGAGTTGATCCGGCGGGATGTACACACCGTCGGCCCCACGGGTCTGGTGGGCATCGTCGGGCAGTGCAAAGCGCAGGCCCACCTCACCCACGCCCACGCACCCGACCAGGGCGTCTCGCGCGGCGCGGCCGTCAGCGGGCGTCCACCCCAGCGCCGCTGCTCTCTCGCGGAGATAGTGTGAGATCTCCCCCATGATCGCGGCTTCAATGACTCCATGGACGCCCTTTGGTGGGGGCATAACGCGCAACTCTCCTCGCACCAACTCGTGCCGATTGCCATCGCCGGGCAGGGCGTCAAACGCGGCGACGCTCATCGTAATGGGATGGGTGATCACGGGGACCTCCTCTCTTGCTGACGAAAGGTGTACAGATACGTCACCCTAAACAATCAGGTCATGTGGCTCCGTAAGCTTGACCAACGCGGCCCACAACTTGAAGCAGTAGCCTGCTGAGCGGGCTTTCTACAAGACCAGCACGACCGATCATTTCGTGGTTAGCTACTTGGATCCAGGTGGGGATGACTCATGGAAGATCGAAGCCTGTTTCAAGGGGAGCCAGTGTGTTCATCTCGATCCGCATGTGGGCCGCGCCAACAAAGTATCGTTTACCCCCGGATTGTAGGCAATAATAGTGATGCTCCTGATCTTCACCCACTCCACATTGTATCTGAAGATACCGTAGATCATCCTCGCTTGGCCGTGTTATGACAACACCCCATAGGAGATAGCTCATCTCACCATAGAACACCGCTGTAAAGCGGAGATCAATGTTCTGGCTGCCTACCACTTCTTCCTGTCTGGCGCTACGGATCAGCAGTTGGCTGTGGCTTACATGGAACCCCCACACTCGGAAGGCCCTGCCACTAGAGAAATCGCGCATCGCCTACGCCTCCTTGGTGAGTTTAGGGCAAAGCCTGAGATTGACTGTACGACCATGGGCCAGACGCTGCGCTGCCCATCGAGCACCGCGAGGGCCGCGGCTGCCTGCCGAGGCAGCCGCCAAGCCGGGTCAGGCAGGAGTCTAGGGCAGGATCTGTGCGGCTCTGTCGGCATTTAGCGGTCCTCGTGGTCACGACGGTAGATCAAGGCATCGTACTCCGCCAGCATCAGGTCCTCAAAGCAGCGGTGTCGTCGCGCCCCCGCCAACCAGTTGGCAAAGTACCATGCTTACCACTCTCCGTCACTACTCACAATCCGCGGGTTGAGCAGGTAGATCGACTCGATGTCAGGCTTGTCCGTGCTGATCTCCAGGGCCGTCCGCAGGTACTCGGGGCGCATATCTGAGGTAGCTTGTCGTGCCCCATAGTTTAGGTATGTGGCATCTGGTATTCAGGGGCCACCCTCAGCTTCGTCGTCGCAGTGATCACTCACGTCCACCAGCAGCGGTAAGAACATCATTCATGCGTCTGATTAGCGCAAGTAAACGTGGCACATGTTGGTGTATGTTCGCGATGAAGAGCGCGTTCTGCTCACTATGATCAGGATCTACTAAGCGTGGCTCTTGCAGGCCTGTGATCGCCACCACTCGCCGATGATCCGTCTGCTCGGGCCAGCCAACAGCCATTTGGTTGCCACTATCAACCACGAACCCGTCCTGGAGTTGCCCTGCTTCTGTACTCACATAGGATGCACTCATTGAATAGGCGTCATCCGTGACATGAGCATACCAGAAGCCGGGCGTGGTGGAACTCCACTCTTTTTCAACTATGGTTAACCAGGCTGACTCCTCACCAGTCAGCATGGTCAGGAGGCCTCCTTTCTGGTGCAACAAGTAAGCCTGCTCGATGTACTACCGACCACACCTGTGTTACCACAGCAACATGGATAGGGTTCCTGGCCGTGAGATGGTCGTGGGTAATAATCAGGAACCCCCTGGCTGGCGAGGGGCATAACGTCAATGTGGGGTCCCAATGGTGGAACGGCCTCCCTGGCCACTGGTAGGTATGTGATCCAGCCAACGGAGGCCGACATGCCCGCCGGAAGCAGTACCTGGTCCCGCATATCATGGGAACTGACTACCGCCCACTCCGGTTCCCAGGCGCGAACCATACATGTCACTATGCTTACCAATGACGCCACCGAGAGCAAGCGTGCTGACGATGGCCCTAATGCGGGTAGCTGTGAGAAGACGCACGAGTTGCCTACATACGGGCTATCGTTGCCACAGCCGATGTTCAGAGCGACAGCGTCTTGCTCATCCTCGCCGTTCCACAGTGAGAGGCTATATCCTCCCGCATGCTCGTTACTCGGGGTTAGATCACTGCCGCAAGCGCTCGCCGCGAGGAGGTCGCCGATCTTTCGTATGGAGTATTCAGGCCAGATCACCTGCTCCTTGCCCTCTGACATGATCGCACGCCAGGACTGTAGTACTGGGTCCTGAGACGCAAGACACGTCAACAGGTCGTCATTGCGTCTGGCACAGGAAGGAGCACTCTCCGCCCTCCTGCCCCAGTATGCGCCTAGGTAGTAGGTCTCGCTCACATCATCGTTGTACAACATAGATCGCCTCGCTGATCACGTGGCCTTCCTCCTCTCACCATACGGTAATCGGCGTATCACTAGCGCCGCGATCAACAAACGGGAAATGAAAGGCTTATGTCGAGTTCCGGCTGGTCCCGGAACTCCTGGATAAGCTGCTTGGGCAGGCGACCAGCAAGAGCCGTGCATAGCAACTTCTGGCTTCGGGGATCAAGCGCCAAGCCTGCGCCAATGATGCCGCATGTCTCAGGAGCACTGAGCGGGTGGGCGGAGTGACCCGATCTTTGAGAAGAACCCGGCGCCTTGCGGGTGGGTGGCACCTCTAGCGACCAGTGAGAATCAGCGGGCGATCTGTAGATCATCTTCCCAATAAAGAGGGTGTGTGGTAGGGTAGTAGGGCGAGGAGAGGCGTGAGTCGAGGAGGTCGCCCCATGATCCTGCGGTACAGCATGTTGCGGCACAAGCCGAGCATCTTCAAGG
>JAABUM010002129.1_pt1 | contig 27475 bp, 45 predicted proteins | sample 5559161 | NCBI WGS metagenome assembly JAABUM01 (sample SAMN10711868, study PRJNA513369) | rock metagenome | isolation source: Antarctica rocks | place: Antarctica: Victoria Land, Siegfried Peak nord
GTGTTTATGCACTGTCTAATGTCATGTGCTGGGAGCTCTGTGCTCCATGCTGGCAGACGTCCTTGTCGAACGCAATTCGTTTTGGGCAGCTGCCTTCCTCTGAAGCCATCCACGGCAGCTGCAGGAGCGGCACCACGCGCCGCAGTGTCCACACTGTGGCCACCACCAAGCCAATGCCTGCCGTACTGTAGGGCTGCCCAACCAGACAGCGGGGTCCCGGCTGCTGGCGCCTCCGCGTGCAGTGCTGTGGGGCACTGCTGCCCTGCCGCCGGGCGCCACCGCAGCTTCCCAGGTCTCACAAGCATGCAGACAGTGCTTGATATGCACGAGTTGCCATCGTGCCGATGCAGTCTGCTGCTGGACAAGTGCTCACAATGGTTGAGTTGACGGCATAACCTGCTGATCGGAGCACATGGCTGACTGGATTGTCGTGTGCACACATTTGCAGCCAGAGACGGCTTTGAGCTGCCACGTGAGCCTGGACAGCGATGTCCCGGCCATGAGCGTGCTGGAGGGCTGGCGACCCGACGCCGCCTCGCTGCGCTTGCGCTTGCACAGGTCAGCACTGCCGAACATGCGTTTGTCAACGTTATCGTTCGTTGCAACTATCCACCATTGCACCGCCACCAGCAGCGATTTTGTTTTCTGCACATATCTGTCGTGGGGCCATGCGGACTGCTCCACTGAATACCTGTCAAAAACCTGCAGAAACTCAATGCCGCGTTTGCTTCAGGTTCGCACCCCAACTTCTGAACCCGGAAGCTAACCCCGATATATGCTGCTCTGCATCAGGGTGGACGCCTTTGGTGGCGGCGACGTTGCCAACAGCCTCCGCTCGCCCGCTGTTGCCAGCAGTCCTGTGCCGCGGCAGGCGCCGGCGCTGCAGCACATGCCTGTGCGATGCCAGGCCGACACGCTGCTGGGTGAGTGGATGCCAGTGTCAAGGCCGGCACCTCACCCCGTCAGCGGCATACGAAACTCGTTGCCTGCCTTTGACGATAGATCAGATTTGAGAACCTCGTAAGAGCAGCACGTTCAATGTCAAGTTGTTGCAAGTCTGGCTTCCACTGCGACAGGTGGCCACTCTGGACCCATCCGGCTGCTGGCGGCTGACTCTGGCGGCACAGGTTCCATCGCAACAGCCGCCGCATCTGGGCCGCCGCTGCTGTGGCGTGCTGCCGGCCTCGCTCTGCTGGGCCCCGCGGCAGGCAGCGTGCCCATTTCCGAGGCCTGCACAGCTCTCGCATGGCTGAGGTATGAGTGCTGTGCATATGAGGCTTGCAGAAGAGCAAGCCCTTCATCTGTGGCCTGTTGGGTGTCGTCACAGTGTATGCTGCGTGTGAACCAAGGATCGGAAGCGACCATTTGTATGTTGCAAAAGTGAGGGCGAAGATCTGGCACCTGCATGTTCACAGAGTAGCGGGGCAGTCGCTGCTGGCGGCCGCACACGGCAGCACAGTCACGCTCAGCAGGGCGGCAGCCGATTCCGCCGGCGGCGCGGCGCCAGCGGCGGGCTCAGCGGCGGCGGCGCCGGTCTGCCAGCTGGCACTGCCAAGCAATGCAGCAGGCACTGTGGTCGGCCTGTGGCAGCTGCCAGCGCCGAGCGCAATTGCAGAAACAGCAGCGCATGCATCGCTAGGCGCAGGGCAGGCTCTCCCCGGCGGCAGCGGCAGCGGCTCCGTCCTGCTGGCGGGCAGAGTCGAGCGAAAGGGCGCTGCCGATTCGTTGGCAGTGTGGCAGCTTCCAGATCAGGTGAGCGCTCAGCGAACATCCGCCGCTAGACTCCTGCAGAGTTGACGCCCGCAGATTCTTCGACTTCTGCCTGTCGGTCACCAAGAGGTCCTGCTGACTACTGCTCCTGCTTTTGTCGCCACATATATGGGTGAAGACATGCTGGGGCCAGCCCTGCAGTCGGCTTTGCTGGACGTCTCGTGATTTCTGATGCCTGCCTCTGCAGGCGGCATCTCCAGCCGAAGGCGGCTGCAAGCCAACAGCGGCGCAGCCGCTGGCGGTGCTGCCCGGGGCTCTCGCCGGCGCCGAGTCCGACCGGCCTTGTGCCGCCGTGGCCGCCGCAGCGCTGGGAGACTTACTGCTGTTCGCATCGCCCGACGGCGGCGCAGAGCTGAGTGTCAGCGCCCTGTCGGTGCCCACAGGTCAGTTTTCAGACCCTGCGGTGCTTTGATTGCAGGCTTTGTCAACACGTCTGTTGGGGTCTGAAATATGTGCTCAGACCAAAGCCAGAGCCGAACCACAAGGACTTCAGTAAGTTGCATTCTGTGTGGGGTCAAATCTTCACGAACTCACAGCTGTGCCGCCATGCAGGCTGCAGCGGTTCCGATGCCTCGCAGCCCGTGTGCCAGCAGTTGGCGTCTCTGAGCTGCGGCGCCGGCGACCATTTCAGCACCCTGGCATTGTCGCCGTGCTCGGGATGGCTGGCCGCCGCCGCCGTGACGGCGCAGGGCAAGCACGAGCTGCGCCTGTGGCGGACGGTTGCTGCTCCAGATGTAGGCAGCCTACGGTGAACAGCTCTCCACATCCTGATGTCTTTCGTGAGCTGGTGCATTGCTGCAGTAGCACATGCTTTGCTGCATCCTGTTGTGCAAAGTCGTTGCCGGTGCCTGCTGCAAATGCAAGCTTTCACATTCATTTGCCTCCAAGTCGGCTCCGGAATATGAAAGTCAGAATGTCGCTCGCAGCTTCGAGGCGCTGCCTCCATTACCGCTTCCCGGAGCTGCCGTCGCGCTTTCGTTCATGTCCTCAGGGGGCGGCCTGCAGCCGCTGCTCGCAGCTGCATGCGGCGCCGACGGCACAGTCATCTGGTCTGAGGTGTGTGCCTCGGGTGTGGAATGGTTTGGCTGTGGGGTTTGTTTGCTTGCACACCAGCGGCAGCGCCTTAGGCTCGACATGATGGACGCGATGGCGCACTGGCGCGGTGGCGGCAGTAGCCGTGACGACGCGCCATCCAGCAGCGCAGTCGCTGTCGCACAGAGCGCATCTGCAACAACACTCATTAGGACCCTTCGTGCGGCAGGTAACTGGCGGCGCCTGGGCGCCTCTGGCGCACATGCCTGCGGAGGCGCTGCTCGCCTCGGCGCTCGCGTCCGCGCCGCCTGGGTCGCACGAGTCGCTGCTCGCTGCTTCCGGCTTCCAGCTGGCTGCAGTTTCAGACAGGTGCAGTGCAGAAACGACCGAAATGCGCTGTAGTCGTGCACAATCTCGGATTGTTCCCACTGCAACAAGTGTGCTGGCCTCACGAAGTGCTGCTGCAATTCGGCCTGTGACGGCTCTGCGTGCCCTTTGAAACAGGTCGAACGGTCCCAAAGCCCCTCGGCAGCGACTCCGTACAGCAAGGGTGCAGTCACGTTCACAGCTGAGTCACATTGTCATGCCAATACACAGGCTGCTGCCGGAGGCGGGCGAGGGTGAGGGCGCGCTGCTGGTGGCTGCGGCGCTCGCCGCCGCTGGCCCGCTGCCGGCGTACCACCCCGACGCCCTCACGGCGGCGCTGTCCGCCGGCAACGTCGGCTATGTGTCTGCTGCCTTGCGACGCGCGCTCGAGACAACGCAGACCGGGGTGTGTCTGCAAAGCGTTGCTCCTACCGGACTATACATAGTCAAACCACCCTACTGGAGAGCGACTGTGATTGTTACAATTACGATCAAGTCCACACCTTTAGGTGTGGATCTATGCGATGCACCTCTGCACTTGTGCTGCAGGCGGCAGCTCCTGCCGGCCTCGGCAAGCTGCTGGACAGCCGCTGGCTGGCGTGGGCGGAGCAGCTCGCCGCAGGCGCAGAACAGCAGCTTCGGCATGACCAGCCGCCGGCAGCAGCCAGCAGACAGCAGCCTTCGGCGATGGACACGGGCATGCTGGACATGTCGGCTTTCGGCTTTGGCGGGGAGCCAGAGCCGCCCCAGCAGCAGCAGCAGACGGCCCCGACATCGCCTGCCTCCGCCCTGGAGAGCGGCATGCTCGACATGTCAGCCTTTGGGATGAGCGCCGAGCCCGAGCCTCCAGCGCAGCCTCAGCCGCAGCCGGCGGCTGTTACCTCGGCCCTCGAGTCGGGCATGCTGGATATGTCAGCCTTTGGCCTCGCGGCAGAGGCTGAGCCGCCGCGGCCGCCGCGGCCGCAGCTTTCGGCCGCGGGGTCGTCCGTGCACACCGGCATGCTGGACATGTCGGCGTTCGGGCTCGCAGTGGAGCCGCAGCCTCTGCTGCAGCGGCTGCCCTCTGACGCGTCGCCTATTGACAGCGGCATGCTAGACATGTCGGCGTTCGGCCTCAGCACAGAGCCCGAGCCTGCAGCGCAGCGGGTGCCGCAGGAATCTCAAGCCGCTCCTTCTGCCCTGGATTCTGGCAGGCTGGACATGTCGGCTTTCGGGTTAGCGCCAGCGCCCAGCCTGCCGCCAGTGGCGACGCGACCGGCGCCCAGCTCGGCCCTGGATACGGGTCAGCTGGACATGTCCGCCTTCGGCATGGGTGGCGCGGCAGGCGGCGGCGTATCTCGTGACGCTGCCGAGCAGCCCCCCACGCCGGGCAGGGCGACAGAGCCGTGCAGGGGCAGCCCCGCGGCGGCAGCATCAGCCAACGGCATCGGCGGCAACAGCGGCGGCGGCAGCAGCGGCGGCGTCGCGCAGCAGCAGCAGCGGAAGCGGCGGGAGCCGCTGCCACAAGCGGCGCCGCTGGCGGAGGATGAGCTGGCGGCGCTGCGAAAGCGGCTCGGCATGGCGGAGCAGCGGATGCAGGAAGCAGCGCAGCGGGCGGACGCCTCTGCGTTCTCGCTGCTGCGGCTCGACGCGCCGGAGACGGCGCTGCAGCACTCGCTGGGGGACGCGGACGCGCACGCCAGGGCAGACGCCAACGGCGGGTTCGAGGCAGCTGACGGCGGCGGTGACGGCAGTTCACTAGAGGTGCACAGTCTGGAAGTCCTCCCGGGGCTGACGCGACAGCAGTCGCTGCGCGTGCTGGCGCTGGCGCAGCTGGCGGCGGACTTTGATTCCAGCGCGGGCGGCGTCGGTGGGACAGCGGCCCAGTTTCTCAGCGGCGGCGGCAGATTCGGTGGTGGCGGGCACGGCGTCAGCGGCGGAGGCGCGAAGGGCGCGGCCCTGGACGCTGCTGGCCGCCGGGCGGCGTTGGCGTTTCAGATCGGGCTGCTGCGACGCGAGGACCCGGCCGCGCAGCAGGCACAGCAGGTGCTCACGACTTGAGTTGTTGAGGGGCTTTGCTGGTGCTTGAGCTGCAGGCGCATGTGCCCTGAAGCAAGTCCGTCTGTGCGTCCACTGTAGTAGCAGTGTATTGCGAGCCCACGAATTCCAGACCTGCGCATGCTGAACATCTGCTTGCATGTGAGCGCAGTCGCGGTCGCCGTGGCTGGCGGTGGCGGGGTTGCAGCCCGGCGCGGGCGGTGCCGCGGCACTGTGGTCGGGCCAGACGCAGTCCCAGGGCGCGCTACTGGACCGCCTGCTGCCCCTGGTGCGCCTGCTGCGAAGGACAGAGAAACAATGGCGTTGACAGCTAAAGGGAAAGCAACACTGCATCAGAAGTCTTGCAGGAGTTGATGGCGCGCATTTCATGCTGCCGGATCGTCTGGTGCGCCGGATGCTCCTTCTTCTCTCGCCAGCCCAGTTTCCTGTGCCGTCGCTGGGTCGAATGACTGTTCTTCTGGCCACATCAAGCCTTGCCGGACTCCTTCTACGAATGCTGCAGTAACAAACCTGCAGGTGCCACAGGCTAGGGACGAGGGGAACAGGGCGGCGACGGCATCTAGCTCACGTTCTGCGGCAGCAGCAACAGCAACATCAAAATCTGTGTTGCCGGCTGCAGGTGCCATCTGACCAGGAGGTGGCGAAGGCGCTGTCAGCGCCCAGCTTCCTGTGGACGGCTGTCACGGCAACGCGTGCAAACTAAAACCTTGTAAGCTGATACGGTGCAGTGAACCAAGTTGATGCCTATTCGCAGGTGCCGCAGCCCGAGGAGGAAGCAAAGAAGGCGCCGGCTGCTCCCAGCTTCATGTCGACGGCGGTGGCGGCAGCCGCAGAGGAGGGTCGTCTCACGTGGCGCGGCCTGCGGGCTGTGGGCGCCGGCTTCTGGCTCAGCGACCCGCAGCTGCTGAGGTGCGGCCTGTGTGCTGTGCTATATGGTTCCTGAATCAGGGGTTCTTGCGGGTTTGTGCATGTTGTTGCAGCTGCCCTTGCGTAATCCCTTCGATCAAACATCGCCGCCAAAGCTCCCTTCGCATTGACTTGTCAAGTGCACTCTGAATTGCCCCACAGGGCGAAGGCGGAGGAGCTGGCAAAGTCGCGTCATATGGAGCGCCAGGACCCGCACGCGTCTGCAACACTTCAGACAGAGCACCCTTTGTGCTTCAACAGGTGATGTCAACAATTTTGCATGTCCTATCCAGGGCGAAGGCGGAGGAGCTGGCAAAGGCGCAGTATGCAGAGCGGCGGGACCCGCACGTGTGCGCGTTGCTGTACATTGCCCTCGGCAAGAAGTCGCTGCTGCAGGGTGCGGCAGCCATCGCCTGTGAAACGTGGAGATGCTTGTGCAGCTGGCATGGAATCGCATCGGGAATGGCAAGACCCATTTCGATGTCATCGCTGAAGTGCCACTCAAAGACTGGAAGTGATGTGCATCTTTTGCACGTCACAACTGTTTCTTCACAGCGATGCGTTGGAATGACATCCACCTGCCAATGCTGGCGCCGTTGTGCACAGGGCTGTTCCGCATGGGCGGCCCGCCAAAGCTGGCGGACTTCCTGGCGCGCGATTTCAGCGGCGAGGCCAATCGGGCGGCGGCTGCCAAAAACGCCTATGTGCTGTTGGGCCAGCACAAGCAGGAGCTCGCGGCCACCTTCTTCCTGCTGGGTAGGGCGCCATTGGTTGAAGACTACAAGCTGTTATGTTATCATGCATCGACGATTTTCTGCACCGTCAAATCATGTGGCAGCAGTGCTCAGATCAGAATGGGAACAGGTATCTCAGGTACTGGTATCTCAGGCGAGCCAAGTGGCCAATCGTATCTGCGTTGTGTAGAGCTTGCCACATTTGTGAGGAGCTCGCCTGCCTGCGGAGTACCATTCAAGTAACTGACGCCGCGGTATTGCCGCCTGCAGCTGGCGCCCACAAAGACGCGGTGGGCGTGTGCGCCCGCGAGATGGGCGACCCACAACTGGCGCTGTTCTTGGCTCGGCTGCTGGATGCCGCCGCGGCGAAGTCGGCGGATGCGGCGGCCGCCGCCGGCGTGGCGGCGGGGCCGCTACTGCGACATGTCATCATGTCAGAGCTGCTGCCAGGTGCTTTCAACATACACAAGGAATGTGGCATTGTTGGGTGCGCCGAAACGCATAGCAATGATCTTCTCAGAAGTATGCAAGCTTGACCTTGTGTGCTGAATATGTGGCCGTGGTGCAGACGCTGCCGGTGACGTCTGGGGCCAGGCCGTGCTCCAGTGGGCGCTCGGCGACGCGGCATCGGCCTGCGCCGCGCTGGCGGCCGCCCCGCCGCCTGCGCTGCCGGCAGACTCTGCCGCACTGACGGATGCACTAGCGGCACTGGACCTGCTGCGGCACCTCGAGTCCAAGGACAGCAGGCTGTTGCGGGGTGAGGATCCTCGTCTGACAGCTCACCAAGTGTGTTCTGCACATGATGCGCGATCTGAGCCAACCTGATATCCGTCAGTGCGGTGTTCGTCGTTGCGTGCCCCCAGACAAGATGGTTCATTGCTGCTGCTGTCTCTGCAGAGCCGGCAGGGAGGCGGCAGCTGAGCGCGCTTGCGTCCGCCGCAGCAGTCGCCGCAGACGCGCTGGGCCAGCCGTTGCCGGCGCTGCAGCTGCTGCACCTGGCCGACGGCGCGGCGGCAAGCGCCGGAGGCGGCGGCGCCGCCGAGGCGGACGTCCCGGCGGCGCTGGCACGAGCGGCCACAGCCTCCTGGCGGCACCGGCTGGCAGCCGCGGCGGTCTTAGAGGTGCCTGCTGGGCCACATCTGCACGTTGGCAGCGCTGCACTGCGGATTATAAAAGCACGGCTCAGAAACCTTGCAAGCCATCTCGTTTCGAGCCATCTCAGTCCCGACGTCCGTTTTTCGTATGCCACAGGCCCTGGGCGTGTGCCGGTCGGGCTCCAAGACAGCGGGGCTGCTGCCGCAGCTGCGTGCCGGCTGCGCGTGGCGCCCCGCCGCCGCGCGGCATGCGGCGGCGCTCCAGGGCGCAGAGCTGGTCACAGGCGACGCCAGGTGCGCATTTCAAAGAGCTGATTACATTCTTGACGGCACGCCTGAGAGCTCGTCATGGAGACGCTGATCCCCCGATTGCACCGAGCTAGACTGAGCTGGATTCAGCCGGCTGCAGCTCGAGCTGAAGCTAGCAGGTGTTGTATTACGGCAGCAGAGCAGAAAACGAGACGCTGTGACGTGCCCATGACAGAGCCTCAACAGGGCCTATGTAGCGGTGCAACGTAGCTAAACCTGCAGGAGTGTTCGGAAAGGTACATGCCGGACCTGCGATCCGATCGTCTCTTCGATGTCGCAGGGCGCTGGAGGTGCTGGCGGCGCTGCAGCCGGCGCTGCCAGCAGCTCAATGCTGGGAGTGTATCAACAAGAAGCTGCTGAAATCTGCTGTGACGCAATGATACCTCCAATGTTGCAGGGCCCTGGAGCTGCTGGATGACCTCCTGGCGGCGCTGCAGCCGGCAGCAGAGCCGCAGCTGCCGCCGCCGCCGCCGTCTCCATCCGGCGCCTCCGTCCGCAGCCGCCGCAGCAGCGCCGCAGGTGCGCACATTTGTTTACACGTTCACAACTCCGGCACACTCTGCTTCTGCATGGACCTTCTGAGCTTATTTTTGGGATGACTCCGAGTTTTGCTGCAGCAGCAGCAGCAGCAGCAGCAGCAGCATCAGCAGCAGCAGCAGCAGCAGCAGCAGACAGGCACTGCAGCTGGCGAAACACATGACACATGAAGATCAATGATCCGGCTGGGAGCCCGCCTATCGACGGTAGCACTTCATGAGTTGCCATCTCCTGAGCAATGGTCTTTCTTGCTCCAGGCGGCAGCGTGCACGCCTCGGCGCAGGGCGGGCCGCCGCTGGCAGCGGAAGCCAGCTGGGAGGTGCTGCGCGCACCGCACGGCCGGGTGACCGCGCTGGCCGCCGCCAACGACGGTAACCATCTTTGGTCGGGCTCATCACTCCGGAACCCGGACCCGTTTCAAGGCCTCACCGCTCAGCTGTCTGCTGCGAAATTGGTCAGCATAATGGCTGCGCGTTGCACGGCTGGCTCACCGCACTGGCCGTCGCCAACAGTACGCACAGCAGAATTCGATTCCTGTCGATGCCGGCCATTCTAAACCAACCATGCCACAAGCCAGCCCTCCAGAATCTACATGTTGGTACGATATCCCGCTCTGACAACGCGCAGGCAGTTTCGGGTTGGGGTCGGGCGCCGAGCCGCGCCCGGTCGCGGCGGCCAGCTCGGCAGGCGGCTTGCTGTTGGGTCGCATGGCGCCGCCGGCGGATGCGGCACTGCCCGAGTCGCCTGGAGGTGCGATTTTGATGAAAGCCTGCCGCTTCTCGCCACTGCATTGTGCACTCTGACAAATCAAACCGATCGTCAGTCGAATCACGGCTCGAGATGCAGCCTGCCGCCTTGAACCTTTCTGCATTTTGCAGCATCGCTGCTGGCGGTGTGTCTGGCATGCAGCTGCAGTCATCAACACGACTTTGACCACCGACCCTGTGCAGGCACGCCCCGCGGCTGGGCCTTCAGCAGCCTGGTCAGCAGCGTGTTCGACGCCGTGCGGTGGCCGCCTGACCCCTGGGAGGTAGGGCCTCGGACAAATCGACCGAATGTTTAGCTCAGCCAAACAACACGTCCTTTCCGTCGTCTGCCGCCCCGGTTCTTTTCTCCGGTAGACTAGAGCCAAACAGCAGAGAGAACGCCTCCCGCCGCGTTCTTTCCGTTGTCTCCCGCCTTTGTGTTTTTTGTCCGGTCGAAAGTAGTTGCCGCTGGAGGCTGCTCACAGAAACAACGACAAGGCATACATCTGAAAGAACAAAGAGCTGAGTTTCGAGCACAATAGAGAGCAGGAAGGACATGCTCATGCCGTGTATTATTTCGGTTGTGTGCCGTGTGCTTTCTTTCTCCGAGCGTCCAGAAGCAAACAAAACCAAGACCCACACCAGCTGCCAGGCGCCGCCTGCCGATCGAGCGACTGCCTCCTGCTGCAGCTGGCTGCTGAAAACCGAGCATTTCCGCGGTATTATTTAGCGGCGGCGTTTCTGACTGCACATTGTGTTGATGTAGACGAGCGGCAAGCCGCGCTTCCCTAGCAAACACTCACATGAAAGCTTCAGCAGATCCTCACCTGCGTAGCCGCAGCTTCGATCCCGCCGTGTGAGCAGCCTCCAGCGGCAACTACTTTCGACCGGGGAAAAAACAAAGGCGGCAGACAACGGAAAGAACACGGCGGGAGGTGTTTTCTCTGCTGATTGGTCTTTTCGACTATCTAGTGTTTACTTCCCTGGGAAGTAGGACGGTCCTGCCCCACGTTTTGACCTGCCTTGCTTTGGGGACACCATGAATGAAAGTCACGTTGACTTGATTGTGTTGCAGCAGGGCTGGCAACTCGAGGTGTAGACAGCAGCGCAAGTCCGGAGGGGTACAGAGGTGATTGTGAAGTTAGTCCGAGCCTGAGTCACTGCCTCAGGTGCTGGCGCCATCCCCGCCGCAGCAGCTGCAGCCCGTGTCGCAGCTGCAGCCGGCGCCGCAGCAGCAGTCACCGCAGCAGCCGCAGCAGCAGCAGCAGTCGCAGCCGCAGATGACCAAATCGCCATCCTTACTGCTGCGGTCGGACCCTGTGGCGGCGGCGCTGGCGCACGTGCAGGTGCGCTGATGAGATAGCATCGTCACAGTGATAAATTTTTTTATGGCATGTCTGCGACCGCCATGCTGCTTAGGATTCTGCTGGCGATACAGAAGCGCCAAGCCGCCGCCGCTCGGAACCTGGACTGGTCAGCCAGGTTTCCGATGTCCAGAGAAACCAACAGGCCTGTGCATCGTCGAGTCACCTTTCATCACATCGCCTCTGCAAAACGTGTAGCTGTGGTTGTATCGCAGGCGTCAGCGTCGGCTGTGCTCACCAACACGCTGGACGCGCACCCCTCGCGCCCCCTGTTCCTGTCAGGTGATGCCGGCGAAGCACACAAGCGCATGGTATGTATGCTGCCTGCATACTCTGAAGGCCTGACTTGCTCGAAGATTGCTGCCACAGGACTGCCTAGCCTGCTACCCACCCTGTGTTCAGAAGCCTCAGAAAGTCCGAACCCCTGTGCAGGGTCTGCCGGCGGGGAAGTGTACCTGTGGCGCTTTGGCGACGCGGTGTCGACCGCAGGCTACACGCCGCTGACCGACGAGCCAGGCAAGCAAATTCGAGGGTGCTCTCAGCACTGATACTGTGCTGTCAGTCTCCTTGAAATGACATGATACAGATACTTGGATGTGTGGATTGACAACCATGTCCATTGCCCCGCTGCGGGGTCAGCTCGCTCACACAATAGAGCGGAACAGACAACGGTGGGTACCGAACTGAGTAGATGACACGAACCCTCGGTTCTCGTCGCAGACACGAGGTCTGGCGCACTGGCCATGAGCCCAACGCTGACGTTTGCGCCGATCGCTGGCCGCGGCGCCGCCACCGCGGCGGCGCTGCCGCACTGGGGCCGCCCCGCCTCGGCGCGTGTTTGCTACATCCTGTCAGCTCATATGGGTCCACACGTTGTGATTGTCGAGCGCTCCAGGAAAGGTTCAACCACTTTTTTGGTGGGGGGTGGTCTTTCAGGCGGGTGCAGTTGCGTTGCACCACGGCCGCCCCTGTACAGCGTGTCACACTCTGGTTGGACACTGCCTCCTCATACAGAGCACCCAGACCTGTTAGGAGCTGCTGTCTTGGGGCAATGCTGTTAATTTCTTAGCTTTTTCGCCGTATAGGTGCGATTTGGGGGCTGCGGCGGGCGGTTTGCGGCCATCGGCGAGGGTGGCCTGCTGGCGACGTGGCGGCTGGACGCGCCGCGGCGCGGCGGCCTCGGCCGCGCCGACTGGGCCATGCAGGTGCCGTCAGATCGCCTCGCTTCTTGAGAACGTGTATGTGGCGCCATCAACATCGCGATGCAAGAATAGCCGGTTCGGGATCAGCGGCCGTCCTGACATTTGAGTAACACCGTCTCGAGAAATGCATGCGCACCAGCGCGCCTACCGACCTCGGCTGGCCCTTGCAGAGAGGGCGCGGACCCAGAAAGGTCGCTGCAGAGAGGGTTTTGCGTCGCACAACACGGGTGCTGCACCGCAAGTGCGGGCTTGTGGCTGTCGTTAAGGATGATACCCACCTTGTGAGGTCACGTAACACAGGTGCTGCACCGCCGCGGCTGCGACGTCGCGTTCGTGGGCGGCAGCTCCAGCGTGCTGGCGGCGGGCGGCCTGGGCGGGCGTGGCATGAATGTCGCGCTGTGGGACACGCTCGCGCCGCCGCAGTCCGCCTGCATCGCCACGTTGACGGCGCACCAGGTGCTGATGTAGCGCGCTGCGGCTTTGCGGCCTTCTTGGATTCTAGGACCACGCCATTGGTCTTGGCTGGGCGGCTTCCGCCGCAGTGCACTGAATCGAGCAGAAGGCCAGTTCCCTCGAGGAATTGCGGTCTGGCAGCGCAGCCATTTCGTGGTGTCACAGCGCTGACGAAGAAGAAAGCTACCTGCATGTGTTCACACGGCAATGCGGACGTTGCACATTCAAAGCGCCGTCTGCTTGCAGGCGATTGTGGCCTGTCTGGTGTTGCCATTGTCAGGCGACGCGAGTCACAGCCGTATTCCTTTGTTGCTGATTGCATATGACGCCCTGTGCGCAGCTCACTTATCAGCAGGAAGTCAGGTACTGCCGGCTCATGAAGCACAACTGAAGTAGAAGCACAACTGGTAGCTGATCGTGTGACCCTGCAGGCGATGGTGACGCGGCTGGCGTCGCTGCCAGGCGGCTGCCTGCTGGCGTCGGCGGATGACGCCGGCAGCATTGTCGTCACCGACGTTCGTGCCCTCGGCAGCGGCCTGGGCTGTGAGTCTGCGCCTTTCTTGCAGTACTCCCATGTACAAGTTGCATCAATGAACCACCGACGCCGCCAACAGCATCGTTGTCACCGACGTGCACTCCCTCCGCAGCGCGGCCTGGGCGGTGAGTGTTTTCGAACCCTGTTAACTTCCTTCTCTCAAACCTTACATTTCTGACGCCGGCTCCATCGTCGTCACGGATGTTGCCTCCCTCAGCAGCGGCCTGGGCAGTGCGCTCTTCGTCTGGCGACGGGCAACAGCGCTGATTCCTGACCCCTGTGCCTGATGAGCCTGCACGAGTGTTCGGTACGTGGAGGTGGCAAATGAGTAGTTCAGCACAGGGTGGGCCACTTGTGCCTATGCACTGCATATGCGTGTACATGCTGCAGGACTACTGTAGCGGTGGTAGAACATGCATACCGCCTGTCGAAAGGGAAGTGGGGGCTGCTGTTTCGCCTTTGGGATGGCCAACCGGGAGCGTCCGGACCTGAGAGACCACTCACTCGAACATCGTCTCAAGGTTCCATACTGTATCGATAATTGCGCCCTTCTGGTGCAACCCAGCCGGCACGGGGGCCGCGGGAGCGGCAATCTGGCGGCGTGATGGCGACATGTGCCCACTCCCTGCCTTGTACTCATTTGTGTATTGTAAGCATGGCTGTCTGTGGAGAACATCATTCCAGCAAACAACAGAACCTCTTTGTGCGCGAGGCCGGTGTGGGAGGCGAAAAGGATGCCAACCAGCGCGTGACGACGCTGGCAGCAAGGAACGTCTCTACGAAGATCCTCGCCTTGTGATCTTGCACTTTCCTCCTTTTTGGCGCAGCGCGGCCAGTGTGGGAGTTGTGGGAGCGGCACCCTGGCGGCGCGACCGCACTGATGCTTGTGTATGTACAGATGCACGAATCTACTCATGCGCCTTGCTGGTGCAGCGCGGCCGGTGTGGGAGGCAAAAGAACGCCATCCTGGCGGCGTGACCGCGCTGGCGGTGGGACGCGCCGCGACCGGTGGCCCACTGCTTGCGTGGGGCGGCCGAGATGGCGCCGTGCGCCTCTGCTCCGCCGGCCGCGGCACGCTGCTGCAGACGCTGGACACTGCGCAATACTCTCGAGGCGAGCGCCCCAAGGGAAATAGTGCGTGGCCTCGTGTTGTTGGAGATGGCAAGCTTGTTTTTCGGAGTCTGGGGCAGCGCTGTGTATCCATGAGCATGCCTCTCTGCAACGCCAGAGCTTTCAAAGTGCTTCACGGATCGCAGCTTGCGGGTGTCCTGCCCAGCTACCTTGCAATGTTTGCCGGCATGAGTTGCTGCCATGTGCGCGCAGGACGCGGCTTCTTTGCAGACGCGCTGCAGCACCACCGCCACGAGATCACAGGTGCGGTCCCCGTTAAAGCGCTCGTGGATTGCGGCCTTTTCCACAGCACTTTGCAGCAGAGAACGCGCGCGCCAGCGCGTCTCTTCGGAGCCCTGCGCTAGCCGTGGTGTGAAACTGGCACGAGCCGCCAGTGCGTGTGATGTCAAGCCCAGCTGCGAGCCATCAGCTAAGTGTCTCCGTCGAACTTTTTTTCGTGCAAAACCGCAGGCCTGCAGTTTGTGGATGATGGGCTGCTGGTGAGTGGCATGGACGGCGCTGTCCGATTCTTTCCCTTTGCCCCCGCCTGAGCAGACGCGGCGCTGCAACGCACCAGCATGAGGGCGCTGGTGCAAGGGCGCACAGTCGAGCTAGGACTCGGAGAGTTGGTCACTGGGACTCGCAGAGACGGTGGCCCGACTGTGTGCGTTTGTGTTATCCACTGCGTGAGGATCTGCACAAGGGCTGCATCCAGTGGTACACACACAACTAGTTATGCGAATCGGCTTGATTCAGCTCACATCCTGTAACCATTGCGGCCCTTGTCCCCTCTCCCAGCGAACCACATTGACAATTGCAGCAACCGAATGACGAAACTCCCTCGTCGGCAGCGTCCGCACAGTGAGTGCGCGGTGGCCGAGCTTGCTGCTGCATTGTGCCGCGACAAAACAAGCCCCCGCAGGACGCAGGACTGGCTTGCGCACTACATCTTGCCCTCCATCTGCTTCATCATTTGCTGTATCGCACCCACGCCTCCCATCTGCAATCGGCAGACCGAGGGGTCACTGCTTGAACAAGAAAAAAAAAAGGGAAATGGGCAAGGCTGCCAGGTGAATGGCCGAAAATCCGGTGCACTGCAGCATAGCCACGCTTTGGGCAATGGGTTGGCAACGGCATAAGAGCAATTAGGTCGCGCTCGCACCTGCTGCAGCATGTGGGGAGGCAGCATGCGCGCCTGCACGGCAAGCGCTCCAGAGTCAGTGGCCCGACACAAAAAGGGGGCGGTGTACACGCGCCGGACATGACCTTTGTAACATCCATGCTGGACTGTGGCGTGTGTTTCCGCCAGCTGTGAATGAGTGCGGCAGCGCAGGCAGCATGGACCAGCTGCAGGCCGAGCAAGTGGCGGCGCACAACAGAACATTCGCGCACAAAACCCTGACGCACCATCTGCGCGGGGTCCATGTTCATCTGCGGCATTCGGCCGCCCTTGCCGCCGCCCTTGGGCATCTTCATGCCCTTCATCGCACCTGCAGCCACCAAATCCAAAAGTGTATCAGCGCACGATATCAGATTTGCATCAGCGAAGCTGAAGTTGGATGTGAACGCGCACCCTGGAACGTCTTTGCGAGGCGGCGGTGCTCCGAGAGGGGCATCAAGGGGGTTCAGACAGGTACATCTTTCACTCGGAGGACAACGCTGAATTGCGGATGTACCTTGGAACATCTTGGCGAGGCGACGGTGCTCCTCCAGCAGCGCCATCACTTCGTTGATTGCGTGGCCGCTGCCGCGCGCAATGCGCGTCACCCGCGTGCCCTGCATGGCGGCGCATGAAGGTCGTGTTCGGGGGGGTGCGACCTCGCTTTAGTGCTTGCACTTTCGTGACCAGTTCCTCGGGGATGGGCGTCACACCTGACACCTGATCGCTCCACCCACAGCAATCGCACACTCTGGAAAAGTCTCGGGCGCCACTTTCTGTCGTTCGCAAAAAGTCATTTCAGGCTCACATGGCAATAGGAATAGATTGAGTCGTCTTCCAAATGGAAGGCCCCGATCGAGCGCGCACCATGCAGAGCTTGGGGTCGGAGGAGTCCAATTTCACACGCAGAAAATGACACCTCAGATCAAATCATGGCCCATTTCAGACGCTTGCAACTGGAGTATATGGTGACACGCGCACCGTGAAGAGCTTGGGGTCGGAGGAGTCCAGCTCCTTGTCGGTCATGGAGTCCATGATGCACATGTAGCGCTTGATCTTGGCGCCCGACTCCTTCTCGTGCCCCGGCGGCATCAGCGCGTTGCTGAAGCCCGGAATCATGGACATCACCTGCGGTCGGAATCTGAGAAGATCGGTGTTGCCTGTACATTGCGATTCCAAACCGCGGCATGGGCGCATCGCTGAAGCCCAGGATCATGAACGTTACCTGCAGCCGGGCTTGGCGAAATTTCGTGACGGAGGTTTCTCTGTTATGCATACCAGCCGTTGGTGCTGTTCAATGTTGAAAGATGCCTGCTGTGCCTGGCGCGTCGCCATGGGCAGGCCGCCATTGCCGCTGCGCGTCGGTCGGATGGGCGAGGTCTGGGGGAGGGTTGGGGATGGAACCAGCAGCAGGGTGCAGTACAGCACCAAGGGAAACTTCATTCAATCTGCCTTCAGTGTCCCTTGTCAGCTATGGAAGAGCGCGGGTGCGCACCTGACTCATGGGCCCCATCTTGGTGATGTTGGCAAACTGCTCGTACATGATGCGCATGGTGAACTGCCCCTTGCTGATCTTGTCCATCAGCTCCGGCTGGTCCTCCTCCGGCACCGCATCCTGTGCATGATCATGTCGAGGACGAAAGATGAGGTGGTGAAATTTCACAGATACAGCAGTTGTGTCATGTCTCTTGTGTACTATCTTGTGCATCAGCACCGGCTCGTCCTCCTCCAGCATTGCATCTGGAAATGTCGTGCCGAGGATAGAACAGATCATGTATGATTGTGTTTTCTGCATGTTGCATCTTGTCCTCTTTCGGCTGGTCCGGTTCCGGCACTGCATCCTGCAATAAAATGTGTGACTGTCGATGCATCATATTTTCTCCAGGATGAACAAGGCGGCATGGGCGCCCGATACCGCATGATGTGTAGTGCTGCTGCGGCCGGTCCTCCTGCAGCGCACTATTAAATGAAAATTGTGAAGTCGCATGTGAAGTCGCATGTGAAGTAGGACTCTGATGGAGAGACGAAAATGCGGAGAGCGCTTGGCGCCAGAGACGCGGTTGTCGTTGTCCTGAACACCATGGCTGGTCATCAGCGTGCCGGTGATCCCCCATTGCCAAACCCCGACAAGAGTGGCTTGCCGTCAAAGCGGCTCCATCATGCGATGCGCACCTGCACGCGCTCAATGAAGCTGTTCCAGTCGCCCTTGCCCAGCAGGCGGCTCACGAACTTGCCGGTCTCAAAGGGCTCGAACTCGTGCATGTGCTCGCCTGCACAGGCATCACGCATGATGTGTGAATGTTGCACAGTGAGCAACTTGCACCGCCTCACAAGGACGCAGCTACGCAACCGGGCAGCAGGCAGCAGGCGGCGCCGCCACCAGAGACAGGAGAGGCGCAATGGTCGGGAGCAGCGCCTGCCTTTGAATGGCCTGGTGCGAAAATATGGGCACAGTATACATGTAAGCAACAGGACCGGCAGGGCAGCAGCAGGCAAGATTGTAGCAGAAGCCATCAGCCGCCGCACCGGTGCCGATGAAGCTGATGGGGGACTTGGTGGCGGCGACGGCGGACAGCGCGCCGCCGCCCTTGGCATGCCCGTCCATCTTCGTCACGATGACCTGCCCCACCTGTGATTCGCAAGTGGCGTTTGTTGATGCATTTGTATTTGTACTTCTGTTTCATTCACTCAATGCTGGAAAGTTGCACCTCCGCCCTTGGCATGCCCGTCCATCTTCGACACAATGACCTGCCCCACCTGCGGTTTGCAGCTGTGCATTCGTGTCGAAACAAAGCGGACTCAGTATTTCAGCTGTGCCGTCCATCAGAAGCGATCCGGACAGTGCAGCAGCTGTATTGATGCCGGCACAGAAACCCTGGCACCTGCGCCTGGACGCTGTTCTGACAAAAGCCAGTGTTCCGCACCTGGACGCTGTCTTTGAAGGCGGCGGCCTGGTCTTGGGCGGCCTGCCCGATGGAGGAGTCCATGACGAAGATGACCAGGTCTGGGTCCACGCCTGCCGCCACCTGTGCCGCAATGAAATGTGAGTATTGAAAAAGCGGTGCATGTACTCTCGAACAATGCTTGCGCCCGGGTGTGTCACACCCAAGGACATGCGGTTTGCAAAGCGCACTGAACGGAGAGGAACCACACAAGACAGCCACTGATGACTCGTGCATCAGTTGTGGCACTCAAAAGAGGGCGGCTCCTACCGCGCGCATCTCCTCGAACAGCGCGTCGCTCTGCTTGTGCCGCCCGGAGGTGTCGACGATGATGAGGTCGCGCCCCTCCGCCTTGAAACTGCAATCCAAAGCAACATCGTTTGAGAACTTCACGTGAAATCATGAAGTAAGCGAATGAAAGCTGCCCGGAGGTGTCCACGATGATGAAGTCCCGCCCCTCCGCCTTGAACCTGTGACCGCACGCATTAAAGCTGGGAACAGCTGCCTGGATATCGACCCAGGGCTGTGCCCGTGGTGACTGCAAAACAGACGCTCCATGCGGGCGGCAGCCATGGTGTGGAATGAGCGACCAACATGTTGGCCCGCACCGCTCGACGCCCTGCTCCACGCTGACGGCAGGGTCCGTATACTAGGAAGATGACTGAAGACATATAGGCATGTGCGCACTGCTCGACGCCCTGCTCCGCAATGATCGCGGGGTCCATCTACCAACATACTGTCAAACGACAAATGTAGAAGATGATTGATGATGAGTCAGCGTGTGCGCACCGCTCGACGCCCTGCTCTGCGATGACCGCGGGGTCCGTCTCCTGGTAGCTGCCGTAGAAGGGTATGGCAGCCTTGGTGGCGTTTTGCTTCAGCTGGTCGAAGGCGCCGGCGCGGAAGGTGTCGGCGCACACCAGCGCCGGCTTGAAGCCCCTGCGCTTGTAGTGGTACGCGTACTTGGTGCACGTCGTCGTCTTGCCGCTGCCCTGCACACACGAAAGCCCATGTTTGCGCAGAGTGTTCAAGGCGTCGGCGCACACAAGCGCCGGCTCAAAGCCGTTTCGCTTGAAGTGGTATGCGTACTTGGTGCACGTCATCGTCTTGGGAAGGTGTACTGCTAAAAAAAAACTCCAGCAGGGCAGGCGACAACACAAGTTGCCAAATGCAGCTCGGAGAGTGCGCGGGCAGTCTAACACTGCGAGTTGTCAGGTGCAGCCCGAAGCCTGAAAGGCGTGCCTGCAGGCCGACGAACATGACGACGTTGGGCTTTCCCTTCTTCAGCTCCTGTGTCTTGGGGTCCACGCCGCTGCAGAGGCGATAAAAGGCATGCTCAATCACTGAGACACGCTTGATTTCTTCAAACAAGGCTGTTGGGCTTGGGCTTTCCCCTCGCTCCTGCGTCTTTGAGTCCACGCCGCTGCAAGCACCGAAACACTCACAAGCCGAACGCGGAGACACTCGTCAATAGCACATGTGCGGCGCAGCACGACGTCCCGTTCTCCTTCCATGCTCGCCGTGGTGCTTCCTGCTCCGTCTCTGCTCCATATCACCCTGAACAGCTGTTGTGCGTATTGACGTCGTGACTATTTGTCGTTGAAACGGCAACCTGTCCAGCATGGCGACCATCTCGTCGTAGACGGCCTTCTCGATGAGGCGCCGCACATTGAGCCCCGCCGGCACGTCCGCGATGTTGACGCGCTTCTTGACGTTGACGCGCAGGCCCATGACCATCTTTACATTCACATCCGCCTGCACACAGCAGCGAGCTTCAACTACATGTCTTGTTTCTAGTGCCATCTCATGGGCAAACTGTTTGACGGGTCAGTGCGCAGTATGGAGGCGCTTCTGAGCAACCCCAATATGGCCGCCCGTGACAACCTGATGTGAGCTCGTACGAAAGTCATCCTGCACGGTTCAACCTGCATGGGTCAGCCTGCATGGAACCCATCCAACTGACTGACCTGCAGCAGCGCGGTGCAGATCTCCTTGAGGCAGGCGTCCAGCACGCCCTCGTCGATAACGGTGGCATTGGACATCGCCGCCAGCGCGGCGCCGATGCGATTGCCCAGCTCATTGAGAACCATGACTGCTGGCTGTTCTGGATTGGCTGTCGAGGCTGCTGCTTCCGGCGCCGGCTGGAGCTGTGCGCTGCTGTGTCAAACCAGGCCTGAGCTACTGCCGCGCTGCCGAGCTGACTAAGGGCGCTTCTGGTGCGAGTCTGGTGCGAGCTGCCTTGCGAAAAGCACAGCGGTGGCTGCCGGCCTGACGGTCGCAATGTGGCACCGCCACACGCTCCGCTGCTCCGACAGCCGGATGCCGCTCACCCGCTCACCGCGAGTCAATTACAGCTCGTCGAGCTGCACTGGGCTTCAAACCGTCGAAGGAAGTGCTGCCCAGGTGAACAAAAGCCGCTGGAGCGCTGCGTGTGTGAGGCGCGCGCCGGTTTCCTAGACTGGGTACTAGGCGGTCAGCTCTGTGACATATAGCGAAAACCCATAAGATGCTTGCACCAAAGAACCTGACTAGGCAAGAGCGTTGCTGCTGACCAGACTGCAGCTTTGGCTGCGAAGATCCGGAAGATTTTGCTGACCAATGGTGTCGCCGCGCCGTCGAAGCCACCCGCGGAACTTCTGAGGACCCTTTGAGTTCGAGCACGATGCAAAGTTGGTCTGACTACCACAATACGCCGCTGCAGAGCGTGCTTGATGATGGACAAGCTCCCGCGGCAATCTGCCGCGAAGCGCGTTGCAACTCCAAGGCGGATGAGCCAGCTACCACATTTCGCTTGCAGCATTTCGCTTAAGTTGCTTCGATCACAAACGCTGCCTCCCGGAACGTGTCTACACGCGCCGGCAGGAAGAGCAGCGCGCCAAAGAGTGCCTCAGCTCGATCACAAGAGCTAATCAGTCCTGCGCAGCAGCCTCGGCAGCATGGTCAGAGCCGCGGGAGCATCCAGCCAGTCGAGCACGCTGGTGAACAGGGGCTCGGGTGCTGCCACCACAGTGGGCAAGCCCACAGGGCCGACCGGCACTCTCGGCAGGAGGAAAGCAGGTACCGACGGGGTTCCACAAGCTACGCAGCACAGAAGGACAGCACAGTAACTGTTTCGCACACATGCATGCAGTATAGCACGGCGCCAGTAGCCCACATTGTGAGGTGGACTCCTCTGGCATCAGCGCGTCGTGATTACCTTGCAAAAGCGCATGAGCACCATGTTCAGTTGGACAGCAGGAGCTGCAGGTCCTCCGGTGTTTAGCTGTCAGTTTCAGAACGCTGCCTCGGGTTGACACTCGCACATCCCGCGCTGTGCCTGCACTGTGCCTGGTGATGTCGCGTCACAAGCACTGATAATGCCGAGGCGGACACAGCGTATAGCGATCTTCGGTGCAGGTTTGTAGCTGCACCCCAAGCATATTCGCCCATCCGCGAGATGTTGACAAACACGCTATGGGCTCGCAGGCACAGGGCGGTCAACAGCCGGCCGCGGCGGCGGTGGTGGCATTAACTTCTACACAGATGACTCGCCTGGCCTCAAGATCTCGCCGGTGAGCCGGCTTGCCTGCTGCAGAAGCCCCACGACTAGCGCATGGCCTTGCTGTGCAAGCACTGCGCACAGCAATGCAACTGCCATGCCTGGCCTCGTACGCGTGTGACATTCTTCATTCTTGGCATTGCAGACGATCGTCATCATCATGAGCCTCAGCTTCGTCGCCTTCGTGACGATCCTGCACGTCATCGGCAAGGTGCGTTCATGGTTTGGGCGGCAGAAGGCGGCAGCACCGGCTTGGGGGACCTCAGCCGCCTGACCTTCTACCAATGCTGCTGTTGCTGTGTCCACCTCGAAGCATTCACCTTGACATCACGTCTGCTTGCCGACACAGTCATGCATCCCGTGCAGATCCGTGGCAACTAAGCTCGCACATGCGCCAAGCCGCATGTGAAACGCTGGTGGTGGATCGGTGGCGGGCCCGCTTGAAGCAGCTGCCAGTGGGAGGTGCCGCTGGCTACTTGGATACCGCGCCGCCGTCTATAATATGCTTGCAGCTGTTGTGCGATCATGGCAGGGCGCTATGACGTTTCTAGGGGGCCAAGATTGTGCCGCCAAACGGATTCGGCTGGGATTGGCATCGTTGACGCCTGACCCACAAAGCAGAGGGTATAACACGGGGACGGGAAGGCTTGTCGGCCAAGTGCAGAATCAGACGCAACACGTAGCAGCCCACCTGGCAGGTGCATGACGAGGCCATGATTGTGGTGTAAATTTGGTGATGCAACCTGGTGGACATCCTCAGAAAACTCTTATCAAAACCCTTGCCTCCAAAGTGGTCCTTTTCCAGGATTTCGGCCGTAAACTGGTCTCATTTGCCGCATTCTGCTCAAACACATCCTTCAGTGACCTGCGGCTGGACATGCAAGGAATCGCGTCGAGGATTGCCGGAAGAATAGGACTTGCGATCAAACCCAGATGCTCCAGTGACCTGGGCGTGTCCACGGTGACCCGCGATCCCTTGACTGATTCTGATGCACACAGTCTCAAGAAGGTCAAAACGCTCCCAGTTCGTGATGATACCCACCAGTCTGTCATCCACTCGTCGTGCATGCATGTTGGCGCAGGTGTGGCATACCTGGCGATACCGTAATTCGCGCTCAGCTGCAGCGCTCGTCCGGTTCCATCGCAGCTCACACATCAGCACTGCTACCACAATGCCGGTCACAGACCTGGACGTCATGCAAACCGCTCACCTCGTGTCCACCGGCCAGTGCGCATACCTGGACGTGAGGCGAGTCCTTCCCTCCTCCATCATCCAAGCCAGCTCGCTTGGTGCTGATGATGGTGGATGCAGATATATATGGTTTGGGTTGAGTCCCAAAGCAACCCACGCGCGGTACATGCGCAGGACGAAAGAGGAGTTTGAGGGCGGGCACGTCCCTGGCGCCATCAATGTCCCCTTCCTAAACAAGGGCCCGGATGGTGAGCATCCACTGCTGGCACTGCACTGCGAGCTGCGCTGATCATGTGGCGATGCAATCTTTGCTGGGTACCCACCTCGAAAATGGATCAAGGTCGCACGCCAGCGCGGCTCGGCGTCATTAATGCTCAGCAGAACACCCCTTGTGAGCTCACATCTGCACGTGTGGCAGCTGACGCAACGGTCCCCTCTGCGCCGGCAGGCATGACGGAAAACGAGAACTTTGTGGAGGAGGTGAAGGCCAAGTTCACGAATCCGGCCGAAGACAGGATCGCTGTGGTGAGCCCTCCCGGCTCTTGCTGTCGTTGACTCGCCTGTGACTTAAGGGTGACAGCCGCGCTGGATGTTTGCTTGGGCTGCATTGCCCTGCGCCGTGTATGTTTCGAGTCTTGAGCGATTGCCGCTGTCGTGCTGTGGCATGCAGGGGTGCCAACTGGGGGGCCGGTCCGCGCGAGCCGCGAAAGCCCTCGAGGAGGTGCGGCTCGACAGGACAAGCTGCCTCTTTAATCGAGCTTCTAGTCTGCCTTTGGGGACCGGTACACGCACCAGCATTGGCTGCTTAGCGCTCGCCTTGCTGCTGTAGGCGAACTACCAGTTCCTGGTGAATGTCACGGGCGGCTTCAAGGCACGTCATGGGTGGCTTCACACCAGAATCAACCCCTGTGTACATATTTTGTACGCATACTGTTGTTGTACCAAGCAACTTTATCCACAGTCTTTATGTGTCCTTGCCGCATACCGCCCCGTGCCAGACCTCAGGCCATTTGCGTTGGGCGTCATGTAATTCCTTTCTCCTATATTCAAGGACTGGGAGGCGAACAAGCTGCCGGTGGAGTAATGCCTTTCTCCTTCATTCTTCAAGGACTGGGAGGCGAACAAGCTGCCGGTGAAGAACCCAAAGTGCTGGATGGGTCCCAAGAACGTGTGATACGGCAGCGGCACAATCCGGCGGTGCGGTCGGACAGAGCCGACCGTAGGTGGTAATGTAGGCCTGTGCCCAGCAATCTCACACGGATCAGTAGCACAGCTGACGATGCAGCTGCGTAGTCTTCACACGCGATATGTGACCCTCAATTGATGTACCTATCCTGTACCATACATGGCTGCCGCAACGCGCCATGCTTTGCTCACAACCTGGCGCAGGCAGCCGAATGCACACCACCGCCGCGTACGCCTTTAAATCTGGTGGCACCTTTGATTCCTGTGCATTGCAGTCTGTGCGCAACTGCTGGGAAACTTGCAATGCTCGAGCGAAGCCCCTGACTGCTCTGAACTTGCGGGAAAGTCCTCAAATTGTAAACCCTGACGGCGGGAAGCTGTACTGCTCTGAGAGTCACGGGAAGCTTTATCAACCCCCGAAAAGTGCCAAATTGCCGGGTGCGACCATCCAGCGGCACTCCATGTGGACGGCTGCGTGGTTTGGTTCAAGGATCGCCGCGATTCTGCCCTGAATCCGGCACACACGCGGAGTGCGCGTTACGCACCGTCGCACCTGGCATTTTTTTCGCAGCTTTCGACCGGCCTGCGGGACGCGCAAGCTGATTCTGTGAGCAGAGGTGAGCAGGTGGGGTGGCACATTGTGGTTTCCGGGAGCGGGTTGCAGCCCTACCGCGTACCGTTGCCCGAGCGGCAAAGGTGAAGTCAGCTTTGCCACTGGTGTGCCGGGGTGGGCTAGACCGGCCCGCAGATTGCAACCCTATTCTACATGTCCCGGAAGGCTGTTGCACATGTGATTTGGGCGGTGCTGGACGCCTGGGGATGCCACTTCAGCGACTGTGCCGCGCGTGAGAGGCTCGCCTGAGAGGTGAGCAGGACAAGGTGTCGATTCCGTAGTCGAGCAGTGCAGGGGCAGTCTCTGTGTGCTGCTCGAGTGGGCCGCTATCATGCATCACAGTATACCGGTCCTGCAGCATTTGAGCTGTCTCACGGGTGCTTGCGGCCTGCAGCAACGCCGTATGGCCTTATCAGTCACGCTCTGGTGACTGCCACCCACGGAAGCGCGGCTCGAGGCTGTCTGTGGCCGGCAGCTTGCTGTGGCCTGCTGGAAAGGCGGTGCATTATGCGCATCTGCAGGTTGCAAGGACGGTGGCCTCGCTTTGTGCCCTGGCAGGCCGAAATGCGAGGTTCCCAGGGGTGGCAGCCCAGGTGCTGACGAAATGGCGAGTCTTTCGGCTGCTGAACGCAGGTGACAGCCAGTGCTGGAGTGAAGACCACAGCAGGCGAGGCCCGCAAACCGCAGCTCCACAGGCAGGCCACAATCCGGCCAGCACAAACGCCTGCGCACGGCGCCGGCGCGGGTTAACCCACTGCCTGCAAGGCGCTGCAGCAGCAGCGGCGGCGGCAGCAGTACACGCCAGGTCACACAGTCCGACAAGGCCCGGGCCAGGATCAGGCTGATCCACCAGCGGCAGCAGCAGCAGCGGGCAGCGCCGGCAGAAACGGCAAACCATTAGCGACTTTGGCGGCGGAGTGTCCGGCCGGCCGGGGCGGCCAGTGCGGGGGCCCGGCATGGCGCGGCTGTGCGAGGAGCTGGCGGCGGTGCTGCTGGCGGGCGACGCGCCGCACGAGAGCCTCGCGCCCGCGCTGCTGACCAGCCTGCCCGGCGTGTCATGCCTCAGGTACGCACGTTTGCTGTTTCATGTGTATCGACAGGCGCTGATGCAGGCGGACATCTGCAATTTTGTGTGTGCCGCTTTCTGGCTGTGTACCTTCAGTCTGATATGGCTGGCTGCTCGCATTTCAAGCCCCAGATTCCTGCACGCCAGTCATTTCACAACTCTGCTGTGCGCCACTGCTTGCTGCATGCCTTGCACAGTTGCAAGTCTTGATCCAGTTAAAGATTTGCGGCTCCGTGCTGCCGTGTAGCAAGTGTGGCGCATTCTGCATTGGGCAACTGCCTGAATTTGCGCGGCCTGCCCAAGCCCTTTTTTTGCACTGACCAAATTGCCTCACACTCGCATTCCACCAAGTGCCATGCTGCCATCCTCGTTTCCCTTTCCTTCCCCAGCGTGGCGCTGGCGGGCAGCGGGGGACAGGTGCTGCGGGTACACTGGCACTGACAACCTGATCACAACCCGTCGTTGCGCCCAAGCCATGCTGACACCCCCGACATGCTCGTTACATTTGGTGTGTCGCTGGCGGACGGCGGCAGACAGGTGCTGCGGGTGCAGCCGCTGCTGAGCCCACTTTCCGCACCCGCCCCTGTCCACAACTCATCGTTGCACTCGAAATATTTCTGAAATATTTTCGATATCTTCGACTCCTCTCTGCTTTCCAGCGTGGCGCTGGCGAGCGGCGGGGGCCAGGTGCTGCGGGTGCAGCCGCTGCTGGAGGCGGGCAGCGTGCGCCGGGGGCCGCTGCCGGCGGCGTCTGCCGGGCTGGACACCGCCTCCTGGCGGTGCTTCGCCACCGGCAAGGTCCTGCGCGGCCGCGACGGCGTCTGCAGGTACGCATCGTTCGCAGCATTTGACTGCATGACATTGCAACGGTCCTGTTTGGCATCCATTAGGTTAGACCTTTCATCATCTGGCGTCGGACATGCCCCCAACCCTGCGGCCCCTGGAGCTGATGCAGCGGCACATTTATTTTGAGTCGTGCAACTGGAATAGCTGCATTTCTGACAAATCGATCCGCGTCCGCTTCCCGCAGTGCGAGCAAGGCGCGCTTCCGCGACTGGGCGGCACTGCAGCAGAAGTACGGCGCCTCCACCTGCATAACCATCCCCCTGGAGGTGGGAGCCGGCGTGGTGGGCGCCCTCACCGCGGCCGGCGGCCCCAAGATGGACCGGCATGCGGTGCAGGTTTTGGCGGCGCGGCTCGCGGAGGCGCTGCTGCGCCGCACCACCGAGGCGCTGCTCAAGGTGGGTGGCGACATCCGCTGCTTCGCAGGGTCCAGGGCTGCTGTTGGATTCCAACAAGCTGCTGCAGGGCTCCTGGCACTGGCAGCCCGGACAGCGCCCTGGCTATCTCCGGACGGGCTTGCCCGCCGACAGGCCAGGGTTTGCCCCAGCAGCTGGGCAGCACATGGGACTGCGACTGACCGATCCAACCCTGGTAGCGAATCTGCGGCCGACGCTCCTTTTGGTGACTGCTCGCAGGCGGCGACGGAGCGGCTGAAGGCGGCGGGCGCCGCCGACGAGGCGGCGCGCCTGGTGGCTTCCTACCCCAAGGTGCTGCAGCGGCCCGACGGCCCCGCGGCGATCGA
>JAABUM010002130.1_pt1 | contig 27473 bp, 28 predicted proteins | sample 5559161 | NCBI WGS metagenome assembly JAABUM01 (sample SAMN10711868, study PRJNA513369) | rock metagenome | isolation source: Antarctica rocks | place: Antarctica: Victoria Land, Siegfried Peak nord
GTGAGCAGTTAGGCAAGCCGATCGCCGGGTTCCAGCTCACTCAGCGCAAGCTGGCCGACATGGTGATTGCGGTGAACAGCGCGAACCTCGCCGCGCTGCACATCGGCCCGCTCAAGGACGGCCCTGGGGTGCACCCAGCGCAGATCAGCTACGGGAAGCTCGCCAACGCCCTCAGCGCGCTGGAGGTGGCGCGCACCGCGCGCGGCATGCTGGGTGCCGCCGGAATCACTTTGGAGCACAGCGTGATGCGGCACATGGTGAACCTGGAGACGGTCGTCACCTACGAGGGCACCGAGGAGATGCACGTGTTGGCGCTCGGGCAGGCCCTCACCGGCATCGCCGCGTTCCGGTGAGCACCGCGAGGATCTGTCTGGTCACCGGGGCCGGACGCGGCATCGGCCGCGCCGTCGTGCAACGGTTGGTCGCCGACGGGCACCGGGTGGCCTTGGTAGCGCGCTCGGCCGATGAAATCGAGGAGGTGGCCCGGGCGGTGGGCGGCGAGACGATGACCATCACCGCCGACGTCACCCGGCCCGCGGACGTGCAGCGGATGGTCGACGCCGTCGAGGACCGTTGGGGGCCGGTACAGGTGCTGGTGTCCAACGCGGGATCCGGGACCGCGGCGCCCCTGGTGGACACCACCGATGAAGAGTGGCAGCACGCGCTGGAGTTGAACCTGACCGCGCCGTTTCGCTGCGTGCGACGAGCGCTACCTGGGATGCTGGACGCCGGCTGGGGGCGGATCGTGGTCATCGCCTCCGTGGTCGCCAAGCGCGGCGAGTCCCAGGTGAGCGCGTACACGGCCAGCAAGCATGGCGTGCTGGGCCTGGTGCGGGCGGCGGCGGCCGAGGTGGCGAGCGCGGGGGTGACCGTCAACGCCGTCTGCCCTGGTTACGTGGACACCCCGATGACCGAGCAGACGGTCGCGGCGATCAGCGCCCGCACAGGCCGATCCACAGTGGACGCCCAGCGAGTATTGGCGCGGCGCCAGCCCATCGGGCGGCTGATCGACCCGGACGAGGTGGCCGAGGCCGTGCACTTCTGTGTCGTCAACGGCGCGGTCACCGGACAGGGCATCAACGTCGACGGAGGAGCAGTCCAATCATGACCGACGAAATCTTTCAGGTGGAGCACATCAATCCGCCCGAGCTCGGCAAGCCCTCTGGCTTCTCGCACGCGGTACGGGTCACCGGCGCCACCACCGTCTACCTTGCCGGGCAGACCGCACTGGATGCCGACGGCAGGATCGTCGGCGACGGTGTGGTCGAGCAGTTCATGCGGGCACTCGGCAACCTGCTGACCGCGCTGGCGGCAGCGGGCGGCACGCCCCAGGACCTGGTCAGTCTCACCATCTACCTCGTCGACATGGACGACTACAAGGCGCACGCCCGCGAGATCGGTGCGGTGTGGAAGCAGCTGATCGGGGCCAGCTACCCGGCGATGGCCGGTATCGGGGTCGCGCGCCTCTGGGATGCCGAGGCGCTGGTGGAGGTCCAGGGAGTGGCCTGCATCGGATGAGCTCAACGCCACCACCCGTCCTTCAGTCCAGGTGAGCGACCACCAGTCCCGTCGCTTCGGCGCCGCGTGCCTGGACTCGGTCATAGGTCACGAATTCGGTTTGTTCAAGGCGCGTCGCCGTGATGATGTGGATGGCATCGGCGGTCCGTACCCAGGCATTGGGCAGATTGAGCCGACCTGCCTCGCGGAGGAGCGAGTCGTCCATCGACAGCAACCGCATCCGACGAGCAGCCGTTCGGCACCCGCGTAAGCGAGTTGGTTGCGGGTAGCGACCCGGAGGAGTTTGGCAGTGAGCAGCGACGACCCGAATAACTCGGCGCCGGAGCGGAACAACGCAAGCATCTCCGGGGTGCCGACGTCGGCCACCAAGAGCCGGCCTGGTGCCGAGGTGTCGAGGAATGTCATCGATCTTGACGAAGCGCATCGAGCGTGACGCCGAGCGGCTCCAAGCCAGCAGCAGGCGCAGAGAAGTCGGTGAAGTCATCGTCGCCGGTGATGGACAACTGTCCCGTCGCGGTGAGTTGCTCGATCACTGAGGAGCGCGAGCGCTGTAGCTCCACGGTGGTGTCGCCAGCGCGGATCCGGAAGGTCTCGCCCGCCGCGGCGCGACGCAGGATCTCTCCGCTGTCATTGCGCAATTGACGCTGACTGATCGTCTCTACGCCACTCTCCCTTCAGTGCATTCACCGCCAGTGTAGCGCGGCGTGCTACCAGGTTCGACTGGTGTCGGCACTGCGCCCGAGTATCAACTCAGCGGCGCACGGCGCGCAGCGCATGTTCACGCGCGGGACCACCGAGGGTGGCGTTCAGCTCGTCGAAAAGCCCACCGGCGGTAACACCGTTCCAGCCCGGGGGGAGCAACGGCAGCGGCAAGCCGGGATCGAGGTAGGGCAGCCGGCGCCACTCGGTCAGCATGGGCACGTACTCGCCGAATGCCTCCTTCGGGGTCAATGGGTTCGTCACCATCCGCTGCTGCACGGGGCGGTAGCGCTGGATGAAGTCGGCGTATAACGTGGTGAGCTCGTCCAGGTCCCACCACACCCGCACCTTGGCACGCAGGTCGCCGAAGCCGAGGTGCTCGGCACTGAACATGTCGACGTAGGTGGACAGTCCGCGGCGCTGCAACGTCTCCCGCGTCTCCCGGGCGAGGTTGCCGGGGGCCACCCAGACACCGGGCGCCGCGGTGCCGAATCCCAGCCGGACGAGGCTGGTGCGCAACGCATGACGTTTGTCCCGTTCGGACTCGGGGACGGAGAACACCACCAGCAGCCAGCCGTCGTCGGTGACCGCGCGCTGGCGGTCAAAGATCCGCACGTCGCCTTCGGCGAGCACGTCAAGGGTTGCCGTCGCCAGCGCATACCCCGCCGCACCATCGTGACGCTGGGCTTGCAGGGTGGCGCGTCGTTTGAGCCGGGAGATCGACGAGCGCACCGCCGGCCCCGCTACACCGAGGTCGGCCATCAGCCGGACCAGCGAGGCCACCGACAGCCAGTTGTGCTCGGCCCGGGCGTAGAGGCCGAAGATCGTCACGATGAGCTGACGCGGCTGCGGCTCGGCGGAGCGGCCATTCGCAGACTCGGTGCTCTGCGTTTCGCTCGTCATAGCGACACGATAGAGGGGACCAAGCCAGCCACCTACCTATCTCCTACGATTGACGGACGTCATGCTGACGGCATAGCGTGGTGTGGATCGCATTCGTCCGTAGAAGGGCACACCATGCTGTCGCCGTCGGCACATCTCGACACCTTCTGCCGGGACCACCTGCCACCGGACGAGCTCTGGCCGCGCCTGGAGTTCGTCCTGCCGGAACTGCAGTATCCGGATCGGCTGAACTGCGCGACCGCATTGTTGGACGACGTCGCCGGCCGCGGGCCCGACCGACCGTGCCTGCTCTCACCGACCGAACAGCTCAGCTACGGCGAACTACTGCACCGCGCGAACCAGGTGGCCCAGGTGCTCACCGAGGAATACCACCTGACCCCCGGGCAGCGGGTGTTGTTGCGCGGGCCGAACAACCCGTGGCTGGTGGCCTGCTGGTTCGGCGTCATCAAGGCCGGCGGCGTGGTGGTGACCACCATGCCGCTGCTGCGCAGCCCGGAGCTGACCAAGCTGATCGACCTGACCCGGTCAACCTTGGCGTTGTGCGACCAGCGCTTCGCCGACGAACTCGCCGACGTGGAACAGGCGCCGGCGACGGTGCTGTTCGGCGGCGACGGTGCGGACGACCTACAGGCGCGGTGCGCGGCGAAGTCGGGCGAGTTCACCAACGTCGACACCGCCGCGGAGGACGTCGTGCTGCTGGCACCCACCTCGGGAACCACCGGAATCCCCAAGGCCACGATGCACTTTCATCGCGACGTCCTCGCCGTCGCAGACACCTTCGCGAAGTACGTGCTCCAGCCTGCCGCGGAAGACGTGTTCACCGGGACACCGCCGCTGGCGTTCACCTTCGGCCTCGGCGGACTGGTCATCTTCCCGCTGCGGATGGGCGCCGCGACGTTGCTGCTGGAGAGGGCGAACCCCACCGAGCTGGCGGACGCGGTGGCGACCCACGGCGTCACCGTGCTGTTCACTGCACCGACGGCTTACCGCGCGATGCTCAGGGCAGGCAAGGCGGCGCAACTGCGTGGGTTGCGGCGCTGCGTCTCTGCGGGCGAACACCTGCCAGCCGCGGTCTCCGACGAGTTTCAGGCGCAGACCGGGGTGCGGATCATCGACGGCATCGGGGCCACCGAGATGCTGCACATCTTCATCTCCGCGGCCGACGACGACATCCGCCCGGGTGCTACCGGTAAGGCGGTACCGGGGTACCGGGCCGCGATCCTCGATTTTGACGGCAATCCGGTGCCCGACGGCACCCCCGGATACCTCGCGGTATTGGGCCCCACGGGATGCCGCTACCTCGCCGGCGATCGCCAGCAGGTGTACGTACAGCACGGCTGGAACGTCACCGGCGACACCTACACCCGCGACGCCGACGGCTACTTCTGGTATCAGTGCCGCAGCGACGACATGATCATCTCCTCCGGGTACAACATCGCCGGGCCGGAGGTCGAGGAGGTTCTCGGGGCGCACCCGGACGTGGCCGAGTGCGCCGTCGTCGGCCGTGCGGACGCCGAACGCGGGATGATCGTGCACGCGGCGGTGGTGCTGGCACCCGGCGTCGACGGGGACACCGAGAAGGTGCGCGAGCTGCAGGACTTCGTCAAGCAGAAGGCCGCGCCGTACAAGTACCCGCGCAGCATCGAGTTCCTGGATGCGCTCCCTCGCACGGAGAGCGGAAAGCTGCAGCGCTACCGGCTGCGCGAGCCCACACCGCCACCCTCATGAGCAGCGAACTGACAGATCCCGCGTCGGTGGTCATCGAGCGCCGGGTGCAGTGGCCGGACACCGATGCCGCCGGGCACCAGCACCACTCCGTGGTGATGCGCTGGGCGGAGGAGGCGGAGCTCGCGCTGCTGGACTCGCTGGGGCTGGCCGACCTCTTCGGACGCACGCCGCGGGTCAACTACCGGGCGGACTACCGGGCGCGGCTCTGGCTGGGCCAACGGGTCGGCATCACCCTCGCGGTCGCCCGGATCGGAAGGTCGTCGCTGGCCTACCACTTCGACGTGGACGGCGACGAAACATCCGTGGCGAGCGGCGAGATCACGATCGTGCACACCGGGACGAACACCACCGGGGCGCAGCCGTGGCCGGAGGCGACCCGAGCGGCCCTCGCCGGCGGGGGCGAGCAGCCCCAGGAACGCCTGACCCGCGGTACCAGCGGCGATAGATAGTTGATTCTAAACGAGCGTCACAAATACACGATACAGTGAAAGCAATCCCAGCAGAAGGGCACATCATGCGGATCGCGGTCGTCGGCGGAGGCCCCGGCGGGCTGTACTTCTCGGCGTTGGTCAAGCAGCTCGACCCCACCCATGAGGTGTCCGTCTGGGAGCGCAACGCCGCCGATGACACCTTCGGCTTCGGCGTGGTCTTCAGCGACGAGACCCTCGGTGGCATCGAACACGCGGACACCACCGTGTACCACCGGATGGAGTCCTGCTTCGCGCGGTGGGACGACATCGACATCCACTTCCGCGACACAGTACACACCTCCGGTGGGCAGGGCTTTGCCGCGATGAGCCGCAAGAAGCTGCTGCTCATCCTGCAGAACCGCTGCCGCGAGCTGGGCATCGAGGTGCACTACAGCACGCCGGCGCCGAACGTGGCACAGCTCAGCGCCGAGTACGACCTCGTGCTGGCCGCCGACGGCGCCAACTCCGCGATCCGCACCCGCTTCGCCGACGTCTTCGAGCCCTCGCTGGAGCGCAGGCACAGCAAGTACATGTGGCTCGGCACCGACAAGGTGTTCGAGGCGTTCAAGTTCTACATCTGCGAGACCCCGTACGGGATCATGCAGATCCACGGCTACCCCTACGGCACCGACGGCAGCACCTTCATCGTCGAGATGCACGACGACGTCTGGGCCCGGGCCGGCTTCGCCGAGTTCGCTGATCGGGCCTTGTCCCCCGGTCAGAGCGACGAGCGGTCCATCGAGGCGGTCACCGGGCTGCTCGGCGACATCCTCGCCGGCCATCGGGTGCTGACGAACAACTCGAAGTGGATGAACTTCACCACGGTGCACAACCGGACCTGGCGCCGCGGCAACATCGTGCTGCTCGGCGACGCCGCGCACACCGCGCACTTCTCCATCGGGTCGGGCACCAAGCTGGCCATGGAGGACGCTCTCGCGCTGGCGGCCTGCCTGCACGAGCACGACAGCATCGCCGCGGGCCTGCACGCCTACGAGACCGAACGCCGGCCGGTGGTGGAATCGACCCAGCGCTCGGCCCAGGCCAGCCTGGAGTGGTTCGAAAACATCGGCCAGTACGCCCACCAGGAGCCCACCCAGTTCGCCTTCAACATCCTCACCCGCAGCCGCCGGATCACCCACGACAATCTCCGGTTGCGCGACCCGGAGTTCGTCGAGTGCCTGGACGCCTGGTACGCCGAGCACGAAGCCCGCCGCGGCACGGTTCCCGGTGCCCCGGAACTGCGGCCGCCGATGTTCCAGCCCTACCGGCTCGGGCAGCTGGAGCTGAAGAACCGGGTCTCGGTGTCCTCGATGGACATGTACTCCGCCGTCGACGGCGTGCCCGGCGACTTCCACCTGGTGCACCTGGGCAGCAAGGCGCTCGGCGGCCCGGCAATGGTGATGACGGAGATGGTGTGCGTCTCCCCCGAGGGCCGGATCACCCCCGGCTGCACCGGTCTGTACACCGCAGAGCAGGAGGAATCCTGGCAGCGGATCGTCGAGTTCGTGCATCAGTTCAGCACCGCGAAGATCGGCCTCCAGCTCGGACACTCCGGCCGGAAGGGTTCCACCAAGCTGATGTGGGAGGGCATCGACGAGCCACTGCCCGAGCACAACTGGGCGGTGGTCGGCCCCTCGGCACTGCCCTACGCGCCGGGCAGTCAGACCCCCCGCGAGCTGACGGCAGACGACCTGGACCGGATCACCGATCAGTTTGTGGCCTCGGCGCAGGCCGGTGCCCGCGCGGGTTTCGACCTGCTGGAGCTGCACTGCGCACACGGCTATTTGCTGTCCTCGTTCCTGTCCCCCTTGACAAACCAGCGAACCGACCACCTCGGAGGCTCGCCGGAGAACCGGCTGCGCTTCCCGCTGCGGGTCTTCGACGCCATCCGCGCGGTGTGGCCGGCCGAGCGGCCGCTGTCGGTGCGGATCTCGGCGACCGACTGGGCCGCGGGTGGCAACGAGGTCGACGACGCCGTCGAGATCTCGCGCGCCTTCGCCGAGCACGGCGTCGACGCCATCAACGTGTCCACCGGCCAGGTGGTCAAGACCGAGCAGCCGGCCTTCGGGCGCAGCTACCAGACACCGTTCGCCGACCGGATCCGCAACGAGATCGGCGAGAAGTACGGCACCACGGTCATCGCCGTCGGCGCGATCTCCTCACACGACGACGTTAACTCGGTGCTGCTCGCCGGGCGCGCCGACCTGGTCGCCCTGGGCCGCACCCACCTCTATGATCCACAGTGGACGCTGCACGCGGCGGCCGAGCAGGGCTACACCGGTGCGGGCGCCGAATGGCCGGAGCCGTTTCAGGGCGGCAGCCGCAAACCTGCCGCAGGCCGCACCGACGAACCACGCCCCCGACTGGAGTTGGTCCGGGAGGGTGCGGTCGGCACCCGACACCGCCGCTGGAAGCCGTAAGCAGCAGTGCGGTAACTCGAGGAGACAAGTATCAGCTTCCATGCGGATCAGCTGCATGACCAAATACAACGGTGTGCGCGGCGGCGAATAATGGAGATCCTGTATCTGCGAAGGCGGCAGCTGTAGCCAAGTGATCAGCGTGCTCTAACGACACGGTAACTGGCGGGGCCCCAATCTCCGACAGTGCCTTCACCAGCATACGGCCTTGGTTGGTCAAGAAGTAGTCATCTTCGGCTTTCTTGTTCGGCTCGGGATCCCCGAACGAAACGACAACTTTGCGCGGCGCATGTGTGAGCCGTAGAACCGGACTCAATTGCGCAGCGCCAGAATCGCCGGCCATACGCGAGCGGAGGTCCACTGGGGCGCTCATACAGATTGCACCCGCCACAGTCCCAAACTGGCGCGCCGACGCAGAACCCCAGTCGGTCATCGTGGCCATAGCCGCTAGGTGACCGCCCGATGAATGTCCCGCCACAGTCAGTCTGCCCGGGTCCCCACCGTAACGTGCGGCATTTTCACTCACCCACGCAATAGCACTTACTGCGTCATCGACCGCATCCGCGATCGTGTGCTCTGGCGCTAAGCGGTAGCCACAGGATACGAATACCGCACCGGCTTCGACCCACGGCTCCGCAAACTGATCGTAAAAAGCGGGGTGCCCCTCGCGCCAACGCCCACCGTGGAAGTAGACGATTACTGGTGCCTGGCTTTCATTGGCGGGATAGTAGATGTTCGCTAGTTGGTATTGATCTGGTCCATACTGGACATCGAGCTCGTGCGCGAAACGCTCTTGAACTTTTTTGCGCCGCTCGTTCGCAGACGCATAGAAGCCTTTCCAGTCCGGGTAGTAGTCGCCGGGATTCTGGTAGGTGAAGAAACCTGTCGGGTCGATTGGACGAGTCGCGTCACGCTTAGTCAAAATTGCCTCCGTAGCATTAACCGCCATGACCGGCGGCATTCAATTGTCCTCAATCACGGACTTGTTCCCGCGCCCGCGTGTGCCTGCCGCCCCATCCTCGCAGAAAGGAGATGCCTAACAAATGCTTATTTGACTTTTTCCCATAGCCGTGTAGGTATAGCAACACCGTAGACCTGGCCCCGCAGCGGGCCTTCTCGTGTTGTGGCTCTCGTCCTCCCAACCACGCTCCACGAACATCGTGCTACTAATGTGGCCGCCCGAACCCCTGCGTCAGCATGAAAAGCGGGCTGGCATCGGCTGCGGCGCCCTCCATATCAGTTCAGGGCTTCGGCCGTGGGCTATTCCAGTTCAGGTCCCAGCCCGACGGCCGCGCGCCGAAGATGGTCGAGAAGGGAGCGTGCACCCGGGGAGAGCGGGCGGTCGGCAGACCGGGTGACGCCGACCGACCGGCGGATTGACCGTAGTGGCGTCTCGATGAGGGCGAGCTTGTCGTCTTGGGTCGCGATTAGCATCGGCAGGGCCGCGATGACGTCGGTGGAGATAAGTAGGTGCCTCAAGGTCAGCATGGAGGTGCACTCGATCCTGTTGGCGGGTATCGGCACGCCCTCATGCAGAAACATACCCTCCAGCTCGGCCCGCAATGCGGTCTGACCAACGGGGAAAACCCACGGATACTCGGCCAGCTCCCGCAGGACTGGGCTGTTCCGGCGGTGAACCGGATGGTCCACCCGGGCGACCAAGCGGATCGGTTCGAGGTACAGCCGTTCCTGACCGAGTCGTGTCGGCGCGGCTGCAGAGAGCCGTCCCACGGTGAGGTCGATGTCGCCAGCCAGAAGGTCAGACTGCAGCGTGTCCGGCGTCGCTTCGCGGACGACGACGGTGAGTTTGGGATGTTCGGTCTTCAGCTCCGCGATTGCCCGCGGCAGTAGCAGATTCGAACCGGCGAGATGCGTTCCGACCGTGACCGTGCCCAGCTCGGCCTGGGCAAGCAGCTCGATGTGCTGTCCCGCCTGCCGCAGCTGCGCGAGGATCGCTCGGGCATGTTCGACGAACGACTCACCGTAGATGGTAGGGCTCACTCCCCTCGGGCCGCGCTCGAAGAGCGAGACACCCACGACCGCCTCGACCTCCTGCAGGCCACGCGTGACGACAGGTTGGGTGATGTGCAACACCTCAGCCGCGCGCATGATGCCCGCGTGCTCAGCGATTGCGACCACCAGGGTCAAGTGCCGTAGCTTCAAGCGGCCGTCAAGAAGCTTGTCCGTCGCCATTGCGAAAGTATATGCCAGTTTGAGCATGGCGAGGCACGCAATAAGCATTGATCAGGCATGGCCTGAGTTTCTACCCTCAAACCATGCCCCTGAACACCCCGATGAAGCAGGTCCGCAACTTCATCGACGGCTCTTTCCTCGATGGCGTGCGCACCTTCGACAAGATGAGCCCGGTGGACGGCGGGCTCGTGGCGCAGGTTCACGAGGCTGACCGTCACCTCGTCGATGCCGCGGTCTCGGCGGGCCGCCGCGCCCTGGACGGCGGCTGGGGGAAGAGTTCGGTCGCCGAGCGCGCCGCCCTGTTGCGCCGCGTCGCCGACCGTATCGAGGCCCGGTTCGAGGACTTCGTCGCCGCGGAGGTCGCCGACACCGGCAAGCCGGTCGCCATGGCCCGTGAGCTCGACGTCGCCCGGGCGGTCACGAACTTCCGGTCTTTCGCCGACACGATCTCCGCGACGGGCCTCGACTCGTTCCTCACCGAGTTGCCGGGCGGTCGCCGGGCCCTGAACTACGCGGTGCGCAAGCCCCTGGGCGTGGTCGCCGTCATCGTCCCCTGGAATCTGCCCCTGCTGCTGCTCACCTGGAAGGTGGCGCCGGCCCTGGCCTGCGGCAACGCCGTGGTGGTCAAGCCGTCGGAGGAAACACCTTCCACCGCAACGCTGCTCGGCGAGATCATGGTCGAGGCCGGCGTCCCTGCGGGCGTGTACAACGTGGTGCACGGCTTCGGCCCCGACTCGGCCGGCGAGTTTCTCACCACCCACCCGGACATCGACGGCGTGACCTTCACCGGGGAGTCCGCCACCGGCTCGACCATCATGCGCGCCGTCGCGCCCCTGGTGCGGCCGGTGTCCTTCGAGCTCGGCGGGAAGAACGCCGCCCTGGTGTTCGCCGACGCGGACCTGGACCGCACGATTGACGGTCTCGCCCGCTCGGTGTTCACCAACACCGGGCAGGTGTGCCTGTGCACCGAACGCGTCTACATCGAACGGTCGGTGTTCGACGAGGTGGGCGCCGGTCTCACCGAGCGGGCCAAGGCCCTGCAGCTCGGGCGTCCGGAGAACCCGGACACCACCACCGGGCCGCTGATCTCGGTGAGCCACCGGGAGAAGGTGCTGTCCTACCTCAAGCTCGCCCAGGAGGAAGGTGCCACCGTCCTCGCCGGCGGCGGCATCCCCTCACTCGGCGACCAGCTCGCGGGCGGCGCGTGGATCGAGCCCACCCTCTGGTCCGGCCTGGACAACTCGGCGCGCACCCTGCGCGAGGAGGTGTTCGGACCGGTCGCCGCGCTGGTGCCCTTCGACACCGAGGACGAGGCGGTCCGCCTCGCCAACGACACGGCCTACGGGCTGGCCTCCTGCGTGTGGACGACCAACCTGGAACGCGGCCACCGGGTCGCCCAGCAGATGCGGGTAGGAATGTCCTGGGTGAACACCTGGTTCCTGCGTGACCTCCGCTCCCCCTTCGGCGGGGTGGGTCTGTCCGGGATCGGCCGGGAGGGCGGCGAGCACTCGCTGCACTTCTACACCGCGCCGACGAACGTGTGCGTGCAGCTGTGAGCGCCGTCTTGCTCAGCCCCGCCCAGCAGGCCGCGGTCGATCGGCTGGCGGGCGCCGCCGCCACCGGCACTCCCTGCGCGCCGGTGCGCGAGCTGATCGGCGTGAACGCGCAGGACAGTGCCTACGCCGTGCAGTCCGCCCTCATCGCCAGTCGGGTGGCGGGCGGCGCCCGGATCGTCGGCCGCAAGATCGGCCTGACCTCGCCGGTGGTCCAGCGCCAGTTCGGGGTGTTCACCCCCGATTTTGGGGTGCTGCTCGACGACATGGTATACGCCGACCGGGAACCCATCCCGCTGCGCAGATTCCTGCAGCCGCGCGTCGAAGCGGAGGTCGCCTTCGTCCTCGGCGCCGATCTGGAGTCGACAACCACCAACGTCGCCGATGTGCTGCGCGCCACCGAGTTCGTGCTGCCTGCGGTGGAGATCGTGGACTCCCGGATTGCCGGCTGGGACATCACGATCGGTGACACCATCGCCGACAACGCCTCCAGCGGCGCGGTGGTCCTCGGCGCCACCCGGCACCGGCTCGAGGGCATCGACCTGCCCGCGATGGGCATGGTCCTGGAGCGCCGCGGCGAGGTCATCTCCACCGGCGCCGGCGCGGCCTGCCTCGGCACCCCCGTGGCCGCCCTCGCGTGGCTGGCCCGCACCGTCGCCCGTCAAGGCCAACCCCTGCGAGCCGGTGAGGTCGTCCTCTCCGGCGCCCTGGGGCCCATGGTCGCGGTCACCGAAGCGGGTAGCTATCGCGTCCGGCTCGACGGGCTGGGCGCCGTCCATGCCGTATTCACGAACGAGGAAGGAACTGCCGCATGACGATCCCCGTGGCCATCATCGGATCGGGCAATATCGGCACCGACCTGATGTTCAAGGTCAAGCGGCTCTCCGAGCAGCTGCACGTCGCCACCATGGTCGGCATCGACGAGAGCTCCGACGGCCTGGCCCGGGCCCGGCGCCTAGGCATCGCCGCCACCCACGAGGGGATCGACGGGCTGCTGGCCATGCCGGAGTTCGCGGACGTCCAGGTGGTCTTCGACGCCACGTCGGCCGGCGCACACCGCCGCAATTACGAGCTGGTGCGTGCCCACGGCAAGATCATGGTCGACCTGACTCCCGCGGCCATCGGCCCCTACGTCGTCCCGCCGGTCAACCTGGACCAGCACCTCGGCGCCGACAACGTCAACATGGTCACCTGCGGCGGGCAGGCCACCGTGCCCATCGTCGCCGCGGTCTCCCGGGTGTCGCCGGTGGCCTACGGGGAGATAGTCGCCTCCATCGCGTCCCGCTCCGCCGGTCCGGGCACCCGCGCCAACATCGACGAGTTCACCGAGACCACCTCGGCGGCCGTCGTCGCAGTCGGAGGCGCCGAGCGCGGCAAGGCGATCATCGTGCTCAACCCCGCCGAGCCCGCGCTGGTCATGCGGGACACCGTGTACTGCCTCGTCGAGCACGCCGACGAGGCCGCCATCACCACCTCCATCGAGACGATGGTCGCCGAGGTACAGACCTACGTTCCCGGCTACCGGCTCAAGCAGGACGTCCAGTTCGACCCGGTCGACGAGGCCTACCTGCCCGCCCTGGGCCGCGGCTTCTCCGGCACCAAGGTGTCGGTCTTCCTGGAAGTCACCGGGGCCGGGCACTACCTGCCCGACTACGCCGGCAACCTCGACATCATGACCTCGGCGGCCTTGCGGACCGCCGAACGCATTATCTCGCTACGTCGAGGAGCCCTCACCGCATGACCATCCCACCGCGCCTCTACATCCAGGACGTCACCCTCCGCGACGGCATGCACGCCGTCGGACACCGCTACAGTACCGCGCAGGTCAGCGCCATCGCGTCCGCGCTGGACGCCGCCGGGGTCGACGCCATCGAGGTCTCCCACGGCGACGGACTGTCCGGCTCCAGCGTCAACTACGGCCACGGGGCGCACACCGACGCCGAATGGACCGAAGCGGCCGCCGCCGTGGTGCAGAACGCCAAGCTCACCACCCTGCTGCTGCCCGGGATCGGCACCATCGAGGACCTCGAACGCGCCCACGGCCTGGGCGTCACCAGCGTCCGCGTGGCCACCCACTGCACCGAGGCCGACGTCGCCGCGCAGCACATCGGCTGGGCCCGCGAGCACGGCATGGACGTCGCCGGCTTCCTGATGATGAGCCATATGAACAGCCCCGAAGGTCTTGCCGCACAAGCCAAGCTGATGGAGTCCTACGGCGCGCACTGCGTGTACGTCACCGACTCCGGTGGGCGCCTGACCATGGACGGCGTGGCCGAGCGGATCCGGGCCTACCGCGAGGTGCTGAACCCGGCGACGGAGATCGGCATCCACGCGCACGAGAACCTGTCGCTGAGCGTGGCCAACAGCGTGGTCGCCGTGGAGAACGGCGTCCACCGGGTGGATGCCTCCCTGGCCGGCCAAGGCGCCGGGGCCGGCAACTGCCCCATCGAGGCGTTCATCGCCGTGGCCAACCTGCTGGGCTGGGAGCACGGCTGCGACCTGTTCGCCCTGCAGGACGCCGCGGAGGACCTCATCCGGCCGCTGCAGACCCGGCCGGTCCGTGTCGACCGGGAGACCCTCACCCTCGGCTACGCCGGCGTGTATTCGAGCTTTCTGTTGCACGCCGAACGCGCCGCCGAGCGCTACGGCCTGGACGTCCGCGCGATCCTGCTGGAGCTCGGGCGCCGGCACATGGTGGGCGGGCAGGAAGACATGATCGTCGACGTGGCCCTGGACATGGTTAAAGACCGGAACGCGCAACTTGTTGGAGGTGCCGCATGACCGACCCCACGAACGTGCACGAGCTGGCGCAACAGCTGGATAATGCGGCGCAGGCTGCATCCCCCATCGCCCAGCTCACCGATGCGCATCCGCTGAGCCTGGACGAGGCCTACGCCGTCCAACGTGAGCTCGTCGCCCTCCGGTGCGGTCGCGGCGACGCGCTCTCCGGCGTCAAGCTCGGCTTCACCAGCAAGGCCAAGGCCGTGCAGATGGGCGTCGAGGACGTCATCATCGGCCGCATCACCGCCCAGATGCGCATCGACGAGGGCGGCACCCTGGACTTCGACGCCTACGTGCACCCGCGGGTGGAGCCCGAGGTCGCGTTCCGGCTGGGGGCGGACCTAGACCCGGCCGACGCTGGCGTCGAACCCGAATCCGTCATCGACGCCGTGTGCCCCGCCCTGGAGGTGATCGACTCCCGCTACCGCGACTTCCGCTTCACCCTGCAGGACGTGGTGGCCGACAACACCTCCGCCGCCGGATACGTACTCGGCCCGTGGACCGTCTACCGCGACGCCGGCGACCTGGGCAACCGGGGGGTGCTGCTGGAGGTGGACGGGCAGGTGGCCGAGACCGGGTCCACCGCCGCCATCCTCGGCCACCCGGTGCGAGCCCTGCATGCCGCGCAGCGGATGGCCCGCCAATACGGGCTGGAGCTGCCCGCGGGCACCGTCCTGCTCGCCGGTGCCGCCACCGCCGCCGTGGCCTTGACCCCCGGCGTGTCCATCGAAGCCACCGTGACCGGGCTCGGCCGGGTGGGCTTCACCGTCTCGGGGAGCAAGCGTGGCTGAAGGTGTGGTGGTGTCGGGCAAGGCCACCCCGCGCGGGCGCTTCCCGCACGTGAAGGTCGTCGGGGACCTGGTCTTCGTCTCCGGGACCAGCAGTCGCCGCCCGGACAACACCATCGACGGCGCCGCTGGGGACGCGATGGGGGCCACCACGCTGGACATCCGAGTGCAGACCCGGGCGGTCATCGAGAACATCCGCGACGTGCTGGCCGCGGTGGGTGCGCAGCTGTCCGACCTGGCGCAGCTCACCACGTACCTCGTCAGCATGAACGACTTCGCCGGGTACAACGAGGTCTACGGCGAGTACTTCGACGAGGCCGGCCCCACCCGCACCACTGTGGCGGTGCATCAGCTGCCGCACCCGCATCTGCTGCTCGAGATCCAGGGCATCGCCCACCTGTCCAGCCCGAAGGAAGAGGACCAGTGAACGTCATTCCGCCCGTCGTCGACTTCCAAAAGTGGGTTGCCGAGCACGAGCACCTGCTCCGGCCGCCGGTGAACAACAAGCAGATGTGGGAGCCGATGGGCGATTTCATCGTCCAGGTCGTCGGCGGGCCGAACCAACGCACCGACTTCCACCTCGACCCTTACGAAGAGTGGTTCTACCAGGTCAAGGGGAACATCCACGTCAATCTGCAGACCGCGGACGGGCAGCAGCGCATCGACATCGGCCCCGGGCAGATGTGGATGCTGCCGCGGGACACCCCGCACTCCCCGCAGCGTCCCGACGAGGGCTCGATCGGCATCGTCATCGAGCGCATCCGAGAGGAGGGCACCCTGGAGAAGTTTCAGTGGTACTGCCTGAACTGCAACCACAAGGTCTACGAGGTGCAGCTGCAGGTCCGCGACATCGTGGCCGACCTGCCGCCGGTGTTCGAGCTGTTCTACGACGACGAACAGGCCCGGACCTGCGACAACTGCGGTGCCCTGCACCCGGGCCGGGGCTGAGCTGTGAGCACCATCGACGTGCACACCCACTACGTCCCCAGGACGTGGCCCGACCTCAACGAACACGTCGGGCCGGCGCAGGACTGGCCGTGGATGCGCCCGGAGACCGAGCGCGAGGCGATGATCATGGTGGGCTCCACGGAGTTCCGCCGCGTGGAATCGAACTGCTGGGACGCCGAGGTCCGGCTGGTGGACATGGACGCCGACGCAGTGGACATCCAGGTGGTCTCCCCCACCCCGGTCTTCTTCTCCTACTCCCGGTCCGGGCCCGAAGCCATCAAGATCGCCCGCATCTTCAACGACCTGGCGCTGGACATCTGCGCCCCCGCACCGCAGCGGCTGTTGCCCTTTGCCCAGGTGCCACTGCAGGACCCCGACGCCGCGTGCCGTGAGCTCGACCGCTGCTTGGCCAACGGGCACGTCGGCGTCGAGATCGGCAACCACGTGGGCGACAAAGACCTCGACGACGCTGGGGTGGTCACCTTCCTGCAGCACTGCGCCGACGTCGGTGCCCCAGTGTTCGTCCACCCCTGGGACATGACCAACTCCCCCCGGCTGGACCGCTGGATGGCCCAGTGGCTCACCGGAATGCCAGCCGAGACCCACCTGTCGATCCTGGCCATGATCTTGGGCGGGGTCTTCGACAAGGTGCCGGACTCGCTGCGCCTGTGCTTCGCCCACGGCGGCGGTTCTTTCGCGTTCTGGCTGGGCCGGTTCGAGAACGCCTGGCACGAGCGCAGCGACATCATCGCCACCTCGCAGCTGCCACCCTCCCACTACCTCGACCGCTTCAGCGTCGACTCGGTGGTCTTCCAACCGGAACCACTGCGGCTGCTGGTCGACACCCTCGGCGCCAGCCAGATCATGGTCGGCAGCGACTACCCCTACCCCCTCGGGGAACGCCCCGTCGCCGGTGTGGTCCACAACGCCGACTTCCTCGACGACGACTCACGCGCTGCCATCCTCGGGGGCAACGCCCAGCAGTTCCTGGGACGCTGACTCTCTGGCGCGAGGATCGTTCAATGGACGATCCCCTCGCGGACTTGCTGCATCGTTTCGGATAGTCCTCGATCACCGAGATGGGTGCAAGGCCAGACGGCCTTCCGGATCGTATCGCCCCTTGCCGTGGACCATAGTAAAAACAGGTTCCAGCCCCGGTAGTTGGTCCACAGCACAGGTCAAGGGATCATCCCGGAACGCGACTATGTCTGCGTACTGGCCCACAGCCAGGCACCCCCGGCGGCCCTGCTCTCCCGTCAGTCGGGCCGCATCGGCGGTGTACAGGCGGAAGGCCGTATTCCTATCGATCGCCGACTGAGCCCCCTGGATGCCAGATATCTTTGTGCCCCGAGTGACAAATCCCCACACCGAGAGCAGTGGGTCGAACGGCGCCACGTTGCAGTCGCTTCCCGCCGCGATTTCGGCGCCGTCTGCAAGCCACTCGGCTACCGGCATCACTCGCGCCGTGCGTTCGCTTCCCCAGTGTGTCAGCATATTGCCGGCTAAGGCGTACAGCAACGGGTGCTGCACTGTTATTCGCACGCCGGCTGCGATCACTCGTCGACGCGTCTCGGCGTCGGCGAAGAAGGCGTGCTCAATCACCAAAGTTCCGGGAGCCAGGGGACCGTTGGCCGCGATCACGCGTTCGTAAACATCAATCACCATGCGGACCGCTTTATCGCCGACGGCATGGCAGCCGACCTTCCAACCGATTTGCACGGCACTTTGAACGAGTACCTGAAGCTCGTCCGCGTCGAAAAACGCATGCCCGCAGTAGTCGGGTGCATTGAGGTACGGCTCCGATAGCCAGCCGCCTTCCACACCACCGTCCGCAAACAGCTTGATGCCCTCGACGCGGAGCATGTCATCGCCCTCACCTGGACGCGCTCGGAACCGTCTCATCATCTCCAAGTTCGCGTCGACCCCCGACGAAGGATCGAGACGCAGCATCGGCCGGGCCCGGAGGCTCAGACCACCCCGATCATGCAGGGCTCGATAAACGTCAATGTCATCATCATCGACTCCCGGGTCCCGAACGGCGCCGATACCTCGGGAGTTGTAAAAAAGACACGTCCGCTCAAGTGCATCGATCAGTTCCTCGCGACCGGGCTCCGGCAGGAGCGCCGCGACGGGCGCCACGGCCGGGAACTCGATCAGGCTTCCCAATGGGCGACCCGCCGGATCGCGCACCACCGTACCGCCAGCAGGGTCAGGAGTGTCCGCCGTAATGCCAGCCATCCCGAGCGCCCGAGAATTCGCCACACCCACATGACCGCCCCGGGGAAGAAAGATCGGATGGTCCACCGACGCACGGTCAAGCTCGACAGCCGTAGGCAGCCGTCCTTCAACGATTGTTGATTCGTGCCACTGCCGACGACCAACAACCCACTGCCCCGACGGCGTATGCAGCGCTCGCTCGCGGAGTAGCGCGACGATTTCATCGACCGAATCAGCGGCCGAGACATCGACATGGGCCTCATCCTGACTCGTCCAGAACAGATGGTTGTGGGTATCAAAGAAAGCGGGCATAAGCACGAGGTCGGAATCTGCCACTGTACGAGTCAGCGGACCTTCGAACGACTTCAACTCATTCACATCTGTGGCTGTCCCAACTATTATGCCGTCCCTGATGGCCACCGCGGTGACTGCCTGATCGATGTCGCTGAAGGTGTGCGCGGTCCTGCCTGCCAAGATCACGTCAGCCGCTGTACTCACTTGTGCATCACTTCTCCTCGCTGATTGCCAAGGGTAGAAACTCGAATTGAGCACCCTGCGCGACAACCTGTCCCCATATGAAATGTGCAGGCATGAGGATGGCACCGCAATTGGCGACCCGAGACAGCAGATCGGTCCGGGCGGCGGTGGACGCCCGAGCATCGCAGCAGAAGCGAGAACTCAGGTCCGGACGGCCACACTGGACGGGGTGATGGATCAGGTCCCCGGAGAGTACCGCGGTAGCGTTATCGCCGCGCACCACGATGACCGACGAACCAGGAGTATGCCCCGGCAACAGCTGGGCACTTACGCGGTCGCTCAGATCGTGCCCAAAGTCGACGGGCGTGAGGACATTCGCCATCAGCAACGGCTCCACGCTGTCGGCATAGGAGCCATAATTAAAGGAAGGATTTCGGGAATACTCTAGGGCCGCCCAGGTCAACTCTTGACCTGCCGTGAGGTAACTGGCGTGTGGAAATGTGGGCTGCCACCGTTCACCGTTCCAGATCGTGTTCCAACCGACGTGGTCAGCGTGCAGATGAGTCAGATACACGGTGTCGACGGTCGATACCGTGTACCCGAGCCGCGCTAGCTCCCGAGGAAGAGCACCGTCGGCGCGCATGTGCCACTCGGCCCTCGAACGGTGCTTGGTGTCTCCGATACCGGAGTCGACAAGAATCGCGCTGCCTTCGGAAATCACCAGGTAGGCGCCGAAAGACAGCGTCAGGACATCATCAGGCACGTCTTCTCGAACGATCTGATTCTGCCTAAATTCTCTAAGTTCGGCGGTGGACAGGTCCGGAATGAGGTCTGACCGCTGGAAGCGCATGCTGGGTATGTCGATTAGCCGGTGGACGACAACGCCGCCAAGGTCAAGTGAGAGCGTCATGGCAAGGGCTGAATCAGTAGGTCGCGGACAGCAGTAGCCACGTTTCTGAACACCTGGCTCCGTTCGGCACCGAGACTTGTGGTAACTACATGGTCTGCAATTGGTTTTGCCAACGACATCAGCCGACCCCGAGGAGCTGACGAGCCAGTTCGGGGTCTCGCTCGAAGTCGGCGGCGCTTGCCGAATGACGCACGGTGCCTTTTTCGATTACAGCCACCTCGTTGGCTACCGACAGCGCAAGAGAGATGTCCTGCTCGACTAGAAGAACTGTGAGGCCGTCCGCGCATACCGAACGTATGAGATCAGCCAGTTGTATGACGATTGCGGGCGCCAGACCGTCTGAGGGCTCGTCCATGAGAAGCAGGCGTGGATTGCCGACCAGCGCGCGTCCTAGCGCGAGCATTTGCTGTTCTCCACCCGACATGAGACCGGCCTGCTGCCTGCGTCGCTCGGCCAGCATGGGCAGTAGGTCATAGACTCGCCGCTCGGTCCAGACGCCTTTCGCGCCGGTCCGCGCGGCGATCTTTAGGTTCTCCTCCACGGTAAGAGTTTGGAAGACCCGCCGGCCCTGCGGCACGAGACCAACCCCGAGTCGCGCGATCGACTCCGGCCGCCGGCCAACGAGGTCGTCTCGACCGAACCTGATGCGGCCACTGTAAGGACGCACTAGACCCATAATGCTCATGATCAGGGTGCTCTTGCCAACTCCGTTGCGGCCGAGCAACGCCAGTACCGTGCCAGCATCAACCTGCAGACTTACCCCCTGCAGGACCAAGCTGCCCCGGTAGCCCGCCGTCAGCTGATCCACTTCAAGAATCGATTCCGACGATGTCATCGAATGCTCCTGCCGTTTGGGCTGTGACTCTTGGCAGCGGCTCCTAGATAAGCCTCCTGCACGCCCGCATCGGCGCGGACGTCTGCGGGCGAGCCCGTCGCGATGACGCGGCCGAGATGCAGTACCGACACATGCGTGGCGAGCCGGAAGACGACATCAAGGTCGTGTTCGATGATGACAATTGAAATAGCGTTGGGGAGCTGGCTGACTAGCGTGACAAAGCGCTGCGTCTCCGCAGGCGACATTCCCGCAGTGGGCTCGTCCAGCAAGAGGACACGTGGTCGTGCTGCGAGTGCAACGGCAACCTCCAGCTGACGCCGCTCACCGTGCGACAACTGCGTCACGATGCTTTCGGGGCGGTGGACGAGCCCGACTGCATCCAGGCACTCGGCGACGTCAGCACGTACGTCCTTGCTCCACGGCGTACCAAAAAGGTGGGCTGCCGTGCCACGCTGTCGCTGGGCCGCGACCGCAACGTTTTCTGCTGCGGTGAGGCTGAGAAATAGTCTTGAGTGCTGGAACGTTTGGACCATTCCCAGCTTCGCACGCCGCGCCTGTGACTCGGCCGTCACATTTCGCCCGCAGAAACGAATACATCCAGCTGTTGGGCGCGTCTCACCGCTGATAATTCGGAAGAGCGTGGATTTGCCGGCGCCGTTGGGACCGATGAGCGCATGTCGCCCGCCAGACTCCACAGCAAGCGAGACATCGTCGAGTGCGGGCAAACCACCGAAGACCTTCTGTACGCCCGTCACTTCGAGAGCGGGTGTCATCGCGCACCCCGCTTCAGCGCACGGATGCGTTGCGGAAGCGCCGCGACACCGCCTCGCAGGAGGTAGACCGCGGCGATCAGCAGGAGCCCCAGGACGAGAGGGCCATGACCCTCCCAAGACGCAGGCAAGAAGTTCTGCACGGCGATAACGACGACTGCGCCCACCACCCCGCCGACGAGGCTGTCGGCACCGCCGATGATAACCGCGACGAGCACCAGGGCGGAGGTGCCGAACCCCAGGTCGGCGGGCGACACGAACCGCACCTGCGTCACCAGCAAGGCGCCGGCCGCGCCCGCCACCGCACCGGCTAGGCAGAATGCAACGTACTTATAAACACCGGTGGCATAACCCAACGCACTCATGCGCGCCTCGTTGTCACGGATGCCTCGGAGGGCTAGCCCGAACGGCGATCTTCGCATGAGGCCCAGTAGGCCGAGCAACACGAGTGTTGCCACGAGTGTGTACCAATATATGTAGCCTGCCACGTCGAGATTGATCGAACCGATCGCCAGTGTCGGTATGGTCATGCCATCGGACCCGCCCGTAAGCCCGGACCAGCTGTTCGCCACAGAGGCGATGATTTCGCCGATGGCCAGTGTGAGCATGAGGAAGTACGACGCTCGACTACGGACGAGCAGCCAACCCGTCGCTGCCGCCACCACAAGGCCCGCGACGGCAGCGACCAGGAGCAACAGCGGCGCCGAAAGAGTCGCATGTTGGGCGACCAGGCCAGCCGCGTAACCGCCGACGCCGAAGTATGCCGCCTGGCCGATCGACGGCATCCCGGCCGTCCCCATGAGCAATACCAGGCTGCCTGTCAGCACCGCGAAGGTTAAAATGTGCGTCATCACTGACACGGCGAATACGCCCAGAAACGTCGGGACTGCGAACAGGATGACCATGCCAATAATGCCGAGTGCTGCGCGTCTCGTGGCGGATCTAGCGAGGCCGCTATGCAAACCCCCTTCGGGGTTTCCGCACTCACCACTGGCCGAAGGCTTGTCCAGGTTCGGACGGTTCAGCGTAGCGTCGCTCTCTGTCGCGTTGTCCATCATGACGCCTGCACCACCGTCGCACTACCGAGGAGCCCGCCTGGTCGAACGATGAGCACGATCGCCATCGCCCAAAAAGAAGAAAGGGCGCGAACGTCGGTATCAGCGCCGTACCAAGACTCTGTACCTCACCGATAATGAGCGAACCGAGAAGGGCTCCCCATATAGAACCGAGACCCCCCACCACGACGACGACGAGTGCGATCAGCAGCACTTGATCGTCAAGTCCGGGTGCAGCTCCGAGTAGGGGACCTCCTAGCACGCCACCGACAACGGCCAGCAGCGATCCGAAGCCGAAGACCCCGAGAAGGATCTTCCGCGTGTCGATACCGACGGCGCGGACCATCTCGCGGTCGGTGACTGTCGCCCGCATGATTGCTCCGACCTTTGTGCGCTTCATGACGACCGCAACAACGACCGCAACAACGACCCCAAAAACGATAACGGCAAGCCGGTAGGTAGGGAAAGGCCGCCCCAGAATCGTCACATTTCCCGCGAGTCCCGGTGGCGGCGGCAGCGAATGTACATCTCCGCCGAAGGCGATCTGCATGAGATTGCCGGCCGCCAAGGCTAGGCCCAAAGTAAGCAACGCCTGGTCCATATGACCCCGCCCGGCCAGGGGTGCCACCATCGCTGTTAGTACTCCGCCCAGCACCGCACCAACTCCTGCTGCGATCGCCACTGCGATCAGAAACGACGCCCAACCAGCGCCGTGCGCGGCGACGTATTGGACACCGATGTAGGCGCCGGCGAGGTACAGCGTGCCGTGCGCAAGGTCAAGCACGTCCATCATCCCAAAGATCAGGGACAGTCCAAGGGCCAGGGTGTAGAGAAGGAATCCGGTCGCCAGCCCGTTGACGATCGTTGGCAGGTTGTCGGGAAACCATGTCAGCAGGGACATCACTGCTTCTGAACCTTCTCGCCGATTCCGTTGTAGAAGCCCAGGTCATCGATGATGGTGTTGGCGAGCGTGCCGTTGCTGTTATCGACGCGTCGCAGGTACACGGTCTGTGCTGGCCGCTGGTATTGATCGAGGTACCACCGTCCTCGAGGGCTATCGATCGGACCGAGATTCTGGAGTGCCTTCACCAAGTCGTCGCTGGAAAACCCTGTCGTCATCTTCTGCACAGCCAGGTCGAGGACATGAGCGGCGTCATACTGATCCAATGCAAAGACGTCCGGGCGGCTGCCGAACTTGGATTGGTATGCGTCGACGAACGCCTTGTTCCTCGGGTTATCGAGCGTGTCGCTATAGTGCCAGTTTGTCACGATGTCGGCGGCTGCTTGCCCCTCGGCGGTCAGCGCCGCGCCGTCGGTGAGCGCGCCGTCAGCATATAGTGTCGCCTGTTTGGATAGTCCGAACTGGGCGTACTGCTGCACAAATCGAACAGCGTCGGAGCCAGCAAAAAAGCTGTACACCGCTTTGGCGCCTGACTGCCGAATTTGCGCCAGGTAAGGCTGATAGTCTTGCGTGGTGCCGAGTGGCGCGTAGGACTCCCCCAGCGACTTTCCACCCGCCTTTTCCAATGCTGACTTGGTCCCGTCAACTAGCTGATGGCCGGCGGCATAATCTGCAGCGGCAAAGTAAACGCCATCCGAACCATACTTCTTGGCGAGATACTGGCCCATCGACTCGGTCAGTGGCGGAGTCGGGAACGAATCGGTCCAGATATACTGGGATGGATGCTTCTCATTCGGGTCGTACGGCTGTCCGTTGGATGCGATGAGTACGGTCTTCGCAGAGATGAAGTTTGTCTTGACTGCCTGCGCGACGGCCGAGCTAACTATCCCCGTCGCCACATTGACGTTGTCGCGTTCCAGCAGCTTACGTGCAGCGGCGACGCCGCTTTGCGGGTCAGCGCCCTCGTCGGCCGTTACTAGTTGCACCGACTTGCCACCCAGCTTGCCACCTTGCTGGTCAAGGTAGAGCTGCATGCCGTTTTGCATTGACTTGCCGATCCCGGCGTAGACACCAGAAAGCGGCACAATGAAGCCGACCTTGAGCGGCCCGCTCGCGGTCCCGGAACCACCACTGCTGAGGCTGTTCCCACATCCGGCTGCGGTCGCTAGCAGCAGAACAGCGGCTGCCGCCGGGAAGAGTCGGGCCCGAAGGTGGTATCTAGTCATGCTGCGTTCCTCACTCGTCGTTCCAAGTGGCCACGCCATGGCCGTTTGGGCGGTTACAGACGACTGTGCGCTTCAAGCATGGACTGAACTCCCATGTGTGAGAAATACCCTCTTGGTTGAGAGACATATCAGAATGGGCATGCCTTACCTCGGTAAACTAGCTGGCCAACGTGCCGTCTGCCCGGCATCCCCTAAACTGGCACTACGCGGACAACTCACGGGAGACACGATGACCATCCTCACCGAGCTCCTCACCGCCCTGCGTTCCCGCACCATCGAGATCATCGACCTGACCGCACCGCTCGTGGACACCACGCCGATCCTCCAGCTGCCGGAGCCGTTCGCCAACACCATCCCCTTCCGGCTGGAGGAGATCAGCCGCTACGACGACCGCGGCCCCGCCTGGTACTGGAACAACATCCACACCGGGGAGCACACCGGTACGCACCTGGACGCCCCGGTGCACTGGGTCAGCGGCAGAGACGGGGCCGATGTGTCCCAGGTGCCGCTGAGCCAGCTGATTGCCCCGGCGGCCGTCCTGGACGTCTCCGCCCATGTCGCGGACAACCCGGACTTCCTGGTCGAGGTCGAGCACATCAAGGACTGGGAGGCCGAGCACGGCGGGTTGCCCGCGGGCGGCTGGCTGATCTGTCGCACCGGCTGGGACGCACGCTCGGATGACCAGGACAGCTTCCTCAACGCCGACGACACCGGCCCGCACACCCCCGGCTTCTCGGTCGAGTGCGCCGAGTGGCTGGCCACCGAGGCACCGATCATCGGGCTCGGCGTCGAAACCGTCGGCACCGACGCCGGGGCCGCGCACTCCTTCGAACCGGCCTTCCCGTGCCACCGGCACCTCCTCGGCGCGGGCAAGTACGGCCTGACCCAGCTGCAGAACGTCGCGAAACTGCCGCCGACCGGGGCGCTGATCCTCACGGCTCCACTGCCGATCGTCGGTGGCTCGGGCAGCCCCACCCGGGCGTTGGCCCTCGTCGAGCACGCCTCGTGAACGTCGCCGAAGCCGTCGGCCACACGCTGGGCCGGCTGGGCGTGGATCACGTCTTCGGCGTGGTGGGCAGCGGCAACTTCCACGTCACCAACGCGCTAGTGGGCGGCGGCGCCCGGTTCGTCGCCGCCCGGCACGAAGGCGGGGCCGCCACGATGGCCGACGCCTACGCCCGGCTCAGCGGAACGGTCGCCGCGCTCACCGTGCACCAAGGGTGCGGGTTGACCAACGCCATGACCGGCCTGACCGAGGCAACGAAGAGCAGAACACCGCTGGTGGTGCTCGCCGCCGAGGCCGTCCAGCCGCGCTCCAACTTCTACGTCGACCAGGGCGGGCTCGCCACCGCAATCGGGATGATACCGGAGCGCGTCGCCTCGGCCGAGTCGGCGGTGGCCGACACCGTCCGGGCCTTTCACCGGGCCCGGGACGAGCGCCGTCCCGTCCTGCTGAACCTGCCCCTGGATGTGCAGGTCCTCGAGGTACCCGACGAACAGCCGGTCCGCACCCAACCCCTGCCGCAACCGACCTCACCAAGCTGCGCAGACGTACAACGCCTCGCCGACGCGCTCGCGGCCGCTCGTCGGCCGGTCTTTGTCGCGGGCCGCGGCGCCCGATCGGCTGCCGCCCGGGACGCCCTTTCCGCACTTGCGGAACGGACCGGGGCGCTGCTGGCCACCTCCGCCGTGGCCCGCGGCCTGTTCCACGACGAACCCTGGTCACTGGACGTCTCGGGCGGTTTCTCCTCCCCGCTGGCGGCCGAGCTGATCACCGGCGCCGACCTCGTCGTCGGATGGGGCTGCAGCCTGAACATGTGGACGATGCGGCACGGCAACCTCATCGCGGCAGACACCACCGTCGCTCAGGTCGACTCCGACGCCGATGCGCTCGGGGTCAACCGCCCGGTGGACGTGGGTGTGCTGGGTGACGTGGCCCAGGTGGCCCGCGCCGTCGGCGACATCGTGACCTACCTCGGGCATCATTCCGCCGGTTACCGAGATCGGCCCCTGGCCGAACGCATCGCCACCGAGCTGCGGTGGCGCGACGTCCCCTACACCGACGACACCGCCGACGGGCTGATTGACCCGCGCACCCTCACCCTCGGCCTGGACGAGCTGTTGCCCGCCGAGCGGGTGCTGGCCGTCGACTCCGGCAACTTCATGGGCTACCCCAGCATGTTCCTGTCCGTGCCCGACGAGAACGGAATGTGCTTCACCCAGGCCTACCAGTCCATCGGCCTCGGGCTGGCCACGGCCATCGGCGCCGCCCTGGCCCAGCCGAACCGCCTGCCCATTGCGGCGCTGGGCGACGGGGGTGCGCTGATGGGCATCGCCGAGCTGGAGACCGTCGTCCGTCTCGGCCTGCCGATGGTGGTCATCGTCTACAACGATGCCGCCTATGGGGCGGAGGTGCACCACTTCGCAGGCGGGGACCACCCTCTCGATACCGTCGTCTTCCCCGATACCGATGTCGCGGCGATCGGGCGCGGGTTCGGCTGCGACGCGGTAACCGTGCGGCACGAACGCGACCTGGGTGCAGTCAGTGACTGGGTCGCCGGTGCCCGAAGTAGGCCGCTGGTCATCGACGCCAAGGTGACGAGAACCCGCGCATCCTGGTGGCTGGAGGAGGCCTTCAGCGGCCATTGACGCGGTTGGCCCTGGTCATCTTTCGGGTCGCGATCATGAATGCCGCGTGGTCTCATGGCCAAGCGACCATGAACGACGACTACAGGAGCACAATGTTTCCGAGTAGTAGTTCTCAGCGCGTGGACCTGTCCACCGAGCTCGGCTTCGCCGTGGTGGAGGGCGTGGTGCTGGTGTGCACCGCACCCGGCCGGTTCCGTCGGCACCTGACCGGCCAGGTCAGCGGCGCTACCGGCGGCGTCGTGCAGTTTGCCAAGAGCGGCGTTGCCCGCGTCACCGGGCGCACCACCAACTGACAGACTGGGCTGCATGCTGATCGGCCTGCTCACCGCCCTGCTGGCCTGCTTCGGCGGACATCGGCGCCGTGCTCGGGGTGTCTTACCTGCGTGCCCACCAGCTGGTCTCCTGAGCATCTCGGCCCGCCGACGCACGCTTGCG
>JAABUM010002133.1_pt1 | contig 27444 bp, 50 predicted proteins | sample 5559161 | NCBI WGS metagenome assembly JAABUM01 (sample SAMN10711868, study PRJNA513369) | rock metagenome | isolation source: Antarctica rocks | place: Antarctica: Victoria Land, Siegfried Peak nord
CTAAGTCTCCCCCGCCGCCGCCGGCACCGCCACCGCCGCCGCCACCACCGTACAAAGCCCTCGCATCGAAGTCTCCCCCGCCGCCGCCACCACCGCCCAGCAGTCCTCCGCCGCCTCCCCCACCCCCGCCTACATACGGCGGCCGGCGCCTTCAGCAGGACGGCATCGCTTCTGCGTTGCGTCACCTTCAGCAGGTTTGGCATTAGGCCCCCGTCTTGTTTACCCTGCCGCCTCTGCCACGCCCCCTGCCCCTGCACCTGCCGCTGTCCCCTCGTGTTCTGTGCCACTCCCACTTGAGCTGGTGACAATGCCAAGTCATCAAGGAGCAATTTGGGCAGACATCCCCGTCGCCTCGGTGACCGCCGAACGCGGGCCGCCGCCTTCAGCAGGTAGTCACCCTCCCCCGCCGCCGCCTCCGCCGCCGCCGCGGGCGCCCAGGACAGTACGGCGGATTCCTGCAACCGAAATGCCTCTGCCCGGCCGACGCCTGCAGCATTTAAGACCCAGACCGTGCTCAATGGTCATCAGGCGCTGATGGGTCGACGCCACCTGATGCAGGCGGGAGCCTATTTGCCGCCCCCACCGCCGCCGCCGCCGCCGCCGCCTTCCTCGGGTCGCAGGCTGCAGCAGTATGGTGCTACCCCGCCGCCGCCGCCGCCGCCTCCGCCGCCGCCATACACAGGCCGCCGGCTGCAGCAGTACGGCAGTGTATCGCCGCCGCCCCCTCCGCCGCCTCCGCCACCGCCCTACTCCGGCCGCCGGCTCCAGGAAAATGGCGGCCGCCTGCTGGCGCAGTATGGCCGTTGATAATGGGGACGTGTGCATCTCGGCCAGGCGCCTCTTGTCCTTCCGGGGCTGCAGGCGCAAGGCCTGCATGACAGACGAGCGCGCGCCAGCATCTTGGGGCACTGCCGTACCAACAGCTGCTGTGCCAGGATGGTCTTGTCCAATGTCAGGGTGTGTATGCAGCTAGTGGCGGCTGTGAAGCTCATTCGCCGAACGTTGTGCACCGGTATTCGGCATGTGGTTGAGCAACATGATTTGAAACATCTGTACACTATGGAAACAGGAAATCACTGCCCCAATCTCCACTGGTTCAGCATGACTGGTAGTTTTGTCAACACGAGTCAAGTTGCAGTTGCGTGCCTGGAGTTGGGAGGGTAGTAGGTGAGTGTCTCTGAGGTGCATGAGCTCGTTTGTAACATGAACTGTCATGAGTGAAATGTATAACTGAATGATAGACACTATGATACATGTGCCACACAACCTTGTCACACTGACATCTGCCTTGCATCAGTCTCACTGTCACTGTTCTCATCTGCGCCTGCTTTGTTTTTCCAACAGTGCCGTCTACATTCTTTCTTCACTACATACCCATTCCCGCAGCAGCGGAAACAAAAGCCACAGTTAAGATGCTCAATAGACATCGCGCTGCGCCACTGCTCGTCCAATTTCTAGCTTGCTGTGGGATCACCGCCGGTCACAGTCAGGACCTGCAGAACCAACACTGATATGTCAGGTAACAATGTGGTAACAGGAGGAACATGCAATTTGGATTCGGGCCGGACGGTCTCAAGATGCTCAAGCTGCACATGCGAATGCATCTGCGTCTCCCACTGCCTTTCGGTCGCACCTCGCCATTGACATATCTGGACTCCTTCGTGGCTGCGGCGTTGATAATCACATGAATCGAGTCAGAACTTGACCGAGGCTGTCACGTCGTTGGCGTCCATGCAGGGCGGTGGACACGGCACGGCGATGGACACTGCGGCGGTGGGCACACATGGCAGATGCAAGCGTAATAATAAGAATAATAATAATAATAATAATAATAATAATAATAATAATAATAAGAATTATAATAATAATTATAATAATTAAAATTGGCAGACCGCTGTGCAGGAACTGGAAGAGGGCTTGCGCACCGAGAAAGACGATGCAGGTGCCAACCTCCTTCGGCTGGCCCGCGCGCTGCAAGGAAACGATGACGGCCTTGTCGCATTGATCATCCGCTACTCCCAGGGAGCTCTATCTGCTGGCGCTGTGTGCAGCGGGTGGAGGCGGCATTGCAGGCAGGGCACCCAGCTGAAGGCGCTGCCAAGCAGCGAAGAACTTTGTCACAAGCTTGCACTCCAATTCGAGGCCGCACCTGCTCTGGAGCACCCTTGCCCAGCTCCTCGACTGCGTCCTCGCTGAATGACGACGGCTGGATCGGCGTCCTGCAGCTCGTATTGCCATACACTCGCAGACTCCCTGATGCAAGCATGCGCCACCGCGCCACACGCAAAGTCTCCTGGCTAAGGCCAAGCCGCGAGATGAGGCCAGCTGACAAGGTTAAATGTAATTAAACCCACTTAAATGCATAAATATTAGATGGAAATTAAAAAGCGGAGAGGGGCGACGCCCCGCAGCCGAGCTGAGGAGAGAAAGCACGGCCGGCACAATCACATGCCAACTGCACCCGCAAGACGCAGCAGCAGCTGGCCAGCCACGCCAGGATGGTGCGTCACATTTACACATCAGTCGTTTCGCACCAGATGGGGCCAGGCGCGACGGCGTTGACGCGGATGCCGCGGCTGGGCATGATCATCTGCGCCAGGCCCTTCGTGAACTGCCGGATGGCTCCCTACAGAGCCAGACAAACTCGCAAGCTCAAGCAGAGTGAGACAGCACAGGCATACACGGTGGCTGCTGGACGGGCTCTGTAGATGCAGCATTAGTCAATGCGGCTGTCCAGTCTGAGGTTCCTCCCACGGAGACGAAGATGTGGACGTGGCGCCGGCAGTCGCCTCTCACCTTTGTGGCTGCGTAGTCCAGGATCTTGGGCGAGCCTTTGAAGCCTGCACGACAGGCAGCATGGGCTTGCATAAGGGATTCGCAGCAGGATTCCCAACGCGAGTGAGAGTCCTCTACCCCGCAACCGCGCCATCCATGCAGGCGCGGCAGCTGGTGGATGCACAGCAGCACCGCTGTGCGATGGATTGTGCAGGTCTGAAACACTGACTGTATATATTACTGACAAGCGCGCCCACAGCTTACGCTACTGCGCAGGTCGAGCTGCAGCAGACACTCGGGGGTCGATAATAATAATAATAATAATAATATTCGTAATGAGTCGAGGCTGCCAGGCGGCGCACCTGCCACGCTGCTCATGTTGATGATACAGGAGCCCGGCGGCATGTGGTCAACCGCCGCCTTCACGATGCTGAAGAAGGCGATGATGTTCACCTGCGCACAGCGGGTCATGCTGGTAGTTACATGTTGATTTCGTTGCATTCCATCGTTCGTTCTCTATCAGAAATTGGATGCGGGAAACGGGTGTCATGCGAAGGGCGCTGACATTCAGGCGACGGAAAGGTGAGACAGTAGCACATCAACGGAATGCATCTCTGCAGGAGAGGCTGCGTCTGTTGTGACGTGTGCAAAACAAGTACTCACATTGAAGGTCCGTTCCACGCGCTCGCGGCTGAGCTCAGAGATATCCTTGATGTTGGTGCCCTGCACACAAAGGCGGGCAACGGTTTGTCATCAGCATTGCATCCTGCCACACGCCCCTGTGCCAGTGTGACCTGGAACCCACCCTGCAGTGTTCCTGCACCAGTTGAGATGTCATAAGCAGCCACAGCACCGGCAACTACAGCGACTGCCGCACGAATGCCTAGCAGCCTGCAGCCGTGGTGTATGCGACGTCTGACGCATGCTGCCTTCACGCCTCGGCCATGCAGTGTCGAGACGAAACAGACTGGACTTGAGGTGAGATGACGCGTACCAGGAAGGGAAGCATTGTTGCCGAGGATGTCACGTGCGCCCACGCCATCATGGGCGGACTCCTACACTTAGTGTCCAGAAGAGTGGAACTGACTGCAGCGTGCCTGGAAGGCTGCGTTGTTGACGAGCACGTCAATGCGCCCATACTCCTCCACCGTCTTCCTCACCACCTCCAGGCACATCTCCTCATTGTCCAGGTCGCCGCGGATGAGGATGCACTTGCGGCCCTCCGCCTCGATGATCTTCTTCGTGTCCTGGAGCAGTATATGGTGCGAAGTCTGCTGATGGCTCTCAAGAGAAGATCCTTTGGTGTGTGCCTCCGTCTACAGGTCGCTGCAGATGAGGAAGCGCATGCGGCCCTCCGCCTCAACGATCTGCTTGATGTCCGGCGCCATGTGGACAGCATGCCCGGCCCTGAGCCGGGTGCCAGACAGGCGGGGCCGTCCAACAGACCGAGGCACAAGACACCTGCAGGTAAGATCGGTCGTCTGCAGGCAATGTCCGCCTGAGGTAGTGAACATCCATGCTGACTGTGCCACACAGCAACGAGCACCGCCACACCGTGAGCTGAACACAGAGACAATGAAGCTACAAGCTGGTTGGGGTTGTGTGCTGCGTGTGTCTTCTTCCTGCAATTTGAATGCACCTCAGCATCTCTGTCCTCGTTGAGGTAGTGGATCGCGAGGTCCGCGCCCTCCTTCGCGAACATGAACGCTGCCGACCGCCCAATGCCGGAGTCGCCGCCGGTGATGAGAGCGATCTGCGCCACATTGCAGATGTATCGGTACAACAGCCCCACAATTGCAAGCTGGGTGTCAAGACCAGGAAAGAATGTATAAGATACAGCAATCAAGGTCTTTAAACAGCAATGCCTTCTGGCAGGAACTGCTGATGTGCAGATACGCGAGCGAAGGCAGCTGAGACCATTTCGGTGCAGCGTGCTTGCCGCAGTGCCAATCACAACCGCATGTGCTCCTGGAACTGCTTCCAGCATGCCTCGCCTTGCCCTTGAGCCGGCCGTGACCCTCATAGTCATCTGCGCCATAGTCTGGCTGGGGGCCCATTCTGCAGAATGCACAACAGGCCTACTCGTGCACATCCGTTCAGGCGAGCAGTGTAACGAAATAGTTCACATAGCAGGTCAACTAATGATAGTGCAGGCATGCTCCATGCATGTGTCAGCGTCGAGAATCTGAGTGAGCTGTCAGCAAGGTGGCTGGTGCGGGGTCGCACCGCCACTCATCGCCCGGGTTCGACTGCGTCTGCCGGGCAAAGGGGTACTGCTGGCCGGCCTGCCGGGGGTCGTCAGGGTTGCTACCGCCCTGCTTCTTCTCCTCCCTGCACATATGTAACATGCATGGTGAAGGCATCTGCAAACTGGATGAATGTTGGGTCATTTGTTGATTCTGTCATGCATGTGCCAGCTGCCGGAGCAGCTGGGGTCCTCAGCGGAAAATTCGCATTTGTTGGGGATTGCTGCGCACTTTGCGGACATTTCACATGCGCGGCCTCAAGCGTGCCGCAATTGCAGCCCACCTGTCCTTCTCGGCGCGCTCCTTCTGGGCGGCTTCTGCCTGCTCCTTTGACGGCCCCTTGCCGCCCTGCGCAGTCCAGTTACCCATTAGGTCGCGTGCGCCTTTGCATTTCGTTTTCACATCCTTCGCTGTCGCATCTGCCGCCATCACACCTGGCCAAAGTCCGTCTCCGGAGTGTTGGGCTCGGCCATGGCCACAATCCGCGACTGGCGGGTGGAGAGGCTCCTGCGCAGCGGCTGAAGGGCACGACAGCGGCAGGCGGCGGGCAGGCGCGCGACCTGCTCACAGGAGGTTCCCAGCTGCGCTCACTTGGTGCAGTTCCACGGTTCCATAGTGTGCGGCACTATATATGTAGATTGATGATGCATTGCTCATGGGCGCGGTCATTCGATTCTTCAGTTTGGCTAGACAGATGATACTCGAAAATTGTCAATAAAGGATGAGCTTGCTCAACTGATCCCGAGACAGGTTTTATGTGGCATGCATGTCATGGCTGGCAGGCGATGTGTGTGCATTGCTCACGATCGCTCATTCACAGCCACGGTATGCAATAGTCACATTGCATCCATTCGTTCGAGCACCTGTGGCAGAGACACGCAGTTGACGATGACTGGTCGGCTGATCATGCCAAGAATGCAGAAAGAGGACTTTTTGCGAAAGTTCAGTCGCGCTTTGTTCTGAAGACTCAAAACGAGATGATTGACTGACTGTACGTGAGAATGTAAAGTTTCGATGCATGATCCGGAATTGCACCAAATCGGGACTCCATCAAAAGGCGTCAGGCAGCTGGGCAGAAGCTGTTTTCTTAATGCATCTGGCGATACTGCATGCCAGGCGGAGAAGAAGCAGGCCGCAATCCTTTGCTTATTTTTTCACTCAGCATACGGGTATGACGAGGCCACTGCATTCTGATGTCACACGTACAATGGCAGAGTCTCGCAAGCAGACGGACGCCAAAGCGCGCAAACTCTCCACACCGCAACGGCGCGCAAAACCTTGGTCCATAGTCAGTAGCAATTCCTCGACTGATCCATGGATCATCACTCTCGAGTGGTATCAATAGTACAAGACTGCCCGAACGGAAGTTGACTCAGGACAGCCGCGTCGCTCGCCTGGCGGCGCCCCTCAGACTGGCCCTGTAGCACCGACACCGCATCCAGCATATGTCTGGCGGCGCCCGCAGCGCTTCACCATGTCTCAGGGCCCGCTACAGCCTCCGCAGTGGCGTCGGCAGCTGCAGCTGTGCATGCTCCGTATGCTTCCGCATGGTTTTCGAAAGCTTTTTCCCTCCAGGGTGGCCGCTCACTTGGAGCCCAGCAGCGAGGGGTCCCACAGGTCCGGCGCCTCATAGCCCAGCAGATTCACATAGGTTCCTGTGATTGACAACCACAGCAAGGTCGATAGTCAGGACGTCCGTTTTGCCAGGCGCTGCACGATACGCGCTCAGGCGAGGCTCAGTCAGGGTGCACAGCCACAGCTGAACAGCTCAGCCCGAGACCCAGGCTGTGGGTACAGCGGCTGTCCGAGCTGGGTCAACCAAGCTGTGTAGAGCCAAGCTGTCCGAGCCGGGTCAGCCAAGCTGGGTAGAGCAGCAGGAGGGATGCCGCAGAGCTGGAAGGCGTCTCGACTGCAGAAGGAAGTGTCAAGGGACTGTCCAGAAACATGGTTTAGGGTTTAGGGTAGGGTTTAGGGTTAGGGTTTGAGCAGGAAATTGCGCACCTGTGATGTTGGCGAGGCCGGCCTTGGGCAAATCGGTGCGGAAGATGACGTTGTCGGGAAGCCCCGCGCCGCCGATAGCGACAGGCACCGGCGCCAGCGTGTGGCTCGTCAGCGGCAACGGCTTCCCGTTGTCGTCCATCATCGCCTCCCCCGTCTTCTTGTGCCGCTGCGGACGGGAGCATGAGGAATGTGAGAAACACATCAGGACACGAAAAATGCATTGGCAGCTGCCGCTGTCGTCTGTCATTGCCTCCCCCGCTTCTTGTGCCGCTGCGGGATCGGCGTGGAGGCGTCAGACGTTCTGTGAGTCACGCTTGACAAGCCAGTAAGGCAGCAATGAAGCACCTGACATTGGCGGCGAATCCACCAACGCCTCTTGTCTGTTTGCTGGCCAACACAACATTACATTCACCCTGAACTTTGCAGGGTCCGCCAGCCACCACTTCTGATGTGGCTTGCACAACACCTTGCCTCCCTCCCCTAATCTGCGGCATTGCTGCACGGTTGCAGTCGTTGCAGCCGCGGCAACTTGCACACCCTACTCCTGTTCACCTGCACCATGTCGTCGGCGTTGCCGTGGTCGGAGGCGATGAGCCAGCGGCCGCCCAGGTCCTCCACCACCTGCAGCAGCTCCCCCAGGCACTTGTCCACCACCGTGCACGCCCGGATCACCGCCTCCAGGTCACCTGTGTGGCCCACCTGTGGCACAGGCGGAGCAGGGAGTCAGCAGGACTGAAGACAAGGAAGTGTGACGATAGCAGCACTGGTCCACTGCCGCGCAGGCCCGCATCACCGCCTCCAGATTGCCCGTGTGACTCACCCAGAGCACGAATTCCAAACCGATGTGTGATGCCAGACACAGTCAAACCTACAGTTGTGCAATAGGTCGGGCAGCCAGCGCATCAACGCGTCCCATGGTCGCCGGTCACAGCCAGAGCCAAGGAGCAGCTGCATCATGCTGCCGACAGCCCGGGTTCATGCCAGCAGGTTTTTGGCAGCCCTGACAGGCAGCCAGCGTGAACACGGCAGAGGACCATGCAATGTGCCACCATGCTGACTTCTCACAAACCGTTACTAACACTACACCATTGTAAGATCTGCAGGGCCGCTTGACTACCAGCAGTCAATGCAAACCACTTCTTGGACATGAGCGCCTACTTGCCGGCAAACTGTTATGTGCATATTGGTCACCATTCCATACGCTTTGTTTGTACCACGCTGCACTCGCTGTGTCGGAGTTGGCGCAAGTGATGCGGACCGCTTTGATTCATCATCATCATCACACGTGGTATTGAAGTATTACAGGGACAGCGCACCATGTCGGGGTTGGCGTAGTTGATGCGGACCATGTCGAACTTCTTGGACATGAGCGCCTCCTTGCCGGCCGCGGTGATCTCCGCCGCCTTCATGTCCGGCAGCTCGTTGAACGGCACATTGTCGCTGGGAATCTGCAGACGCAGACCAACGGCGTTCTCAACAGCGACCTCGTTCAACAGGGTGTGGCTTTGTCCTACCAGAAGTGCGGCTGCTGTCCGATGGCACGCTGTTGCAGACGCGTGACAGCCCTTTTTCGGAAGCACTTGCAGCACCGGCTTCCCGCCAGCAGCCTCGGCCCACCTCAACAAAGGTCTCCAGGTCCTCGTCGAAGAAGCCGCTGCGGTTGCCGTTCCAGAAGAAGGTGACGTGCCCAAACTTTTGCGTCTCCGAGCACGCAAAGGTCTTCAGGCCGGCGCCTGCCAGGTACTGGCCTGCAAAAGGGTGAATAGTAAAGACTTTCAGGACCGGTCAAAGGTGCAGTTGTCCACGCTGCTGTGATGCAGCCTGCTTGCTGGCATCCAGGCGCACTCGAGCATCAGCCAACCGTCTTCGACATCCACAGCTTGGGTACTTTGTTTACACCCCTTGGTGCTGGCCGGGCGCAGTGGGGTGGCATGCGTAACAGTAGGATCGAGTAGCGCAAGCGGCACCTGAGACGTGGTCGATGGCGGGCGGCGGCACCAGGAAGTTTGTCGGCAGCCGCAGGTCGCCGTCGTACTGCATCATGCCCGCGAACAGCGTCTGCGCTCAGGAAACTCAGGTCTTGGCGACAGTGGAAACTCAGGTCTTGGCGACAGGAGACGCACTAGACGCACTTTGTGCTCACGTGACTGCGCAGCTACCAGCTTGATTAGCCTTCGCTTCTGAGGCTTGCTGATGTCGGCACTCTGAATCATTGCAACGGCAGGCGCCGTTGCAATGAGTCATAGTACCGCCTGCTACGACGTCCCGATTGTGATCACTTCTGGAAAACTCTCGATTGGCGTAGACCTTTGGGCACCAGCTGCCGTGAAGCACCGAGCTCCCCTCACAGGCATGAGAGAGTGCGGTCATGGGGCGTCAGCAGGGCGGGCGCACTTTGGGCCACCGCTTCCGGTCATCAGCATGACATCAAGTGCACTACCCACAGAACCGTGCGTACCTTGGGCCACCGCTTGCGGTCGAAGGCGTCAAACTCCTCATACTCGAAGGCCTTGCTGATCTCCACCATGCGGTCGGCCCGGAAGTTGAACAGCACCTGCGGGCGGCAGGAGGACGGTCAGGTTGGAAGACAGTGGATGTCCACTCGGGAGTACCAACAGGAGGGCAGCACAGCATGTGTGCAGTGGCTGGCAGATGCGTCAGAAGGCGTGTTCAAGCTTGGCACAGCGAATGAGCTGAGCCACTTGAGTATGCAGTGGCCACTGCGAAGTGGGCGCTGCAAACCGGAAAAATGTCACACACCACAGCGTCGCCGTCCTCGACGGTTCCGACAGGTTTCTTCTTGTCGTCCACGATGACGAAGGGCGGCAGCCACTGGTCGCTGACGGGCTTGCCGTCTGCGCCGCCCTTCTGCATTGAACAAAGAGTGGCAGATGTTGGCGACGTGACGGCGCGCTCAGACCCAGCATAGGCGTGTGCTGTATATCTATAAACAACACAAGGAACACCCAGCGGCGCATCCACAGCGCCTGAAGAGCGTCCAGCACATTATTGAAGGAAGTTCAGTGTCTAAAATTGATCAGAACTTCAAAAGCAGCGCACCCGTAGCGTCTTGACGGCGTCCAACGTGTCTGTGAACGTGTGCGGCGCCTCGCCCAGCACGTGCGCGTACCAGCCCCTCTTCACGATGTTCCAGTCCGCCTGCGGGGGGAGGCAAAGGAGATTGGGCAGGTGTGTCGCACAACAGCAGTTGCAGTGAATCGCGTGAAGTCTGTTGAGTATCACCATGCATCGTCGGGCAGTCGCAGCTGTCAACCCCGCCACTGTGATCTCTGCTCTGCTGCAGGACCAGCATTGCAAGCAGCTTTAGCGCTTCTGAGGTCGGCTGCGGCTCCACACCGCTTCATCTGGAGCCACGCCTTCAGGGTTTAGGGTTTACCTTCACTTGGGAATCCATCAACCCACCTCGTAGCGGTCCATGGTGACTCCCATGCGGCCGCCGCCAGACGCGATTTTGGCGTCGCAGCCGCTCGCAGACACCTCCTTCAGGTCCTTCTCCAGCTGCTCCACGAAGCCGATTGAGGAGCCGTCGGGCACGTCGCGGCCGTCCGTCAGGATGTGAATGCGGATGCGCTTGGCGCCCTCCTTGGCGGCGCCGTCCACAAACTGCTTCAGCTGGTTGTAGCGCGAGTGTACGCCTGGTGCAACAGGAGCAGGAGGTGCGTCAGCGCAGCAAGTGGGGGTCGTGTGCGCCCTTTGCGCAGAGGTGTGGTCCTTATGTAAGTAGCGCCGCACGCTGACTGGCCGGCAAAAGCTGACGCCGGCTGCAAGGCGGCCGCCTGCGCTCTCCGCCGACTCTGCCAGCGGAGAGCGAGCCCAGTCTGGACGTCTGTACGAGCATAGGCTTGCCGCCATTGACGAACGGGCAGGCAAATACAAGAAGGCTCGTACCCCAGACGCAGGAAGACACAGGCAGCTCAATACTGTCGGACAGCAGGCCCATGAAGTGCAGAGTGTGCTCCGCAAGCGCGCGTGGGACCAGACGTACGAACGCTAGACACTGTTGCAGAGGCACAGAAGCCTCACCGCCATCGGACAGCAGGCCGATGAAGTGCAGGGTGTGCTCCGCCAGCGCGGGCTTGATGTACTGGAAGCCGTCACCCGAGAAGGCGGCGCCGCTCTCCAGCGCGATGTCCACCAGCCGCGCGCCCTGCAGCGCATCACATCATGCCGATGGACAAACGTCCGCATCTACCAGGTTGAGGGCTTGGGCAGCAGGCACAGCTCTCTGCAGTGCCGTGTTCAGCGGCTGCCCGTCCTCCGCAGCATCAGTCATTGCGAGTTCAAGTACGGTCAATGATGCCGCACCTGGTCGACTACCTGGCCGGAGCCGAGAGCGTTGTGGCCCACCTCCGAGTTGCCCATGTCTGCAGCGTTTCAGCCAGAAGGTACCGGCGTCAGCCGCCCTCATACAGAGTGTGCGCTGCAGTCTCGTCGTGCAGAGCATGGGCTGCAACTTATTGTGGCTACGTAAAATGTGCAGTCGCACATAAAGCATGTGGACACTGATCTGACGCCTTCGCGTGCCGCCTTTGCCATACTCGCAGGCGAAGAGGGTGCAAGGCCGCACCTGCATCGCTGGGCAGCCCCACGGCTGTGCCGTGTGCACGCACCGTCCTGCAGCACGCACGCACGTGCTGTGCTGACGGCGACAAGAGAAGCTTGGGTCTGACCATTGCGGATCTGATCGACGGCGAGGCACACACACTGCCAGGGGGTGCCGCACGGCAGAGCTGATCGAGGGCATGCGTAAGGTGCAATCCAAGCCATCCTCCCCGTATCACTGCTGCGTCAACTTGCAGACTGTCCTGCACTTAATTTTGCCTCCTGTCTGCCAAGTGCCGACCGCCCCGCAGCCACCCACCTGAAGCGCTCCTTGTTCTTGCGTAGCGAGTCGAACACAGGCGTCTCCGCCATGTGGATGCCGTTCCACTGGTCCTCCGTGTTGGAGCCGAAGCCGTCCAGGATGCACACCTGCAGCACTGTGTTTGTGTGTTTTGAGGGTTTGTGTCCGCCGCGGCGGCGCCGGCGTGTGCAGTGGCGGCAGACCCTGGGCATGGGTCGCCAGGCGCATGCTTGGCACAGCTGTGCAGTTCCATATGCCTCCAGGCACTCCTGCTGCCACGTCCTTGCTGCGAAGTGGCTGCTTAGCCAGGCATCGTTTGAGCCCTATGTGGCAGGTGCAGCACCGCTCGAAGCAGCACCAGGCCCGCCCGGTGCATGAAGTGGCATGATACTGGACCAAGAACCCACTACGGGGTCTCGCAAGCTCAAGGAAGCCAGCATCGCAAATCCGAATGATCTCGACAGAATGCGTTTCTGTACTCAGTTAAAGGGTGCGGCATTCCTGCCAGGTGCTCATTGCACCCATGATAGTTGCATTCAGAAGTCGCCTGATGCATGATGAAAACGCATGCGCACCATCACTGGGCCGTCCGGCTTTGGGATGGTGGCGTGGGGCCTGCGTTTATTGCAACGACATTGAGCTCACCGGGAGGACTTGTGAGGTTGCCATCGCAGTGCATGGTAAGCACGGCTTCGTGGTAACTAAATTTCATCCATTAACCCTGACAGTCAAATTTTGCGCAGGGCCTCACTTCAGCTGGAACTGCGCCATGGACTTCTTTTGGCCGCGCTCTCCGTGCTCACCGGGAGCCACCATGAGTGCTGATTTCTTGAAAGTATTTCAGCAACAAACTGCTAAAGTGCGGTTGGCACTGCGCCACAGCAGGCACCACAAGCCGTTCGCGGGGCAGCCGGAAGCACGAAATGTCCGGCAGCTACTTCCGCAGCCAGGACTCTCTCGAGTCGATGGCACGCAAACCAGTGCCACCGCAACCGGCGGAGCTGGCTCACGGCGATGTGTTCATTGACTTCTCATCACCTCTTGGAAGAAGTTCCACAGAGCTGTTGCAAGGCCTGTTCACAATCAGCAGGTGTCCGCCGGAATGACGATCTGGAGTCCAGACCGGTGCACATCCCGCATTTTGCAGCGGCAGTGATCCATAAGAATCAAAATCGTGCTCTCTGCGCGCAGCACCAGGCGGACATACACGGCTGGCCTGTTACAGCGTCTCCTCTTGCGTAGCATACTAAAGTGCAAGCTGCAAACACGTTTTGCTCCAAACCCTAAAATGACTGTGACACATCAGATCTTGGGCGGCGCTTTAACATTAGTTTGTTTCAGACAATGGCCTGCGTTGACTGTCGCTACCACTGCCGGAGTCGCGGCCGGGCCTCGACCTGCTCGGAGCTGCAGCCCTGTGACGGGGGAGCAAGGCGCATCAGCTGCTGGCACAAATATCTCAAGGTCTGTGTGACACAACTCTCCCCAACCCAGTAGCCGGCCAATGTAGTGGGCGGCCGCGTGAGACCAGGCCTTGATGATCGCGTTGCACGGGCCTGGTGCCAGGGTGACTGCGGTCTTGTATGAGGTTTCGTCCTCGCAAGCACAACACTGCGGCACGTGTTGCGAGCAAAAAGGGCACCAGGAGGCGGGCAGACAGCCGAAGGCTACAGAGCCTCGGGCGCTAGCATCCAGCCTGCAAGACCCGAGCGTTGGGCTGCTCCCAGAACCGGTGTTGGCCAGTTTTCTCCGCCAGTGCTAATTTGCTTTATGTTGCAGCCGCACGTGCCGTTTCTGAAACGCAGCACGCGGCTCGCCTGACGTGCGCGCCGTTGTTGTGGGCTGTTATTAGGTTATAGTCTCCAGGGACAGGTTCCAGCGCACGCAGACAGCCGGGTCCAGGATCTATTAGTCAACCTGGTGGCCCCCTTGCGTTGTGCCGTCCTCCCGGCGCGGGCCTGGGGTGCAGACTGCAAGAGAAGCACCTCTGAAACGCGAATACCGTGCTTTCATGCTGTAGCATAGTCGGATGGAGACCTGTGGCAAGCCCGGGATCCCCGGGCCGCACGGGGTCTTTTCCACCAATCGAGAGCACAGCGTCACTGTCGCAGATGCTGTCCCTGCTGCATAGCGGATGGGCGCGTGTCATCAGAGAGCTGTGTTTTGTGCAGTTCTAAGCAGCCTGCGCACGATTGTGCAGCGCCAGGGCAGGTGTTATCCACATGATACCGGGGATGGCATGGTGGACAGCTGCGTTCTGTACGAGAAGTCGGGGCAGGCCGCATTGTGCCTGCGATCAAGTAGTCCTCATGGTGATCCAGCTCCAACAAATGAGCCTTTCGGTCCTCGCAGGTCGGGCACAACTACAGCGTTCCTTTTTGTCGGGCCGACGTCAGCGTCCCATCGGCCGACCACTGCAGACCACCATGGCGAAGGAGCCGATCGCCGACAGCTCGTCGGATGGCAATCCCAAGCTCGAGCAGATCGACCCGGCCATCTCCGAGGTCGAGACGCAGGGCAAGGGCCATGTTCCCGGTGCGCTGTCGTACCACAGCCTGATTGCGGCAGCGAATGTCGCATGGTATAGTGGCACTCACGTCCTGTATCAAGAGGACTCGGGCCTCTCATCCCTTTGCGCTCGGTCGGCCGCTGTATGTGTCTCACCTTGGTTGTTGCTGTGTATAAGAGTGCACCATGTGCATGCCGCAAGCATGATGCGCTGTTGCGGATGCGGGCGCTGGCAATGCGTAACTGCGATACATGTCCTGGCGTGAAAGTTGCTGAGGCGCGCGAATCTGCTCTGGCCGCAGACAAAGACGAGCTAGAGGGCTGCAATCACCCAGCGATGCCCGTTACCGGCAAGCTCGCCGCGCTAAAGTGGGTGCTCTTTGAGGGCGGCACGCCATTCGACGCCTTCCTCACCGCCGCCTCCGCGCAGGTGTGTCGTTGACTGTAATGTTTCAGGACTGTCACGCAGTAACGCACGATACAGCTTGACATCTCAAGACACGTAACCATAACCTCGTCCTTTGAACTGCATGCTGGCTCATGTGCATGCTGCTGCGCGCCTGCACATGCGGCGGCTGCACACGCAAACTGTGTGTCCCTGTGCTAGCACAGAGCTCACTGACAGACTCCTGTGCTTCTGTGCAGGTCGGCCAGGTCATCCTGACGCTGCCGCACTCGCTGGCGCAGACCAACATCATCGGCGGCACAATCCTGCAGCTGACCTTTGCCACATGGGCCATGTACACGCTGTACCTGCTGGGTGCGGCTTCCGTACTCAAGCTGCCTGTTAGCATCCAACTTGGTGGCTGAATCGCCCAGGCGATGCAAGCCATGTGGTACTGCCGCACACTGGTGCAATATCGACGAATTCATAAATGCGTCATGATGTGGAGCGACGTCGCTCCACATCATGACGCATTTATGAATTCGTAGACTGATTATTCAATGCAAAATAATTGGCTGCGCAGTCATTCTGTACCTGGAGTTCAAGAACCGCAAGATCAAGGCGGGCACCTGGTACACGGACGACGGCAAGGGCCGCGCGTGGGCCACGCAGGTGCGCGACGCACTTTGCAGTCATGGCAGCACTGATGCTGGATGACGGTGAAGTTGATTGCTTGATTTCGCCGCTTGCGGGCGCTTCGTGACACACGCCATCCGGCTGCTCTGCTGTGCTGCTGATCTTCACACGTGCTGCAGGTTCTCTGCCAATTTCAGGATGACTCTGACTCTGAACTCTCAAGCGAGTGTCTCAATTTGCGCAGTACCACGAGGTCATCCGGGAGCTGGTAGGCAAGTGGATGTCCATCTTCACGCTGGTCGTCTGCATCCTCGCGGCCCTGGGCTCCTGCCTGCCGCAGATCGTGGCGTCCTCCGCCAACATATACCGCATCAACCAGAACCTGAACAAGCGGTGCGGATCCAGCAATGCCAGACCTTGCGTCCCACTGCTTCGGAACATCTTCTGGAGATGCCGCCTGGAAGTCGCCATCCTGAGCTTTGTGATGATGCGTAGGGACTGGGCCATCATCTTCGGCGGCATTATGACCCTGCTGTCCTTTGTGCCCTCTTTCCGCAACATGCGCCTCTTTGCTATCTACGCCCTCATAGGCAAGTCTTGCACGAGACAGACCACCGCCTTGATCAGCTCCTGGTGCTCGAGCAAATGAGCTGTCCCATCTCCTGTAGAGCATGCCACCGCCCTGCTGACCTGCCCCCGCTGACCTGCTACATCCCATTGAATACAGGCACGACATTCACATCCTGGTACATGATCTTGACGTCAATTCATGATGGCGTCCACAACTCGGTGAGAGCCGTTGAAGCTGATGATACCATCTGACTAGCAGCGGTTCATCAGCCTGCTGTGCCGGCGCCAGCCGCCCGCTTGTTCCTGCTTCGATGTCCCAGGCTGTTGACAGCGCTGTGACCTGACGACGCACAGGTCTGGACGGCACGGCCCATCAACGGCCTGCAGGGCTTCTTCGACGGCCTCACGAACATCCTCTTCAGTGCGGCTTTGCCTGCCTCCTGTGCCTGCCACTCTGTTGACTAAGCTGCTACCATGCATTGCCTTTGCCGCATCCGCCAGCCTGTGTCTCCTTGTTTTGGAGGAGATGTGACGTCGTCCCCTGTATGTCACTTGCAGCCTTCGGCGGGCACTTCATGCTGCTGGAAGTGCTCGATAGCATGTTCCGGCCCGGCAAGTTCCACAAGGTATGTTCTGCCCTTGCTATCAGCGTGTCTTGTCTCTTTGCTGGACAAGGGTGTTGAGCTGCAGAATGCTGCCTGGTCACACTGTGCAGTTTGACACATCCGCTGCCGGAGCATATGTTTCTCAGATGCGGGCTACAATGTTACGCGCAGGTGTTCGCCTGCTCCTATTCGTACGTGTTCACGCTCACAATACCCAACTCCATCCTCACCTACTGGGCGTTCCCTGCCGAGGTCGCCGCCTATGGCAACGCCTTTGCGGTGAGTCGTGCGCATATCCACAGCAGCTGTCGAATCCATGTTGGTGTGGGGTCCAGTGTCGATGTGTACACCCAGATTTCTGAGGTCTCTCAGAAAGTGGTGATGTTCCCCCACGAAACAGGTGTTCCCCGCCAGCGGGCTGCGCAACACCGCCATCATTCTGATGATCGGGCACCAGATGGTTGCCTTCCTACTCTTCATCATGCCGGTGCGTTGAATTCTCCCAATGTTCGCACTTCCTGCTGTGGTGGATCTGCATTGCCAACACGTGCTGAAACATCATCACGTACTATATCGCAGGTGTTTTACATGGGGGAAAAGGCCCTGCGCATCCACAACAAGTCGTATTGGATCCGGCTGCCGCTGCGGCTGCCGCTCTCCGGCGCCGTGTGGCTCGTTGCCGTTGCATTTCCCTTTTATGTGCGTGTTTCCCTGTTTGTCCTGTCCCTTCTTACTTCCTCTGCACCTGCACCTGGCGTTGCATGATGCATCTGCGCCCAGTGCCACAACGTGAGTGCATGGTGAATAGCGACAGTGATTTTTACGTATTTTCACTTGCAGAACATCATCAACTCCATTCTTGGAGCCTTTACGACGAGCTTCGAGACGTACCTCATCCCAACAGGTTCGGCGCCTGACTGAGCAACGTTCACTGTGATAATGTAGGTTTGACTGAAGCCGTGCTGTGACACTGCGCGCTGTGTGCCCTATAATTTTACTAACAAAATCGAACGATCGAAATTTCCAGGTGTCTTCATCTATGTGTACCGTACGCAAGCAGCGCGTGACGCCTGCCCAAAGCCGCCCACAAAGTGCGTCAATACCCTGCTTCTGCCCGGCCGGCGTGCTATATGTCATGCTGTGATGTCTTTCTGACAGCTTCTTGCCTCCCTAACATGTTATATGACTCCCCAACAGCTTACTTGCCTCCCCAACATATTATATCACGCTCTTTACAGGGCCATTGGCGGCTGGAAGGGCGCCTTCATCATCAACGGCGTCATCTTCGTCACCATCCTCGTTGCAGGCCTGCTTCAGACCCTCCCGTGAAGCGACACGCACATCTGCCTGATGATGTGCTCATGAGTGATATCATGCGGCCTCCGACAATTTGAGGTTCACCCCAATTGTGGTCCGCACTGCAGGCGTGGGCTTCGGCATGTACAGCGCCATCAAGTCCTTCATCGATGAGGTCGACACCTTCGGGTGAGTTGACACTGTGCCTTTCATCTTAACATCCACCTTGCTGATGGCCTAGATGCAGCTCCCAGTTTGCACATGCTTTACACGTATTTAAATTGTTTTCCTGTTGCGCATAGGATCTTCCCCAAGTGCTACCAGTGCTAGAGGTGGTACACTTGGTGGACGGCTGTACACAATGGTGCCGCCGCCACTGCGCGGCAAAAGTGGCCGGCAGCGGCGGCGGCGGTGGAATTGATGCACCTTCAGGACAACCACTGCGCGCCCCGGATGCTTCCGGGGCGACACAATGGCATTGCAAAAGTGATACTGGTAGTGGCGTATCAATGCATCACCAGCGCGCGTGGTGCGCCAAAGTCTTTGCTCGGCAGCTGGGCCGGGGCAGCATCTGCTGCCAGAGGTGCCAGTGCTTTCTCGATGTTGGGCGATGCTGTCAGCTTCGCTGAAGTATTGGTGACTTGCGCGTTCCACAAAATCAAGGTCCACAAAAAAGTCGTATTGGACGTTGATATCTGGCGACTTGAAAGACGCTCTGTCTGCGTTTACTGCGTTTACTGATCTTGACTGCCTATTGTATATATGTTTGTAACTCTTTGCCCGGCGAGCTTGTTGTAATTGCTGTGCGTCACACTCACCGCGCTTTTCACGAAAAACGAGTGTGTATCGGTGTTCGAGAGTCAGGGTGGGCTTATGCGCGATATGCTGTTGCATGAGGAACTACGCTCAGGTATTCAAGCTACGCGATTGCAACGGCGCCCAGCGGAAGCTGCGGCAGGATTAGGCACGACAGTTGCGAATTTGCTCACCGTCCGAGATAAAAACATCTTGCACCAGCGCTGTCGGTCAGCCTGGGCCTCAATAGCTGCCATGTCACTGGCAGTATGGCCGGGTTTTTCTGCCCTATGGCTGCAGCAAAGTACACTGGCCGGCGCCAGGGAGGGGCTAAGGAAACAGCCCTGCACCTCGCCGAGCACTCTTTGCCCTCCTGCCGCCAAGTCTCGTCCCGGCGGCATGCTGCATGCATTTAGACGCGACGGGAGCTCGCAGCCATTTTCACGCTCGCACTAGCTCCCGACAGCGAAGTGTCACATTCTGATCCACTCGACAGACCGCATCTTGCTCGAGTACCACTCACCACTGCTCACAACTTGCCCACCGTTGTGCGATCCGCTTACAGAGTGACGCGGGTTGCTGATACATGGCAGCTCAAAGCTTGCTCTAGCAGAACAGTATTGGTCAGAACTACATTCGCGAACCTGACAGCTTAATCTATTTTGCTCCTGCACTTTGGTTGCACCTGCAGTTGTTATTGGCAGCTCGTTTGGTTGTCAGGCCAGCAAACCATGCCTGGGGACGCTGCTGTGCTGACATGACATCGCAGGGTTATTCTGTCACATCTTCTCGCATTCTGTTACGTCCTTGGCACCCGCGTGGCTGATCGCTCGCTGATCCTGGGACCGGTGGCACAAAGGTACAGAGCCGAAGGTCAAGCTTGCTGACGCTGCCTCGCACGCGCTGCGTCTAGCACATGACCTCGCAGACTCCTGTTGTCGCCAGACACAACTCCCTGCCCGAATTCTCGGCATTTTGCTTTGCACAGGCAAGCTCATTGAAACAGAATGCATGACTCCGCAGCCAACAGGAGGCGCAACATGAGGACCAGCCTGCTGGCCCGCTCGCTGGCATACCTAGGCGGCGCCGCATTCATCCTGCTCATGCTGTCAGCGAGCGGGCTGCTGGACCTCTTTATTGGCGGCGGCGGCGGCGGCATCGAGCCTGCCATCGCTGGTGTGCTACGGAAGCCGACCCCAGGCGCAGGACCCGTCTGGGCTGCCCTGCACGCCGATTACGTCGAGGACATCCAATCTCACGATGCCGGCGAGGTGAGCACCGCATGCTGCCGATTTTGAGTGTTGGTCCCACTCAAGCGGCTGGGGGCGGAGTGCGGACGATGAGTCGGTCCATGTGTGCGCATGCCTTGACGAATCAAGGTTACATTCTTTGCGACCGGCTGGATAGAGGCGTGGAGATGAAGGCCAAGATGTTTTATCGGCCGTCTCCCAAGGCGGTGTGCGCCGCCCTGCCGCTGAGAGTGTGTTGCAGTTGATCACAGCGGCGTTGCCGAAAGTGTGCACCACCATCGCTGCAGGGCCTGCAGGTGGTGTTTTACGGGGATGACATGATCGAGTCGTGGCGCGGCAGCGCCGGCGGTGCTGACAGCGTAGCCTGCGCCGGCATCCCGGAGGTGTGGAAAACGCACTTTGGGAATCGCTTCCGCGCCCAGGCCTACGGCATCGCAGGCAAGCGCCGCTGAACTCATGCCTCGCTCCCGCCTGATGTTACGCCTCCTCTCGGTTGCGACCGGTTACTTTTCTGCAGCCACCTGCGATCTTCCAGGTACGTGCAGGCTATCGCATGGCCTCATGAGGTCACCCTTCCGGTATGGGCTCTAAATCGCACTTGTCTGGCAGAACGCAGGCGAACAGACCGCCAGCCTGCTGTGGCGGCTGAAGCAGAAGGGCGGCCGGCCCCAGCGCATGCCGCCGGTCGCGCTGCTGCACGCCGGCGGCTCGGACGTCGATGCCGCGTATGCGGCCGGCGGCGAGCCCGCCGCCCGCGCCGCCGCGCCCGGCATCGTCTCCAGGTGCGAATCCGCAGTAGTCCTCCACATCACTCAGATGCATTCTACAGCGTGTGTGCGAGATACCACGCAGTGGCCGCAATAAGGTTCCAGCTTGTAGGAACTCAGTTCGGCGGTCGAGAGCCTGGTGACTCGGCCGGTTGCAAGGAATGTCGAGGTACATGAACGAGACAGAATTTGGGAAACAGAACGTGCGTGGCGCTGCTGCAGGATCGAGGACAGCCTGAAGCTGCTGCACGGCCGCAAGCCGACAGGCCGCGTGCTGCTGCTGGCGCTGCTGCCGCGGGCGCCGCCGCCCGGCTCATCCGCCGGTCCCGCCGCCACTGGCGCGGACTCTGGCGGCGGCGTGCCGTGGCCATCGCCGCTGGCGTCAGGCATCCTGGCGGTCAACCAGCGCCTGGAGAACCTTGCTGACAAGTGAGTCTGGAACACCGTCTTGCTCTGGAAGATCGCTGTCAGAAAGACCGTTTCTTGTACTTTCACTGGTGGCGGCCAGCATCGTGGCGGAATTAGTGTCTGGAAGGATCTTGCCGGTTATTGAGTCCGATAATTGAGTCCGAATCTGCTGCAACAGTCATGCACTCTGTGTCCGGTAGTTGTTTGGTCAAGCCGAGAATATCACGGGGTAGCCCCCAGCCGCCAGCGCCGCCGCACAGAGCCCACAGCGTGAGGACAGCAGAACAGGCCCCTGGTGTGTGGGTGCCGGCTCACCTGGCGTGCGCCGTTGTCTGGCACTGCTACACCCACACTGTGGCTCGACGCTACTGGTGCTAGACCCGACAGCCTCGGATTGAGTGTCCAACAGATCCAACCATCGATTGTACCTGTCAGGAATCCGGCGGCACACCGCCTAGCCTGCCGCCCGGCGATGCGGACGACAGCAGTTGAGTGCGACAATGGATCAACACGTCTGCATGTTGCCACGCAGCATTATGTCACTCCCAGGTACCCGGCGGCGCTATACCTAGACTGTCGCACGGCGCTGCTGGCGCCGGGCCCACTGAAGAATGACCTCTGACCAGGCTCACACCAAACTCCAACATGTCTGTCATCCTCCCGGTACCTGGGGGCGCGCTACCTAGACTGTCGCCCGGCGCCAGCAGCGCCGGGACCCCCGCAACAACCTAATATCACTGCATCAGAACAAACAGATGATAACTTTGTGTTGCACTTTGACCAGGTAGTTTTTCCTTACCAACCTACTCGTCTTTGTATCAGGTGCCCAGCGGCACTCTGCGCTGACTCCTGACGCAGTGATGGACTGAATTGATACACACGAGTTGCTGACACGCTGATTTTATGCTTCTTAGGTACCCTGCAGCGCACTACCTGGACTGCGGCCCGGCGCTGCTGGCGCCGGGCCCCCGCCTCGGCGAGCGTTTTATCGACCCCCTGCTGGTGCCGGGCGGCCGGCAGCCGAGCGCCGCCGGCATGCACCGCCTCGGACTGTGCCTCGACTCGCTGGTCCACCACCTGGTCACGGGGCCGCCGCCGATCGGCGCGGACATGGAGGACGAGGTACGGACCTTGTCGATGTACAACACCGGCTAATATCAAAAACGAATGTGTAGGATCATAAACAAAGTATCATCGCCGGCGCACCCACCTGGTCACCGAGTCGCCGCCCCATCAGCGCAGACATGGAATGGAGGACGAGGTGTGGACCAACCCTCTGATTTGCCTGAACAATGAGGAAAATTGTTAGCAATGGAGCGCTTCTCATGCTCACTCGCTGATGAGTCAACTGGTCACCGGGCCGCCGCCCATTGGCGCCCCTCACATGGAGGACGACTGGGACCTGATGTTTGGTTGACATCCTCCCTTCCTATCGATGTCGAGTGTTAAGCAGGGCATGCCTTGGGCTGCGCCTCAAGTCGATGGGGCTGCCGCTAATTGGCAATGGGGAGGTGGGGACCAATCTTTGGTTTTTCAGTTCACAATTGAAAAATGGGATGAATATCCGAGATGCCACCTACATAGCTGGTGCACCACCTAGTGCGGTGTGCCACCGATCGATGCAGACAAAACGAGGAGGGATGCAGGGTTTCCGAGAGGGATGTGCGTTGATGTCGAACGAGTGCAGCACGGAACCTGCCCACGCCATCCCGGCGTGGTCAGGCTCCACTGCGCATTCAGGTCAAGCGCACGTGCACGCCCCCACTCTGCGCTGCAGACTGACGACCCAGCGCCGGACGACCCGAAGAACCTGCAGACACGCCTCAGACGCGCGCCAAGGAGGTGGTGCAGCGCGCCGGAAAACCCGTAATCGAGTTTCATGCGCTGCAGACCGACGACCCGACACCGGACGACCCCAAGAACCTGCAGACGGGCATCAAGGAGGTGGCATTGCCCGCCGCCGGCCCCTCGACGGCGGCGGCAGCCGGCCCGGCCCTGGCGGCGACCGCCGCTGCCGCCGGCGCAGTTGCGGCGGTCGACGCGGCAGCCGCGGTGGAGGGCGAATCTGCTGCCGGCGCGGCGGGCGGCCTGGCGGATCCCGCGGCGGTGACGGGGGATGCCGCCGCCGACGCCGCAGCTGCAGGCGCGGCCGCCGGTATTGCTGCAGTAGTCGCCCAGCCGCAGGTGAGCGGACACGCGGATGCTTGGAAGGCTGCGCCTCATCGATGCGGTCAAGCTGTGCAACCTGTCGTGTGCAAAGATGCACTGCGTGCATGCCTGGCGCGTCAACGAGCTATGCTTGGTGTGTGGACTGCTGGTGGCATTCAGGCAGCGCACGGCCTTGGTAAGGCAGAAAAAATGACGACGCCGCCTGAAAGGCATTTATCTTCCTCGTTTTGCAGGCGGTCAATGCCAAATGACGCACTCTAGACGCACGATCAACGAGGTCACAGGCGCACAGGTGTCAGAGTGGGTCAGGGCAACTGAGCATGCAGTGAGAGATATGTCAGCGTTGAACTGCACGCGGAGTTGCAGCAGGCGGTCACCATTTGGATATGGAATTGTGTTGAGGCATTGGACACCGTCACAGGAAGCAGCTAGGTACCCACAGAAACGGACAGAACAGAGCTCAAGCAGTTCCTGTGTGTTGCAGTCTGCATGCAATCTGCCACCAAAATTGAGAGTTAAATTGTGTTTGGAAAGGAATGCTGCCAGGACGAGCATGAAACATTACAATGTCAAAGTGTATTGTCCATCAATTAGAGAACAGACCTACCATTCAGCACCTGGTTTGCAATGCACCCCCTGCAGCCTTGCCCAGCTTTAATTTGCTGTGCTCAATTGCCATCTCTCCCATTTTCTAAATTCAAATGCGCGCTGCTGCAAGGTTGCAAATCACCACCGCTGGCTGCTGCCCAATACCGCCTCCAGCAGTTTTGACAGTTCTACCTCAATATCCTGGCTGCGATATGCCATATCTTGGGTACAGCTTGTGAGTTGCTTGGTGTCGCTGCGGCCGATTGGCTGCATACGCAAACGCCACCTTGTCAGTAAGCATGTGACGCAAACGTAGGTGTTCACTTCTTAGCAACACAACAGCCGACAGCTATTCGTCATGCCTCACCTGGATGCTGACGCATGTCACTTTCCAGCAGGTGGCGGCGGCGGCGGCGGCGGTGGCGGAGGAGGTGGCGGCGGGGGCGGCGGCGCTGCATCCACATATATGGGCGTCAGTCTGTATATCAGAAGCAGCTAGCAGGATGTCGCTGCCTGTGCGCCTTCACCAATCACGGTGCTGGGCAGGCATGCAGACCAAGTACTCAGGCTCTGAATCCCTCGTGCCTGTAGATTCACAAACCCTCACCTCCGTAGGCCCGAGCAGGGGCGGCGTAGGTCGGGAGGGTCGTTGGTGCGACGTAGAGCGCGGGCGGTGGGCTGGACGCGTAGCTGGGGACTGCCCCGACTTCGCCAGCGTAAGTGGGAGGCGGAGGCGCGGGCATGGCTGCCGCGCCGTACATGAGGTAGCCTGCATGCATCCAGGGTTTTCAGGTCTTCGGTTGAAGAAACGACAGTCAAGCTATGCTTGCTGTGGCTGTCGTGGTCATCCCGACAGCGACGAGCAAGGTGCGCATGGATAGCTGTACCATGTGCACGGTCCATCCGTCAGCAGAAGGGTGCTAGTGTAACTGATACATATTTGACGCATGCTTGATGGTGGCGCCGTTGCCGCGCCGCACAGTCATCACATGCAGGTGCAAAACCAGGAGCTGATCTGACAATCCCTATGCCCGTGTGCAAATGCAGGACTGTGTGCGCTCTCTCTGCCAAAACAATGAGAGCTCAACAAGGGCAGGGTGACATCACACCTCCCGGCACCGGAACCGGAGCCGGCACGGCCAGGAGCGCGGGAACGACCACTGGCACCGAGGCCAGGTAGGCTTGACCTGCAGGACATGCACGCATCGTCATGAATGAAACCGGCAAGCAAACAGGGTTAGGGTAGCAGGCGGCGGGTTTCTTTGGGGTTCGACTGGTGATGCTTGACGCCGCCGCCCACATGTGGCAGTAATTGATGCGCTGCTGAGGAACAGCCTCGAGAAATGCACAGAATGCTGTGTGCACTCGATGCTCGGCTGCGTGCTGTTACCGACCAGCCATTCGCACTTCGCAGGCCGGCAGCTTCTATCTTCTGCTGGTGAGCGGATGTGGCCATGCGAGAGGTGCAGGGTGCATCTCCTCCTCACCGTGCACTGACAAGGCTGGATCCAGATCTGTGTATCGCTGCCGAGCAAGCGGAGCCGCAGCGCATGGCAGCAGATGGCCCGCAGTCTTTCGTGCAACGACTACCACGTGTTAAGGCTGGGCCGAGAAGAGCTGGCGCAGCGTGCTGCATCTGCGTGTGCCTCCCACTGGCAGCGAGGGTGACGCACGCAGGATATTGCGCGCTTGAGTGACGAAGTTTGGTGCCGTGCTTTGACCCGCGGCCAGGAGGCCTACCTTGCACGCCTGCAGGCGCCGTCACTGCTACCGCCGCCAGAACGGCCGTCAACAAAACCGCCATCCTTGCATAGCTGTGCCTCATCATGCCGGGAGTGTGCTGCGTTGCGGAAGTGCGGCTCAAATGTGCGACGTGCGATGAGAAGTGCTCTCAAATGACCCCTTTCCTGCAGCTACGTCGCTCGGCTGACGGCTGGCTTCTGCTAAGGTGAGAATAAGGGAGCTGAGGGTTTACAGGTTGAGAAACAACTCAGTTTGGAAACAAGGACTATTGCATGTGTACGATGTTCACCAGATCAGTAATGCTGCTGGATCTCCAAGTGCGAGGAGAAGAGGCATTGAGCGAGGCAGAATGCTGCCGGCGGCGGTGGCAGCATTATATTAATGAGGCTGATATGCGCGACGGCTGTATGTGCTAGCAAGCAGCAGCGGCAAGGGCTATCAAGCAGCAGCGGCAAGGGCCACCAGTCCAACACAGCACGGATTAATATGTGGGCTACCTCTGAGGCGTCTCTTCTGATATTGACGTTCACCCAAGGACAATGATGCGTTCGACCCTTCCGAGGTTGGTCATCACCGCATCAGCCACTTCCATTCAGATTCCGCACCCAAAATACGCGTTTCGGTACTGTGACAATAGGATGAAAACTGTAATAGCGCTTGCAGAATTGCATCTCTGATCGAACAACGCACCATACCAATCGCGCGACTCTGCTATTGTTGAACAGGTGCGGACTTTCTGATCTGTCCTGCAGCTGATTGAACTTGGGAAGTGCACCTGCGGCTGGATGCGCAGGTCAAGGTGGAAGCCCAGTTATAGCTCTTGAACCCTGATTGTTCTGTGGCCACAGCGTTACGTTTGATCTCTCGACTGTCGATGGACAATGTAGACGTGGCAGTCGTTGTGCGCAGTCATGGTTGTTTGATCGCAAATGTGACGCGATGTCGAAGCACAACGCACCCGTTCATATTTTTGCGAGAATCTCGTGGAGGTCTGAATCTCCACAAGACCGCATGGCAGAAGCACTGCTGCACCGCAGCCAGGACGTGACTCCGCAGCCCCGCCACCATGACAAGCAGCCTTGTTTTGTTCGACAGCCTGCCTTCGATGACCGCAGGTGACACAGATCCCGGAGTTTTCATCAGCTTCGCGCCAGTATGTCGGGCCAGACGACGGATGTGAGCCACCTGGGCCAGGGCGGCGAGGGCGCCGCTGGCGGCGTTGGCGGTGTCTCGGGTGCCGCAGCCTCCGTGGCACAGGTGATACATAAGCCACAGGGTGGCTTCAGCATCTGTCGCAGAAGCCGATGATGCATCCCTACCTGCTCAGCCATGGATGTCACGAGGTGGGGGCACCGGAAGTGCGCTGTGGTGCGCTGTGGCTCAGCAGCATTTGAATGTCCGCACGTAGACGGCACGTAGCATTCTACAGGGCGCATTGGTCGAACCTGAATCGTACATTTACATACATGCCGAAGGCCTGCTGGGCCCGCATATGCAGACTGGGCTGAGTCTGCATCGTGTGCAGGCCGACGCCAGGAGCGCTTGGAGCAAGACCACCGGTGACACGCGCGACCCTCGCTCCTCGAAGACACCTCCAACCCCTGATATGCATTCGCGCAACCAGACTGTCTTTTCAGCCTGGTGCAGGTCGCAAAGAGCGCCTGGAGCAAAGCCACCGGTGACGCGCAGGACCCCCGCGACGCGCACCCCTCCACAAGTGCGCGCTGTCCTACTGCATCTTTTCGCATGACCGCAGACACCTGACAGCTGCCCTGTCGATCTCAGGGGACGGCTGGCACCAGTGCCGAGCTCTGATCACCCAGAGAGCTCTGCTACTC
>JAABUM010002134.1_pt1 | contig 27436 bp, 40 predicted proteins | sample 5559161 | NCBI WGS metagenome assembly JAABUM01 (sample SAMN10711868, study PRJNA513369) | rock metagenome | isolation source: Antarctica rocks | place: Antarctica: Victoria Land, Siegfried Peak nord
GGACGCGCGGCGCTACCTGCTAGACGTGCTTCGCGTCTACTCAGCGCTGCAGACCTTCGAGGTGCTTGCATGTTTCAAGCTATCAAGTAGTGCACATTCATCGTCAATATCGTCTGAAGTGTCAGAGCTCCTGGCGCGTGGCAGACGCGCGGCAGTTCCTGCTGGGCGTACATCGCGTCTACTCTGAGCTGCAGACCTACGAGGTGACCTGCACTTCTGGTTTAGAGCTTTCAGGGCACACTCTGGATCAGCCGATCCTGGTCCTCATTGTTGCCAACCAGAATCTGTGCAGGTCAACCCGGCGAGGGGTAAGGTGTGCTCCGCAGAGCTGCAGCAGATACTGCAGACGGATGTGCAACAACAAGTCTGATAGTTGATCGAGCGAAGTGCAGGTCAAGCTGACGAAGGAGGCGGTATGCTACATGGGCGCGGTGCTGCTGAGCCACTTTGCCGCACTTTTTGCATAATGGACAGTACTGATTGCGACCACAGTGCTGATTGGACGATAAGCAGGTGCGACCAACCAAAGGCGCGGTGTGCTATGCGGGCGACGGCGCTGGTCGGCCAGATCGGAGTGCCGCACGCCTCCGACGCCATCGAATTACTAAAAAGAAAATACGATTGACTGTCGTGTAGGTTAAGCCGACGAAGGGAGCGGTGTGCTACACTGGTGCGGCGCTGCTCGGCCAGTTCGGGGTGCCGCACGCCTCCGACGCCGCCAATGTCTCCGCCAAGTACTCCTGGCTGGCGGGCTTCGCCGACGGCGCCTGCCCGCTGGATCGGTTGCCGCCAGAGGAGACGAAGGCCAGTAAGAAACAGAGGAAAAAGAAGAAGCCGGGGCGATGACTCGGCGGCTTGGAAATGACGGCGGGAGAAGCTGCTCCGATGAGCTAGCGGCTGCTTCAGCACCGTGCAAATGGCGTCGGCTGTTGTACAATAATGGCAGCCGCGGAGCGGCAGCAGCCTCAGAATGATGTCATGATGTTGGTTTCGTCATACAAAGTATAATGAAACCAACTAGTGTTAGTAGGAGGTTGCTTCACTACAGGTCTATACTTTGCATCGGCTAAAGTCAGAACAGACTCTGAGACGATGGCTGTGCGGTTTTCGTCATGGCCGCGGCAGTAGGTTGCAGCAGCACACGGCTCCTTTACTGTAAGCATATGCAGCGGGTGGCGTCTGCGTGGAGAGTGTTTGGCAAGCGTTGCAAAGTCTTAGAACCTGGTGCTCAGAGGGTAGGCGGGGTCTCAAAACTAGGCGTCAGGAAATAAACTTTATGGCGATGAAGCCTCAAAGGCAACAGAGTTCGACGGCTATCGTAGACACGTTTGCGCACTTTTATGTGGGCTGACTTTTGTGTGGTGTGATGTACAAGTTTTGCCTTGCAAACTGGAAATTGCAAGACCCGACCTGACTGCAATAAAGATTAGTTGCGGCGGCAGAAGACTCTAGTGCGTACTTCGTGCTGCAGTCTGCCGCTCACTTCCTCCTGTGGCGTGGCCAGCACGCGACGCCTCTGCGAATACCTCAAGCCACGGGCTTGGAGACATCCACAGCAAATAATTAATCAAGGGGCTATCATTCCGTGTGCTCGGTGTCGATGCGGGCGTACTTGGGCGACGTCTGGCCGCACTCGCTGTGGCGGCAGACGTAGGTGGCAACAGCGGCGGAGATCACAGAGCCGGACGGCCTGCGCATGGCAAAGGGTGGGGGTTCAAGATTGCACTGCAGTAGTGTGAGAAGTCGACGCATTCAGATGTCACACTTGCCAGGGGACTCCCGACCAAGCAGCGGCCGGCCGCGCTGGGGACAGCTGGCAGCTGATGCGCATGGGAGCTGTTAGGTCAAGGCTGGCAGCACATGACAGCACGTCGCATACGACATCGGGCATTGTTTCCTGGTGTGTTCAATTCAACATTTTGTGGCGATGCTGGGCTGGACGCATGAAGGTCCGTGGATGCAGATGCATCAGCAGAATGCTCTTACTGTAAGCGCTCGTCACGTCGGAGGTCTTCCCCGCAGCCTGTCAACGGCAAGCAGGGTGGTGAGTCAAGAGTTGTCTTCTGCGTCCATGGCCGAGCATGCGAACAATCATCTCTTCGTGCAGATGAGGAAACCTTGTCAAATTGTAGGGGCGGCGCACCAGTGCACACGGTACTGTTCGCCCTCGGACAGCTCCACCGGCGTCAGCGTGGTGTTGCCGTACTCCAGGATGCGGGTACCTGGAAATGAGGGTTTCAGTTTCAGGTCATGGCACGGCAGCAGGTCACTGTGCATATAGCAGTACACATGATATGCCAGGTGGCGGGCCGCAGGGACGCAATCTGCTTTGCGTGTTGCATGCCGCACAGTTGAATTTTGCTGCGAGGTCTGCCTCGCTCACCTAGCACTGCTGCAGCCACCACTATGACGTTCTCCTGCAAGCAGGCCAGCTGATGGTCCTGGTAGAGCTGTTGATGTTCTGTTTGAGTTGCGTTTGAAATCAATACGAATCTCACCTCCGTATGCGTGCGGCAATTCACTCAGCGTCCCAGTGCAGTGGCGCTCGCGCGCCATCCGTTTTGAAGGATGTGCCATGGCCGTATTGGCAAAGGGGGAGTACAGTCTGGCACGTGATGCTCTATCGAGCCTTCCCCCAAATGATGAGCCTCAGGCAGCCGGCCCACATTGCTGCATGACTGCTGCGGCGCCAGTGGACCGCTGCGCCGCCAGCTCGTCTCATGCACTACCACCGCTCAGTCCGTGGCACCTGCACAAATGTTGCTTGCAGCACTACTGCAGGCATTGAACTGAGCACAGGAAATGAGGCGCATGTAGTCTTGACTGCATGATCATGCACAGTTTTGCCCAACGGGGGAGGTGCGGCATCAGGGGGCAGAAATAGACCTCAACCGGAAGCTGTGAAAACTGCACGGAGCATCACAAGTTGCTGCACATAGGTTGCTGCCTTTATAGTAACTATCACAATCCGCTGTGCTGGCTGGACGCGTACAAAGATCGTTGGCGGTGCTGTGATTCGTACGACAACCCACCGTGTTCATGCTCCTCCGGTCCCGCTTGCAGCCAGGCACACCTGGGCGAGGCGTGAGGATTGATACCCAGGCGTTTGTGAAGCTGCCGCCGGCGGTCAAGACCATGCCGGCGGCAGGCTCCAAGAGCAATCTGAGGAGGGTGCCTCTGTTCCACTCATCAGCCAGCCAGGTGCGCGCGATGCGATCGACCTGTGCCCTGCAATGGAGATGAAACGTTGAAACATTCTTAGTCGCAGGACATGGGTGTGGCAGCGTTGAGGGCTGACTGGGCTACATGGAAATCAAGTGCACCGTGCCCGCGGCTTGTGTATTCTGGCCAGCTGGATATGGTGTTCGTTGCCCAGCGTGAAGTTGCCAGTGCTCCTTCCTGCAACACTACTCAGGAACTGTTTGAAGACCTCCCTCTGAGGTCGGCACTCAACCGCGCCACTCGTTCCCGGCAGCCTGCCTCAGTGACGCCTGTGAGTGCGCTAGCTTGAGATTGCTCACGAACACGATGTTTCTCGTATCCTTGATCTTGACCGGCAGCCCGGTCGCGCTGCTCTGCGCAGGTCGGCCTGCAGAAAACGACATGTGTCGGCGGCAAAGGCTGCGCAAATCACACACAGCCTGATCTGCCAGAACCACAAACACATTCCCACACAAGACCTGCCGAAAAACATCCGTTGTTCCAAGCGCAGGAGTCCCTGGACTCGTTCATCGACAGGCGGTCCGCTTACTACAGGGCCTCCCGGCGGGCGGAGCAGGAGGCGGCAGCTCAAGCGGAGCAGGAGGCTGCGCTCCCGCCGCCGCAGCCGCTGCTGACGCCGCCCAACATCCTCACGCTGCTGCGCGTGGTGCTGGTCCCCGTCTTCGTCGTCACTTGGTACAGCACAGGTGGGCTATCGATAGACGCATATGATAATCCGATGGAGCACAGCATGATGGTCTGCCGGAGCAGGCGGGAATCCCAGGGGATGGCCGGCTCACCCCTTTCGAGTCCGGCAGCTGCTGTCGTCGATGCCCTTATAGGATCTAGCGCGCGCCGCTAACCAGCACAGGTGCTGCAACATCGAGGCCCTTGACACCGTCCCAGTATGATGCAGTTTCACTCTGACGCCGCTCCATTTTGCTTTGCCCTGCAGCGTACTATGCGCCGCTGGTGACGGCGCTCGTGTTTGTGGGCGCATCCATTACAGACGCAGTCGATGGCTACCTCGCCCGAAAGGTGGGCCTTGCTAGGGAGCTGCCGAGCAGCGCAGTGTGACTGAATAATGATCTGCACTCACAACCTGCTGAGCAGCCGACACCAACCGGTGAGCTTCCTAGTCAGAGAAGGCTGGTGCTGGTGCTTCAAGCTGCGGCAGGAACCCACATATCGTCTTGCCTCGCTGCAACACAATAGTCGGACATCGAACACTTACTGCTGCGGGACCTGCAGATGGAGCTGACGTCAGAGTTCGGAGCCTTCCTGGACCCGGTGGCGGACAAGCTGATGGTGGCGACAGCGCTCATCCTGCTGGCGTCTGATCCACCGTCGCCGCTGTACAAGGCCGCGCTGGCGGTGCCGGTGCTGGTGGTCATTGGGCGCGAGATCGCGATGTCCAGCCTGCGGGAGTGGGCCGCCGCCTCGGGCGGCAACGCGCACAAGGTGGGAGGCAAACTGCATTCCTGAGGACGAATCTCTTCCTTGAGTTGGTAGGGTCCGCACGACAGCTTGCCAAGCCTGCGGGAATAGGCCGCCGCCGCGGGCGGCAACCCGCACAAGACAGGCTGACGACGAAGCAGCTTTCCGCCCTGACTCGCCGGGGGTCAGAGTGCGCACCTTCACATGCTGCACGTTCGCCTTGCACGCACCATCGGTGTCACAGGATCCGCACAGGACTCTGACAGCGTCTGGCATGCTGACGGCGTGCTTGCTTCTCAACTGCAGGCCGTCAAGGTCAACTCGCTTGGGAAGGTGCGCTCGCTGCGCTGCCGAGACTTGCACTCTTTATGGCACAGACCCTTTCGGTGCTTGCTCGCCTGGCTGTGGCCTGCCTGTGATGTACGCAAAGGCTGTCGCGTGCTCATGCACGTCCTGTCGCTAATTACACACGATGACCGCCATTGGCGTCCACCATATGGTGCGGCTACAACATCGTGCATGGGCGTCGGTCAACTTCACTAGCATATGCAAGCGTGCCTACAGGGGATGGAACTTGGGAGTGCACCTAGCTGGAGGCTTGACAAGTGACCGCCAGACCGATCCGAGACACTGCTCCTCCGCAGTGGAAGACGGCGCTGCAGATGGTGGGCATTTCGGCGCTGCTAGGGCTGCGGGAAAGCACCCGCCTGGTGGGCGCCTCATGTGGGTTCTTTTCCTCTCTTCCCTCACATTCTGCCTGACACCAGCGACCCCCTCCGGAACCGTCAGGACCTGCGGATCAGCATGCAGCTGAATGCCGAGGACCCCGGGGCAGTGCTTTGCGGCTGGAACACTGCCAGGCCATTATCAGCAGCAGCGCCACGCAATCAGAGGGGGTAAAGTTGCACCTAGGTGGAATTCGCACAGCGTGGTCGAGGGTCACTGTGTCCGGGCGGTCCTTCAGCGGCCAGGGCGCCGCTTACGCAGTGCTGCTTCACAACACGCAGCGGCCGTGCAGTTTTCTGCTTCCTGCAATGTGTGACACGCGCTTGCAGGGGTGGACCTTGTAGGCAGCCTGACATGGGCGGCGTTGGCGCTGCTCTGTAATGGCTTAATGATTCTTAGGCCTTTTCTTGCCTGCCTTTGATCAAACATCCTGTGCCTTTACTGCAGGGGCGGACCCGATAGGCAGCCTGGCGTCGACGGCGCTGGCGCTGCTCTATGGTGGTGTGGTGCTTCTCACACCGTTCCTTTCTCGCCTGTCAACGTTCTTCGTTTGCCTTTCACTGCAGGGGCGGACCTGATAGGCAGCCTGACATGGGCGGCGCTGGCGCTGCTGTACGCGGGTGCAGTGCTCGCGGTGTGGAGCCTGGTGACTTACCTTCGCGGCGTGTGGGTGCACTTCAGGTGCTTGGGGCTCCCCCGCATTCCCACTTGGCTCGAGATGGGGGCGTGCTGCTGACAGCTTGCAGGCCGATGTGTTGGCCCCGTGGATGCGGGACGCCATGCCGCAGCGCAATGTCGTCAGGGGACGCACGCCCAGGCAGACGGCATCCTTGCATCTCCTCGCGTTTCAGACTGCAACGGCTCGAAATGCTGTCTGTCCGGACCCGTGATCGCAGCCGATGAGCGCTTGTGTGACACTCGATTTGCAGGTATCCAGACGGGCACCCCATCCACAACCCCATCACCAAAGCCGCAGAGTGAATTCCGCGCGGCTAGCGCCCGGGATGACACGGGCAACCGGCCCCAACGGTGCAGAAATTCTCAGCAGAGATCTTACCGGCACCGTGCGTTCCAACGGCCCTGGCCAGCATGGCTGCAGCGGACAGGGCGGAATATGGCCGATTTATAGTCTGGCGGCCTGGCCGATTGATAGTCTGGCGGCCTCGCAGGGTTGCTGCCGCCATGTGCAGAGTCTTGGCTGCGCACGTGCGGCAGTGTGTCGCTAAGTAGCTGCAGCACGATCGCCAGGCAATCAGATATTGGCAAGGCACACATATCTGCAGGCTGTGTTTCTGAATGGCATGCTGCTGCTCAGCATGTCAGACTGCTTCAATGTCTAGTTGGTCGATATCGAAGACAATTTCAGGCACAGGCACCTAATCGGTGGTGCGAAAAGGCAGCTTTCAGGGAGATACCCACGGTTCTTGCGTCCTCCTCGAATGAAACGGTGCAATTTGCGAGTGACCAGTATCGCTGTAACAAGCAGTGGCACGCATGACGTTTGTGCCTTTGCATGGTTCCAAAGCCCCACTGCGCGTGGTCAAAAATTTACATCACATTTCTAGGTAGTGAAGCGGCAAAGCCGGCCCTCGATGCTAACTCACAATCATCACAGGAAGAACTCCCGCCGAGCGCGGTCCAGCTTGGCTTCCACGTAATCCGCAAAACGCGGCTCCGCCCGCCGCAGGGCGTCCAGATCCGTCACTTCCTCATGCGCCTTAGCCTCGGCAAAGCCGAGAAGCACCAGGTTGCCGACGTCCGCCGGCTGCGTCGAGTCCCACCTACATGCATGTTCGAAGCAAGCTCACGAGCATGATCCTTTTGTGCGCAACAATGCTGCTTCGGGTATCCCCAAGGAAGAGAGGCGCGGGCTAGGCGACGCCGGCCGGTGACGCGCATCCTGCCACCGCCTGCCGGCTGCGCCGAGAGCCCTGACGGCCAAGGACCCAACGCCCACAGCCACAGAAAGGCCTGCAGGTCCCTCTGCAGGATGCCAGCCAATGCCGTCGACGGCAAGGCCAAGTGTGAAGGGCCCACCTGGTAAGCGTGAGGCCCTCGATGCGGCGGGTGAGCCCCTTATCCTGGGTTGGCAGCTCGCCAGCCGCCGCCGCACGCGCCGACACGCCCCGCCACACTTCCCGCACCAGCACCGCCACCTGTAGCAGGTGATCAGTAATGAACAACGCATTGCAGATAGGTACGTGGCACACGGGCAAGACACGCGCCGCCACAACCCCGCACCAGCAACGCCACCTGCGGCCACGGAAATGGCAGATCATGATTGAGAAACTGGTGGTTGAAGGCGAGGTACGCCCGGCAGCCGCCTCGCACCATCACTGGCACCTACGGCAGATCGGCAAACCTGAATCTTTTCTTACAAAATCTACGCCTCTGTAAGTGTTTCACATGAACCCGCAGTCCTATTGCAGTAGCACCACCTGCAGACCAGCAGCCCCGTGCCGTCGCAGTTGCGCCGTGCATCCGCACACCAGCTGGAGCTGACAAATATGCGCAGCTTCCATCTCAGTGTAAGAGTGTGACTGGAGAAGCCACCTGATGAAAGAATCCGAATCAAAACATCAACAAAAGGTCGACATCCGCAGAAGCGCACCTCGGCGGCGTCGATGCAGACGCTGTCGCTGCCGAAGCGCACCTCTACGAAAATTTTGAGGGAGACAAACCATTTCAACCACTCATTGCTTGGACGCACCTTGGCAGCGTCAATGCACACGCCGGCATCGCTGCCGAAGCACACCTTCTTGTTGCTATTTAGCACGTTGAGTTGGAAGGCGGAGAGGCTAAGACACAATGTCTGTCATCCGCAGAAAACGGAAACACACCTCGGAGGCATCGACGCAGACGCCGGCATCGCTGCCAAAGCGCACCTCCTCCCGCTCCCGCAGCCGCTGCAGCTGCGCGGCCACCGCCGGCGGCAGCACCCTGCACACGCATGCCAATGTCGCGAAAAGAAAACATGTGTTCGGCGCCAAGGGCGTCCACGGGCTATCTTATTCCCGCTCCTGCAGCCGCTGCAGCTGCGCCGCCACCGTTACCGGTAGCACCCTGCACACGCATGGGCGGGCCGCACTCATGGCACTGCCAGCACATGATGGCTCGGCACACGCAGTTACTTACAATTCTTGACGCGGCAGATGCAGATACCGGACACATGCCGACACCAGAACCGCAACCAAAGACACGAACACGAACGAAGGTCGAGTCGCACTGTGTGTGCTGCCGGGATCTGCAGCACGCACCCAAACATGGGCTCGGGGCTGAAGGGCTGGCGTGCCAGCTGGGTGACGACCCAGGCGGCGGCCGCCTGGCCGAACAGCGCCGGCGTCGTGCCCAGCACCGGGATCGTGCGCACCCGGAAGTTGGGCACCACCTGCAGGATGTTTAGATGCAAAAACAGCAGTGGGCAACGGGACGGTTCAGAACCAGCGTTGGTTGGTTGGGCTTCACTGTGTCCTCACCGTGGCACCAGCAAACGAGGAACCACATGCAGCGCAGCACATGCCGTGCCGCACGCGTGAGGACCACCTTCAGGGCAGGCGCCATTCAGAGCGTCTCATCCCGGAGATTGTCAGGCGCCGAGTGCGGAAACTTTCCGAAGTTGCTGCAGACTGCGTTTCCGGATATCGCACCTGAAAGTCGGACAGGTTGCCGCCGCCGGTGTTGTCCACCAGCCGGCAGCGCGGCCGCTCCGTGCTCATCAGCATCTGCAAGAATAATTTTCACATAGGTGACGTGATGGGTGTTGCGGATAGTGCACAGACTATCAGCCGGCACCTCGGCCGGCCATGCTCATCAGCACCCACGATGAGCACAATGAGCGCTCTCAGGCATCATGCCACAGCAAACGTCGCGCCTTGATGGATTGTGAAGGTGTGCAATGGAACCGCGAGTTGAAGGCACACTGCGGTCGGTGCTGTGCTGCTGCCGCAGCTTGAGCCGCACGGAGCTCTCCAGCTTCCTTTACAGAAAGGTTCTAATTTCTACACTGTGAACTGCAGATTTTCCATTGACCTGCACGCCGCTGTCGATACCGTGCTGCTGGCGCAGCTTGTGCCGCACGGAGCGCGCCAGCGGATCCGCCGTCGACTCGGACACGTCGCAGAAGCGCAGCCGGCTGGGGTCCGCCTTGGCGCCCGCACCCGCGCAGCACAGCACCGGAATGCCCCGTCGCACGCACGCCGCCAGCAGCGCCACCTGGAAAGGGAAAGAGGGTTTAGGGATTTTGCTCTTGTGGCTTGACGGCTGGGGTCCGCCCTGGCACCCGCGCCCGTGCAGCACTGCACCGAGATGCCCCGCCGCACGCACGCCGCCAGCAGCGCCACCTGAGAGCGGAATCAGGGATTAGGTTTGTGGCTTGCGGGCTGAGGTCCGCCCTGGCGGCCGCGCCGGCGCAGTACAGCACCGAGATGTCCCGCCGCACGCACTCCGCCAGCAGCGCCGCCTACATCGGTGTAATTGAGCACACGAAGAAGAAGTGTGCAGCACAGCACTGGGATGTCCCGCCACACGCACGCCTCCAGCAGCGCGACTGCACGGAATATGTAGCAGGGTCTGGCTCCAGAGGTTGGGTTTGGGAGCCAGACGGCTTACACCCTCTGCTCTCCGGCGCCTGGGGCGTGGTTCGGACCGCCTGTGTGACTACCTACTGGCAAGCTTCGTGAGACACCTGAAATGAAAAGGCTGTGCGCTTGGAGGCGGTGTCTCGTTTGTGGAGCCACACCTTGGTGTCAATGTTGTCGATGGCGTCAATCACGAAATCCGGCGCGCCCGCCAGCGCGCTTTCCTCCGCCTCCACGGTGTACATCTCCACGCGCGCCTCGACTTGCGCCTCCGGCATTATTGCCTCAAAGTGGCGCTCCAGTACCGTCGCCTTGGGCAGGCCCACGTCCGCGCGCGTCGCAACCGCGTGCCGGTTCAGCGACGACAGCGTCACCTGGTGAAGTGGAAGAAACTGAGGACTTGATGTTCGTGGTGTGCGCCATGCTGATTGACGCAGCCCTCGTTTGCGCGCGGCTGACTCGCATGCCGGTTCAGCGACGACAGCGTCACCTTCACCAAATATCACGAACGTCTCATTGGCAACACCTCACGCCGCGTCATCGGGCAGGCCCACGTCCGCAGGTTGCGACCGCGTGCCGGTTCAGCGACGACAGCGTCACCTAGCGGGCAACCCGAAATGGAAGTCGGGGATTGGAGTCCATGGTGCTGTTCCGGCTGCTGTTGAGGGAGGCCTGGGATTGTGGCTGCTACGGCCGGCGCTTGCGGGTTCGAAACTGCCGCACCTGGTCAAAGTCGATGAGGCGCAGCTGGGAGACCCCAGACCGCAGCAGCATCGCCGCGGCATGGCTGCCGACGCCCTGCAAGCAGGGGGGTGCAACAGCGGGGCTGAGGCTTCTTTAGCCTTTTTGCAGCAATGTGTGACATTGCTGGTGCAGGACATGTGCTGTGCGACCATGCTGCGATGGCGGCTCGGCCGGCCTACCTGACACACGCAGAGGCGGTCCCTCGGATAGATGGAAAGAGCACAGCATGCATGTTTGTGCGGCTGCACACACCTTTGTGTGCGTTGCAAAGCCAGCCAGCAATGTGAACAGCAGGAGAGCCGGCGGATCTATGAAACCTCACCCCAAGCCCAACGACCACAACAAAGGCGCCGGCCACCCGGCACTGCCCCTCGCTGCCGAAGAACTGCGTGTTGCGGGTAAAGTGCTCCGCTAGGATCTCGTCTCCCTCGCCTTCCAGCGCTGCATGGGCTGCTGCTGCTGCTGCTGCTGCTGCTGCTGCTGCTGCTGGCGAGCCGTCCTGCTGGGCGCCCATCGCCGCGCCATCTGCACCATGGCGGCCGGCAGCCGCACCTGCGGCGGCGCCACCGCCGCGCTGTGCTGCGCGCCCCTCCGCCGCTGCCCTGAGCAGGTCGCGAGCTGCTGCGGGCTCCGCAGCGGCCGGCGCAGGAGGCGCGAGCAGCCGTATCAGGCGCTGCCAGAGTGATGCGGAGGTGCTGCGGCCGGACGCCATTGCGCCGGCATCAGCCGGTGTGCGATGCTGTTGCTGCGAGGCAGGTGCTGAACGCAGGTGATATGCAACGGCGATCGATGCAGCAATACCGACGCATCCCCCTGCTAGGAACGCCGCGGCTGTGCGCTGCTGCTGGTTGGCCATTTCGATGCTGCAATGATGCCGAAGGTTTCCGAAGCAACGTCTGTGTGGCCAAGCGATACGCGATTTGTTCCTGACTCCCGGTCAAATCCTTGCACGCAGGCTTGCGGTCCGCATGCTGACACAGTCTGGTCTGTCTACCAGCATGATGTCTGTCTGGGGCCGCCTGAATGTCCGAATGTCGGGCCCACATGCGCATGTACGTGATGTGGCACTGTGTGCTCTTTGACATGGTGCGCCACTGCGTTGCAGCATCAGCAAGCCACGGTTTCTAGCCTGAGGAAGGTTAAGAGCAGTCTGTAGACAAGACACGCGTCCAGTTGCCGGCGCTGCTGCTGGCGCCGCTGCCGCTCTGTAGACTTCTAATGCAGGGATTCGTAGAAAATCATATCAGTGAATGAAATTCGGACATTGACCAATCCGAAAGGCTGCATGCTGGGGGACGCTGTGGATCATTACATCAGCATGCTGCTGCTATGTCGTGGAATTATTGCAGGGCTTGGATGCAGGCGCACTAACGGTCGCAGCTCCGCAGCACGCTGCAAACGCTTGGTGTGAAAACCTTACATTGAGCACATACACCTGCGCTACTGGAAGCTGAGGCGGGCCAAGGCACTGATCGTGCGAAAAAGTTTGTGACTAAGGGTTGCGTGCACAAGCCCATCGTGATGACGCAACCTTCATATCTGCTGCAGAAGCTAGCGCGATCGTCTCGGCGTCAAGGACAAAAGGCTCGCAGGCCTGCTTTACGGCTGTCTCCTAATTGTTTACTCTGTCACTTTGGTGCCTTTGTTGAGGCGTGACAAGTGCAGCCACGTTGCCAAGTCGCTTCCCGCACGCTTTGTACCCACACAGCCAATTGACGCTGACGCCTCCGGCAGCGCGCGGTCCGCATCTGCCGTAGACGAGCTCATCTGCTCGATTGTCGCTTTCCCTCCGAGCCGAGTCATTCGGTGCACGGGCCAGGCGGGGCAGGCTGGCATTCAGAAAATCGCTGCATTTTACAAAACGCCGGGGGCCCTAGAGCCAGCTGTCGTTTTGCGCAATGATACTGCGTGACGTCGAGTGCAGCTGGAGGCGGACACCGGTGGGCCGGCTGCAGTCATCGCGCACTGCAGCCTCCGCGCCCGCCGTGCTGTAATCGACACAGAGAGCCGCAACGCGCTGCTAAACACCGGCGCCATGCAAGACGGGTGGGTTTGCGCGGCATTGACTGCCATTTTTGAGTCTGCACATCACTCTCGCACCGACGAACTGCCTGCAGCGCTGCTCCGCCTTTGCCAGCCGAGATATGTCTGCTGCTGCTGGTCGGCCACAATACCAGACATACTACAGCGTGTTCGCTGCATCGGCGGCTGCAGTGCGGTGACGCGCGTCTGGAATGAATCGATCGCGGGCTCTTGGAGGCGTGCCTGATGTTCTTACCGATCCACCGCTCTTGCTGTTCCCGCTGCAAAGTGTGATAATGATGTCGTGCACCGCCACCGCATGCGCGCAAGCGAAATGGAGCGCTCACGTCCGCAGACGCCGGCTCCTGCCACCTGCAGCCGGCACGCACGAGACTGCCGTGGGCCTCGATTTGACCACGCACCCTCGTACTAGCGTAGTGCTGGCGGTGCTGCGGCCCAGCTAGCCAAAACTGCCAGCGGTATGCGCCGTTTCTCTGCTGTAATGATGCGACATGTGACATGAGACGGTTTCTGGGCCTGCAGAGGGGACGCAGGCCGCAGGAGCAGCAGTGGCGGTGTTGATGCTGCATCTGCGCCGCCGCCGCCCGCATCACACGGCGCGGAGAGGGTGGCCATGCAGCCGCATGACCGGGCGCAAGGTGACAACGCTGCTCCATGAATGTACCGAAATCGGCAGCGATCAACGCTGTGTGGTTTGTGTACAGCAGCAATGAGACTGTGAGGCGCGGAGCCCAAGAACAGCCGCCAGCCGCATCCTGTCATCTGATTGAATGGTCCGGTCTGACACACAAGCATGTGGATTGGAGATATCGTGCTCCTGTGCTTCGGATCGCAGCATGCTGGACGCATCTTCCCATGTGACACCAGCTTGCATGACACATCCCTCCTGTTGCGTTTCACTTCATCAAGCGCACACCAATCGGACGCGATTCGCTCCTGCTCGCAGATGCTCAACATGCAAGCTGCTCCATGCGTTCGCAAAAACGTTGTGCTCCTCCCAGGTGAGTGGCCGACAGCAGCGGGAGGTGTCTCACTGCCGCAGCTGCGGGCGCCGGTGCAGGATCATCAACTGCAGCACCAGCCAATGGAACTTGGCGGCAGCGGTGGCGGTGGCGGTCCGCCGCCAGGGTGGCACAGCCCCTGGCACAACCTGCCCGGCGGTCTGTCTGGTCTGCAGCGGAGCCCCACACAGGATGCGGCCGGCGGACTTGCTGCGCTGTATGGCCAGCTGTCGGGCGGAGCGCAGCAGCAGCTTCTGGCTCAAAGCGCCTACTCAAGCTGCTTTGCCAGCAGCGGCGGCTGCGGCGGCAGCACGGGCAGCTTTGGCGCCCTCGCTGGCGGCGGGGTTGGCGGCAGCGGCCTCGACAGCGGCGGCGGCCGGCCGCCGCTGCCGCGTTTCAGCTCCACCCGAAGGTCTGCGCCCGCGGAACTGCAGCACGAGATCCAGCGGGGCGGCTCGGCCAGTTGTGGCAGCGGTTGCGGACTGTTCTCTGTGAGCGCCGATCCCGCCACCGGCGTCATGGCAGATTGGGGGGCAGCATACGCTCCACCCGCGGGGCAGCGCGGCAGCGCCGTGGATGCCGCCGCGCTGCGCCTGCAGCACAGCCCCCAGGGGCGCAGAGCGGCGCTGAGTCCCCTTGCGGGGCTGGGCGCCGGCGGCTTGGGTAGCGACGGCTTCGACGGCAGCGGCAGCTTGGGCAGCAGCGGTGGCGGCGGCAGCGGCGGCCTGGCATTGCTCGGGGCGAGGCCGGCGCAGCCGGACAGCTGGACCCACTATAGCGGCATGGACGCGGGTCTGAGCGGCCTGGGTCTGACGGGCAGCGGCCTGTCGACGCACTCGATGCCAACCAGCTTCCTGTCGCCGCTGCTGTTTGAGCTGGGCACACAAAGACCCTCGGACGGCCAATACCAGGCAGCGTCGCAGCTGGAACACGTTGTTGGAGAGAGCAGTTGGCCGCTAGCGGGGGGAGCAGACGCCGACTGCGTTGGCTTCCTGCCGCCTGCCGGCTTCGGCTTGGTCGGCCGCGCTGGCAGCATGCCGGGCGCCGGTTTTGGCAGCGGCCCCAGCGGTGCAGCTGGCGGGTCGCAGGGGCTGCCGCCATTGCCGCTGATCGCTGTACGGCGCCGGACTGCGAGCGGGTGCCTGCTGGGCGATGTCGCCTGGGGCGGCGGCGCAGCATCGGGCGAGCGCTCGGTGAGGGCGTCGCCGCCGCCGGCGCGGCCGCAGCAGCGGCTGGGCCGGCGCAAGTCTGGCCGCCACGCCGCCAGCAGCAGTGATTCGGATGCGGATTGGCGGCCAGAGGCGGAGGAGGGCAGCGGTGGCAGCGGCGGCCTGCTCGACGGCGGTTTTGGCAGCGGCCGCGGCGGTATGGGGGGCGGGAACGCCATGCCGCCGGCGCCGGGCTTGACGCGCCGCACGTCGTGGCATGCGACCGCCGCCGAGGCGATGGCGGCGGCCGAGGCCGCGGCGCTCAACCCCGGCGATCGGCCCAAGGCAAGGCATTGGATTCATTGACAGCTCAGTGGTGCTTTGTTATTCGAGTGCCTTAATGACGAAGCTGCGCCACATTTCTGTCGTCAGGGCATGAACAGAGGGGATTGCTTCAGAAAGGGAACAGATTGACATGGTTTTGTGGTAATCCAGTCGTCTCCACTGAGCAGGTGGGGCGGCCGCGCAAGGATGTATCTGGGGACGCTTGCGCCGATGCATCTGGGGCAAGCGCGGAGGAGGGGCGTCCTAAAAAGGGCGGACGCACCAAATACGCCTCCAATGCCGAGGCACTGGCGCGCAGGTGGGTCGTCGGCTGTATTGCTCACTGTTCGCTGGAGTATGCCGCTCACACACTCCCTTGCAGGCTCTCCGCCGCAGTCGTTTCTGCCTGAATTCGTTCTGCCTCGCCCCTACATTCTCCTATGACATGACCGTACTGCCAGCTGCTTAGTTTATTCGTCTCAGGTGCCTCTCTGCTGCTGTCCTGCTATTTTGTGCATCTACAGAGAGGCTATTCGTCCACGCCTCAAGTGTGCGAGTCGTTCAAAGTACTTTCATCTTTTCTGCTTGATTTACATCGGCCCATGCTGCCTGTGCACTGCGGCGGGAGGGCAATCGGGCATCCATCCTGTAGGTCTACCAGTGCGGCAAGTCTGTGTCTCAGCCAGTATGTTTTGACAGCAATCACTCTTCACCCACAGGCTGCAACCGGGCGTCTGCTTTCAAAAGCATGCTACCGTGGCAAGGCGTCCTGCGCTGACGCGGGTTAGAAAGCTTTTCCAACCTGTGCCCTTTTGATTCGTGCTGAACGCCAACTGCTTCTGTTTTCGCAGGCGGGAACGTAACCGGGCGTCGGCTTTGGAGGCGTACTACCGCGGCAAGGCGCGTCGCACGGAGCTGGAGGCGCAGCTGCGGGCGCTCAGAGAGGAGGACGCCGCCCTGAAAGCCGTCGCCGCGCTGGCGCAGGCAGACGTCGAAACCGGCGGTGAGCTCTCTCGTCATTTGATAGTAGTACAATCTTCAAACTGCTGAGCTGACGAGCATAGAGGACGCTGCATTGAAAGCCGTTGCCGCGCTGGCGCAGGTGGAGGTGACCGCCGGCGGTGCGCATGAGAGACGATCCAGACTTGGAGTCGTGCTTTCTCTCAACTGGATTTCAAGCATCGCAGCGCGCTATAGGCCGTCTGGTGTAGCCGGACGTGGCGACTGGCTGTGCACCTGTTGGGCTTGAAGCTTGATGACACTCCTCACTGTTTTGTTTCATAAGCATGGAAGCTGTTGCCGCGCTGGTGCAGGTAGATGCCGCGAGCGGCAGTGGACTACTTTTTCTCCTTGGCATGGATGCTTCAACGATATAAGTGTTGAGCATAGAGGTCGTCACACTAAACCTGCAGCCAGCCTGGTCCAGGCGGACGACAGGAGGCGCGCATTGTGCAGACCATCTGATTGCTGAAGCTTACAGGAGCATGAAGGGCAGTGGGGCTGCTCAAGCGCTGAGGCAGCAGGGCTCTTTGACAGTAGACGCACACGTTCCTGTATCTGTCGACTCGTTGGTGACGCGGTGCTGACACAGATGTACATCTAATGCAGCCAAGGTTCGGATGCTGCTGGTAGCGGGCGTGTCAGCGGCGGAGGTGGCTCGCCGGCTGCGCCTGGGCCAGTAGGGCGGCCACAGCACGCCCCAACACAGCAGCAGTGGCGGCGGCGGCGATGTCGTGACAACGGCCACCGCGTCCGGCCGCTAGCGCCGCTCAACAAAAGCGCAGCGGCCCGCCAGGCGCAAGCAGTGTTGGCGAACAGCAGCGCCAAAAAAAATGCAGCAGCCAGAGCAGGCCTTCCCGCGGAACGCCGGCAAGCAGCGCGCTGGCAGCAGAGCAGCAGACCACTGCAGCGTCTCAGCGGAGCAGCAGCCTGCCCGATGGAATGGCTCACAGCGCCGGCGGCATAGCCGCAGCGGCATAGCCGCGGCAGCAGGCAGCTCGCTTGCGGCAGCGCCTTGCAGAAACAGCCGGGGCCATGGCCTCACAAAGGAACCCAGCAGCTGACAAGTTGCCATCGCCGGCAGCCGGTCACTGTGCCTGACATGGCGCGTCAGCACATTAGCGATGCACGACTAGAGCCTCGGCAGTAGTCAGCAGTCTCGTCAACGGAAGGGGAGAGCGTCAGTCGCATACCTCAGCGCCGCTGTAGGCGGGCCCCATGATTCTACTAGGGCCTTCCTGCGACCGATGATAGCCTGAAAGCGACAGGAGATCTGTCAGAATGCACGGGTTGGAAATGGCGTCATCATTCGTTTAGCGGGCCGCAGCAACATCAACTGGCCAATTCGTCCATTTTGACACCAGCAACGAAGCGCCGCGAGTGAGGACCTTTGCCAGCACGGCGGAATTTGGGGCAGCCAGCACCTAGTGTTTCGTGATCTCTCAGATTTCTAGACTTCGCATGTGCAGCTGACTTGATGCAGCAGTGCACAGAAAGGCTTTTGCGTGCAAGCTGCTCTCCCGTTCACCTTCGAAACAATGGTTTGTCTCTCTTTTGATAGAAAACATTTCTGCGTGTGCACCGCAGCCACTGTCGGCGCCCGCCGGCAGGGGCTGCCTTGTCGCTGCAGGGCGGCGGGTGGCAGCCGCTGCCGCCGCCGCCTTTTCTTGCCAAACAGTGACGGCCGCCGGCATGGCTCAGCTGCTGCTGAGCCGTCCGTTATTGATGTGGGAGGCTCCCAAGACAACGAGTGTGCCTGCCGCATTGCGCCTGACCTTCCCTGTGTAAATACACCCTGTACCTACATTTTCTGCCATTGCATGGATGCAGCGCATGTCCCAACGCCTGCATCTCAGCCTGTCGAGCCTCGTTCTGACGCGCCAACTGCAGAGACTCCGGACGGTCTTGTGAGCCAAGATGAATGCGTAAAGTAGTGCAGCGGGCAGCAGTGATTGGGCTGCATACCTGCTGGTAGCCTCGGATAGTGCGCGCTACGGACACTGCAGTGAGAAGTCTTGAAAAAGCACTTGCAAAATATGTCTCGACTATCTCTAGCTAGGAGGTACTGACTGCGGTCTCAAAACATTGCAACATCCTTGCAGTTCCATGCGGTTCAGGCTCACTCCATTTCACTCCTTCAAAAGTTGTATGCGCCGTTCTCCCAAGCATCCCTCAGCTCGCATCAATTATATCTGCTCCAATCTGCTGCTGCTAGAGATGCATAAAACGAACATCGAAAGTCCAATGCCGCATGAGATGTCGCGGCCCCCGCGCTGCTCTGTAGCTGCGTTAGGATCTTCTCTCTGCCGCAGTGGTGGCTTCCCAGTTGTTTGTCTTGTCGCTCCCAGCCGGCTGCCTAGCTCCGCCAGCAGCAGGCTGCGCCGCCATCGGCGGATATTCCAGAGACACTACTTTCTGCGTCTCATAATCTCTTATTCTACTTTACATCGCGCTCCTCTGCCCCCCTTAGCCGCCTGCGGCACTGCCGGCAGCATCGCATGCGGAGGGCGCAAAACTTGCCGCCCTTCCAGGGCAACTTGCAGCTGTTGTCTGCGCTGCTGGCGCGCCGGGCGTCCGCGTTAGCAGCCGAAACGCGGACGCTGGCGGCGGCGGCGCCGGAGGGTGCAGATACGGACTATTCCCAGTAGAGATCGCTGCTTGTCCCTCGCAGTCCGACGGCGGCGGCGCAGGCGGCGGACGGCACCGATTGCCATTTCCCAAATAATTTCCAGGTAGAACACTTTCTCTCCTCACAGTCCGGTGGCGGAGGCGCAGGCGGCGGACGGCGCAACTTTGCCTCCTTCCAAAGCAGTGGCAGCTGCCGCCTGCGCTGCAGGCTCGTTGGACGCCGTGCTTTCCCCTTCAGCCGCCGCCGGCGGCGGCACATGCAGCGGAGGGCGCAAAAACGGCCTCCTTCCAGGGCAGACCCCGCTCCGCCAGCTCGTTCAGGCGGTCCCCGATGTCCAGGGGGTCGTGCGCCCAGCTGCGCGACAGCAGCGCCAGCACCTGCGGGCGCAGGGAACGTCAGTCAGATGCACATTTTGTTACATTGTTACAACATTGTTACAACATGAGCGAGTTCCTGATGTCCAGGTGATCGTTTGCCCAGCTGCGCCAGCGCCTGCGATGCAGGGTCTGCCCTTGCACAAATCGCTGTGTCGAAAATGCCATGACAATCGCTCCGCTCCGACCGGATAAGAGTCACAAGCTGTCGGCTTGCCTTCAAAACTGCCGCTGATCACCTGGGCGCGCAAGCCTCACCTGGGCAGGCTTCTGGCCGCCGAGCGAGGCCGACGTCGTGCACATGAGGGCCCAGGAGTCGTAGTCTGTCGCCACCACATGGTACGGCAGCACATGTCCGCTGTCCAGCTGCACCTGCGGCAGCCACATTGCAGTCCGGTAATGTGAGTCTGCAAGGACCGAATGGCAGGCCAGTACATGTAGTGTTGCCAGGTGAATGCTCGGTGCATGGCCGCAGACCCCTCACATCAACACAGCGCTCAGGCTGGTCTGTTGCTCTGCGGCAGCCACCCCTTGTGCGTTGGCCATGCACCGCTGCGGAAGGGTTGCGGACCTGCTGCCGCCGTTGCGCAGCTGCAGCGGTGCTGGGGCCGCGGAGGCACAAAAGCTCAGAGCAACTGCAGCTCAAGGCACGGACAGCGCTTGCAGGGAAGCTCCTCACCTGCAGCCTCGCCGGCGCGCGCTTGTCGGCCACAGTGCCGGCGCCCGCCACCACATAAGCCGCTTCCTGCTGCTCATGCTGGCTTCCCGCCGCCTCGCCATGCTGCTCCGGCTGCGGCTGGTGCGTGAAGGTCACATCAAAACCGTTGCCGCCGCTGTCGGCAGCGCCGGCGCGGCTGGCAGGGTTATCGCTCTTTGCGGCGCAGCCGTTGCCGCCGGGCTGCTGCCGCTTGCCACGCCGCGCCGGCGGTGGCGGCGGCGCGCGCTTGGCAAACTGCACAGTGGTGCACTTGTGGCCCACCACCTTTCCCCAGGCGGATGCCTCCGACGAAGAGTGCAGCCACACCAGGTGGTGCCAGACTCCCACGAACCTGCAGAGGTCGCAGGCGGATTGTGAGGAAGGGCCAGGAAGGGCTTGGAAAACAGGACCAAGAGAGCTGCTCTTCAGAGGTCCGTCTGGTCTGTCAGATGTACCAGCATCAGATGTGCTGCTGACACGGAGGAGGATCGCGGACCACGCCACATCGTGCGGAATCTGCTGGAAGGAGGCCACAACAGCTGACAAGCCTCCCTGACCTACAAATGCCACTTGACACGAGCCGGCCTGCACCTTGTCATGTTGAAGCTTGCCAGCGCATCAATGTGGGCACAGCCGGCAGCGATCTGCGTATGGTTCACGCTTGGTGCCGCGCCGCCGCCCCCCTGCGCCATGCCCAGCATGGTGGACAGCGCCGCCGGCGCCAGCAGCACCGCAGCCGCGAGTGCGGCCAGCGCCGTGCAGGCGACCAGCAGCGCGTCGCGCAGGGCGGTACTCCGGGGCGGCGGCGGCGCCGCGGCCGCGGGACCCCGGGGGCTGCCGCCGAGTGGCTCGTGGGGCGTGAGCGGCGACAGCGGCGGCACTGCGCGCGGCGACACCCCCGGCGGGCTGTGGCCCCTGCGGCAGTGGCGCACGCAGCGAGCTCGGTAACTTGGCCATGGCAAGAGTTGTACTTTTGTACAGCCAGATCTGGTCTCAGGCAAGCCACCCAATGAGGACAGCCAGCTTCTGTCTCAAAAGAAAACGGCAATAGGGAGAGATCTCACGTAGATTCGTGCAGCGTCTTTAGGCCAGAGAGCCCTAGACCATGGCCGCCGTGTTCCGCCGGGCGGTCCGCATGCGTTCTTGGTGCTGCGTGGTGCGACACCACCGACAGGCTGCTGTCGATGGAGAAGGACTTCTTCATGAAGCCCGAGACGCTGCCGCCGTCCAGGCTGTGTGCCAAATCTGAAAAGGACATCGGGTGATCTGAGCGCTCCCTGTTGCTGCCTGGTGACCTATCCACGACTGCTGCTGCTGCTGCTGTTCAAGGTGCTTTGCTGTTGGTGAGGTGCTGTATCGGCTGCAACATTGTGCGCAAGAGCGCCGCAGCGCTGGGCTGCCGGCTGTGAGCGCGGAAGATATTGCTCCGGTGTTGGGCTGGGTTAGGGCGCCTACGAACATGCCGCACGTATCAGCGAGACTGGAAGGTGCACAAATGACTGGGAGATGCTTCTTTGACTGCCGGGGCCACATGGGCGGTGTTCAGGCTCGGTCGACATGCGAACTCGGCCTCGTCAGCAAGCTGTCGAGGCAGACCCTTGCAAAGGATTTGCATAATTACTCGCACCTGCTGCCTGTCCCTGGTCCACGAGAAGACGTCCTGTGTCTGGCAGCGGGTCGGCATCTTGGCTTGCCGTACTTGCAGCATATCCTGCGCTGCAGCCGGACAGCGAGCTGCGGTGGCCGCGTGGAAGTTCGACAGCGGCTGCTCTGCGTGCAATGCACGGCCTTTTGCACAGCCTGACCAGCAAATAATTCAACGCGCGTGCAACGGCCAACTGCAGCCGAGCAGCAGCCGTGCAGCACATGGCCAAAAATCTCCTGCACGTGCGCCAACGCCAGATTAAGGGTTTACCAATTTACGAGAAGTACGCCGTAAACTTGAAAGCGGCACGTGCCGAAGTGTCCTGTTTGGCAATTTTCGTAAGTCACGAGAGCAGAGACCATTGGCTTTGCAGCTTGCGCCATAGCACTTTCAGAGGTCGTGCCGGGCATAGAACACTGCCCAGCATGACAGAGAACGGCGAGAAATACGAGTTTGACCTCATCGTCATAGGCGCTGGCAGTGGAGGCACCAGGGCTGCGAGGTGACTTTGCACATGCATGTCTGGCCTTGCTGACGTTTTCAGAACGGTATCATTGAGTAGCAATGACCCGGCTTGCGCATGCACAACTTTTGCCTGTCACAGGATGACTTGAAGCATTCCTCAGTTGCCTTGTAAATGTGCTCGAAATAACGGCTTGCAGCTGCACGCCGATGCTGGGTTTGTCTATGTAGCGTATGCACTTGCAGTGATAGCATGGATCTAGTGTCCGTGTGCCGCCTTCTTGAGGCATGCGATCACGACGGGTGCAGACGGCTTCCAGCGTGTGCATGCATGTTGAACAGATCGTGAACGTCTAGCCGCCGCAGCTACATCGCTACGTCGAAGGCATTCAACTGCAGGAGAGATTGGTCTCTCTGATAGACAAATCTCCATCGATGTTTTCGATGTATTTAATTACATTGCCCAATATTTGCGCCCTTGGATTCCAAGGTCACGCACGATGTGCTTGGCCTGCAGGTTCTCGGCGCAAACCTATGGCGCCAAGGTTGCCATCGTGGAGCTGCCCTTCGCCTTCATCCCGGACGACAAGCACGGCGGCGCTGGCGGCACGTGAGCAGATGGCAGAATCTGCGTGCAGATGCATCACATGCTGCTGCGCGCCAACGCCACATGTCGCCGCCAGTTTAACACGTGAAAGAAGACGTCACACGCACCATAATGAGCCTCCAAAGAGCCGAGCTTAGAGTCAGCCTCAATTTGTAACACGGATGTGCAGGTGTGTGATTCGCGGTTGTGTGCCCAAGAAGCTTCTGGTCTATGGGTGAGTCTGCCATCGGAGGACACATTGATGCCGACGCTATTGCTGCTCGTGACACTGCTGTGATTGAAGCTAGGTCCTGGGCACCAGACGCTCATTGTCAGTGTCGCATATGTTGAGCCTGTCGAATGTGCAGGTCAGAGTTCTCAGACCACTTCGCGGATGCGCGCGGCTTCGGGTGGGACGTCCCTGGCGAGCCAAAATTCCACTGGAAGACGCTCATACAGGAGAAGGTACAGAAAATGCAGGCACACTTTGCTGGTGCAAGACAAAGCTGCATCGACAGCGCATGCGTCAAGCCTGACACGGTTCGACATGGCGACCTATGCCCATGACTGCAAGCGCTGCCGCTCATCATGCTGTGCATGTTTTCAGCTCAGAAATGCTGAGCGCTGCTGCGTGTCTTCGTTTCCCGGCTGCTGCCGCTGAGCAATTTGTGGCACGACAATGCAGGCAAAGGAGATTGCGCGCCTGAGCGGCGTGTACAATAAACTGCTGAAGGATGCCGGCGTCGAGATGATCGGTGGGATCCCCGCACGCTGCTGGCATCATATACTCATGTGATCTGTGAACGGCGATGGCAAGGCTCTGATGGCCAGCGGCTGTCGCGCCTGATCGTCCGATCACGACTTCATACACCCACCCACAGCTCTGATGCCAGTCCGGCTTGCCACACCGCTGCAGAGGGCTGGGGCGAGTTCGTAGACCCGCACACGATCGAGGTGAGCCTGGCGGCCGGCGGCACGCGCAAGATCAGTGCAAACACCATCCTCATCGCCACCGGCGGGCGCGCTGTCAAGGCGCCCATCGAAGGCGCGGTGAGGCCCCCAGGACGGTTTGATGCAGGGCATCGCGCCAGTAAAATCTGGCATGCATTTTTCGCGTGCCAGCCTCTTGATCGCCGTAGGTCAACTCCCTGCTCGTGCAGGGAGTCACGAGCTGTATGCTGCTTCTTGACTGTCCAGGTGGTGCAGTGCAATGCACTACACAGCACAGTCGTGGGTATCTTGTCAAGGCGAGGCTGGCATGTGGATGGACGGGCATTGGCGCAACAGGAGGACGCGATCAGATCTGCACTGTGTCCAAAACTTTTCTGAACTGACAACACATATAGCAACGCAGGAGTACGCGGTCACATCGGACGAGGCGCTGGCGTTGGACGACCTCCCCCAGAACAACAACACCATCGTCGCGGTGGGGCGGTCAGCAAATATGCCAAATTGACTAGCAATGTGGACTGCTCATCCCGCTTGCATTAGTCAATCATGCGGAAGCATCCAGCAATGACTGGCGCCGCAAGCGCTGTACTTGTGAGCGAGCTCACTGGTAACCACGTCAACTTGCATTTGGGGACAGGTGGGCGCGGGCTACATCAGCCTTGAGTTTGCGCACATCTTCCATGGCATGGGCGCCGATGTGCACATTATGTACCGCAAGCCACGGCCGCTGCGCGGGTGCGCCGCTTGCACTCTCTAAACCCTGATCCCTGCACATGTTTCCTCAGTTGTAGCCTGTCTATGTCACCAGGACGTGGGGACGAGCTGCCAGAAGGGATGTTGCCGGGGTCGATGCTGGAGTAGGGGACCGGGGTCACCTTGCTGTCCTTGTACCCTTGCAACCTTCGTCTGCTCCCACGACTGCTGCTCCGACGTGGGGAGCTCTACTTGAGCGTCCGGCAAATCGCAGGTGCTTCCAGCCGAGGCAAATGTTGTTGTGTCTATGTCTGCGCGCAGGTTCGACGAGGAGTGCACTGCGCATGTGCAGGAAAACATGGACCTGCGCGGCATGCACACGCACCCTGACACGTCCCCCACAAAGTGAGGCTCATGCCCACCATTCCGCTCTCTTCTCGTGTACTTGTAGCTGGCTCGTGGCACCATGCTGCACATCTGAGCACGGATGGCTGACAGGGCGGCACAGGATTGAGAAACTTTTCACAGCACGCTGACGTTGCACTGCAGACAACCCCACTCAAACTCTGGTCAAGTTTCCGAGTCCACTCTCAGATTCCGACACGCTTTCTTTCCTGCAGGATCCAGAAGAACGAGGACGGCACGCTGACGGTGCACTACATGGGGAAGGACGGCGTCGAGAAGAGTCTGGTGGCAGGCATCGTCATGTTCGGCACCGGCCGCAAGCCCAACACCAACCGCCTTGGCGTCGACGTGCGGCCTTCTCCAACCTAGCGATTCTGGCGCATGTTCCAACTGCAGCGCTGTCACGTGCTGCACAGGCAGCGCAGAACCTGAAGCAAACCTCACGACGCGACTGGCTGGAAAGTGTTAGCTGCCGCGCGGAGCCTTGTCACAGCTGATGCAGCGTGCTAAGGTGCAGGAGACTGCGCCCAGGGCTGCGATTTCGCATGCAGACGTCCGGCAAGGCTCTAAGTACCTCCAGCAGCACTCCGCTTGGTAGTTACCGCTGGCCAATGCAGAAAGTGGGCGTGGAGCTAGCAGAGGGCGGCGTCGCTCATGCGGACAAGTCCAGCCGCACCAACTTGCGGCATGTGTGTGACCCTTTTGGAGTTTTATGTCCACCTCAATGACGTAGAAAGCAGCCGTGGAGTTCGCGGAGGGCGGCATCGTCAAGGCGGATAAGTCCAGCCGCACCAATGTGTCGCGGATCCTTGCCGTTGCATCTGAATGTCAAGGCCAAACCCCAACTATGAATGCACAGAAAGCGGGGGTGGAGCTGGCGAAGGGCGGCGCCGTCAAGGTGGACAAGTTCAGCCGCACCAACGTGCCCCACATCTACGCGGTGGGCGATGTGACGAACCGGCTCAACCTGACGCCTGTCGCGCTCATGGAGGGCATGGCCTTTGCCGCCACCGTGTTTGGCGACAAGGAGAAGCCCACGGACCACGAGAACGTGAGACTTTCAAATTGAAACCAAATCATACACAAGGATTGAAGTTCAATACGTTGTCATGGAGGGCACGGCCTTAACAACGACTGTCGCCGGCAACAAGGAGAAGCCCGCGGACCACAAGGACGTGCGCTGTGTTTCTGGGGTTATGGAACTCGGAGGGTTTCGGGGGACTGGCTTGAAAGCAAGCTTGTCCCTGCGAGCCTTCAGCACACAGCTGGGCATGTCCCGCGTGCTGGCTGTCTGTTTTGATGGGTGGCCATGCAGGCTGGCAGGCAGGCAGGCAGGCAGGCGGCACAGCCTTTGAGAGTGTCTGCCCGTCAGTCCACACGACTACGTACTTCTGCCTTGCTTTCATCGCAGGTGTTGTTTTATCGACGGCGGTGATCATTCAGCCGCCGATGGCGACGGTGTGCCCTACAGCGGGAGCAGACAGCCCACAGACACACGCAAATCCTAACCAATTGCCGACCATCTGCGAGGTTAATAAGATCCGATAGACCACATGCCTGCGCCGTCCGCGGTGTTCATCCAGCCGCCTATGGGAAAGTTGGGACTGGCAGAGCAGCAGACCTCCAGTGATAGCAAGAATGTCTCAACTGGGCTTGCTCATCTCCTTTTTGCATAGGTGCAGGTGCATCCAGCTGGACTGACAGAGGAGCAGACAGGCCCGAATTGCGCACGGATTTGTGACGAATTCCCGGCCGTCTCCAAAATTCATCTGATACAATAAACTACATGCAGGTGCTGTCAGCGGTGTTTATCCAGCCGTCGGTGGGAACAGTGGGCCTCACAGAGCAGCAAGCCCCCAGTGATAGCACAGATGTTCAATTTGGCTTGCTCACCTCCTTTCTGTACTTGTGCAGGTGCCGTCGGCGGTCTTCATCCAACCGCCGATGGGAACGGTGGGGCTCACAGAGGAGCATGCGCGCGAGCAAATCTCCGGCGACGTGGACGTGTACGTGTCCAAGTTCCGGCCCATGAAGAACACCATCACAGGGCGAAAGGAGAAGACGCTGATCAAGGTCCTCGTCGAGGTGGCGACGGACAAGGTGCGTCTGCTTTTGACAGATAAAGGTTCGCATCAAGAATCTTTACAGAAAGCACCATCATGTGCTTCACGGGTCGCGAGGAGAAGACGCTCATGAAGATCCTAGTGGAGGTCGCCAGCGACAAGGCGTGCTGGCTGCCATTCATGCACAAGCGAGCCTTGAAGCTTGACGCATCGTAACTGCGGCAACGCCATTGATTGGGCAACGTTCTCAACAGGGACCAGGGCATGGCGCTCCTGCCATCATGACCTGGTACGGACTGGGGACTGCTCCAATGGGTGATGCGCTGGCCTGTGAAACTGTGCAGCCGGCCTAGCAGCTGGCCAGACAGCTAGCGCTGACGCTCCAAGCAGCAGCACTTTGGATGCCGTTGACCTGCGTCCTCTATGCAGGTGATCGGCGTGCACATGGTGGGCCCGGACGTGTTGGAGATCATGCAGGGCGTTGGAACCGCGCTGTGAGCCTTATTACCAATCATTAGCACTGACATGGAAGCCCCTGTTCTGCCTTGCCCAGGTCATCGGCGTGCACATGGTGGGGCCGGACGCGCCGGAGATCATGCAGGGCGTGGCAATTGCGCTCAAGGCGGGCGCCACCAAGGCCCAATTCGACTCCACCGTGGGCGTGCACCCGAGCGCCGCCGAGGAGCTGGTGTCCATGCGCAGCCGCGCGCGCCGCATACGCGGCCGCGGCG
>JAABUM010002136.1_pt1 | contig 27420 bp, 22 predicted proteins | sample 5559161 | NCBI WGS metagenome assembly JAABUM01 (sample SAMN10711868, study PRJNA513369) | rock metagenome | isolation source: Antarctica rocks | place: Antarctica: Victoria Land, Siegfried Peak nord
CTTGATCAGGGCGATGTCCGGCTTGCCCATGTTGGCGATGTATTCGTTCTTGTCGCGGACCTCGCGGACGGTGAAGGAGACGACCTCCAGCCCCATCTTGTCGGTGTCGCTGGCGACGTTAGAGCGGACGCGGTCGGAGACCATCTCCGGCTCCTTGACCAGCGATTCGACGGTCAGCTGGCCGACGATGCCGCGCAGATGCCCCTCCATCACGAGGCGGATCAGATTCTCGCGCTCCTGTTGCGGCTTGGAGAGGAACTGCTCGGCGGCGGTGCGGATGCTCTCGGGATCGCTCTTGACCTTGAGCTGCGCGACCGCCTCGACGTTCACCGCGACCCCCTGATTGGTGTAGAGGTCCTGCTGCGGCGCGACATCGAAGCTCATCAGCTCCATCGAGAGTTCGCGCGAACTTTCGACGAGCGGCAGCACGACGGTGCCGCCCCCCTGGACGATCCGGGTGCCCCGGAAGCCATAGACGATCAGCGCCACGTTCGGCGCGACCTTGCGGTACATGCCGATGATCGTGCTGAGCACGACCAGCAACACGAGCACCGCCAACCCGGCGATGATGATCGGTCCCAGTGTCATGATCTGTCCCGCTCCTCTCCTGTGCGCGGCCCAACCTGGGTCGCGTTGTGCCTACCGTAGCTCGCCCGCGTGCCGCTCGTCGGTCGCGGCGCTGAAGGGGGGCGCGCCCGGTGCCCCCAGGAAGCCGCCCTCGGCCTCCGCCCAATCGAGCGGGGCGACGTAGGCGAGCCCCCCTTCGTAGCGGACGATGGCGACATCCGCGCCGAGGGGGATCGCCATCCCCTCCACCGCCCGCGCGCCGTCCACCCGCCGTTTGCCGTCGAGGGTGTAGACGATCTCGCCGGTGCCGCCCTTGCGGATCGGGGAGGTGACGCGCGCCAGGGTGCCGTGGACATCGTAGGCGAGCGGGTCCAGCTGGCGCTCGCCGCGCCAGAGGAATTTGGCGAGGAAGAGCCAGACGAGCGTGCCCCCCGCGAGGCCGGCCACCGCCGCGACGGCGAGGACGAGCGAGGGCGCCAGCCCGCCCCAGACGCGCGCGATGTACCCCGCCGCGCCGAACCAGGTGAGGAAGATCATGATCGTGCTGAGGCTGAACGGCGACGGCCCGCCGCTGTGATTGTTGTTGCTCGGGTCGCCGTCCAGATCGACGCCGGGGAGTTCGTCGCCGACGTTGAAGACGAGGGAGACGACGCTGAAGATCAGCCCGAAGGCGAAGAGGAAGAGGCACAGCCCGGTCAGCCAGTCGTTCGGCCAGCTCATCGCGCCTCCTCGCGTCCCTGGGCGGCGCTGCCGCCCCGCGTGTCGCTTTCCTGTTCCTGTTCCTGGAAGGGATCGTCGGTGGTGGTGTCGTCGAGGGGGACGACGTAGGCGATGCCATTGGCGCGGCGGAGAATCGCGACCTCGCTGCCGCGCGGCAGGGCGGTGGCGGCATCCGTGCGCGCGGCGTCGACCTGGCGCTTGCCGTCGAGGGTGTAGACGATCTCGCCGGTCCCCCCGGCCCCGATCGACGCGGTGACGCGGGCCGATACGCCCATGATTGCATAGTTCCGGGGATCGAGTTGGGTCTGCCCGCGCCAGAGTACCCTGGCGAGGACGAGCCAGACGATCAGCGCGCCGAGGAGCCCGACGCCGACCGCGATGAGGAAGCTCAGCGCCGCCGCCTCGGTCGTGTAGAGGCGCAGCAGGTAGCCGGTCGCGCCGAACCAGGTGAGGAAGATCAGCGCGGTGGAGAGGTTCAGCGGGCCGGGTGCCGCGCCAGGGCCGAGCGGCAAGGTGACGTCGTGCGCGCCTGCGGCGGTGTGCGCGACGGTCGCGTCGCCATGTCCGTGGTGGCCGAAGTGCGGGGCGTGGCCCGCGTGGACCGCACCGGGCAGGTGGAAGTGGCCGCCGAGCGCGCCGAGGAGGAGGGAGACGACGCTGAAGATGCCGCCGAACGCGAAGAGGCCGAGATAGATGCCGGTCAGCGTGTCGCTGGGCCAACTCATCGCCCGTTCTCCCCATTCGTCGCCATTACGTCGCGACGATCACTAGAAGATACGTGCGCCGCGCCTGGGCGTTTCATCGGTCGTGCTGTTTGCCCCGCGCGGCGCTGTCCTGCACGGCGTGGCAGAGGGTTGGCGGTGCCGCAACGCGCGGACGGACCGGTTGGCCTGCGTCGCGGGCTGTCGGACGGAACCGGTCGTCCTCATCAGCCGCGCCTTCCCACCGGACCGTAGCCGATACGACCCTGCCGAACACGACGCGCTACGGCGGCGACGGGGCGTTACGGCGCGCCCGTAGCCGCCTTTGTCGCGCCCGCTTGCGGCAGCGGCTCGGCCACGCCCGATCGCGGTCGCCCCTATGGGATGGCGCACCACGCCTGTGCGGGGGGGGGCGGAGGTGGGGGCGTTCCCCTGCCGGGACCGACACGACCGCCCTTGACTTTCTCTTTCTCACGTAACAGAATGAGTTACGTGAGAAGCGACGGTCGTGCAGCGGGGGTGTCCCTGCGTCCCGTTGCAGAGGGAGTGCTCGATGGACCATTTCGCCGATTCCCAGGCCGTGGCGCGGTACGCCGAGAGGCCGCCGCGCCTCGTGCCCGGCTTCGACAGCTTGCACCGCATGGCGGAGGTGTTGCTCGCCGAGCGCGCCCCGGACGACGCCCGCGTGCTGGTCCTCGGGGCGGGCGGCGGGCTGGAGTTGCGGGCGTTCGCCCAGGCCCGGCCGGGCTGGACCTTCGACGGCGTCGACCCATCCGACGAGATGCTGCGGCTGGCCGAGCGGACGTTGGGGCCGCTCGCCGCGCGGGTGCGGTTGCACCAGGGCTACATCGACGACGTGCCGGACGGGCCGTTCGACGCGGCGACCTGCCTGCTGACCCTGCACTTCGTGGAGACCGAGGCGCGGCGACGGACGTTGGCGGCGGTACGGCGACGCCTCAAGCCCGGCGCGCCCTTCGTGGTCGCGCACCTGAGCGTCCCGCAGGGGGCGGGCGAGCGGGCGCTGTGGCTGTCGCGCTACGCGGCCTTCGCGGTCGCCTCCGGCGTCGCGCCCGAGCATGCGGCGACGGCCAGCGCGGCCATCGACGCGCAGTTGACCGTCCTCACGCCGGAGCAGGACGAGGCGTTGCTGCGCGAGGCCGGGTTCACGGACGTCGCCCTCTTCTACGCCGGCCTCGCCTTCCGTGGCTGGGTGGCCCGCGCCTGAAACAGTCGGCAGGGAGAACAGTCGGTAGTCGGTAATCCGTAGTCCGTTTGCGGATAGCCGTTGCCTATTATCGATGCGGTGTTCCTCCTGCTGACTGCCGATTGCCGACTTCTCACCCCCTTGTGCCGCACGCACAGTTTCACGCCCGGACCGAGCGAATTGCCCGATGAAAGCGAATGATTTTGTGCCGTGGATCGTTTGACGCCCGGAAACACGGATGCTATAGTTGGCCTCGTCACCTTGAGAGCGTGGCATAGCGCACAAACGGTCGCCTTGCGGGGGCCGGATGGCGCGATGCCGAAGAAGCCCACCAGGCGCGGCGATTTGCCGAATGCGCGTGGTCTGGTGTATTGTCCGCGCATCATCGTCGGATGCGGCGCGAGAACGACGGTACACCACGGCTAGCGGCGACGATCCGAGGTGACAGGCCAGAACGGTGCGACAAATCGGGTGCGTCGGGGTGCCTGATTGCCGGATTTCTGAACGGGGGGCACGGCCCGCCCGTTCGCGGAGATGGATGGCGGATGGTCGCGCGGGCGCGGTGGCGTCCGCTAGCGCAAGGAGCGGGTATGACGGCGACTGCGGAGCCGTTGCTGGCAGTCACAAATCTGAAGACACAGTTCTTCACGCAGGACGGGGTGGTCAAGGCCGTCAACGGGGTCAGCTTCCAGCTGATGCCGGGTGAGACCCTCGGGATCGTCGGTGAGTCCGGTTGTGGCAAGAGCATCACCGCGATGTCGATCATGCGGCTGATCCCGACCCCGCCCGGCAAGATCGTCGATGGCGAGGTGCTGTTCCAGGGCAAAGATGTCCTGAAGATGAACGATCAGCAGTTGCGCGGCGTGCGCGGCAACGACATCGCGATGGTCTTCCAGGATCCGATGACGTCCCTCAATCCGGTGCTGACGGTGAACCGCCAGATCGGTGAGTCGCTCGAACTGCACAAGGGGATGAGCAAGAGCGAGTCCCGCGCCCGTGCGGTCGAACTGCTGAAGATGGTCGGCATCCCCAACGCCGAGCAGCGCGTCGATCAGTACCCCCACCAGTTCTCCGGCGGGATGCGCCAGCGCGTGATGATCGCGATGGCGCTCTCCTGCGACCCGATGCTCCTGATCGCGGACGAGCCGACCACGGCGCTCGACGTGACGATCCAGGCGCAGATCCTCGACCTGATGAAGAAGCTCCAGCAGGAGCGCGGCACCGCCGTGATCCTGATCACCCACGACCTCGGCGTCGTGGCGGGCATGGCCGACCGCGTCCAGGTCATGTATGCCGGGACGATCGCGGAGACGGCGGACACCTACGAGTTGTTCGGCAACCCGCGCCACCCCTACACGCTGGGATTGATGAAATCGATCCCCCGCCTCGACTCGGTCGGCAGCAAGTTAGATCCTATCCGGGGACTTCCGCCTGATTTGGTGGACCTGCCGGACATGTGCCCGTTCTCTCCCCGTTGCGATTTCTCCGAGGAAGTGTGCGAGCGCAAGGCCCCGCTGCTGCGTGAGGTGATACCGGGTCATAAGGTGACCTGCCACTTCAACATCGTGAATGGTGAGAAGATCGGACTGGCCCCTGAGTCGGTCGGACTGTAGGCGAGTAGCCAGTAGCCAGTAGTCAGTGGCGGTGCTGTTGGGAGATTGTGGCGTCGGCGAACCCGCCCCTGGCGGTTTGCGGAGGGCAGGAGCATCCGTTCACCCTCCGCCACTGACTACTGACTACTGGCTACTGCCTACTCAGGAAGGAGAACGCCAGATGGCGAAGGGTACCGTGGCGCATCAGGGTGGCGACACCACCGCCGATGCCCACCTTGGCGATACACTGCTCGAGGTCAATAACCTCGTGATGCACTTCCCCCTGACGAAGGGGATCATCTTCCAGCGCCAGGTCGGGGCGGTGCAGGCGGTCGACGGCGTCAGTTTCTCCGTGAAGAAGGGTGAGACGCTCGGCATGGTGGGCGAGTCGGGGTGTGGCAAGTCCACCACCGGGCGCGCGCTGTTGCAGCTCTACAAGCCGACCGCCGGCGAGGTGAACTTCCACGGGCAGGATCTGACGAAGCTGGATGGCGGCAAGATGCGGAAGATGCGTCGCTACCTCCAGATGATCTTCCAGGATCCCTATGCCTCGCTGAACCCGCGCATGACGGTCGGCAACATCATCGCCGAGCCGATGCAGATCCATAATCTGGTGCCGAAGAACGACCGCAACGAGCGCGTGCAGGAGCTGTTGGAGACGGTGGGCCTCAACCCCTACTTCGCCAACCGCTATCCGCACGAGTTCTCCGGCGGGCAGCGCCAGCGCATCGGCGTGGCGCGCGCGCTGGCCGCGAACCCGGAGTTCATCGTGGCAGACGAGCCGGTCTCGGCGCTCGACGTGTCGATTCAGGCGCAGATCGTCAACCTGATGGAGGATTTGCAGGAACAGTTCGGCCTGACCTATCTCTTCATCGCCCACGACCTCTCGGTGGTGCGGCACATCTCCGACCGCATCGCGGTGATGTATCTCGGCAAGATCGTGGAGCTGGCCCCGCGCGACGGTCTCTACGACAATCCGCTCCACCCGTACACCAAGGCGCTCCTCTCGGCGGTGCCGATCCCGGACCCGGTGATCGAGAAGAAGCGCGAGCGGATCATCCTGACCGGCGACGTGCCGAGCCCGATCAATCCGCCGTCCGGCTGCCACTTCCACACGCGCTGCCCGTACGTGATGGATGTCTGCAAGGTCGAGGAACCGGCCTTCGCGGACCAGGGCGGCGGGCACTTCGTGGCCTGCCATCTCTACCCCGGTTCGCGCACGGGGCAGGCGGAGCATGTGCCCTCGGGGACGACCGCTTAACTCGCGCATCGATACACGCAATACCAGGGGGAGCGCCGCAAGGGTGCTCCCCCTTTGCGTTGGGGGTGGGGCTAGGGAAGGGAACGTTGGCTGCAGAGACGCAGAGACACAGAGCACGAAAGAGAGAAGAAGGGACAAGAAGAAGGGGACGGAACAGGAGGCACAGAGGACGAAAAGAGAGCAAAGGGTCTGGGGTGTTTCAGTCCCTGGAGGGAAACTTTGTGGCGTCGGAGCCGCCCTTGGCCGGGGCAGTATTCCCCGAAGGCAGTGCGCCCTTCATGGGTATGTATTCCAACGGCCATCCCACGCCCAACGGCTAAGCCCTCACCCCGGCTCGCCACTGCTCGCCACCCCTCTCCCACTCTGGGAGAGGGGCTTGCTGAGCGAGGCGGGGGTGTTGCTGAAACCCTCACCCCTGGCTACCCTCCTGGTGCCACCCCGCCGCCCAGCGGGCAGTGGCTTCCACTCATGAAGGGCGCAATGCACCCCTGAAGGGCGCACTGCCTCCGGGGGATCCGCCCATCCGAGGAGCGGGGAATGAGCCGTTGTAAGATGGAGATGACCGGCAACGCGCTCACCTACAACCAGGGTGCCCCATCCGAGGAGCGGGGGTGGGGCGTTACGGCGGGGGTTCATGTTTCCCCCGCCCGTGCTGGTGCTCCCGATCACGCTTCGATGAGCAGGGTGCCCAGCATGCTGGCGAGCTCGTGCGGCACGCAGCAGTAGCGATATTCGCCTGCGACATCGAAGCGGCGGCTCCAGGACGCGCCACCGGCGATCGTGCCCGAGTCGAAGGGTGCCACGCCCGCTGGCGACTGTACCTGCGTGGCGTCCTGCACCCGTCGAGGATCGGTCGTCACGCCGTGGACAAGGCCCCTGCCGGTGTTGCGCCAGGTCACCGTCTCGCCGGTTTTCATCACGATGCGCGCCGGGGCAAACTGCGATTTGTCGGTCATCTCGATGATTGGTCCGGTCGCCCGCTGTCCGCTGCCGCCACAGGCCGCGAGCCAGTAGGCGCAACTCGTCACTCCTGCGACGACGACGGTTTGCAGGAACGCTCGTCGCGAGCGTTGTGGATAGTTGCCATCTTCGGGGGCAGTATTCCGTGCCATCTCCTGTCTTCCTTGTGCAGGATCAGGGCACCTTCTCGGGCATAGGGGTGGTCGGTTGCTGCTGCGGCCGGTGGCGCACAGCGGCAAGGCCGACCACCCACCCCGATCCTGCACGAACACGGGGGCGCGCGACGAGGGCGCACGCCGCGCGTTACTTGATCACGACCCCGGTGATATACAGCACGAGCATCCCCGCGGTGATGCCCGCGAAGATTGTGAGCGGCATTGGTCGCTTCGCCTGGTCCACCCGAATGAGCTTGCCGATCTCGTAGGCCACCTCGAAGACCGCGCCCGCGCCGATCGCCAGGAAGAGGACCGACAGCGGCTGGAGGTGACGAGCCCACCGACCCAGGCACCGATGATCGCCGGCCCGCCCCCGATCAACCCCAGCAGCGCCAGGGAGCCGAGCGAGGGCTTATCCTTCAGGATCGGGATGATGATCCCCAGCCCTTCGGTGAGGTTCTGGAGGATGAAGCCGACCACCAGGAAGGTGCCGAGTGTCGCGGCACCCACGCTGTAGGACGCGCCGATCGCCAGCCCTTCGCCGAGGTTATGCAGCCCGATTCCGACCGCGATCAACGTCGCCAGGGTCAGTCGTTGCCCGGCTTCGCTGCGGCCTGTGCCGCGCTGTCGGCGGCTGATCGCGTCGAGCAGCAGGAAGGTGGCGACGATCCCGATCCCGACGATTCCGACGCCCTGGAAGGGGCCGCCCAACGTGCCGCCGATCTCGAGCGCCTCGCTGGTGGCATCGATGCCGAGGAAGAGCAGCAGCCCCGCCGTCAGCGCCATCAGGAAGATCATCACGCGCGGGCCGCATTGTCGCAGCGCCGGGAGCCACAGCATCCCGAGCAGGATCGGGATGATCCCGACGTAGAGGCCGATCAGGGTGAAGCTCAGGAGCGTCCCCGTGGAGGCGGTCGCCGTCGTTGTCGCCACCGGTATCGCGGTGGTGAAGGCGATGGCGCTACTGGAGAAGAGGGTGATGGTATAGGCTTCGGCCTCCACCCAGGGGTAGTTGAGGGTCACCACTGTGCTGCCAAGGCGCGGGATCGGCCCGGTCGCGGTGCTGGTGAAGGGCCAGATCGCGTCGTTGATGTTCAACTGGGCGAGGGTCACTTCCTGGGGGCTGGTGTTCCGCACATGTAACTCGATCGTGCCTGGCCGCAAGACGGTTTGGTCGAACTGTAGCGTCTCGTTCGGCGCGGCCGGCGCGATATTCAACCCGGCACCATTGGTGAAGAGGAAGAGGGCGAGCACCCCCGCCAGCAGCAGGAGTGGCACGCCGAGGAGGATGAGGATGCCCAGGCCGGTCTTCTTGCTCGGGACCGGGGCGGTGGTTGTCGTCATGGTTATGCCCCCACTTCGAACACACCGGTCCAGCCGAGTTCGGCGAACTCGGTTTTGTGCGCGTGGAACATGTAGCGACCCGGATACTTGTAACGAAATTCCAAGATACCGCGCTGACCCTGCATCAGCGCGATCGTATCGGTGAATTCGCTCGGTGTCCGGCTGGTTCCGGTCGGGTAATAGTGGAAGAAGTTCGCGTGTAGATGGAACGAGTTGATGGGATCATACTCCAGTATGTTGATCAGAAAGATACGTACCAGTTCCCCGACTTTGAGCCTGATCGGGTTCTTGTCGTGGTTGTAGTGGAAGGGGATACCGTTGACATGGTAGAAGTCGTTCGCAGCATCGAAGTCGATATCGACCCCCCCCATGACCATAACAAGCTCGCGGTCGGCTTTCGGCCAGCCATCCTTCGGCTCGATGATGAAGGCGCCGTACAGTCCCTTGGCGATATGCTCGGCGAGCGGGGCGGTGTGACAGTGGTAGAGGTGTAGCCCGAACGGCTCGGCATCGAACTCGTACACGAATTCCTGGCCGGGGGCGATCTGGCCGGACGCCGCGTCGAAGACGCCGTCCATGCTCGCCGGGTGGATGCCGTGGAAGTGCATACTATGCGGGTAGTCGCCCCCGTTGATGAAGCGGATGCGGACGTGATCGCCTTCGCGCACCCGGATCGTCGGGCCGGGGATGCGTCCGTTGTACGTCCAGGCGGCATACATGATCCCCGGCACGACCTCGATCATCTTGTTCAAGGCGGTGATGGTGTAATCGTGCACGATCTGCCCGTTCGGCAGGGTGCTCACCGTGCCCGCGTCGAAGTTGGTCAGGATGTCAGTAGGGTTGAATCCATTCTTGACGTGGTCTACCTCACCGTTGACTGTGGGCATGATCAGCGCGCCAGGGGCGCCGTGGTCCATCGGTGCGGGTGCGGTGGTCGGCGTCGCGGCGGCACCGACTGCGATCGCCTGGCGCTGATGTCCCGGTGCCGTATGGTCGCTTATCGGCGTGGTGGCGTGTTCCGCCGCGACGAGACTGCCGCCCGCCGCCAGCATCCCAACCCCGAACAATCCTGCTGCGCCACGCGTAACGAGCCCGCGCCGCCCGATCCGGCGGGGCTGGGTTGGAGCGCTATCGGGCGGCGCGGTGATCATCACATTGTCATGCTCGTCCTGCGCCATCTGGCCCTTCCCCTTCTCTATAACAGTGACCCCCTAAGGGGCACCGCTGGGCCTCTCCCCTCCGCTCGTGCCTCGTCGGCGAGCCAGCGGAAGCGGAATCTATTGGGATGATGCGAAATCCCTCCTTCTCGTCGTGATCGAGCTTATCGCCACACCGAGGCACACCGCACCCCTATCGCGAAGCATGGCATTGCCCGCCGCGACGATCGCGATTTAGACGTGAATATAATGACTATTAGCCATTATATTATTAAAGTTTAGCTCTGACTTAAAATACCCCATCCTGTTGTGCATGTCAATAACGGCACACCGAAACCGGATAGCGGGGTATTAGGGTCTCGAGTGTGGTTATGGCATGCGCGTTTGCCGGTGCGCGCCGCGATGAACGGAACGATGCGATGTGCTGGCGTGGCAAGTTGCGCGCGGGCGGGGCGGGCGGTAGGCTGGCGGTCGGTGGGGTTACAAATCGCAGGATCGAGGGGTGGGATGCGGATCAGCGGGATCGAGACGTTCGTCTGTCATGCGAACTGGCGTAACTTCGTCTTCGTGCGCGTGGCTACCGACGAGGGCTTACATGGGTGGGGCGAGGCGACCCTGGAGGGCAAGGAACAGACGGTGGTCGCCGCGATCAACGAGCTCGCGCGCTACCTCGTCGGCACCGACCCGGCACAGATCGAGCGGCACTATCAGCACATGTACGAGACGCCCTTCTGGCGTGGCGGGCCGGTGCTGAACTCGGCGATCGCCGGGGTGGACCAGGCGTTGTGGGACATCAAGGGGAAGGCGCTGGGCGTGCCGGTCTACGAATTGCTCGGCGGCGCGGCGCGCGACCGGATCCGCTACTACGCCAACGGCTGGTTCCACAGCGCGACCGGGATCGACGAGATCGCGGCGGCGGCGCAGGTGGCCGTGGCGGAGGGGGCGAGCGCGCTGAAGTGGGATCCGTTCGGCTCCGCGAGCCTCTTCATCAGCACGGCGGAGATCCACGCGGCGGTCGATTGCGTCGCGGCGGTGCGCGACGCGGTGGGACCGACGGTCGACTTGCTGATCGAGGTGCATGGGCGCCTCTCGCCCGCCAACGCGATCCGGGTCGCCAAACAGTTGGAACGCTACGACCCGTTCTTCTACGAGGAGCCGGTGCGGCCCGAGCACATGGCCGAGCTGGCGCTGGTGGCGCGCGCGACGAGCATCCCGATCGCGTCGGGCGAGCGGGCCTTCTCCAAGCACGACTTCCGCCCGATGTTCGAGCAGCAGGCGGTGGCCTACTGCCAGCCGGACCCCTGCCATGCGGGCGGGATCACCGAGATGAAGAAGATTGCGGCGATGGCGGAGGCGTACCACGTCGGTTTCGCGCCGCACAACCCGAACGGCCCGGTGGCGACGCGCGTCTGTCAGCACCTCGCCGCCGCCTGCCCGAACTTCACGATCCTGGAGTGGATGCCGGAGGACGTGGCCTGGCGCGACGCGGCGATGGGCGGGCCGTTCGCGGTGTCGGGCGGGACGATGCCGCTCCCCGAGGGGCCGGGTCTGGGGATCGAGCTGGATCTCGATGTGCTGCGCGAACATCCCTACGTCCCGCTCGAATTGAACCACTTCCGCCCCGGCCAGGACCTGATCGCGCGCCCGCGCCGCTGAGCGCGCCCTCGTCGTCACTGGTCATTCGTCATCAGGATGGCGAGGTCGCCGGTGCAGACGGGGCAGGGGCAGATGTTCGTGGTGATCTGGCCGCGACCGCCGAGCGGGGCGAGGATGTGGTCCACGAGCGCGTTCCAGAGGGCGTACTTGGCGGCGAGGTCGCCTGTCGCGACGAGACGCGCGACGAGATCGGCGAGCGGGGCGTCCCAGCGGCGCAGATCGGCGAGGAGCCACTTGCTGCTGACGCGCCACTCGCCGCGCAGGCGGTAGTGCCAGTCGAGCGCCTCGCCGAGGCCCAGGTGCAGGGAGAGGTGGGCGGTCGGCGGATCGCTCGTCAGGAAGCGCGCGACCTTGTCGTGCAGGTGGGAGAAGAGGAATTGGATGTGCTGACCTTGCTCGGGCGGGACCGGGCGGGGGCGGGCGTCGTCGGCACGGTCGCGGAGGGCGATCAGGTCGCCGTCCTCGTCGAAGAGGATCAGTCCGCCCGCGAGCATCGGGCGGCGACCCCCGTCGCGCAGTTGCGTATCGAGTAATTCGCGCAACCCGGCGAGGGAGTTGAAGGAGAGGTCGAGCTTGACGCCGCCGATGGCGGGGTGGCTGAGGTTGGGGCAGGCGTCCACGTCGTCGACCAGGACCAGCGCGTCGAGATCGCTCTCCGGTGTGGCGGTGCCGCCTGCGACCGAGCCGAAGAGGAGCACGCCCCGGTAGCGCTCGTGTCGCGTGAGAGCGCGGAGCGCGGCGATGGCCGGGGCGAAGCGGGGGGGGATGGGGGTGTTGGCTGCCGCAGTCATGGGCTCCTTTGCCGTGAGCAAAGCATGATTAATAGGGGACCGCGACGATGTCGGTACGGGCGAAGTCATTGCCCTTGAAGAGGAGCGGTTCGTCGCGCTCGCGTGCCAGGGCGTAGACGAAGCAGTCTCCGAAATTGAGCCCTGCGGGATGTTGGCCCTTCCCGTGATGAATTGGAGCCCTTGCATCATCGTCGTGTCCCTTTCTCTTTCCTCATTCCGGTCCTCGATCGGGCCTGTTAGCAGTATGGCGGGACCGTGTGACACCCCTATGTCAGGAGCGTTCGGGGCGTACGCGATCTGCTAGCCACATCGTTGCCTCTGGCCTGGAAAGGGCACCGATCGGTGGCGATGTGATGCAGGGCTCAGGATTACACCATGCGCCTTCCGGGCTGGCGCACCAGCGGGACAGTTGAGGGTCAACGCAGGGGCCAGGGAGCATAGCGCGCCCTGGCCTCATCGCTCCGAATTATCCGTGCGCGGTGCGGCGAGGTGTTACAACGCCCCGCCGCATCGCATCGTCGGTCGTCAGTCGTCGCCAGCGTCAGGAGGCGAAGCGCTCCAACAGGCGCTGCCAGCGGGCCTCATCGTCGTAGGGGCCGACGATGGCGAGGCTGTAGCGCGCGGGGGTGAAGAGATCGCGCGCAAGCGTCTGCACGTCGTCGATCGTCACGGCGTCGATGCGCGCGGTGACTTCTTCCGGCGTCGGGACGTGGCCGTAAAGGATCTCGTTGGACGAGAGCCAGGAGGCGAGCGCCTGGCTATCCTCAAGGCTCATCAGGATGCGCCCCTTGCGGAACTCCTTGGCGCGCGCCAGTTCGTCGGCTGGCACGGCGAGGTCGCGCAGCTTGTGCAGCTCCCCGATCACCGCTTCGACCGTCTCCTCGGCCTTGTTCGGATCGACGCCGACGTAGACCGCGCCGTTGCCGACATCGGCGAGCTGGTTGAAGTAGGAGCCGACCGCGTAGGCGAGGCCGCGCCGCTCGCGGATCTCGATGAAGAGGCGCGAGCTCATCCCGGAGCCGAGGATCACGTCGAGGGTGCGCTGCACGTAGCGCCGTTCGTCGTGATACGAGAGGCCGGGGGTGGTCAGCATCAGGTTCGCCTGCTTGTCGGGGCGGGTCAGCAGCGCGGCGCGCGGGGCGTCCTGCCGCCATTGTGCCGCACCGACGAGCGCGGGGTCGCCCGCCGGGAGGTCGCCGAACAGGGCCTCGGATTGCTGCACGACTTCGGCGTGGGTGATGTTGCCCGCCACGCTGATGACGAGGTTGGCCGGGACGTAGTGCGCGCCGAGGTAGGTGAGCATGGCGGCGCGGTCGATCCGCCGCACCGACTCCTCGCTCCCGGCGATCGAGCGGCCGACCGCCTGCTGATCCCAGACGAGGCGGTTGCTCAGTTCGCCGACGAGGTCGGTGGGGTCGTCCTCGCTGGCGCGGATCTCCTCGATGATGACGTCGCGTTCCTTCTCCACCTCGTTCAGGGGGAAGAGGGAGTTGCGGAGCATATCGGCCAGCACCGCGAAGGCGCGGGCGAAGTGCGTGGACGGCACCTTCGCCCAGTAGCCGGTCTGCTCGCGGCTGGTGTAGGCATTGAGGATCCCGCCGACCCCTTCGATCTCCTCGGCGATCTGCTCCGGGTTGGGGCGCGTGGGCGTCCCCTTGAAGACCATGTGCTCGATGAAGTGGGAGATCCCGGCGTGCTCGTCGGTCTCGTAGCGCGAGCCGATGTCGTAGGTCAGGATCATGCTGGCGGAGCGAACGTGGGGCATGGGGAACGTGAGTACTCGCACGCCATTGGCGAGGACCGTTTTCTCTCCGTACAAGAAGAACCTCCGGTTTAGTCGGCAGTCGGCAGTCGGCAGTCGGCAGAGTGATGTTGTAACACGGGAATCGCTTCTCCGTCGCAACGCCGCTCGTATTCTACTGCCGACTGCCGATTGCCGCCTGACTGCTTATCACTAATTCCAACGCATCAAAGACTGCGGCGCTGATCACCGTCATGCGATCACCGTGATAGATTTTCTGGCTGGTGCGCTCGCCGCCCGGCCAACTGATCGCGAGATGGACGAGGCCGACCGGCTTGCTCGGTTCCGCGCCGCCCGGCCCGGCGATGCCGGTGGTGGCGACGCCGATGTCCGCCCCGCACGCCGCGCGCGCGCCGTGCGCCATCGCCAGGGCGCAAGCGGCGCTGACCACCCCGTCGCGCGCGAGCAGCGTCGCCGAGACGCCGAGCAGCCGCGCTTTCACCTCGGCGTGGTAGGCGACGATGCCGCCGTGCAGATAATCCGACGCGCCGGGGATCGCCGCCAGGGCCGCCGCGACCGCGCCACCGGTACAGGACTCGGCGGTGGCGATCGTCAGTCCCCTGGCACGTAATTGCTCGCCGACCGTCCGTGCCAGCGCTATGATGTCACGCTCAGCCATAAGAGAGTAACATCCCTCCCCCCGTGACTATTCCGCCGCGTGAGTCGTGGGTCGTGAGAAAAGTCCGTTCGTAGCGCCGCATTGCCTGTAGGAAAGACAGAACTACCAACGAGTCACTCACGACTCACGACTTATCGATCCCGATCTTGCCGGGTCCGGCGAGGAGGGTGGTGGCGAAGGCGGCGGCGAAGAGGAGCGGTGTCTCGTAGCCAAACTGCCCCATCAGGCCGTTCTTGGCGTGGACCTTCTGGATGGCGACGGCCATATTGCCGAGGAGCAGGGCGGAGGCGAGGCGCGTCTTCCAGCCGAAGATCAGCGCGAGGCCGCCGAAGAACTCGGTCCCGGCCGACAGTGGCCCGAGGAGTTCCGGGGCGGGTACGCCGAGCTGGCGGGCGGTGCCGATGTGCTTGTCGAGGCCGCCGCCTTCCATGAACTCATTGAAGCGTGCGCCGAGATACCGCTCCGTATGGGGGGACGCTTTCTTGCCGCCGAAGAGCTTCGGGTAGCCGTGCAGGGCGATCACGGTGCCGAAGACGACGCGCAGGACGAAAAGTCCGAGATGTTTCATGGCCGCTCCTTCGCTGCGGGGACGCCAACTGTCCGGGCCACCACGGACGTACCGTACGCCGCGCGGGACAGCACGTACACGACCGCCGAGGCGCAAGGTGTGTGCCATAAGCGAGGGCGCCCCGGGATGAGCGACCAGCGCCCGCACCGATCGGTACGACATATCCCCAATGATTGTGTCGTTGAGGGTGGGTGCAAATGCGCGAGCGGAGGGGTGCTACCGCCGTACCGAGACTAAAGATACTCATGTCCCCCGGAGGGCAGCCACTACCTATGAAGGGCAGTAGCTCCCCTCCGGGGGACACTGTCCCGGCGAAGGGCGCTGCGCCGCCACGAAGTCCCCTTCCGAGGGGCTAAAATGTTCCTTAAGCCGTAGCGTCACGCGGCAAGCCCCTCTCCCAGATTGGGAGAGGGGTGGCGGGCGAATGCCCGCCGGGGTGAGGGCTTAAGTAGCCGTTGGGCGTGAGTGGTGTCGTTGGACTGAAGTACCCAAGAAGGGCAGTTGCGGCCGCTGTGGGCTGACGAGCAACGTGTGGAGCGGCGATGCCCCCGCTCCTCGGATGGGGGGGCTCTCTGGGCGGCGGGGTGGCGCGTGAGCGCCGGGGGTGAGGTCGCTTCCAGCGCACGCCCACGCCCACAACACATCCCATCTCCCTCAGAGGCGGGTCCCCCGGAGGCAGTGCGCCCTTCATGGGTAGGGAGCTCCTGTCCTTTGGGCGGCGGGGTGAGGGCTTATACCCCCAACGCGCGACGCCCGCCCCGGAACATATCGGGGCGGGCGTCGTTGGTCGTGGTGGCGCTGAGGGTGGATGCGTGGGTTGCTCAGGCGCGGGCGCGCAGACGCCGCGCGAGCCAATCGAGGCGCAGCAGGGCGCGCTCGACCATGTCGACCGGCGTGGGGCGGCCCTGCATGTAGGTGGCGAAGGAGCGGGCGTCGTTCTGTGGCGTGGCGGTGAGGGTGCGGGCCAGCGGGGTCATCGTCATCTCCCTGCGGCGTTCGGTGCCGATATTATGATCATACCCCCGGTCGGGCAACACGTCCGGTCTTTCATCGTTGCATGGCAAGAGTATACCGCGCGCGCATGCGCTGTCTATAGGAGTTATGGGCCACGGCGCGCGGTACGACCGGTGTTCAGCCGCGCGCGATGACGATCGGGGCCTCCGCCTGGGTGGCGGGGAAGGGGATCAGGACGCCGCGTAACTCCGCGAGCGGCTCGGTCGGCGGCTCCTCCGGTTGGTGCGCGAAGAAGGCGGGGCCGCGCCGCACCGCGACGCGCTGGAGGGCGGCGACGATCGCCGGATCGAAGTGGGCACCGGCGCAGCGCTCCGCCTCCGCGAGCGCCCAGGCGAGCGGCTTGCCGGCGGAGTAGGGGCGGTCGGAGAGGATTGAGTCGAGGGTGTCGGCCACGGCGAGGATGCGCCCGCCCTGCGTGATGGCGGCACCCATCTCGTGGTTGGGGTAGCCCTGGCCGTCGAAGCGCTCGTGATGGTCGCCGACCATCCGCGCGACCTCGGCGAGGGCGACGACCTCGGCCAGGATTCGCTCGCCGATCGCCGCGTGCTCCTTGACGATCGTGTACTCCTCGGCCGTCAGCTTGGCTGGCTTGTGGAGGATCGCCTCCGGCACGGCCACCTTGCCGAGGTCGTGCAGGAGGCCGGCGGTGTGCAGGTAGGCCAGCTCGCTCGCGGAGAGGCCGAGTTCTTCGCCGATGGCGAGGGCGTAGGTGGCGACGCGCGTCGAGTGTCCGGCGACCGCCTGGTCGCGCGCGTCGATGATCGAGGCGACGGTGGCGATCAGCTGGCGGAGGGTCTGCTCCTTCTCGGCGTGTGCCCCCTCCACTTCCGCCTTCGCTGCCTCCAGCGTGACGATCGTCTGGCGGTTCTTGCGCGCGGTATAGGCGAGGGTGAAGCGCATCACCACCAGCGGCATCACGAAGATCACGGTGCCGATGGTGCCGAGTTGCGTGTAGGTCGCGCCGAGGAAGCCGCCGGTCAGGCCGAGGAGGAGGTTGATCGGGATGGACCAGAGAGTGTCGCGCAGGATCGCACGGACCGAATTGCCGGTGTGGGCCGCGATGATCGCGGTGACCACGCCGACATTCACCAGGTAATAGGTGACGGTCGCGGCGGCGATCGCCGCGAGGAGGAGCCAGCCGCCCCCCGCCGGGCGCAACGCCAGGTACCCGAGCCCGGCGGCGGCGGCGGCGAGGGCCGGGTTGGCGATGTTGAAGAGCGACTTCCCGATGCCGCGCCGCCACTGGCGCTGCTGGACGACGTGGAAGAGCGCGGCCCCCCCGGCGATCAGCGGGGCGCTGGGGGGGTGGATCGCCATGGCTGCCATGACGACGGCGATGGTGAAGGTGAAGGTCATCCGTTGCTTCTGTCCCTCGAAGAGGGGGACGGCGAGGAGTTCCGCGCCGAAGGTGAGCAGGAGGAGGGGCAGGATGGTCAGCCAATGCTCGCTGATGGAGGCGGCGGCGATCCCGCCGGTGAGGCCGAGGCCGCCGAGGACGATCGTCGTCCAGAGCAGCGGGGCGGCGTGGCGGGCGGGCTGCGGGCCGACGGGGCGGGGCGGGGCGACAGTGTCCGCTGGCGCTTCCCGCAGGCGGGGCACGGCGAGCGGGGCGCTGGCGCGCGCCACGGTGTCGCGCGTTAGCTTGGCACGATACATGGCGCGGTCGGCCTCCTCGAAGAGGGCCGCGACGGTGGCGGCGTCGTCCGGGGCGCTGGCGAGCCCGATGCTGACGGTGCGGCGCAGGGTTGCGCCGTGCGGCAGGGTGAAAAGGTGCGCGGCGATCGCCGCGCGCACGCGCTCGGCGACGGCGAGGGCCGTTTCGGCGTCGGTGCCGGGGAGGAGGGCCACGAACTCTTCGCCGCCGAAACGGGCGACGCGGTCGGACGGGCGCAGGCTGGCGACGAACACGGCGGCGAAGTCGTGCAGCACCTGATCGCCGCTGGCGTGGCCGTGGCGGTCGTTCACCTCCTTGAAGTGGTCGATGTCGGCGACGAGGAGGGTGAGCGGACGCCCGAGGCGGAGGGCGAGGGCGAGTTCCTGCTGCACGGTCTGCTCGAAGTGGCGGGCGTTGTGGAGGCCGGTCTTGCTGTCGATCTGCGCCAGTTCGGCCAGGTGGGCGCCGCGCGTCAATTGATAGGTGACGAAGAGGAAGGGGAAGATCAGCAGGATCAGGAGCGACCCCTCCAGCCAGAGCCCGGCGATCGCGACGCCGAGGAGGGCCAGGAGCGCCTCGCTCCGTAGCATGGTCGGCGAGATGAGCGGCACGGCGCGCAGCGGGCGATCGGTATTCAGGGCGATTCCCACGGCGATGAGCAGGTGCTGGATCAGCACGAATGTGACGGTGGCGAGGCCCATGAGCGCGAGATCGTGCGGGGTGCCGGCCCTGGTGACGCCGCCGCAAGCGATCCAGGCCGCCCCGCCCTGCGCGGCGAGCACGATGGCCGGGCCATTGATGAAGATACGACGGATGCCCTGCGCGCCGCGCCGCTCCAGGACCGCGCCGGGTGCGAGAGCCAGCAGGATCAGGACGGGCAGCAGGGCGAACGGCAGGATCAGGGTGCCGGCCAGCAGGAAGATGTTGGTGAGACGGAAGGTCGAGAGGCCGAGTGTGTGGACCGGCAGCCCCTGCGCGATGGCCGCGCCAAGTCCCAGGAGGGCGAGGGCGAGCCAATCGGTCGGCACGATCAGGTCGAAGCGGGCCAGGAAGATAGTGGTGGCGAGCGCGCCGAGCAGGCACAGGCCAAACCAGACACGGGCGATGGGGCGATGGGCGGCCATCGGCGTGCTCCTGGCTTAATGCCGCCGGGCGCGGGGCAACGAGTGCCCCGCGCCGTGCGGCTGGTAGTGACCGGTCTGCTGCGCGCTAGTCATTCGCAAGACTGGCGTCCCAATATGCCTGATCCCAGTACGCCTGGTCCCAATATGCCTGGTTGAACGAGGCCGAACTCAGGACGCCGAGCAGGTCCAGCGAGAGGAGGTTGCGCGTGGGTGTGAGGCCCTGGTTAGCCTTGCCGACGGTGTTCTTCGGCTCCTTGGCCCAGGCCAGCGCCGCCGCTGCGGAGATGAGGGGCACACCATCGGCCCCCTTGTAGGTGGTGGTGGGTTTGTTGACCAGCAGCCACTTGACCTGATCCGGCGTCAGGTTCGGATAGAGCGCGCGGATCAGCGCGACGGCCCCGGCGACGACCGGCGCGGCCATCGAGGTGCCGCTGAGGCGGATGTGGCCGTCGCCGGTGAGGCGATCGGGGTACAGCTTGGCGATCATGCAGGTCGCCGAGGCGAGCGGGGCGATGATCCGGCGCCCCGGCGCGACGACCTCCGGCTTGGCTATGCCGTCCTGCGTCTTGCCACGGCTGCTGAACGGGGCGAGGGTGTCGTCTATCGGGTCGGGGCTGCCCGCCTCGTCGGTCGCGCCGACGGTGATCACGTAGGGGTCGTTGGAGGGCGGGAACCAGGTGGCGTTCTTGTCGGTGCCCCGGTTGCCTGCGGCGCAGACGACGACGATCCCGGCCTGCCAGAGGAGTTCCACGGCGGCGCAGACGACGCTCGTCTTGTAGCTCTCGGGGGTGTTGACGGTCAGGGAGAGGCTGACGACCTTGATCGGGCCGGAGCCCTGGACGCCGGTGCGGTTGGTGTAGATCCATTGGAGGCCGCGTAGGAGGTCGACCGTGCTCGTCGCGCCGGTGTCGTCGGCGATCTTGCCGCTGATCAGGGTGACTCCGGGGGCGACGCCGACATACGTGCCGCCCGTGCTGCTCCCCTTGATGATCCCGGCGACGTGGGTGCCGTGCCCATAGGCGTCGGCGACGGAGGTCGCCTTCTTGTTGAGGTTGACGGCGATGACCCCGGTGCCGAAGTCGGCCCCGACCGTCAGGCCGCTGTCGAGCACCGCCACGGCCACGCCAGCACCGGTCGTCGCGAGGCCAGCCGGGCCGTTCCAGACCGTCGTCGCGCCGATGGTGCGCGGGTAGGTGGTCTGGAGTTGCGCCGGATCGAGCGCGGTGGCAAGGGTGACGGCGGCGTTCGGGGCGATGTAGAGGACATCCTTGTTCAGTGCGAGCTGCAGGAGTGCCCCCTGCTGGATGCGGATGAGGTGCGACTTGACGAAGGGGAAGTCTTCGAGCACCTGTCCGGTGCCACCGAGCAGCGAGAGGATGTTGAGCGAGTTGCTGCTCTTCTGTAGGATGACTTCCACGGTCTTGGTCGGCTCGGTCAGCGCGCCGGACTGCAGGATGGGGTGGAGGGGCAGGGCCGGGTTGAGCGTGTTCAGGAGCGAGCCGATGAGTCCGGCCTCGGTAGTGGGAGGGGCTGCTGCACTGGCCCCGTTGGCGGCGAGGCCGGTGGCGCCGAGCCCGAGGCTCAACGCGAGGAGTGTGTTGAATTCGCGGCGGGTGAGACGCATCCGGGTATCCTCCTTGTAGGATACCCCGCGTGTCGGGGGCACATCCCCCGACCTGCGCGGGGGGCATTGCCCCCGCAACCGGCGGCCCGGCTGCCATAGTCCAGGGTGGACGGTAGGCCCGTGGCTTTGCGCGCCCGGTGTTTCCCCGGGCTTGCCATGAACAGCTGCGGCGATAATCAGCATGACAATCGAGTGCTCGAATGTAGATACATGGTACGGAGTGGGCAGGTCCCGCGTCTATAGCCTAAATGGCGGGTCGTGAAGCCGGAGACGCCCTCCCCCAACAGGGGTGATTTCGGTGCGCCCGTACTGGCTACTAGCGCCTCTCCTGCGCCGACCACAGGCAGGACCAGCTCCCGGTAGAGCCCGATCATGGGATTTTTCGATCATCTGTCGCAATAGGTGACGTTCTTCTTGGTCGGGACCGGTGGCCGACCGGGCGGGACAGGCGGGGTATATGGCGAGGCATGGGCTACGTGGTCCTGCCCTACGCGCGCTGTGCGAGGGGCGCTGGCGGGTGTGTCGCCGGGGCCGGGGCTGAGGGAACAGTCCGGGACGAGGGCGAACCGGGCGCGGCTGGCGGACCGATCCCACGCGCGGAAGCCGGCGGTGGCGGTGTTTATGCCGCGCACCGGCCCGGTATAGTGGACGTAGGTGGCGAGATCCTGCCAATGCCCGGGGCTGGCGGGGACGTCCGGGAAGAGGGCCGGATCGTCCGGTTGCTCCTGCCAGCGGCCTTTCGCCACCGTCGCGCGGGTGACGGATGCGGTCGCCGAACGGCGATGCGACAGGTGGCAGGATGGGGCGGGTCGATATTGCGCCCTGGCATACATGTTGCGGTACTCGCGCTCACCAGGAGAAAAATATTACCAGGGCGTCAGGGTATGCGTGTACGACGCAGCGGTGGGGGCTGAGGTTGCAGGGCGCGCGGGAATAGGCGGGGCATTTTCCGCGACGTGACGCGCAGGCGAGCGCACCGCACGATCGGCAACCGCCCGTTCCGTTATACTGACGATATGTACAACAATTGGAGAGCCTCGGGCCGAAGAGACGGGACATACGCGAGCGGAGCGGAGCGGTGGCGGACGAACGCGACGACGTACGGTGGCCGACAGGCGGTGGCGAAATGGGTGCGTTGATCCGCGCGCACGATTGGGCGGCTACCCCGCTCGGGCCGATCGCGAGCTGGCCGCAGAGTTTGCGGGTCGCGGTCCGGTTGCTCCTCAGCACGCGGCACCCGATGTTCATCTGGTGGGGTTCCGAGTTGATCCAGCTCTATAACGACGCCTACCGCGAGACGATGGGGCCGGAGCAGCACCCCTCGGCCCTGGGCGGGCGCGGGCGCGACACCTGGGCGGAGATCTGGGACACGATCGGGCCGCAGATCGCGCAGGTGCTGTCCGGGGGGGACGCAACCTGGCACGAGGACCAGCTCGTGCCGGTCACGCGCTACGGCCGTCGGCGGCAGGTCTGGTGGACCTACGGCTACAGCCCGATCGACGACGAGGCGGCGGAGCACGGGGTCGGGGGCGTCCTGGTCGTCTGCCGCGACGTCACCGCCGAGCACGCGGCTGCCGAGGAACTGCGCGCGGCCCACGTCGCGACCGAGGCGGAGCGGGCGCGCTTGCACGAATTGTTCGCGCAGGCCCCGGCCGCGATCTGTCTGCTGAGCGGGCCGGACCATCGCTACACCCTCGCCAACCCCCCGTACCTGGCGCTGATCGGTCGGGACGACATCGTAGGGCGACCGGTACGCGAGGTTATCCCCGAACTCGCGGGGCAGGGCATCATCGAACTGCTCGACGGGGTCTACCATACCGGCACACCGTTCGTGGGCGACGAGGTGCCGATGTGGCTGGATCGCGATGGGGACGGCACGTCCGAGAAGGTCTATTTCACCTTCGTCTATGCCCCATTCCACGGCGCCGAGGGTCGACCGACCGGGATCTTCGTCCACGCCTACGAGGTCACCGTGCAGGTGCGGGCACGGCTGGCGGCGGAGGAATCGGTGCGGGCGCGCGACACCTTCCTCTCGGTCGCCGCGCACGAGTTGCGGACGCCGCTGACCTCGCTGAAGGGGACGACGCAGCTCGTCCTGCGGCGGCTGGGGCGCGGCCCGCTCGATATCGACCGGCTTGCCGGAGCCTTGACGACGATCGATCGAGCGGCCGACCGCCTCGTGGCGCTGACCAACGATCTGCTCGATGTGGCGCATATCCGCACCGGGCAACTCCCGCTCGTCCCCCGCCCGACCGATCTCGGCGCGCTGGTGGGCGAGGCGGTGGCCCAGGCCGGCGAACGGGTCGGCGCTGCCTACCAGTTCTCGCTGGATACGCCCGCCGATCTCCCGCTCGTGGTGGCCGATGCCGGGCGGATCGAGCAGGTGCTCACCAATCTGCTGGAGAACGCGATCAAGTACTCCCCGGCGGGCGGGACGGTCGCGACGACGCTCCAGCCGGAAGGGTGCGGGGTGCGGGTCTGCGTGCGCGACCAGGGGATCGGCCTGCCTGCGGGCGCGGCAGAGACGATCTTCGCGCCGTTCGGGCGGGCGACAAATGCGGAGGCGAGCAGCCTCCCCGGCATGGGCCTCGGCCTCTTCATCTGTCGTAGCATCATCGAGCGGCATGGCGGCTGGATCCGGGCCACGAGTCCGGGCGAGGACGCGGGGACGCTCCTCACCTTCTGGCTGCCGACCGCCGGTCCGCTGGCGGCGACGGGCGAGGTCTGACGATGATGCCTGTGCGCGCGCTGTATGGGCGTTGCTCGGCCCGGTGTTCTCTAGTTTGGCGACGATGATGCCCCGCGCGCGCTGTATGGGCGCAGCGGGGGCCGTCCGGTGGCGTCGCTTGCGGGCACGTCGCCGATCCGGGCTATACTTGTTCAATGAGTCGTGCCGATGGGTGGCGCGGCGGTGGACAAGAAGGAGTGGGTGATGACCGCAACGGCGACGAAGACCTACCAGTTGTATATCAACGGCGCGTGGATCGACGCGGCGGGGGGCCAGACCTTCCCGGTGACGAATCCGGCGACCGGCGAGACGATCGCCGAGGTGGCCGATGCGGGCACGGCGGAGGCCGAGGCGGCGATCCGCGCGGCGCATGAGGCGTTCCCGGCCTGGGCGAAGCGCACGTCCGACGAGCGCGCCGAGCTGCTGCACGCGGCCTTCGACATCCTCAAGGGCCGGATCGACGAGCACGCGCGCATCCTCACGCTGGAGAACGGCAAGCCGCTGGCGGAGTCGAAGGGCGAGGCGACGATCGGCGCGGGCTTCGTGCGCTGGAACGCCGAGGAGGCGCGGCGCACCTACGGCGAGGTGGTGCCGAGCCCGGCCGCCAACAAGCGCGTCCTGACCTACCGCCAGCCGATCGGTGTGGTGGTGGCGATCACCCCCTGGAACTTTCCCTACTCGATGATCACCCGCAAAATCGCCCCGGCGCTCGCGGCAGGCTGCACCGTCATCCTGCGCCCGTCGTCGGCGACGCCGCTGGTGGCGATCGAGATCATCCGGGCGTTCGCCGAGGCGGGCTTCCCGGCCGGCGTCGTCAACATCATCACCAGTAAGTCGGCGGTCGCGGTGAGCAAGGTGCTGGCGGAGAGCGACCTGGTCCGCAAGATCACCTTCACCGGCAGCACCGAGGTCGGCAAGCAGCTGATGGCGCAGGCGGCGGGCACGGTCAAGAAGGTGTCGCTGGAACTTGGTGGCCACGCGCCGATGCTGATCTTCGACGATGCCGACATGGAGGCGGCGGCGCAGGGCGCGATCATGTCCCGCTTCCGCAATGCCGGGCAGACGTGCATCTGCACCAACCGCCTCTACGTCCAGCGGTCGATCCTCGAACCCTTCTCGCAGCGGGTCGCGGAACTCGCCAAAGGGCTGAAGGTCGGCAACGGGCTGGATCCGGCGACGAAGGTCGGGCCGATGATCGACGAGCGCGGCTTCGCCAAGGTCGAGGATCAGGTACGGGATGCGGTCGCGGGCGGCGCGACGGTGCTGGCGGGCGGCAAGCCCGCGCACCTCGACGGCACGCTGAAGGGCTACTTCTACGAGCCGACGATCCTCGCCAACGTCGCGCCGGACGCGAAGATCCTGCACGACGAGACGTTCGGCCCGGCCCTGCCGATCGTGCCGTTCGACACCGAGGAGGAGGCGATCCGGCTGGCGAACGACACGCCGTTCGGCCTGGCGGCCTACGCCTTCACGCGCGACATCGGGCGCATCTTCCGCGTCTCGGAGGGGCTGGACTACGGGATCGTCGGGATCAACGACCCGGTGCCGACCGCCCCGCAGATCCCTTTCGGCGGCTTCAAGGAGAGCGGCCTGGGCCGTGAGAACGGCAGCATGGGGATCGGCGAGTTCATGGAGGTCAAGGCGGTCTCGATCGTCCTGTAGCGGTTTCCTGGGTCGCTGGTCGCGGCGAACTGAGCGGCCCGTTTGATGTGGGTTAGCCGTTGGACTACAGTACCCCCGAAGGGCAGTAGCTCCTACCTATGAAGGGCGCACTGCCTCCGGGGGGTACTCTCCACTTGCGTGGACTGGAGCAGGTATCCGCAGGCTCGAATCGCGGATACCTGAACGGGCTAAACTCTCTGCTGTAAGGACGATTGCGAGCGTACCGATAGCCCCTCCCCATCGCGGGGAGGGGCTTTTTTGTTGTGGTGAGATGAGCCTGTGCTGCCTGTCCTGGCTGAGTGCGTTGTTGCAGCATGGATGGGTTTGGGGTGTGACGAGGCTACGCTGTAGCGCAGTCCAGGCGCACGGTCGCGGCGATCGTCCCGCCGCCCGGTGGCCCCTCGTGGCGGCTACCGGACGGGACGTAGACCGGCGTGTCGCCGCTCACCGAGGCGCTCACCACGCCCACGACGGCGCGGATGTGGCGGTGGGCGGGCATGGACGCCTCGTCGAGCATGACGCGGCGTCGCCCGCGAATGGTGCCGCGCGGGTCGGGGCTGGCCCTGGCGAAGACCGCCATCACCCGTGCCAATTGCGCCGGGCTCGGCAGCGTGGCGAAGTCGAGCCCGGCGCTCCGCAGCGCATCCTTGACCCCCCTCGGCGTCGATCACGTCGCGCATGGCCTGGCGCTGCGCGTGCTGGTGCCGAACGATTTACCGCTGGCCTTGAAGCGCTGCTCCCCGAATCGGCGCTCGGTCCGCCCGATGCAGGGGTGTTGTGGCCGCCGACCGGGTCGTGTTCGCAGTCGATCCACGGCGGTGGTGCATAGTGGACGACGGACCTATATCCGGGACCGATCAGGGCCAATCGCCGCATCAGCGCGCCGCGATTCCTGCGTGGCCGTGCCCTCCTCCCGGGATGTTGACGCCGTCTACTTACCTTGCTATTATGAACACCCGTTCTGATACCGGCGTCGTTGCTGCTGGTGGTCGTGGCCGGACCGCATACCATACGAGGAGGATCGCTATGACTGTCGAGGATATCCGTCCCGCCATGCCACCGATTGTGGACCGCGACGCCTGGCAGGAGCAGATCGCCGAACTCCGCAAGCGCGAGAAGGCGCACACCCGCGAGGGCGACGCGATCGCCGCCGCACGCCGGAAATTGCCGATGATCGAGGTCGATTCATCGGCACCGCTCGTCGGGGCGCGCGGCGAGGTTTCCCTCCTGGACGCCTTCGAGGGACGGACACAGTTGTATGTGTCGTACCACATGTGGCACACCGGCCTCCCCGCCGCCGACCAGTGCGAGGGCTGCACGTTCAATACCGGCCAGGTACACGAGCTCGGCTACCTGCACTCGCGCGACGTCACCTTCGCGGTCTTCTGCGAGGGACCGTTCGCGGAGAGCAACCGGTATCGGGAGTTCATGGGCTGGGAGATGCCGTGGTACGCCGTGTCCGAAGCGTCCCTGGAGCGGATCGCGCCCGGGGGCCACTTCGGCATGAAGGCGTGCTACCTGCGCGACGGCGACCGGGTCTTCGAGACGTACTGGACCACCGGGCGCGGCTGCGAAATACTGGGGAACTCCTACGGGATGCTCGACATGACGGTTTATGGGCGTCAGGAGACCTGGGAGGACTCGCCTGCGGGGTGGCCGCAGCGCGGCGATGCGTTCCGTCACGACGGGCGGCCGATCGCGCAGTGGTCGCGGATCGCCGCCGGTCGCTCCGACGACCTCGGCACCTCGGGCGCTGCACACGATGGGCGGTCGATCTCGCAGTGGTCCCGCCTCGCGGCCGACCGCTCCGACGATCTTGGCACCTCGGGCGCTGCCCCCACCGGACACGGTTGCCACTGAGGTATCCGCGACGAGCGATGGCCGCTGGTGCCGTCGCTCGTCGCCGTCGACCGCGACGCGGTCGTGAAGCGATCACGCCGCCAGCAGCGTCAGCGCGGAGAGCGCACCGAGAGAATCAAGCGACGCGGCTGCATCATGCCGACCTGGCAGGCATCGCCGCGATCCTCAGACGCCGATAGCACAGGAATTCATCCACTGTCAGTCTCGTCGGGCACGCCTGGTGAGACCGACTAGCTCGTGGCAGGTGCAGGGCGAGCGTGGGATGCTCAGGGATTGTGAGGGCCTGCGGTCGCAAATTCTCGGACCCGGCTGCGGATCACGTCCCGCCTGCGCGGGTTGGCGCGGTGCCACTGCGCGGCACGCAGTTTCTACTAGCGCTTCGGTGTAGACAACGCTATGCGACAGCGTGGCGCCATGATGATCGCGTGCTGCACCGCGAGGGGGGAGAAAGGGACGGAACAAGAGGCACAGACCGACATCGTTCGTGGCGATGGCCCTTCCTGCTAAAGGTGAGGAGGGCTTCCCCATATGCTAGTACAGGGTCGCGGAAGTTTGTACCGGGATATGGTAGGCTAGGGCGGTTGAGTGACGTTGCCGCTGCGGCGGCCCACCCCAGGAGGCGCGATGTCCCCCGGCCCGGCCCCGGCCCCCATCGCCA
>JAABUM010002137.1_pt1 | contig 27416 bp, 26 predicted proteins | sample 5559161 | NCBI WGS metagenome assembly JAABUM01 (sample SAMN10711868, study PRJNA513369) | rock metagenome | isolation source: Antarctica rocks | place: Antarctica: Victoria Land, Siegfried Peak nord
CCCTTGACTGACGGGCTTCACACCTCAGCACGTGCCGCGTGCTGACGCATGCCGTCGCACCCTCACACTAGCGCCAAGTGCGGCTCTCAGAGCAACACATAGCTCGGTTAAATGGCGCACGACGTGAGTTGTTGCCCCGGTTCGCTCCACCGTGACGCTCCTTGTCTCTGACTCTCAGAGCGTGCGGGTTGCCGCTGATCCCGCTGAGGGACTGGCGTTCGTTCGATCGTCTCCTGTTGCTTCTGCTGATCCTTCATCTCTGCTTCCTCTGCGGTTTCCTGTCATCGTTCAACTGATGAATGGTCGCCTTAGAACGTGATAGCACCGGGTAATCCTGTGGTGGGGGAAAGCAGGCCCCTGATGGATAGCAGAACAGACGGCTAGCGGCTGCCACGCTCAAGGATGTATGTCATCGGCCAGTCATCCTCCTCAAAGCCAAGGTGTTCCGTTGCTTCACGGAAACGGTCGCGCCATGACGCTGCTTTGCTTAGGGAATCAACGGCAATTTCCATGCGGGACGGAAGGGCAACGCCATACAAGGTCGCGTCTGGGTCCCTCATGTACGCGGAGTGGCGCGCGAGGCTGGCCAGTTGGTCTGTCGGGGTGCGGCCTGCAAGCGTCAAACCGCGGTCGAGGCGCCACCGTTCGGTTTTTGGATGAGGTCCATCTACGTCCTGGCTCTGTGCCGCCTGTAGGTCAGCCCGCACATCCGTCCAGCGATATGGTCCTGCCTGAAACTGAACCTCGGCGACAGAACACGGATCGGGCTGATAAGTCAATTGGCACTGGACGACCTCACGCACATGTGCCTCCAAGGTCTCAGGTTGAAAGAAGAGGGCGAGTTCAGAGTAGCGTGCATCAACCGCCATCTGAATACAGTGACCAAGCCCGCACTCCAGCACCCGCTGGCTACCTTTATATCTCTGGACTAGCGGTCTTACCCAGCTATCGTCAGGCACTGGCGGCCACATTCCGGTGAGGTGGGCAACAACAATGAGTTCAATCCAGAGCGTGACCTGTGCATCGGTCGCAAGGTGCTTGGCCTCAACCATCTCCGTGAAGGTACATCTCTTTCCCGCACGGCAGTCGTCGCAACAGGATTCGCTACGAATAGACGTAAGAGGCACCTCGTGGAGAGCCGTCTGTGCGTTCTCCCCTTGCCCCCGAGGCATTTGCGCGAGAAGGGGACGGTCCATACCATCGGCAAAAACCGCTGCTCGTCCTGGTGACAGAGTCACGACATAGTGCGACTGGCCACGGTCAAGGTTCATTGTGGCACCGACTTGGTCACGATCGTCTTGTGCGGGCAACCGATGCATGACCTTGAGAGCTGTATTTTTGACAACATCAGGTAAAAGCTTCGACGGGATCTGTTCGGCCACAATGATACCTTCTCCGTACGCACGGATCTCTGCTAATAGCGTTGCGAACAATTCAACTGCGTGGGCGGCTGGGCTCCCCTCTTTAGCCTTCTTGAGCAACCGGTGTGCCTCTTCAACGACGGTGACATGTCTGAGCGGGATGGTCCCTTCAGATGACCGGCACCGGACGCGCAAGTGTTCGACGAGGCGGATCAACACAAGCCCGATGAGGAACGCCTTATCCTCATCACTTCCGACCTCGTCTATTTCGATAATGACATTGTGCTCTAACAACTTACCGATGTTGAGAGGATGTCCTCCCTCAAAAAATCGGCCCGGCGTTCCCAGGCGTAAGCTGCCGATACGAACGTCGATGAAGCCGCGGACATTGTCGGTTACCTCGCGACCATACCCAATTCCTTCGACAACTGCTTTGGCTGTGCGCTGAAGATCTTCAAGGGTCGGATAGCGTGGTATGACCGGCTGTATCATTGATGTTCCGAGCGCCAATTCCCAGCCTAAGTTGGTATAGCAACGGGTGAGAGCGGCGGAGAGCACTTGGGGGAAAGGTTCGTCGGCTTCGAACGCGGCCAGAAACAGGGCGCGCACGAGGTCAACGTGCGTCTGGAGGGGAAAGTTCGGTTCGGGTTCCAAGGGGTTGAGCGAGGCAGGGACAGCAACCGGATCACTCGGCTTGAGCACGTACACCTCAGCATCGAAAGGCGCGTCACCTTTCTGGCGCGCGACCTCTGCTGCTGCCTTTAGGCGACCAGCCATACGCGCATACTCTGCCTTAGCCGGCTCGATTACCAGCCACGGAATGTGTGCAACGGACAGTTGCTCGAGGAGAGCACGCACCGTGTGCGACTTCCCTGATCCAGTTGCCCCACAGACGAAGGTGTGCCGATTGAGCGTTTCCTGTGAAATATGAATGGGCCCAGCGGGTTCAAGGTTTGCATCTAAGACATCACCAAGATATACGCCTGAAGCAGGCGTCTCGGGGGCCACGTCGAACGTGGGGGGAGTCACCAGACGCACGCCAGGCACCTCCTGTTCAGGAGGGCGGGCGATGGTCGCCAGCAAATCAGTCGTGGCGTCGAAGGGTGTGGAGACTTGGCCGCTCGGTGCCCAGACTTGGCGACCAGCGCTGGTCGCCAAGTCTCCAATGTCGCTTCCCGGTAACAGCAGATATGGCTGTCGTCCAAGATCGCTCCCACTGCAGAGCAGGGCAGCGACACGCTGCGTCTCCGAGTCTGTGGGTGCTCCAACCAGCACATGGATGCGCCATAGGCCGCGTACACGTGCGCCGGATAGTTCGCGGAGGCGACCCTCAATCCGTTCAACCTCCAGCCGCGCATCTTCCCGATCTCGTAGGCTATACAGTTCGCTTTGCAGCTCCTCTAGTTGCTCCCCGATAGTGGCAATAGGAGTGGCAAGGACAAGCCATGCAAAAGCTTGCTGGGCAAGGAAAGCCACATAGTCCTCGAACGGAGCACGATATTGTCCTGCTGGTGAGTTTTCGGGGGAGACAAAATGGGCATCAACAACGCCGGGGCAGCGCTGCCACCGTTCCAGCGCAGTGAGCCGCTCGACCACCTCGTGAGCAGCGATGGGCCGACCCCGGCTGCCAACCGGAAACAGGACGGGAACCTCGTCGCTAGAGGTGCCGTCATAGCCCAATGATGTCTGCATACCCACGTACACTTCGAGAGGGGCTAAGGCAGCGGGGCGTATCCAGGTAACAGCAACGGGAGAGCTGTCACTGTACGCACCCGTCAGGGCAGCTAGGAGTCCGGCGCGCATCGCGTCACTTCCCCGGCTACGTTGGGCAGGAGCGCGCGCTCCGTTGAGGCTAGTTCCCGTATCAGTGGCGTCCGCATAGCGGGGGACTGATGTTATACGGCGGAACGACAGGCTGCGAAGGAGTCCGACAACATCCGTTTGGTCTGCGTCCCTCACGCTCTCCCTCCGAGCTCTCCCTGAGGAGCACTACGCGCGACCCGCGGCAAGCTCGCAATGTCTGGATTGCAGTCACCAAGGATAATCTGGCGGTCGCCGGCCTCTACCTGGACATAGAAAAACGAGGTTGGCGGCAGACGTTGGATTTCGACGGGCTCGACCTGGAGGTTGTACACAAGCTGTTCACCGGTGGCCGTGCCTTCAGTGAAAGTCTCAGCCGTCCCGCGTGTCACGCCCCATGACCGGGAAGAGCCGCGTCCCATGTATTGCTCGAGCAATCCGAAGAACACGGGATTGTAATTGGTGCTCTGCCCCTCGGTCTCGGTCACACTGTCGTTGTGTGTTATGGCGCGGCTGGTATTCTTTGTCAGGCTTGTGACGAGGAACTTGTGCTCACGACCGATGAAGTCGGCCACCCCGCGGGCATCCTCATCGTTTCCAAGTTCCATAAATGCGGCACATCCTCCGCCACGGCCAACGAGCTGGCGCGCATCGGGTCCATAATGCTCGAAGAGGTAGATAAGACGGATAGAGGTGCGGTCCGTAAATCTAGCTAGATCCTTCAAGTGGCGATTCCGTAGGCGATCGGCGCCGGCAATAACAATCGTATGGTTCGGACGGACGCTGGGGCCGCCGCGACGGAAGGCGCGGAGAAGTAGCTGGAATAGGAGATCCACAACATACTCATTGTCCAACGCCTCGTTCTCCCGACGGAGTTCGAAGACCTGCAGGTCATGTTCAGTCACGACCGGCGGGGCGGCCGTCGTTCCTAACTGGGTGGCCAGACCGGCAAGGGCGCCGAGTTGCCGTTCGATATCCAGAGCATTCTGCAGGAGGTTGGTCCGCTGACGGATATCGTCACCAAATGCTTTTCGTATCGCCTCGTATTCCAACTTATCGAGAGATGACCCTTCGTACCAGGGCTCAGAGCGTAGGATTACGCGCAAGCCAGCGCGGACGCGCTCAATCGACAGGGGGCGCTGATCCAATCTCTCGCACACCTTGCCAAGAATATCTCTGTCACTAACCGTCATCTTGCGATCGGGTTTCTCCTCCCCGGCGTGAAGGGCGTCAGCGAGCAGACCGGCAAGTTCATCGGGCCCAAAGCCGGCTAGAAGACTCGCGCCATCCAAATCATTAGGCACGGCAACAGCGTCGACCTTGAAGCCGCGATAGGCAGCCAACGCGCACAGCTCTGCCGCGAAGGTGCGCTCAGAGAAATTGAGCAGCGTCACGGCGCGCCCCTCAGCGAGGAGTGATGTTCCCAGCGTCGTCATGAGCGCTTCCCAGCCATAGGATGAGCCCCCGACGACGGTCAGCACTTGTGCTGCGGGTGTCAGGGAAACCTGATGCCAGAGCGGCTCAGTGCGCCATCTCGTCCGCTCGTCCGCCTCATAGTCCTTCATCTTTTTCTCGCGGGTGGCCATCGTTTCCGTGTAGTCGCGGTTCAGCTGATCCCTGCGGCGCACCCATTCGGCCTCAACGCTCTCTGCCTGCTTTCTCAATTGCGTCCCGTGGACAATCATAATGGCGGGCAGTCCAATGCACAGGGCAGCCACAGCGACGATAAAAAGCAGGCCACTGACAAGAGGGATGTTGGCCAGAACGAAAGGTGCGATAACCACGCCACCAAGGGCCAAGGTGGCTGGCATTCTGTGCCGCTGTTCTAGACTGGTTACGAACAAAACGGCAGCGGCACATAGTCCGCAGAAATAAAGAAGCCCAAGACCCCCATCTGCAGATTGCGGATCACTGCTCGTTAGAGCATTGAACAGGAGGAGGAGGAGAGTGATCCCGGTGCCAAGGGCAAAGACCACCCCTCCAAGGTAGGTGCGGTTCGCAATCGCGAGGGCATTCGGAGCCTGGGGAAGCTGGAGCGCAGTGACTTGCACCTGCCTCCACGGGTGCTGGAGTGGCGGTGAGGGCTTGCGATAGATCCAGCCTAGCCGCTGCGGAGTCGCGAACAGAGTGTCCAGGGTACTGTCGTCGGGCGGATTCATGGAGGGGACCTCTTGTTTTCACCCTTGGCGCTTATTCAATGAGATCATCCGTACGTCCTCTGACTACACGGATGATCACCTACATCCTCTGCCTGGGAGCAATCTATGCCACTCGGCGCTCATTGTCAGCTCTGTACCGGTGCGCCACGCTCACTTTATCTGGTATAGTACTTGATCGAGCGGTACTCCGTCTATGAGCACTGTTACAGGGGCCCGAGGAAGACGACGAACATGCCCATGTCAGAGCTACTGACCCCCGACTATGCTCCAGGGTGGAGAATGGAAATGCGGAGATCGATCCAAGCGCGTGTTGCGTTGGGGATGCTGCTCCTCACGTACATCGCTGTTTCACCACGTCTGGTGCGCTCAGACATGCCGGTCCTCTGTCCCTTCCGCAGATTGAGTGGTCGGCGCTGCCCTGTGTGCGGTCTGACACACGCATATGCAGCACTGCTGGTGGGAGACATCAGCGGAAGCATTAAGGCCCATCCGTTGGGGGTGCCTGTCCTTCTTGCTGTAGTCACGAGTCTGATCACCCCAGGAGTCCATCTGCGTCTGTGCAATATCCAGCGATCAATAAGGAGGGCATAGGAGACATGGCAACCCCACCAGTTATTAAGCCCCAGCAAGTAGTGCGTGTCCAAACGGCAGAGGAGATGCAAGCAACGACGACACGCTACGTGGTGCAGGGCTACTCTGTGGTTACGCAAACCCCGACCTCAGTGCTGCTCATCAAGAGAAAACAGTTTAACATCATATGGGCTGTCATCGGATTTTTTCTCTGCTTGTTGCCTCTCTTGGTGTATTTAATCTACTATATGACACAGACCGATCAGCTTGTGCAGATTGAGCTTATTGTTCCACATGGATCGACGCAGGCGATTCCGCCATCACCGGGGAGTGGTGATGCGAGATCTGCATCGCCTGACGCGCCAGCGCAAGTTATTTCACCAGACGGCACACACTATTGGGACGGTCAAGCGTGGCAACTCATAGAGACCTAACCTGCGTGTATAGAGGGTGCGTGTGCGGGAGCACACGCTCAGCCTTGGTACCGTGATTACTTGATCGCTGTCGAGGCCAGCTCTCACCATAGTGGGTGCCGAGGCCATTAAGACGTAGCGGCAAGTCTATCTCGGCCAGGGTGGCCGGCCGACTCAGCGGTATCCACATGCTTGAAGATGCCTGAAAGAGACCGAGCACGTACACTTCTTCTCCCAGCAGCATGTCGTGACTTCCCGCTTATAGGTCAGAGTGTGTCCTCGATAAAAAAATTTGATGGAGGAACATGACGCGAGAATCACCGACGCCTGATGACCATCTATGAGAGGACAGTGCGCATGGCGAAGCCTGAGCAGGAATTCCACCGACCAGCAGGCGTCTGGGCCGCCGGAGGTGGGGCCGTGGATGGTATCTGGATGCAGACACTCGCGGATGACCCAGAGACGGGTGCGTACACGGGCCTGCGACGCTACGAGCCAGGCGTTGACACGAGCCCCATAGGCACGCGCGTCCACGATTATTGGGAAGAGGTCTATCTCCTAGAGGGTGATCTCACCGACCTGCGGCTGGGCGAGACGTTCACCGCTGGTATGTACGCGTGCCGTCCGCCAGGGATGCCGCACGGGCCATGGCGGACCGAACACGGTGTCCTGATGCTAGCAGCCTGTCGGAGAGACCTGTTTCTGGTGTGGAACGCCCGCTTTCCACGGCTGTCAGAGGGTCGTTGGCACCGTTTTCGTGCCGTTCAGAGTTGTCAGACGCTTGAAAACGGGGTTGATCGCTTTCTCTCCGACAGGCTGCTAGAGGTGCGGTATCGAACAGGGCAGTAGACGGGAACGCATGTCTGCTACTGCTTGACATACTGGGAACTTCCTAGCACACTGTTTCTATGGCAGAGTGGCAGTTAATCTTGTCGCAGCATGGGTAATGCTGGGAGGGAGTCCGGCATGGCGACCTTGCGCGACCTGCGCCAACAGAACCACCTCACACAAGAGCAATTGGCCCTCGCCGCTGAGATATCAAGCTCGACGGTGTACCACATCGAGGCGGGCAAAGTGCGGCCGCGACCGTCAATTGTGAGGCGGCTCGCGCGTGCTCTGGGTGTGAGCCCCAGCGAGATTGATACGGCGACTCCCGCAGCGTCCGGGGAACGACTATGATGCTCCCGGAGCAGTCTGCGCGGCAGACGATCGATGCAATGCTCACTGACGCAGGTTGGGTCATCCAATCGCGTAACGACCTCAACCTCAGTGCTGGCCGCGGTGTTGCTGTCCGCGAGTTTCATCTCAAGACTGGCTATGCTGACTACCTTCTTATCGTCGATCGCAAGGCTATTGGCGCGATCGAGGCCAAAGCTGCCGGCACCACCCTCTCCGGCATTGAGGCGCAGTCAGAGAAGTACAGCACCGGCTTAATCGAGCCGCCACAGGCATGGCGTAAGCCGCTCCCCTTCCTCTATGAGAGCACCGGCGTTGAGACATATGTGACGAACGGCCTGGATCCCGATCCGCGTAGTCGCCGTGTCTTCTCCTTCCATCGACCCGAGACGCTCCTGGCCTGGGTCAAGGAGCAGACAAGCTTTCGCGGTCGTCTCCGGATGATGCCGCCGATAGAAACCAAAGGGCTCTGGGGACCACAAATAGAGGCAATCACGCATCTGGAAGAGTCACTTGCCGCCGACCGGCCGCGTGCGCTCATCCAGATGGCCACGGGCAGCGGCAAGACCTTTACAGCAGTCAGCGCGATCTACCGTGCGGTCAAGCACGCGAAGGCAAGGCGGGTCCTCTTCCTCGTCGATCGCGGTAACCTTGGCCGGCAGGCGCTCCGCGAGTTTCAGACCTACGTGACGCCTGACGACGGGCGAAAATTCACCGAACTCTATAACGTCCAGCGTCTCACCTCCAATGTGTTCGATCCCACGAGCGAGGTCTGCATCACGACTATACAGCGCCTCTATTCGATCCTCTCCGGCGAGCAAGCCTTCGATGAGGCCAACGAGGAGCAGTCCCTCTTTGAGGTCGGCGACTCCCTCGGCACATTGCCCCGTGAGGTCCACTACAACCGATCCGTGCCCCCTGAGTTCTTCGATGTCATCGTGATTGACGAATGTCATCGCTCCATCTATACAGTCTGGCGTCAGGTGCTCGACTACTTCGATGCGTATCTCATTGGCCTCACCGCCACGCCCTACAAGCAGACCTTGGGATTCTTTAATAAGAACCTGGTGATGGAGTATTCGCGCACGCGCGCCGTTGCTGACGGCATCAACGTCGATGGTCAGGTCTTCCGCATCCGCACACGGATCACGGAGCACGGCAGCGTCGTCGACGCCGGCGAGCAGGTTGGCAAGTTGCACCGCTCCACCCGCAAGCGGCGCTGGGAAGAGCTTGATGAGGACCTGACCTATGAGGCGTCCAAGCTAGACCGCGATGTGGTGGCAGAGGACCAGATTCGTACCGTCATCCAGACCTTCCGTGACAAGCTCCGAACCGAGATCTATCCTGGTCGGACCGAAGTCCCCAAAACGCTCGTCTTCGCCAAAGATGACAATCACGCAGAGAACATCGTCCGCATCGTGCGTGAGGAGTTTGGCAAGGGCAACGACTTCTGCCAGAAAATCACCTACCGCGTCTCCGGTGTCAGGGCTGATGATCTCATCGCTACGTTCCGCAATAGCTACTATCCCCGTATCGCTGTGACGGTCGATATGATCGCCACGGGGACCGACATTAAACCCCTCGAAATTCTGCTCTTCATGCGCATGGTTACCTCGCGCGGCCTCTTCGAGCAGATGCTCGGGCGTGGCACGCGCGTCATCAGCCCCACCGATCTGCAGGCGGTGACGCCTGATGCGACGGTGAAGACACATTTTATCATCGTCGACGCCGTGGGCATCGTCGATAACCCCAAAGTCGATACGCAGTCACTTGACCGTGAGAGATCGGTCCCGATAGCGAAACTCGTCCAGCGGGTATCCCTGGGCGACCATGGTCCCGACACGCTGAGTTCGCTCGCCGGTCGCCTTGCGCGCCTTGCCCGCACGCTCTCGCCTGAGCAGGAAGCTGAGCTAGTCACCGCGACGAAGGGCCTGCGCATGGCGGACCTCACAAACGCGCTCCTCGATGCCATCGATCCCGACAAACACGCCGATCTAGCTCGCGCTAACGCAGCCGGCGCTGACCCCACGCCCGCGCAGATTGAGGAGGCGACGGAGGAGCTTGTCTTACGCGCGGTTGCCCCGTTCGATGATCCGGAAGTGCGCAAGACACTCCTGGCCCTTCACGAGCGCAATGAGCTGATCATAGATGTCACGAGCATCGACAAGGTGCAGGACGCACACTTCAGCCTCACTGATACAAAGCATGCCCGCGCCGTTGTGGAGTCGTTTCAGCAATACATCCAGGACCACCGCGATGAGATCACGGCCCTACAGATTATCTATAACCGTCCCTACAGCGAGCGGCAGCTCACCTTTAAGGAGGTCAAGGAACTCGCTACAGAGTTTGCGCAGCCGCCGCATGGCTGGACGACCGACCAGTTGTGGAACGCGTATGCGCGCATCGAGGAAGACCGCGTGAAGGGCGTCGGCGGCAAACGTGTTTTGACGGACTTGGTGTCGCTCGTGCGTCATGCCCTTGCCCTCGACCCGGACCTGGCGCCCTATCCCGACCGCGTCCGTGAGCGCTACGACGCGTGGCTTCTGGCACACGAGGCCGAGGGCCACGCATTCACACCCGAGCAACGATGGTGGCTGGACAGGATTGCCGAACACGTTGGCGTCAACCTGACGATCACACCCCAGGATCTCAACGGCGGCGAGTTCTACATCAAGGGTGGTCAGCTTGGCGCGGTGAAGGCCTTCGGCAAGGATAGCCTCTATCATCTATTGGGCGAGCTGAACACGGCACTGGTGGCATAGCAGTCATGGTGAAACACGGTAATTTAACTGAATTGTTACCAACCGGTTGGATTTGGACAACGTTGGGAGATGCCCTGCGGTGGGGGAGTGGAGGGACACCTACTAGCAGTAATCGGCAATATTATGGTGGCCACATTCCTTGGCTGATTATCAACGACTTAACGGACGGTGTTGTTGCGAGGTCACAAAGCACGATCACCCAAGCCGGCTTCGACAACAGCTCTGCTAAATGGGTGGAGCCAGGATCAGTCCTGCTAGCAATGTATGGATCAATTGGCAAATTAGGAATAGCTGGTGTTAGGCTCACTACGAACCAAGCGATCGCCTTTACCAACCCTGCGCCGATTAATGAGAAATATCTATTTTACTACCTGCTCAGCGAAAAGTCAGGTCTGTCCAGTCTAGGTAAAGGTGCGACACAAAGGAACATTAGCCAGACTGTGATTAAGACCTATCCTTTTGCCCTTGCGCCTTTGAACGAACAAAAGCGCATCGTCGACGCGATCGAGACTCAGTTCACCCGCCTTGACGTCGGCGTGGCTGGCTTAAAGACTATCCAAGCCAAGCTCAAACGCTACCGAGCTGCCGTCCTCAAGGCTGCTGTCGAGGGCACACTCACCGAGGCTTGGCGCGCCCAACACTCCGATGTCGAGCCTGCCTCCGACCTCCTGCAGCGCATCCTCCGGGAGCGCTGCGCTGCTTGGGAGCTGGGTGAACTCGCCAAGTATGCCAAGGCTGGCAGGACCCCGCCTGTGGGTTGGCAGGCCAAATACAAAGAACCAATCTCACCCAGTACTTCTAGCCTTCCCTCGCTACCGAAGAACTGGTCCTGGGCGACGCCGGCGCAATTAGCCGCAGCCGATAATTACGCCTTAGCCATCGGCCCGTTTGGAAGCAATCTAAAGGTAGAGGATTACCGTACCGAAGGTGTCCCTCTCATCTTTGTTCGAAATATTCGTTCAGGCGTGTTCGATGGGCTGGATACGCATTATATAGCGTTGGAGAAAGCGGAAGCTCTGCAAGCGCACAGGGTGATAGCGGGGGATGTTTTAATAACCAAGATGGGAGACCCGCCCGGAGATGCTCGGCTCTACCCTGATAACCGACCACCAGCTGTGATCACCGCGGACTGTATCAAATGGACATTGTCGCCTGCTTTGCCAGAACACCAATACTTCGTGCATGCGATTAACTCTCAACTAATCAGGAAACTCATTCGGGACATCACACAGGGCGTTGCACAATTAAAAGTGAGTCTAGGCCGGTTCGAAAAGATCGCCATTCCGTTGCCTCCGGTCGACGAGCAGGAACAAATCGTGGCTGAGGTGGATCGGCTGTTGTCCGTTGTCGACGAAGGTGAGGCGCAAATACAGGTTGAGCTGAAGCGTGCCGGGCGGCTACGACAGAGCATCCTTAAGCAGGCTTTCGACGGTACGCTCGTGTCTCAGGATCCGAGCGATGAGCCAGCCAGCGCCCTCCTGGAGAGGATACGTGCTGACAAGAGCAGAGACACCTCAGTCACCAGTGAGCGCGACGCCGTGCAACTTGAATTGGTGTAATCCAGAGTGGTGGTTATGGTCTGCCCTGCGAGGGTAGACGCGGGAAGGGAGAGAGAGTGGCAGGAGAATCATCGGCGATCGTGCAGCGTCTCTGGAATTACTGCAACGTCCTACGTGACGATGGCATGTCTTATGGCGACTACGTGGAGCAACTCACATACCTCCTTTTTCTCAAGATGGACGATGAACAGGTGCAGCTTCTCGGTGGGCGCAGCGCCATCCCGGAGGACTTCAACTGGCAGAGCCTCCTCAGCCTCCATGGTGATGAGCTCGAAGCTCACTACCGCACTCTCCTCGCCAGGCTCGGTAATGGCTCCGGTCTCACGCCTGTCATCTTCCGCAAAGCACAGAACCGCATTCAGGACCCCGCCAAACTTCGCCGCCTGATCGACCTCATTAAGGATGAGACCTGGATCGGCCTCGATATCGATGTCAAAGGAGAAATCTACGAGGGCCTCCTGGAAAAGAACGCCCAGGATATCAAGTCGGGTGCGGGTCAATACTTTACACCACGCCCGCTCATCAAGGCAATTGTCGATGTGATGCGGCCCATGCCAGACGACACGATCTGCGACCCCGCCGCCGGCACCTGTGGCTTCCTTCTCGTTGCCTACGACTACATCCTGCGCCACTTCAGCCCCCTCGACCGAGATCAGTTGGACCATGTGACGCATGGCGCTCTGCGTGGCTGGGAGATTGTTGACAACGCTGCCCGTCTCGGCGTGATGAACATGCATCTGCGGGGCATTGGCGCTAACGCCGAGAGTAGCCCTATCCACGTCGGTGATAGCCTTGCCGCCGACCCAGGCAGTCGCTTTAGCATGGTGCTCACCAATCCCCCTTTCGGTAAAAAGAGCTCCGTCACTTTCGTTAATGAAGAGGGCGAGACTAGGCGCGAGTCGATTACCGTCGTGCGCGAGGACTTCTGGACGTCGACGAGCAACAAGCAGCTCAACTTTGTGCAGCACATCAAGACGATCCTGGCCATGCACGGGCGCGCCGCCGTCGTCGTCCCGGACAACGTGCTCTTTGAGGGCGGGGCTGGCGAGACCGTCCGTCGCAAGCTCATGCACGAGTGCGATGTTCACACATTACTTCGGCTCCCTACGGGCATCTTCTATGCGCAGGGTGTGAAGGCCAATGTGCTCTTCTTTGACCGCAAGCCAGCGAGTGAGACACCGTGGACGAAGACGGTCTGGATCTATGACCTGCGCACCAACAAGAACTTTACTCTGAAAGAGACACCTCTCAGCCGCGCCGACCTCGACGAGTTCGTCGCCCTCTATAACTCTGAGAGGCGCCACCATCGTCAGGCCACGTGGTCAGAAGAGACACCCGATGGTCGCTGGCGATCCTACACCTACGACGAGATAGTCGCGCGCGACAAAGCCAGCCTCGATATCTTCTGGCTCCGTGACGACTCGCTCGACGACAGCGCCACATTACCTGCCCCTGGTATCCTCGCAGCTGAGATTGTGGAGGACCTGCGCACGGTGCTGGCTCAGTTCCAAGAGATTGCCGACGATCTGGGCGTCACCCTGGCGGACGAGGAAGTATTGCAGACATGAGCACAGTCATGGCACACTGTTTTGCCACATGGACGTAATGAGCAGTTCGTATGTCAGGTGATGGCTCGAGCATAAGGCTTCCGAAGAGCTTATACAGCACGGGACTTGATGCCGTCGCATCCAAGTGGCTCAAGAACGATGCACCTGCTGATCAGAGGCACATCAACGCCGAAGTAAGGCGCGAGGTGTTGGCTGCGGCTGAGGCATTGATGATCGCACCGAGCGTCTGCTTCCACGTCTACGGCGAGAATGTTGTCCTTGCACTGCTAGTGGGCATGTTCGGCGCCAAGGGCGTTGAGGAGTTGCTTGAGCATCGCGCCGTGGAGTTCCATCTCTGGTTTCCCGCTGTTGGCACGGTCGACGATGCCTCCCTCCTGAAACAAGGGATCAGCCCCTTGGTGCAATTTGGCAGCCCTACGACCCCAGAGTATGCAGATCCGGAGGCATCGGCGCGTGCGGGGCTGACCAAGTGGGGCCAACACCTCACCCTCGACCGGACGACGCGGCGGCGCCTCGTGCGTCTGGCCGCTAAAAGAACCACGCTGCGCGGCGAGTGGATCGCCGAGTACGCTATTGCCTATGTTAATGCGGCGCATACCAATGGTCAGTTTGAGGAGCTAGGCCTCGATCCAGGCGTCCCCTCCCATGAGTTATCGGCTGATCAAAGAAACCAGCTTGCGTCCTTGGCAGCACAGCTCGCGACAACCGCAGACCTTATCGAACACGAATATGACCTTTATCGGAGTGCGGAGACGTGGGATGCCTTGTCGGCTGTGTTCGCGCGCCTCCGTGCCCGCGACGAGACGCGCGCTGCCACGGAACGGATATTGGCGCTTCACCACCTGCCTTCAATACCAAATCTCGTTGGTGCGGGCGTTCTCACGCTAGCCGACATCCCGCGGCTGCGTAAGCGTAAGGAGACCGATGATTTCCGCCGTTGGTTATGGGCGCAGCCCAACCCGAGTGATACTGAGGCCATCGCCCAATCGTACATCGCTGCCCTGAACCCGCGTGTTTCGGTTACGGACAGGCGGTGGTATAAGGTGGCCGACCTGACGACCATGCAGGGTGTCGGCCTTGCCCTCTCGCTGTTGACCGCCCCACTCGGCCCGCTTGCTGGAGTAGCTGCCAACACGGTGCTAACGGTGATGAACGATCGACTCGGAGATAGGCTGTCACACGGAAGAGACCCGCGGCGCTTTGCAACAGATCTTATCGGTCCTGCCGTGGCCCAGTTCGAGTTTGCTGTGACGCTGTAAGATTCCACAGTTCCTGCGCCACTCTCCTGCGTACTGCCCAGTGCTGTTCGACTCACTTTGCGCCACTTTATGCCAGTCACCCTGCGCCAATCCTGCACAGAGTACCACAGATCCTGCTCCAAGGTGCATAACTCGTCCACCCGGAGAACCGACTCTGCTAGAGTAGGCGGCATGGATGCTGCACTGCGTCAGCCGCCCACGCAGCGGGGACTGCGGTAGTGGGCCGGCTGCATCTCACGCCGGGGACACGCTACCTGCAGGACACGCACATCTACGTCGTGCGCCAACTCCTGCTCGATGGCCGCCTGCTGGTGGAGAACCAGTCCATTGGTGGCCAGGCGGTGGTGACGCACGAGGACCTCTGCGCGACATGGGCGCGCGGGGCCCTCACGTTTGCGGTCCCGCGCATCCACGCCCACGCCACCCCAGAGACGCCGCTGCCCACTGCCTACACCATCGCCGACTTTCACCTGTTGCCCGAGGCGCAGCGCGCTGAGGCCTGGCGCCGCTACACGCTCATTCGTCCCCTGTTGGCCCTGCCACCCCGGGAGCGGACGCGACGCGCCATCATGCGCTACCTCTCCGCGGAGCGCCTGCATCATGCGCGTGGTCCCGGTGGTGCAGATCAGGACCAGGGAGCAGCGGCCAGTGCGGCCAGTATCGAGCGCTATCTGCGTGCGTTTGACCAGAGCGCCGGCGACATCCGCGCCCTGGTTCCCGCGACAGCCCGCCGGGGGGGAGGAGGCTCACGCCTCGCGCGGGAGCTAGAGCAGATCGTGCAGGGCGTGCTGGCTGAGTGCAGGGCCGCACCGACGTACCGCACGGTGCGCGATGTCCACTTCATGATCATCACCCGCGTCGGTGCGGCCAATCGCGATCGTCCGGCCACGGACCAGCTGCCTCTGCCTGCGCAGAACACCATCTATCGGCGGGTGCGCAGCGCCGGCCCCGCGGCCATCCTCCGCCGCCGGCCGAGCCAGACCGAAGCCCAGGCGACCAAGGCTGTCCATCCCGGGCCGCGCCCAGCGCGCCCGCTGGAGCGCGTGGAGATCGATCACACCCCGCTCGACCTCCTGGTGGTGGACGAGGAGGATCGCCTGCCGATCGGCCGACCGACGCTCACTTTGGCGCTGGACAGATACAGCGGCTTTCCCACGGGCCTCCATGTGGGCTTCGAACCGGCCAGCTATGTGGCAGCGATGCGCTGCCTGGCGCATAGCATTCTGCCCAAAGAGGACACACGCGCCCGCTACGGCGCCAAGAACCTCTGGCCGGTCTACGGCGTCCCCGAGGTGCTCGTCGTGGATCACGCGCCCCACCTCATCGGCGCTGATCTGCGGGACGCCTGTGGCCAACTGGGCATCCACCTGGATCCGGCGCCGGTCCGCCGCCCCTGGTTTAAGGGGGCCATTGAGCGGCAGTTCCGCACCCACAACACGGGCCTGGTGCATACCCTCCCGGGCACGACCTTCTCAAATCTGCTGGAGCGCGGCGACGACGATCCCGCCCGCCACGCGTGCATCTCCTTGCGGAGCTTCTGGGAGATCCTGCACATCTATCTGCTTGATTTCTACGCCCAGGACTGGCACGACGGGATTGATGGTGTGCCCGCCCAGCGCTGGGCGGAGAAGATCGCCAGCGGCTGGAGACCGGCCCTGCACCACAACGCGAGCGAGGTGCGGATCCTGCTGGGGCGCACGGCGGTTCGGACGATCCAGCGCACCGGGATTGAGCACCTGTGTCTGCGCTACCAGAGCGCCGACCTTGATGCGCTGCGGCAGACGCTCCCGGCGGCGGCGGCGGTGCGGGTGAAATATGACCCCGAGGATCTGGGGGTGCTCTATGTCCATGACCCGACACGGGACGCGCCCTGGCTCGCTGTGCCGGCCACCGATCAGGGCTATGCGGGCGGCCTATCCCTCTGGAAGCACCGTGTGGTCCGCGCCTATGTCCGGCGCACCATGAAGCAGGCCGTGGATGTCGGCGCCTTGGCCGCGGCCAAGGCGCGCATCCAGGAGATTGTGACCGAGGAGTTCCGGCGCACTCGCACGACGCGGCGGCGGGTGGCAGCGGCACGCTTTCTGGGCGCCGGCACGACCGGGGCGCCGGCGTTGCCCGACCCGCCGCAGGCGATCAGGCCCCCCGCGGAGGACACGGCGCTGCCGTCCGCGCGCAGCGGACCCGCAGCGGGCGCGCGGGACCTCCCTGATCCCAGCGCGACCAGCGAGGCAGGATGGGGGGCCGATTACGGCCTGCCCCGCGTGGCACGCCGCGACCCGTTGCGCTAGGGAGGAGAGAAGTCATGGCCGGCAGCGTCCACCGGGAGAGCCCGCTGGAGGGGACAGCACGGCGTGAGCGCCTGTCCCGCCTCGAGAGTATCCGCATCACCTACCCGCGCTGGCAGCGCATCGTCGACGAGATAGGACGCTGCCATGAGATGTATGGGCTCGCCGCGGAGCCGCAGTGCCTCCTGGTGGTTGGCCCCACAGGGGCGGGCAAGTCCACCTTGGTTGCCTCGTACGCGCAGCGCTACCCGCCCCTGGTCAATGAAACGGGCATCGGGCGGCCGGTGGTGCGCGCCACCATTCCCGCGCCGGCCACGATCAAAGCGCTGGCCACCACGCTGCTGGCGGCGCTGGGGGATCCGCGGGCTGCCTACGGCACCGTCGGCGCGCTGACGTACCGGCTGACCCACTTCTTCCACGACTGTGGCGTGGAGCTCCTGATCCTGGATGAAGTGCAGCACTTTCGCGATCGCGACAACCAGAAGGTGCTGGAGAACGCCAGCAACTGGCTCAAGACGCTGATCAAGGAGACCGGCGTCTCCTGTGTGCTGGTGGGGTTGCAGGGCGAGGCGGAGGAGGTCGTCCGCCTGAACCGGCAGCTCGCGCGCCTGTTCGGAGACCCGCACGTGCTGCTCCCCTTCGCCTGGGATGACCGGCGGCCCGAGACAATTCAGGAGTTTCGCACCTTCGTGGGCCTGCTCGACGGGCTGCTGCCCCTGCCCGAGCCATCCCAGCTCGCGGAGGGTGACACCGCGCGCCGCCTGTACCTGGCGTGCGAGGGTATCGTGGCCTATCTGATGGAGTTAGTGCGGCGGGCGACCTACCTGGCCGTGAGTCAAGGACACACGCGCCTCGACGCGGGCGTGTTCGCCGCCGCCTTCGAGCAGCGCCTGGCCGGCATCCGGCGGGGCATCGTCAACCCCTTCGTTGACCAGCTCCCCCAGCGCGATGCACGCACCGGGTGACCCGCGCTGCCCCCACCGTGGGGAGAGCGCGCGCGGACCGTTGATCAATCGGCTGTGCCCCGTGCCGCTCGAGAGCCTCGACAGCCTGCTGCAGCGTCTGCGGTGGGCCAATCATTACCAGGAGCCCACGTGGTTGCAGGGCCTGCTGCCGCAGCCACCGCTGCGGCCCAACCAGCTGTGGCGCGCTAGCCACTACCACGCTCTGAGCGCCTTAACCGGACTCACGATCGAGACCCTGGTCACACTGACGCTGCACCGGTTTGCTCCCCGCTACGACGCAGGCCTGCCTGTGGCCCCCACCAGGGCCACCGCTCCCGACACCCTGCCTATCCCCTTGTGGCCGGCGCTCGGCCGGCGCTCGTGGACCCGTGATGCCGCGCGTGCGGCCCTGTGCCCGCTCTGCTGGCGCGACCAGCGCGCCCTCCTGTTGCCCTGGTCACTGCGCCACGTGACCGCCTGCTCCCGGCATCGTGTTCTGCTCATTGAGCGCTGCACGCGGTGTCGGGCGCTGGTCACGCCGGACGTCCGGCTGAGCGCGTGCCGCCAGTGTGGGCAAGACATCGGCGCCATGCCCATGCACTCCATCGCCGAGGAGCCCGACAGCCTCGCCGTCACGGCGCTGATTTGGAGCGCCATCGGTTGCCTCCCGGGCAGCTTTCCGCCCGCCACCATAGAAGTGAGCGCCGATCATCCCCTGCGCCGCGTCGGCACGGCAAGCATGCTCCACGGCCTGTGGGCGTGTGCCCAGCGCCACGGCGGCTCCCCCCCCATCCTCCCCGCGTGTGGGGAGGATGGGGGGGGAGCCGCCCTGCTCCCGGTGGCGCCGCGGAGGCCCCTGCAGGATCTCCCTCTCGCCGACGTGCATAGCCAGCTCGTCGCCGCCTGGCGCCTGCTGCGGGACTGGAACACTGCGTGGCACCTGCCCCTCGCTCCCACGACCAATGTGACCGCGGCACGCTCAGGCGGAGGAGTGCCCTTTCCGGTCGTGCTCCGCCACCGGCAGGGGCACCCATGCTGGACCCTGGCCGATCCGTGGTGGCTGGACTTTGTCTGGGAGCGGGCAACAGAGGGGTATCCCTGGGCCCGCGCCGACCTGGCCGCAACGCCGGCGACGGAGTGCGCGACCCGGGCGCCGCACTGGAAGTGGGCCGACCTCGCGCTGACGCTGCGGGAGGCGGCGCCGTATTGCCAGCTGAATCAGGCTGATCTCGACGTCCTGGTCGAGAGTGGGCTGGCGCCAGCGCGGGGTGGTCCTTTCTCCGTCGTCTTCTCGCGCTGGTTCTTCTCCGAACGCACGCTCTATCGCGGCCTCCGGGCCGTGCTCGCTGCGCTGCCCGTCCGTGCGTTGACTGAGGTCACGGGCCCGAGCGGCGACCTCAGTTGGGCTCTGGGCTGCGCGGAACGCCGCGGGGTCGGGATCGCGGACCTCCTGGGCGCCGTGCGCGCGGGCGCCCTCCCGGCCTTCCGGACACGGCCAACGGCGCAACTCTGCGATCTCTGGTTCGCGCAGGCCGCAATTGTGGCCTACCTAGAGCAGGGCCACGCCCGGACCCGCGTGCGCCACGACCTAACGCCGGCCGAGGAAGCGCTATGGCGGGCCTATTAGTAGTCGACCCGTACCCCTTCCATGGCGCGCTCGCGGTCGGCGGCGGTGGGCAGGCTGTAGCGGCGCGTCGTCTCCAGACGGCGATGGCCGGCGATCTCGGCGACCAGGACCAGGTCATTGCCCGTGCGCACCAGCGTGGTCAGGCACGTATGGCGCAGCGTGTGTGCCGACAACGTGAGGCCAGACGCCCGCCCGAGGCGGCGGATCACCAGGTCGATGGCGCGGATGGAAAGTCGCCCGCGCTGCGCGTTCAGAAACAGCGCCGGCTCCTCCTCACCCTCCTGCAGGCGTTCCTTTATATAGCCGTCTACAGACCGTCGCGCGTCCTTGTTGAGGGGGACCTCGCGGTAGGCCGCGCCCTTGCCGTGCCGCACAATGACCATCCCCTTGCGCTCGGAGAGGGGGACATCGTCTACATTGAGGGCAGCGCACTCGCCGATGCGCAGTCCGGTGTAGAACAGGAGGTGCGCCAGAGCGCGATTGCGCGCGGCGGGGCAGCGCTCGACCGCGCGCAGGAAGGCGACCTGCTCTCTTTCAGCGAGGCCACGCGGCGCGGCCCGCGGGAGCTCCTCACGTGGGACGGTGGGCCGAGTGAGGCCGAGGAAGCGGTAGAAGTGATCGAGGGCGGCCAGCGTCAGGTTGACCGAGGCCGGCTTGGCCTTGCACACGGTTGTGCGCCAGGTCCGGTAGTCGCGCACGGCATAGGAGGCGGCGTGCTGCTCCCGCAAGGGATCCCCTGTCGCGGGGGGAGCGGCCGCCAGGTAGGCGCAATACTGGGCCACCTGCACGCGGTAGGTGCGGCGCGTGGTGGCCGCGAGGGGTTGACTCTCCAGCCACCGGGCATACGCAGCCGAGGCCTCTTCTGGTGTCGTTGCCTGTGTGCGCACGATCTGTCATCCTGTTATCAGAAGCATCCTGAGCGCGCTAGTGGCCGGCGCACAGCGCATTATCAGTAGTGTAGCACGTCCGATCCTGCTGATTAGGAGAGTTATCAGAAGTCGGCCTGATGATTGGAGCACAACGCCGATGTAAGCGCGGCGCAGGTTCTGTGGTAATTGTGGCGCAGGATGAGTGGTAAACGGCGCAGGTTCTGTGGCAACCTACAGACGCAGTCGAAACGGTAACGCGACGGCCTTTTTTGTGCCAACCCGAATGCATGATAAGAACGGTTATCCTGCATTGACCGGCTGATGCTCCTCCTTTATACTGGGAGGAAGGAGGCGAGCCATGAGTGAGATGATTGAACTCTCGGGGGAACACTACCACTCCCTCGCGCGCGCGGCAGCGGCCCGGGGCCAGACGCCCCAGACGTTGCTGGCCGAGATAATCGAGGACTTGGACGTCGACCCGGCACCCCGTGCGTACGAGACCGAGGAGTGGTTCCGTCACCTTGGGGCGACGGAGGACCAGATTGCGGAGGCGAAGCGGATCGCGCAGGCGCGTAGCGCGGTCGGTGATGCCCACGCATGAGGAGAGGGGGCGGTTCTTACGGGAGTGGGCGAAGCTGACCGTACGAGAACAGGCGCTCTTTCTGGCTGCGGTTGAAGAGATGGTCGCGGACCTGCGCACCCACGGTAGCTTTCGTTCCAGCTTACGTGTCAAAGGGGTCCAGGGTCACCCTGGCGTCTTTGAAATGACCTGGGCACCGGACGGGCGGGCAACGTTCACGTATGGGACTGAGGTCCATCCCGGTGAACCACACATCATCTGGCGGCGCATTGGCGGCCATGAGATTCTCGCACAGCCCTAGCGAGCAGGAGGAGGACACGCTATGAGCACGACCATTGAGCCCGTCGACGAGCAGGAGGAGAGACTGGAACACACCGCTGCCCCACGCGGGCAGAGTCCTGACTATCGCAGCGTCTCGGTAGGCTCCTGTCATCACGATGGCTTTTTGGATGGGGCAGACAGCAGATGTGTTGCGCCAACGCCTGACGCGTAGCACCAGGAGAGATTCATGCGCACCATCACCCTCGCCCTGCCTGACGACCTTGCAGACCAGCTGGCGACCATCCGTGATCGTCTCCCGGAGGTGTTGGCGCTCAGTCTGCGGCAGCCAGCGATCCCCGCCCAGCTCTACCGGACGATCCTCACGTTCCTGGCCGACGGTCCGACCGCTGAGCAGATCGTGGCCTTCGCGGCTCCTCCCGAGGTGGCCGAACGCCTACACACACTCGTGGAGCGTGAGCAAGCAGGAACGATCAGCACCACGGAGATGGCGGAACTCGACGAACTGGAGCGGATTGAACACCTCATGATTATGCTCAAGGCGGGTGCGCTGCCGGCACCTGGTGCAGCACCGTGCGTGGCACCATGAGATGTCCCACCCAGGACTGCCCTGGCGCCTATGAGCCGCGTGAGGTCGTCCATACCGTGCGGCGCGGCGGCCAGATCATCGTAATCGACCATGTTCCCGCGGAGGTCTGCACGATCTGTGGCGACGTGCTCTTCGCGCCTGACACGGTCCGCCGTCTAGAGACGCTGCGTGCCACCTCGGCACCCCCCGCCCGCACCGTCCCGCTATACGAGTTCACCGATGCCCGTTCCGCCTAGAGAGGCCGACGGGCCTTCCCTGGAGCCGCACCGTCAGGCGCTGCCTGCCTCGGAGGCAGCGTGCGAACGCGCCTGGGCGGTGATCGGGCGCTACCATGGCGGCGCCACGGATGTGGCTGAGAATCACGATGCCTATCTCGATGAGGCCTACGGAGCGTGGCCGAGCGTCCGCTGCCTCCCAGAGCAGCCGGACGGAACGGAGTAGCACCTCATGTCCACGATCATCCTAAACCTGCCCGACGAGCTGATCGACAAGCTGACCCCGATGCAAGAACGGCTACCCGAGCTCCTAGAGCTAAGCCTCCAGCAGCCGGCCCTGCCCACCGCGCTCTACCGCACCCTCTTTCACTTCTTGGTGTCGCGGCCTAGCGCTGAGGAGCTCCAGGCCTTTACCCTACCGGAGGATGCGTTAGAGCGCCTGCGTGTCCTGCATGACCGTGAGCGCTTCGGGACGCTGATCCCCCTGGAACGCGCTGAACTGGCCGAGCTGGAGGAACTGGAGACCCAGCTGGTGGTCTACCAAGTGTCCTCCCTCCCGGAGTTCACCCCATGACTACTGAGAGTGTCGTGGTCGAGCTGATCGTGGTGCCGGACGCACCACCACCGCCGGCGGTGGTGGCATCCATACCCCGCCAGGCGACCTCTGATGACCAACTGATCGCGCTGTGGCTCCATGGCCGCAGCATCCATACGCAGCGGGCCTACCGCGCCGACGTGGAGCGCTTCCGCGTCTTTCTAGGGCAGCCCCTGCACGACGTGACGTTAGGCGACCTGCAAGACTTCGCTGATAGCCTGACCGCTCTCAAAGCAGCCTCGCGTGGGCGTATCCTGGCGGCGGTCAAGAGCCTCCTGGCTTTTGGGCACCGGCTGGGCTACCTGCCCTTTGATGTGGGCCGCGCCCTCAAGCTGCCGCCACGGCGGGAGGGGCTGGCGGCGCGCATCTTGGAGGAGACCGACGTGCATACCATGCTGGCGCGGGAGACATCGCCTCGCAACCGCATGCTACTGCGCCTCCTCTATGCCAGCGGCGTCCGCGTCTCCGAGATATGCAGCCTGACCTGGCGCGACGTGCAGCCGCGCGCGGAGGGCGCTGGCCAAATCAGCATCTTTGGCAAGGGCGGCAAGGAACGCACCATTCTTCTCCCAGCAGCCGTCTATGGCGAACTGATCCGTTTGCGGCAGGGAGCGCCAGCAGAGGGCGCCGTCTTCCGCTCGCGTAAAGGTGGAGGTGCGTTGGATACCAGCCAGGTGCTACGCATTGTGCAGGCCGCAGCCAAGCGGGCTGGTTTAGAGGCCCACGTGTCGCCACACTGGTTACGCCATAGCCATGCGACGCATGCGCTGGAGCGCGGGGCACCGATCCACCTAGTCGCCGCCACGTTAGGCCATGCTTCTGTGGCCACCACGGGCAAGTATCTACATGCGCGGCCGACTGACTCGTCGGCGCGCTATCTGGTGGTGTAGATCGGCCCAGACGCATGATGGGTCGTCAGCCAACTCACCGGTGAAGGGAGGACAACGCGATGTCGCTGGACTATATCACGCTCTTGTACAGCTATCACTATTGGGCGAATGAGCGGGTGCTACAGACCGTGGAACAGGTGCCCGTCGACCTGTTGGACGAGGCAGGCCGGCGCAGCTATACCCGTATCCTTGACATCCTGGTGCATACAGTCGGCGCGGAGTGGGTCTGGTGCTCGCGCTGGCAGGGCGTGTCGCCCACGCAGCGTCCCACGACCGCCGAACTCCCGACGCTGGCCGCCGTGCGCGAACGCTGGCACGACCAGGAACGGCAGGTGCGTGCATTCATCGCCTCTTTGCAGGAGGATGATGTCGCTACCGTCCTGACGTACTCCACCCTAAAGGGTGAGTCCACAACGGTGCCCTTGGGTCACACCATGCTCCAGGTGGTGAACCACGGCACACAGCACCGCAGCGAGGTGGCGCTGTTGTTGACGGAGTTGGGCCACTCGCCCGGTGATCTAGACCTGCACCTGTTCTTGTTGGAGCAGAAGTCGCACTCGTGAGCGCAGGTTCGCGTCGGAAGGAGCGACAGGAGAGAGGGAGTCATCATGACGTCCATCGCCGACCCACGCGTTGACGCCTACATCGCTGCCCTGCCCGCGTGGCAGCAGGCCATCTGCCGCGAGGTCCGCGCTCTGATCCATGCCGCAGACCCCGAGGTCACCGAGACGATCAAGCGCACTACCCGGCCGTACTTCGTGCTGCAGGGCAACATCGCCGCCCTGTTGGCAGCGAAGGACCACATCAACATCTTCCTCTATGACGGCGCCATCGTCCCTGATCCCGAGGGCATCATCACCTCCGGCCACGGCAACACGACGGCCCGCACCGTGGCCCTCCGCCAGGGCGACACGATCAACGCGTCCGCCCTCACCGCCATGCTCAAACACATCATTGCCAACAATCGTGCGGGCGGCTGGCGCAAGCTCAAGCACGATGGCTAGGTCACGGGTAGCGAGGCACCTTTCCTCATCAAAGCGGCGCACAGCGCAACCGTACGGGAAGAGCTAGATAGAATGGTCTATGGGCTACCCTCCAAGATCGGTGTGGTTGGATGAAAGAGACAGTGGGGTCCCGGTCAGTTGCCGACCCGATCTCGCACACCTTTATTGCTTACAGCATGCCGTCCTCGTGTGCGAACCGCAGTCGGAGCCCGCATACTTCTGAAGGCACACTCATCGAACATGTCACGATCATGGATGGCTGGATCTACTTGGCCGTCATGGTGTGGAGGATGTGAGCGAGGCCACTCGGAGCGAAGCCACTCAGCACGTTGACTAAGAACGCGAGCGCAAACCAACCCTTCCACTGCATGATTGTGTGCGAGAGATGCGTTGCCACGACATCTTTCAACCGCCTATCGCTTTCGACATGCGCACGGACAAGCACACTCCATAGGTCGCCGACTACCGTCCAAGTGCAGGGCACGAGAAGTGTCAGGAAGGCAAGGTCAAGGGAATACAGAAGCGCACCTACCACCGACATCGCCCCGAACTGCTGCTGGAGCCAGAAACGGTCGGCGGCGTCCCGCGCCGCAACGAGGGGGGTGACAACGACGCACCACACGAGAATGATCGGGAAGAGATACGCGGCGAACGCGGCTGTTATGATTGCTCGATTCCCCCGATATCGTTCATTGAACAGCTCAGCAGATCGGATGAGTGCTACTTGCTCGACGCGCAAAAGGTTATAGAGTAGCATCGCACGGTAGAGGTGGGAGATAGGCATTGCCATATCGTCTCGGCTAGTCGGCGAGATATCCTCGTTCCCATGACCGATGTACAACAAGCCCGGTGATCTCTCCAGGACGCGCTCGGAGAGGTCGACCAGATCGATATCTCCCGTTACAGGTTGCGCCACCCAGAGCGCCTGTAGGAGATACAGTTGATCCTCATATCCGATCCGTGGGTCGTTCAAGGCCGCACGTGCCCGCCGTGTAACATCCTCGACGCGACCATTTTCGTTGATCTTATGCAAGAAATCGACGGCGAATCCCATACCGAAGGCGCGCCCACCTAACACAGCATGATCATACAGATCAGCAATGGCATCACCACAGCCTGAGAGATCGAGAGCTGTCACCTGGAATGTCCGCGCAGCTAGAAGCAATATCGACCCGTACGCAGCCGAGTTAAAGGGAACACTATGACGGCTGATTTCGTCTCTCGTCATCGTGCTGATGCCCTCGCATACTGCACCCTCAAGGCCCGCAAGAGCATCCGTGTCTTGTAAGGCAATCGCTGCCAGGGCGGCCGAGGCTATTTCAGTGTCACGCTGGCGACCGATGCGTCTATCGACAAACACACCTTTTACATAGGCCCGTGCCCATGCGGCTAGGTCATCTCCGTTGACCAAGACGAGCCCATAAGAACGCGCAACCCAGAAGTACAGCGCTAACGCTAAGGTGTCATTCCCGTGCGTCAGCAGATGGCCAACCATACTATCGACAGACCGTATGACATCGTCCCGATGAAGACGGTGGAGTGCATCGACCTGCATCATCAGAGGAACCACGGCACTGACCGCAGGCTTGTATTCACGGAGAAGCCCGCCTCTCCGATGAAGTCGGACATAAACTGCGCGATGGCCCCAGCAAATTTAGTTGTGATCGGCTCTTGACAGAAGCTATGTGTCGATGCCCAATTCAAGCGCGTGAGCGAGAGGATCTGCTGTGCGATGTCGCTCAAGGCGGGCTGAGCATCGGGTGGATCAGCCCACACGGTCAACTCCAGGGGGATTGGCGTCCCCATACCTCTCTGTCCGTAGACGTTGGTGCCTGTTGTCGCGAGATAGAGGCGTGTGGCGCCATCACGGAGATACGTTGCCCGACCGATCTGACCATCGTCGTGTGACAGGTTGTAGAGCCGCACTGGATGGTAGGGATTGACATGCACAAACACGATCGTTGCTTGCGGCGCCACCTCGCGGACCGCTTCCGCGATGATAGCACGCTCCTCCTTCGAAAACTTCTTCGTCAGGTGGATGTGTACGGTTGTCAGTTGTTCCCCATTTAAGGCCTGATAGGCAGCCACCGAATCGCGCGCAATCGTGCCTAGATGCTGCAAGCGATCATCGAAAGGGAAAGCCGTTGCATCTCCCTGATAAAAGCGCCAACGTCCATACTCATCAAACACATTAGCGTAGCCCATTGTTCTGCGGCTCCCGTTGGCGTATACGGGTTTACTCGACGACAAACCGATGAATAGATCGGCGTTGGGCATCGCTTCATCAAGAACCCAGGGTACATAGCCAGCCTTTGCATAAATGTTGAGCGCCAGATTTAGGTCGCTCCATCGGGGGTCAATGACGGTCCGCTCGTCAATCATCTGAGAGGCAAGGCCCTCACGCATGAGGAGACGCTTGACCCTACTGTAGGGACGCTCTGTATCCCGTATATCAGCCCCTTTAGGTAAGTACACGACAGCAACATCGATATGACGCCGCGCGTCGCTACGGACAAACCGGCGCAGTTCATCCTCGTATGCGTCAACCGTGGCGCACGTTATGGTGTGCTGTACAACCAGACGACTACCAAAGACCTTGAGCGCCCCAGGGTAGTGAGAACCTCCAGCATTCAGGTGCTGTACGAGTTCACTCATCTCGGCGAGGCGTGTCGGTGTTGTAAGCATCACAAGACGCAGATCGGCAACCGGCTTGCTGTATGCGCCAAATCGCAGGAGTCCTTGGCGTGTGTTGGTCGCCCGCTTAGAGTGATCGGTGTGGTCTAATGCCATTGGTGACAGGTTAAGGAAAACCGGCAGGCGTCAAGGGGGCATTGTAAGCGGCAAGTGCCTACACTAGAGGGATGACCACTGCACCACCTCCGCCACGCCGCCCCACGAAGCCGAGTTCTGTC
>JAABUM010002143.1_pt1 | contig 27351 bp, 22 predicted proteins | sample 5559161 | NCBI WGS metagenome assembly JAABUM01 (sample SAMN10711868, study PRJNA513369) | rock metagenome | isolation source: Antarctica rocks | place: Antarctica: Victoria Land, Siegfried Peak nord
CCGACCCAGCCGGAACCGTCGGCGCATTCTTTGCCGCGATCAACGCCCGCGACTATCGCCGCGCCTGGGACCTGGGCGGACGCAACCTGGCCGCGTCGTACGAGGTCTTCGCCAAGGGCTTTGCCAACACCGCGCACGTCGACCTCACAATCGCCGGCAGCTCGGGAACCACCGTCAACGCGCAGCTGCACGCGACCAACTCCGACGGCAGCAAGCAGAACTTCAACGGGAGCTACACCGTGGTCAACGGCATCGTCACCGCCGGCAGCCAGGTCCCCGTCCCGTAGTCAGGGGACGGGACCGGACTGCAGGGGGTCGCTTGTTACACGTAGTCCTGGTACTTCTCCAGGAACCGGACCGGCTTGGACAGCGCGTCCTTGCGGAAGGGGTCGCCCAGCTCACGGGTGCACATGATCTCGATGACGGTGGTCTTGCGCTCCTTCATCTGCATGTCGATCGCTTTCTTCAGCGCGGGCCCGACCTCGTCGAGCTTCTCGACCACGATGGCCTGCGCACCCATGGCCTGCGCGACGGCCGCGAAGTCGTCGCCCTCGAGCTCCGCCGCGACGAACCGACGCCCGTAGAAGTCGACCTGGTTCTTCTTCTCCGCACCCCACTGCCGGTTGTGGAACACCACGGCGGTGACCGGGATGTCGTGCCGCACGGCGGTCATCACCTCGCCCATGCTCATGGCCCAGGCACCGTCGCCGGCGTAGGCCACGGCTGGACGCTCGGGAGCGGCCCTCTTGGCGCCGATCATCGTGGGCAGCGAGTAGCCACAGTTACCGAAGCTCATCGGCGCGAAGAAGCTGCGCGGCCGCTCGAAGCGCAGGTAGCTGTGCGCAACCGAGTTGATGTTGCCGATGTCGGTGGAGACCATGACGTCGGCGGGCATGGCCTTCTCCAGCTCGCGGAGCACCTGCCGCGGGTGCAGCCAGTTGCCCTCTTCGGAGTCCTGCTCGGCGATCATGTCGAGGCTGTAGGGGTCCGTCTCGTGGGTCCAGTCGGTGAGCTCGGCCTCCCAGGCGTCCTTCTCGGACTTGATCTTCGCTGCCCGCTCCTCGCGGGTGGCGTCGCAGGCCAGCGTCTTGTCCGCCAGGCGCTCGGTGAGCGCGACCGCGGTGGCCTTGGCGTCGCCGCAGATACCGACGCTGATCTTCTTGACCAGCCCCAGCATCGTGTGGTCGGCGTCGACCTGGATGATCTTCGCGTTCTTGGGCCAGTAGTCCATGCCGTACTGCGGCAGGGTGCCGAACGGGCCCAAGCGGGTTCCGAGAGCCAGGACGACGTCGGCCTGGGCGATCAAGTTGAAGCCCGCCTTGGAGCCCTGGTACCCGAGCGGGCCGCACCACTGCGGGTGGCTGGCCGGGAAGGAGTCATTGTGCTGGTAGCTGTTGACGACGGGCGCACCGAGGCGCTCGGCGAGTGCCTTGCACTCTTGCACGCCGTCGGCCATCACCACACCGCCGCCGGAGACGATCACCGGGAACTTGGCGGCGGCCAGCAGCTCGGCCGCCTCGTTCAAGGTCTGCTCGCCGCCGGGACCGCGGTCCAGCCGGAAGGGCTGCGCGATCTCGGTGGTGAGCTCGCCGTAGAAGTAGTCGCGCGGGATGTTCAGCTGCGTCGGCCCCATATCCGACATCGCGCGGTCGAAGCAGCGGGCAGTATACTCCGCCATCCGCTTGGGGTTGTTCACGTGGCCTTGGTACTTGGTGAACTCCTGGAACATCGGCAGCTGGCTGGCCTCCTGGAAGCCGCCCAGGCCGCTGCCCATGGTGCCGGCCTCCGGCGCGATCATCACCACGGGGCTGTGCGCCCAGAACGCCGCGGCGATGCCGGTGACGCAGTTGCTGATGCCGGGGCCGTTCTGACCGATCACGACGCCGTGGCGGCCGCTGACCCTCGCGTAACCGTCGGCCATGTGTGCGGCACCCTGCTCGTGCACCACGGGGATCAGGCTGATGCCTGCCGGGGCAAAGATGTCCATCGCGTCCATGAACGCCGAGCCCATGATGCCGAAGATGTCGGTGACGTCGTTGGCGACGAGCGTCTCGACGAAGGCCTCAGACGGAGTCATCTTCTGTGGGCCCTTGGCTACGGTGCGGCCGTCGCCGGTGCTGTTCTTGCTCATCGGGTGGCTTCCTCTCCATAAATCGGTACGGGCTGTTCCTGAAATCAAGATCCTCATGACCATAAGGGTGAGCGTGCGCACAGTCAACCTGTTGTCTCATAAACAGGCACTTGATGTACTGTTTTCCGAGACACCACCTATGGGAGGCGTGATGGACCTGATCCACGCAGTGGGGGAACCCGAGCTCGCAGCGGTCAACGGCGACACCCCGACGCTGCGATTGTTCCTCCTGCTCGAGGTTATCGCGGCCAAGGACCAGCTGTTCAGCCTGCAGCGCCTAGTCGAGGAGACCGGGCTGCCCAAGCCCACGCTGCACCGGATGCTGCAGCAGCTCGAGGGTGCCGGGCTGCTGATCCGGCAGAGTGACGGGCGCCAATACAGCATGGGGGCGCGGTTGCGCCGGCTGGCGGAGAACCTGCTGCTCAACGATGCGCATCACGGCGCACGACACGCGGTCCTACGTAGCCTGGTGGACGAGATCGGCGAAAGCTGCAACGTCACCGCACTGTCGGGCAACGAGGTCGTCTACCTCGACCGGGTGGAGACGCCTGAGCCGCTGCGCTTCTACCTTCACCCTGGCTCGCGCGTCCCCTGCCACGCCTCCGCCAGCGGCAAGATGATCCTGTCGCAGCTGAGTCCCGCGCAACGCCGTCGCCTGCTGGGGCATGCCCCGCTGCGGCGCTACACTCCCAAGACGGTCACCGACTTCGACACGCTGGAGGAGGAGCTCAATCGCGTGCGCCGCGATGGATACGCGGTAGACGACGAGGAGTACCTGCCCGGTCTGGTGTGCGCAGCAGTGCTCGTACCGACGACCAACGGCCGTTCAAACGTGTGTGTCGCCGCGCAGGCGCCGGTCATGCGCCTCACACCGGACAAGGCCCTACAGCTGTTGCCTGCCCTGCAGCGCGCGGCCACCGCGATTAGCGGCATCGAGGACAGCACAGTTGCGGAGGCGACATGACAATCCAACCCGACCGCATGGTCTCCGTGCGGGACTCCTTCGGCATCGACTCGAACCTGATCGTGCCCGCCTTTAGCGAACCCGACGAGCACGTGCCGGAGATCGACAGCGCCTACCGTTTCAACCGCGACGTGACGCTGGCGCTGCTGGCCGGCTTCAGCCGCGACCGCCGGGTGATGGTGCAGGGGCTGCACGGCACCGGCAAGTCGACCCACATTGAGCAAGTGGCCGCGCGGCTGAACTGGCCGTGCGTGCGGGTCAACCTCGACGGGCACATCAGCCGGATGGACCTGGTCGGCAAGGACGCCGTGGTGCTACAAGACGGTAAGCAGGTGACGGCCTTTCAAGAGGGCATCGTGCCCTGGGCGCTGCAACGCCCGATGGCGCTGATCTTCGACGAGTACGACGCCGGGCGTCCGGATGTCATGTTCGTCATTCAGCGCATCCTGGAGCGAGACGGCAAGTTCACGCTGATGGACCAGAACACCGTGCTGCGCCCGCACCCCTCGTTCCGCCTGTTCGCCACCGCGAACACCGTCGGACAGGGCAACCTCAACGGGCTCTATCACGGTGTCCAACGGCTCAACCATGCCCAGCTGGACCGGTGGAACATCGTCGCCGCGCTCAACTACCTGCCCGCCGAGGAGGAGATCGCGATCGTGCAGGCGCGCGTGCCTCAGCTCGCCGACGCCGAGGGCTACGCGCTGGTCGCGTCGATGGTCGCGCTGGCGCACTTGACTCGACAGGGTTTCGACGCTGGTGACCTCTCCACCGTGATGTCGCCGCGGACGGTAATCACCTGGGCGGAGAACATCGAGATCTTCCACGACACCGCGCTGGCCTTCCGATTGTCCTTCCTCAATCGCTGCGACGAGGCCGAGCGCACCGTCGTCGCCGAGTACTTCCAACGCTGCTTCGATCATGAGCTCGATGAGTCCTACGAGCTGGCCGCGGCGGCAGGCTGACCGCGATGAGCGACGTGGCGATCGCTGCGCGCCACCAGCAGCAGGTCGAGGACCTCTGCGCCGCGGCCATCCGGGCGCTCAGCGGGGAAGCGGACGTCCATTTCCGTGGTCGCCGCCTGCACCGCGGCGGTGTCCACCACGCGCTGCATGCCCCGCACCTGCATCCCAACCTGGAGACCGATGACTTCGGTTCGTTCCGTGGGGCAGCAGACGGGATCGCACTACGGTTGCGCCACTGCGACAGCGAGTTCCATGCCAGCGTGTGTCCGCGCGATGCGGTGGCCCGGCTGGTGTTCGAGCTGCTGGAGCAGTTCCGAGTCGAGACGCTGGGCGAGGAGTCGATGCCCGGGGTCGCCGCGAACCTGCGCCACCGGCACCGGGAGTGGTCGCTGGCCTTCCATCGGTCCGGTCTGGCGGAGACGGCGCACGGGTTGCTGCTGTACACGCTCGCCCAGATCTGCCGCTCCCGGCTCACCGGCGAGCCCGTGGTCGCCGAGACCGAGGACCTGATCGAGAGCACCCGCTTTGCGCTCGCCCGGCGGCTGGGCGGCGACCTGGCCGGTCTGCGACCTCAGCGCGGGGATCAGCACGCCTACGCTGTGCACGCCCTGGCGATTGCCACTGCCGTCGCGGACATGATTCGCGACGCCGCGCCCACGTCAGAGGGCGCTCAGACGGATGCGAACGAGCAGGCAGCGCAGGGCCGGTTCACGTTGATGATGGACTTCGACGGAGACGGTGAGGAGACGACGCCCCTGGCCGTGTCCGGGTACAGTGCCGTCCTCGCCGATGCCGCCGCCGGCTATCACAGGTTCACCACCGCCTATGACGATCAGCATGAGGCAGCGTCATTCGTCCGGCCCGCGCTGCTGAAGAGCCTACGCAACCAATTGGACCGCGAGATCGCTGAGCAGGGCGTCAACCGCCCTCGTCTGGTCCGCCAGCTGTCTGCCCTGCTCGACGAACCAGGCAGGGACGGCTGGGACGGCGATCTCGAGGAGGGCCACATCGACGGCCGCAGGCTGGCGCAGCTGATCACCGCTCCACAGGAGCGGCGTCTCTTCCGGGCCGAGCGGGTGGCGCCGGTACCCAGCGCGCTCGTCACCTTCCTCATCGACTGCTCCGGGTCGATGAAGCAGCATGCGTCGACGGTGTCGATGCTGGTCGACGTCTTCGCCCGTGCTCTGGAGCAGGCTGGCGCGAGCAGTGAAATTCTGGGCTTCACCACAGGGGCGTGGAACGGTGGCCGGGCGCGGCGAGACTGGATACGCGCCGGGCGTCCGCGCCACCCTGGACGACTCAACGAGCGGCGACACCTGGTGTTCAAGGGCGCTGACAGCACCTGGCGTCGCGCGCGTCCCGGTATCGCGGCCCTACTCAAGCCCGACCTTTATCGCGAGGGGATCGACGGCGAGGCGGTGACCTGGGCCTGTGACCGGTCCGAGGGCCGCGCGGAGCACCGCAAGCTGCTGATCGTGGTATCCGACGGCAGCCCGATGGACAGCGCGACCGACCAGGCCAACGACCGGCACTACCTCGACCACCATCTCCAGGAGGTGGTGGCCACAACCGAACGACAAGGGGCAGTGGAAATCTACGGGGTCGGGGTCGGCCTGGACCTGAGCCCGTACTACCGCCACTCCCGCGTCCTCGACCTGTCCAAGGCCAACACGATTCTCGACGCAATCGTCGAGCTGATCGCGGGCGCCCAGCGTCACTGAGCCACTCGTCGGCAGCTCAAGTTAAAGCCCGGTTTGCGTCGTTACCTGCGCCGCACCAAGCCCGGGTTGCTTCGGGTGGGTGCGGCGGCGGCCAAGCGGGAAGGCGCACCCGGAGGGCAACGGGCTGCTGCGCACTCCGATACCACCCTCACCCGCGATGATCTGGCCGCCGCATACAAGCAACTCCTCGCCGTCGAACGCGGCTAGCGCGACATGAAAGGCGCGCTGCGGCGCGGCTACGGCCAGTCTTCCACTACCGCGAGGACCGCATCCGCACCCACGTGAGGCTGTGCTTGCTGGCCCTGCTGCTGCTCCGGGTCATCGACAACACCACCGGGCACACCTGCCGCAACCTCCACCACGAACTCGACCGGATGCACCTGGTCACCCTCGCCACCGACCACGGCCGTGTTGCCCAACGCGCCGCGCTGACCACCGAGCAGAAAACCATTTCACCGCACTGAAACTGCCCGAACAGCCCCGATTCTTCGACTCCGCCGCCCCCACCGCCTGACAACCCCGCCCGCAAGGCGGACCGTGTGGTAACACGACCCCGGGCACGCCTCCACAGCATCACCCCAGGTCACACCCGGGACTGCCCCCAATTTGCTTGACTCCTTGGCTAAGAGGATTCGTCCTTGCAGGCAGGATGTTCACCATGCCTTCAAGCGTTCCGTCCCGAATTTCGCCGTGACATGATCATGGCTGCCCGCAAGGGGAGGCCCCGGTTGCCCAGATCCGCGAAGAAACGTCGGGGACTCTGAATGGGCGCAGTGGCCGCTGGGTGGCGCGCACAGCACACCCGTGCTGAGGCGTGGAGCCGGAACACTCGCGACAACCGCCACTCCGATGAGCTGGGGTTCGCGCGCTGTGGAATCGGTACGACACGGCGCTTGGTGACTGCGCAGGAGCTCGGGAATCGAGCCTCGCCCTACCGTGAAGGGGACCCGGGTGAACCCGAGCGGATTCGGCGCAGTGGTTCAGCCCAGCCCAGCGCCGCCATCCACGTCGACGACTGCGCCCGTCACGTAGCTCGCGGCGGGGGAGGCCAGGAACACGGCTACCCGCGCGATCTCCTCCGGGTGGGCGAGTCGACCGAGGGGACAGTAGTCAGGCATGTAACCCTTGCCCCTTAATATCGGGGCGTCGACGGCGCCGGGGGCCACGCCGTTGACGAGCACCCCGTGTTTGGCCTGCGTCTTAGCCGCCCACTTGACCAACGCGTGGACCGCTCCCTTGGTGGCGACGTAGTGCGGTCCGGTCCGCCCCCCTGCTTGGCCCGCGATGGAACCCACACAGACGATGCGCCCTCCACGCTTGCGCATGTGGGGCAGCGCAGCCTGCAAGGTCCACAGTGTGCCCTTTACGTTGATATCAAGGACCCTGGTGACATCGGCGTCGTCAAGATCATCGATGTTCGTGCGCTGGCCGTAGATTCCCGCGCAGGTGATGAGCGCATCGAACCGGCCGTAGTCGGCGAATGCGGCGGCCAGGGCTGAGCGATCGGTCACGTCCACCACACGACCCTCAGCGGACTGGCCCTCGGCCCTCAGCTCGTCAACCGTCGCGCTAGGCTCAACGATGTCGCACACAAGCACCGACGCACCGGCGCGGCCACACTCCAGCGCCGTAAGCGCGCCGATACCGCGGGCCCCGCCGGTGACGACCACCCGTTTTCCGGTCATTCCGCCGGGACCGTCCGGATGCAGCATCCCGGTATTAACCATCATGCGTCAGCCGACGTGAGGGAGGCGATACTTGGGTGCCTCCCATGAGCACCGGCACCCCCAGAGTCCAGCTCTGGGTTCCGAGCATGCTCACGAGCTCGGGCACCGTCATGCCCTACTGTTCGCTCGAATTCTACCCCGTGTATTGCAGGCATCGTGATTCCTCCTTCACATTCCGACTCAGGGGCACCGGACTCACTCGGGCGCCTCCCCTCTCGCCTCGAGGTCGACATCCAGACTCTCGGCGTCTCTTCGGGGTCACCACCACCTCGTCGTAACAGAAGGCGCCCCGAACGCTGACGTAGTCCTCGCGGGGGTTGATCTCAACCCTTTCTGGCTCCCAATCGAGCGGGTCACCCCACTCGCCGCCACCAACGGTCATACACACTGCATGCGGGTTGGTCTTCCCCACCTGTGTGCTGGCGAAGTAAGAAGTACCGGCCGTTCGCCGCATCAATCTACTTGCTGCCCGTGCCGACCCCGCAGGTAAGCACGGTCGAGTTCGACGTTGGCCTCGTCGAGCTCAGCCGGGGTGGTGCGTCGCTCGGTGTTCAGATCGGCGGCATTCTTGCGGATCGCCCACATCAGGCGCCGGTCGCGACGACCACGCCGTGCTCGACCCACGACACCCGCGGTGTCGTGGCCTGCAGGTAGGTCTTCGGCGTCCCACGTCCAAGACCCGCCACCGCCGCACCCCGTCCCTACCGTCAAAGCCCGCACACCACAGCGGACATCGTGAACACTGACCGGCGTCACGGCGTAGGGCACACCAAAGCGAACAACACCGCCACCTCCGAGTCTACTTCGCTCCTCACCTTGACGGTTTCGGCGCCCAGCTCCACGTCGTCGACGATTATGTGGTGGCCGCCAAGGGCCTCACCGGATACCCGGGATGCGCGCAACGCCGCGACTCCCTGGACCTTCGAACATCCAGAACCTATGCAGGAGAAGACATTCGATCTGCCAGTCCTTGAGCTGTCACTACTCTGACGCGTCAGCGCCTGGAAGCGGCAGCCGGAACCATATACGGTGTCGTCTGCGTCCACCGTTCCGGCTGCGAAGACCTGCTCAAATCGACTTCCTTCGACGGCAACGTCGGGTAAATCGCGCTCCTTTTCAACTTCGTTGTGGCTGTGGCTGTCAGCCTGGTGACCAATCCCCGCCGGCTAGTGATTTGCCGCGGCGCTTGGTCCGGCGGATCAACTCCACCGAGTCCAGTTCGGGCGGAACGGTCACCCACAAGCTCCACCACCCCGCGGATGGTGGTGCTCGTGCCACGGACCGGGTGAAGGTGGCCAGACTGTGCACGCTCGACTTGCGCCTGTTCCTCGGAGGTGAGCGAGCCTGGTACCCCCGAATACGACCTATCTGGAACTGCTCCATCGCTGTGGCGTGGCCCACTATTACGCCAGCCCGCTTCCCCGGGCACTGCCACAGCGGCACTGATGGAGGTCCACATGACCAGGAGCAGCACTGCTCCCCCCGCGGCGATGGTGAAGGCGGCCGCCGACCAAGAGCTCGGCGCACGCGAGGCTCAACGACGCGACACCAAGGACCGGCGCCGCAAGTTGCTCCGGCGGGTGCTCATCAGGGTCGCCGCTCTCGTGGTGTTCCTCGGGCTGTGGTGGCTCGTCACGGCCTTGCACCTGATCAAACCTCTCTATCTTCCGACACCCGGTTCCGTCTGGAACGCATTCGTGCAGGCCAACAGTGACCACCCCATCGCACCCGGCGTGCCGCGCCTGGTTAAAGGTGAGCAGAACTACTACCTGTGGGAACACCTCATCGCCAGCCTGCAGCGCATCGGCGTCGGGGTTGGGGGCGCCATCATCGTCGGCCCCGTTCTGGGCTTCGTCATGGCCAGCTTTCGGCCGGTCGCGACGGTCATCGAGCCCTACCTGAACTTCCTGCGGGCGCTGCCCCCCTTGGGTTACATCGGAATCCTGATCGTCTGGTTCGGGATTGGTGACACCTCCAAGATGTGGCTGCTCTTCCTGGCCGCATTTCCGCCGATCACCATTTACACCATCAGCGGCGTACGCGGAATCCGGGAAGAACGCATTAACGCAGCGCTCTCGCTGGGGGCCAGCAGGCGACAGACCCTCACTCACGTCGTACTGCCCTCCACCCTGCCCGAGGTGATCAGCGGCATCCGGATCGCCGTTGGCTTTGCCTGGACCACCGTCGTCGCCGCCGAGCTGAACAACGGTATCCCCGGCATCGGCGGCCTCGCCTATTTGTCCGGCACAGAGCTCAAGACCCCGCTCACTATCGCGTGCATCATCGTGATCGGGATCGCCGCGATCCTGCTCGACCTGGCCATCAAAGGGCTGGAAAGAACCCTTGTTCCGTGGCGCGGTAAGGCATGAGCGCCCCGCCCTTCATCCCGTCCCTCATCCCGTCCCGCCTCTGCGCCATCCTTGGGAGAACTTCATGAACCGTGCCCATCGCCCCGCTCTCCGTACTCTCGCTGCGGTCGTCGCCGTCACCGGCGTGGCCACACTCAGCGGATGTGTAGGCTCCAACCGCACCGCCGAGAGCGCATCGACCGGTGCACCGTGCCCCTTCCCTGCCGATCCATCGGTCACCACTGTGGCCCGCATCGCCTACCAGAACATTCCCAACGCAGACCTGGTGGTCAAGGATCAGAAGATGCTCGAGACGTGCATGCCCAACGCGAAGATTAGCTGGAGCAAGTTCGACTCCGGCGGCGACGTGCTCCAGGCGTTCGGCTCCAACAGCATCGACATCGGCCTGATCGGCTCGAGCCCTGCCACTAAGGCCCTCTCGGCGCCCCTGAACATCCCGATCCGAGTTGACTGGGTGCACGACATCATCGGCAAGGCGGAGTCGCTGGTGGCCAAGGACAAGTCCATCACCAACATCAAGCAGCTCAAAGGCAAGAAGATCGCGGTGGCCTTCAGCTCGACCGCGCACTACAGCCTGCTGCAGGCGCTGCAGGACGCGGGCATGGACCCCGCCAAGGACGTCTCGATCATCAACCTCTCGCCCGACAAGATGCCCTCGGCGTGGGAGGGCGGCCAGATCGACGCCGCGTGGGTGTGGGACCCCACGCTCTCGGTACTGCTCAAAGATGGACACCTCATCATGTCCAGTGAGGACACAGCAAAGGCCGGAAAGCCGACCTACGACCTGGGCGCGGCGACCACCAGCTTCATCAACGCGAATCCGGCGTTCATGACCATGTGGGCCAAGGCGGAGGACGCGGGCGTCAAACAGATCACTGACAAGCCCGACGAGGCTTCGGTGAGCATCGCCGCCGTGATGGGCATCAGCCCCGCCGACGTCAAGGTCCAGTTCAGCGGGTACCAGTACCTGCCGGCGACGGAGCAGGCCAGCCCCGCCTACCTCGGCGGCAAGATGGCCGCCGACCTGCAGGCCACGTCGAAGTTCCTGCTCGCCCAGGGCGGGATCGATGCGGCCAGCGCCCCCGCTGCGTACGCAGCCGGGGTCGACGCAGCGCCGGCACAGGCGGCAGGCAAATGAGCGAGCGAAGCGACGTGGGGATAGAACCATGAGCAATCCGGCAATCGCTCTGGGGCGGACCGACACCCAGCGCTTGGTCATCGACCACGTGACGCACCGCTACCTCAGCAAGGGCACTCAGGTGCACGCGTTGTCCGACATCGACATCACCATCGAGCCGGGCGAGTTTGTATGCGTCGCCGGGCCGTCAGGCTGCGGCAAGACCACTCTGCTTCAGTTGCTGGCGGGTTTCCTCACGCCCACCGAGGGCTCAATCACCATCGACAGCCACCAGATCAAGGCCCCAGGGCCCGAACGGGGGGTGGTTTTCCAGCAGTCCAACCTCTATCCCTGGCTCTCCGTGCTGGGCAACGTCGAACTCGGTCCCCGGTTGCGGGGCGTGAACAAGGGCACGCGCCGCGCCGACGCCGAGCACTATCTGGACATGGTCGGCCTCAAGGACTTTGTGGAACGCCGCCCCTACGAGCTCTCCGGCGGGATGCAGCAGCGTTGCCAGATCGCGCGCGTACTGGCCAACGACCCGCAGATCGTGCTGATGGACGAGCCGTTCGGCGCGCTGGACGCCCTGACCCGCGAGCGGCTCCAGCTCGAGCTGCTCAACATCTGGCGGGAGACTCACAAGACGATCTTCTTCATCACCCACAGCGTCGAGGAGGCAATCTTCCTGGGCAGCCGGGTCATCGTGATGAGTTCCCGCCCCGGGCGCATCGTCTTCGACGAGCAGGTCGATTTCTCGCGAGAGGTGGGACGCAAGCTCGGCGCCGAGCTACGGACCCTGCCGGAGTTCATCGCCCTGCGTGATCGGGTCAGTCACAAAATCTACGAGTCCGGCGGCTAACGAGAAAGCAGCTCGGTGCACTCCTGCCCCAGCAGCCGGATGCCCTCGGCGATGGCCCGGGGAGGTATGGCGGTGAAACCGATGCGGAAGTGGTTCAACGGCGGGCTGTCACCGTGGAAGTAGATGTCGCCCCGCTCGATCAACACCCCACGATGCTTGGCTTTACGGACCAACTCCACCGAGTCCAGCTCGGGCGGACCGGTCATCCACAGGCTCACGCCACCCGGCGGATGGTGATGTTCCTGCCACGGCAACTCGCGGTTGGTGGCCTCGCACACCATCTCCCACTTGTCCTTGAGCTTGGTGCGGTGCCGCCGCAGCGACCGGTGGTACTCGCCACTGTCGATGAGCAGTGCCAGCGCGCGCTGCAAATGGCCCGGCGGGTGCCGCAGCACGTAACGGCGTATCTCGCGCAGCTCACGGACCAGGTCCGCGGGACCAACGAGGTAGCCCAGGCGCAGCCCGGGCGACAGGAACTTGGAGAACGTGCCGAGATAGACGGCGTCGCTGGTGGAGTCCAGCGCCTTCAGGGCGGGGCTGGGGCTGCCCTGGTAACGGAATTCACTGTCGTAGTCGTCCTCGACGATCACCGTGCCCGCCTCGGACGCCCGCTGCAGCAGCGCAATTCTACGGTCCATACTCAGGGTGACATTACTGGGGTGGTGGTGGCTGGGCGTGAGATACATCAGGTCGGTGCCCTGCAGCGACGCCGGCGGCCGCATCCCACGCTGGTCGACGTCGACCGGGTGCACGGTGGCACCCGTGCGCAGGAAGATGTGCCGCGCGTCGAGGTAGCCGGGATTCTCGATGGCCACCGACTGCCCTGGTCCCAACAGGGCGCGGCTGAGAAGGTCGAGCCCCTGCTGCGAGCCCACCGTCACCAGGACCTCGTCGGCGGCGGCCTCGATGCCCCGGTTGGGTAGAAGCTGGTGGCGGATCATGTCGACGAGCATCGGGTCGTCCGAAGCCTCGCTGTCCTGCAAGCTCGCGTACACGTGGGGTTGGTACAGCGAATCGCGCAGGCAGCGGACCCAGGCGCGCGCCGGGAAGGCGTTAACGTCGCACTGGCCGGCGAGGAACGGGTAGGGGAAACGGTGCCAGTCGGTCTCTTTCTTTACGTGCGGCAGGCCGGCGTCCGGATAGTGCCGCACGCGAGCCGCCCAGTCGATGCGAGGCGCAGTGGTCTTGGACTGGGCGGCGCAGGCCTCGCGCATCTCGGGGTTGACGAAGAGCCCGCGACGTTCGTGGCTGAGCACCAGTCCCTCGGCGACGAGCTCCTGGTAGGCAAGGTTGATGGTGTTACGGGATACCGCCAGGCTGAGCGCAAGCTCTCGGGAGCTCGGCAGCCGGTGCAGCACATCGAACGTTCCGCTGGCGATCCCGTGTTCGATGGCGAGGCGGACCTGGCGGTACAGCGGGACATCTTGCGTGCGGTCGACTTCGATCAACGTTCGAGGCATCAGCACCTTTCCGGTTCGTCCACCAACACATTAGTCCGGCCCGAGTGCCGGGCCGGACCAAAGCAACGCAACAGCGAGCTAGCGGATGCCGAGGGCGTCCCGCACGTCGACGATCTCGATGCCGTGCGCTTGGCCGACGGGCGCATAGGTCACCTTGCCGCCGACGGTGTTCACCCCGCGACGCAGTGCCTCGTTCTCGGCGGCGGCGCGGGCCACGCCCTTGTCCGCGAGCTGCACCGTGTAGTCCAGCGTCACGTTGGTCAGTGCGTAGGTGGAAGTGTGCGGCACCGACCCCGGCATGTTGGCCACGCAGTAGAAGATCGAGTTGTGCACCTTGAACGTCGGGTCGTCGTGGGTGGTCGGGTGGGTGTCCGCGAAGCAGCCGCCTTGGTCGACCGCGATGTCCACCAGTACGCTCCCCGGCTTCATCCGGGAGACCAGCTCGTTGGAGATGATCTTGGGTGCCTTAGTCCCCGGCACGAGGACGGCGCCGATGACGAGGTCCGCCTGCAGCACCTCCTGCTCGATCGAGTAGGCGTTGGCCGCCATCGTGCGGATGCGCCCTTGGTACATCCGGTCGGCGGCACGGAGCTTGTCGACGTTCTTGTCGAAGAGCACCACGTCGGCCCAGGTGCCCTCGGCGACGGCGACCGCGTTCATGCCGGACACACCGGCCCCGATCACCACGACTCGTGCCGGGGCCACCCCGGACACCCCGCCGATGAGCACACCTCGTCCACCGGCCATCCGGCTCAGGCACTGCGCACCGACCAGCGGGGCCAGGCGTCCGGCCACCTCGCTCATCGGGAAGAGCAGCGGCAGTGAGCCGTCCGGGAGCTGAACCGTCTCGTAGGCGATGGATGTCGTGCCCGCGTCGACCAGCGCTGTGGTGCACTCCGCGCTGGCCGCCAGGTGCAGGTAGGTGAACAGGATCAGGTCCTTGCGCAGGCGGTGGTACTCCTGCGCGATGGGCTCCTTGACCTTGAGCACCATCTCGGCGTTGCCCCAAACCTCGTCAGCGCTGTCGAGGATCTTCGCGCCGGCCGCGGCGTAGTCACCATCGCTGATGGAGGAGCCTTCCCCCGCCCCCCTCTCGATGAACACGTCATGACCACCGGCCACCAGCTCATGAACACCTGCCGGCGTGGCGGCTACGCGGTACTCGTGGTTCTTGACTTCCTTGGGAACACCGATCCTCATCTGACACCTCCGTTTCTGGGGGTTGCCGCCCGCCCCAATTGCCAGGAACCGACGTGCGCAACCGTTGTCAACCAGCATGAGACCTTTCTCGTGGCTCCGCAAAGAACCAGAAGCGGACGCGTCGACAGGTCCAGTCCTGGACCCATGACTGGGTCGTCGTCTGGCTCTGGTAACCACTCGGACGAGTGGTCACAGTTGTCTCATCGGAATTCACATCGCGAAGGAGGTCGTCAGGTGCATGACACGGAGCTGCGAGCAAAGGCTCGCCGACACCTAGGTCCGCACTTCACCCGCAAGGACACCTGGGAGAGCGAGTTCCCGGTGTTCGTCCGCGGTGAAGGTTCCTACCTCTATGACACCACCGGGCAGCGCCACCTCGACGGTTTGGCGGGCCTGTTCTGCGTAAACATGGGCCACGGGCGCGCCGACATCGCGAAGGCCGCGGCCGATCAGGTCGGGACCCTGGCCTACGCCAGCAACTGGGGTTCGGCGCACGTACCGGCCATCGAGGCGGCAACCCTGATCGCCGAGCTGGCGCCCGGCGACCTCGAGACCACCTTCTTCGTCAACTCCGGCTCCGAGGCGGTGGAAACCGCGCTGAAGTTCGCACGCCAGTACCACCGCAGCCAGGGCGCTCCCGAGCGAACCAAGATCATCAGCCGCGAGATGGCCTACCACGGCACCACCATGGGGGCCCTGTCGATCACCCAACTCCCCAAGATCAAGGACCCATTCGGTCCGCTGCTTCCCGGAATCCGCAGCGTGCCCAACACACTCGGGTTCGTCGGTGACTGCGGCCCTGCCACCGAGCTGGACTGCATCACCGAGGTCGAGGCCGTCATCCTCGAGGAGGGTCCCGAGACCATCGCCGCCGTCTTCGCCGAGCCGGTGCAGAACGGCAGGGGCGCGCTGGTCGCACCGGACGGTTACTGGCCGGCGCTGCGCGCGCTGTGCGACAAATACGGCATCCTGCTGGTCTCCGACGAGGTGATCTGCTCCTTCGGTCGGCTCGGTCACTGGTTCGGCCACGGCGTCACCGGGGTGGTCCCCGACATGATCACCTTCGCCAAGGGCTCCACCTCCGGCTACGCCCCGCTGGGCGGCATGATTGTCCGCGAACAGCTGGTCACCGAGCTGTACGACTCGCCGAAGGGCGGCACCTTCACCCACGGTGCGACCTGGGGCGGTCACCCGGTGAGCACCGCGGTCGCGGTCGCCAACATCAGCGCCATGCGGGACGAGAAGGTGCTGGAGAACGTCGCCACCCACGGACCCAAGCTCCGCGATGCGCTCAACTCGCTCAAGGACGCGCACCGCTGCGTCAAGGACGTGCGGGGCACCGGCTTCTTCTACGCCATCGAGATGATGGCGGACAACCACAGCGGCCGTGAGTTGACCGACGCCGAGTCGCTCACGGTGCTGCGTGAGGTGCTGCCCGAAGCGTTCCGCCGGACCAAGGTCATCCTGCGTGGCGACGACCGTGGCGCCCCGATGCTGATGATCTCTCCGCCGTTGGTGGCCGACGAGGAGGTTCTCTCCGAGCTGCTGCACGGAGTGGACGCCATGTTGACCGACGTCGAGAAGGCCGTTCAGCCCTGAAGTCCCCGCCCTGCTTTGGCAGGGCCAGCCGTTGGGGGTCGCCGAGTACTTCGGTGGCCCCCAACGTGCGTGTCCACGGAGGTAACCTCTGATGACCCTCGTCGATGCCGCTCAGCGGGCTGATTGCAGCGAGATCCTCGATCGGTGGCGTGCCGCCGTGCGCGGCGCGGGCCTGGCCGTGGCGCTGCCCGACGGCGAGGATCCGCGCGCGCTGCACGCTGCGGTCCGCCTGCACGAGGAAGGGCTGGTCGCACCGCGGCTGTTCGGGGACGCGCCCCGGATCCGACTGGCGGCGAACACCCACGAGATGGAGCTCCCCGATGAGCTGATCGTCGACCTCGCCGACGCCATGTCCGACGACACGGTTCGGACCACGCTCGAAACCGGCTTTGCGCGACACCCGGAGCGGATTCCCGCGGCCACGGCCGACCCGATCTTCGTCGCTGCTGCTGCCGTGCGCGTCGGACGCGTGCACGCCTGCGTCGCGGGCGCGACCCGTCCGACGCCGGACGTGTTGCGGGCGGGACTGCGCGTTGTCGGGCTCGCCCCGGGCATCACGACGCTGAGCAGCGCGTTCCTCATGTTGCTGCCCGACGGCCGACAACTGACGTTCTCCGACTGCGCCGTGGTCCCTGCCCCCTCCGCCGCGGAGCTGGCAGACATCGCCATCGCGGCCGCCGCCACCCATCGCGGCCTCACCGGGCAGGAGCCGGTGGTCGCGATGCTGTCGTTCAGCACCAAGGGCAGCGCCGCGCACCCCGACATCGACACCGTCCTCGCAGCGACGGCGCTGGTGCGCCGACGGACCCCCGGATTACGCATCGACGGTGAGCTGCAGCTCGACGCGGCGCTCGTTGCCTCGGTGGGTGCCTCGAAGGCCCCGGGCTCCGCCGCGGCCGGCGACGCCAACGTCCTGGTCTTCCCCAACCTCGGCGCCGGCAACATCGGCTACAAGATCGCCGAGCGCCTCGGCGGCGCCATGGCGCTCGGGCCGATCTTGCAGGGACTGTCGGCACCGCTGAACGATCTTTCGCGCGGGTGCAGCAGCAGTGACATCGAGGTGATGGCCCTGCTGAGCGCCGCACAGGCGCTGCCATGACACCCGGTGTCTGACCCGCCCGGGGGCCCGCTGGACCCATTTAACCGTCCCCCGCTGGCACCTCCGCTCGATCGCGGATGGACTTATCGTTACTCCGGTCACACGCTGCGCGCGGTGGCAACGGCAACGGGAGTGGAGCGGCAATGGCAGTGACAGGGGTCGAAACCGACGACAGCGAGCCCACCGGCGATACCGGAGGGCTGAAGCAGTCGCTGAAGCAACGGCACATGAACCTGATCGCACTCGGCGGAACCATCGGCGCAGGCTTGTTCGTGGGCAGTGGCGTGATCATCCACGACGCCGGGCCCGCCGCATTCATCTCCTTCGCCATCGCCGGAGTCATCATCACGCTGGTGATCCGGATGTTGGCGGAGATGACCGTCGCCAAGCCGGCGCTGGGCTCGTTCTACGTGTACGCCAGGGAAGGGCTCGGACGGCGGGCCGGATTCGCCGTGGGCTGGATGTATTGGTACTTCTGGGTGATCGTGGTCGCTGTGGAGGCCGTCGCCGGTGGGCGGATCCTGCAGCTGTGGGTGCCAGCCGCGCCGCTGTGGGTGCTGTGCCTGGTCTTGATGGGCCTGTTGACGTGCACCAACCTCATCTCGGCACGTTCCTTTGGCGAGTTCGAGTACTGGTTCTCGGGGATCAAGATCGTAGCGATCGTGGTCTTCCTAGTCGTCGGTGTGGCCTACCTCTTCGGACTGTGGCCGAATTCTGTCGGCGGTCTCGCCAACCTGACTGCGCACGGCGGTGTGGCCCCCATGGGGCTCGGCGCCGTGTTTGCGGCAGTGGTGCCGTGCATCGCGTTCTACACCGGCGCCGAGATCGTGACCATTGCGGCAGCAGAGTCATCCCAGCCCCGCCAGGCGGTAGCGAAGGCGACCAACTCGATCATCCTGCGGGTGTTGCTGTTCTACGTTGGCTCGGTGTTCATCATCGTCGCGATCCGACCGTGGAACTCGCCCGACATCACCGTCAGCCCCTACGCCGCGGCGCTGCAAGCGCTGAACGTGCCCGCGGTGTCCACGCTGATGAACGCCGTCGTTCTGGTGGCGGTGCTGTCGGCTCTGAACTCCTCGCTGTTCACCTCCTCGCGGATGATTTTCGCGCTCACTCGCAACGGCGACGCGCCGCAGCTGTTCACGAAGTTGTCCGCCAGCGGCGTGCCGCGGCGGGCTATTCTGCTGGGCACGACCGCTGGCTACGTCTCCGTGATCTTCGCCTTCATCTCACCTGATCTGGTCTTCTCGTTCTTGGTGAACTCCTACGGCGCGGTCGCTCTGTTTGTGTACTTCTGCATTGCGCTGGCGCAGGTCAGAATGCGGCGCCGACTAGACGCCGAGCATTTCCCCTTCACCCTGAAGATGTGGTTTTTCCCCTGGCTCAGCTACGCCACGATCGCCCTCATGGCCGCGGTCCTGGTGACGATGGCCATCCTGCCGGCCACCCGATCCCAGTTCTGGCTGAGCCTGGTGACGCTCGCGGTGATCCTGATCATCTACGAGGTGCACCGGCGCAAGCATCCCGAGGGAGACAAGCGCACCGAGGGGGCACCCACGGGCACGAGGTCGGCGGCCGGGTGAACGCGGTCGTTGCCCATCAGCGGTCGCTACCGTAAGCCGGGCCGGCGCCGTGCCTACCCCGAGAGGGCCGTTACGGCGCCGGCGACGATGACCAGCACGATGACGGCCGACCGGAAGGCGCGGACTGGCAACCGGTGCGCGATCCACAAGCCCCCGACGTTTCCGAACAGTCCGGCCGCGACGAAGAGCGGAAGCGCCGGCCAGAGTATCGAGTGAGGAATTTGGCCGCGTGCCCCGAGGATAATCAGCGACACCGCACTGACGGCGGTGAAGTACCCGGCCAAATCCGCGATGAAGACCAGGGGTGGTACACGCGCCCGGGTGAGCAGCAGTGCCGGGGGCGGACCATTGAGCGAAGTGGTGGTGCTGAGAAAGCCACCGACAGCGCCCGTCGCGGCTTGAGTCGCCGGAGAGGGCGAGCGGGGCTCCGACCGGTTGGGGACAGCCATGCTGATACCGCAGAGCACCACGAGCACGCCTGCTGCGGGCTTCAGGTAGTGCACCGGAAGCACATGCAGGACCTCAGCTCCAGCCCAGGCACCCGGAATACTCCCGAGCGCAAAGAGACCCACGCGTGACCAGGTGACGTGTGCACGCAGCCGGAACGTCACAGCAGATCGGGTCACCAGCGCCACAACGAGGTTGACGAGTATCACCTCGGGCACACTGAGACCCACCAACAACATCAGCGGTGTCGCAATGAGAGCGGTTCCGAAACCCGTTGCCCCACCGACAATGGAAGCGAGACCAACACAGACGGAGCCGAGCGCGAGCGTCAACAGGCAACCTCAGAGTTGGTAGCCCGAGGGCATGATTGCGGCGATCGCTCGGGCCGTCTCGATCACGAGCGGTCCCAGCTCCGAGACCCGGTCATCGGGCATCCGGATCTGGGGGCCTTGGACGGCCAGCGCGGCGGTCGCGATCCCGTCCGCACTCAGGACGGGAGCAGCAACGCCCCAGACGCCAGGGACTCGCTCGCCCTTGTTGATGCTGAACCGGCGCTCCCGGGTCGCTTCAAGGTCGTGCAGCAGACTCCGCGGTGAGGTGATCGTCGTTGGTGTCAGTCGGTTGAGCTCACCGAGCCGAGCCACCTCCGCATGCAGGTCACCGGCGAACGCGAGCAATATCTTGCCGGTACTGGTGCAGTACAGCGGGATCCGCGCGCCAACCGGCTGCGTGAATCGCAGCGGTTGCTGAGACTCGACCCGCAGGACGACCAGTCCCTCGTCGCCGTCGCGGACTACCAGGTTGACCGACTCCCCGGTCGACTCCGCCATCTGCTCCAGCAGCGGCATCGCCTCATCGAATCCGAGGGTGCGCCCCGCCGCACGCCCGAGCAGGAAAGCCGCGTGCCCCAAGCGGTAGCGCTCGGTTTGCGTGTTCTGCACGGCGTACCCGGCGGCGACCAGCGCCCGAAGAATCCGGTGAGCCGTGCTCGCATGTAGGTCCAGTGCCCGCGCCAACTCGATGACTCCGACGTCGTCTCCGGCGTCGCGCAACACGCCCAGCACGGACAGTGCCCGAGTGATCGTCTGCGTACCGGCAACCTGTTCGTTTCGGGGCGACGCTGGTGCCGCGCTTCGCGCCGTGCTCACGCCCTTCCCCTTTCCCACATGTCCACCGCACTCTAGCAAGGGCAGCATAGGATCATTCGCGGGCATATCGACTGAGCACGTGCGCCAGGCTGCACTTCGAAGCTGCCGGCGGGGCAGTACCTCTCAGGCGTTGACCCGCACGCCGCTCGGAGTGACGCCGCGTTCCCGTAGCGCGCGTTCGACCTGGCTGGGGACGTCGATCACGACCGCGCCCGCCCGGGTCAGTGCGTCGACCTTGGACTGGCCACTGCCGCGGTGGCCGGTGACGATGGCACCTGCGTGTCCCATGCGGCGGTCGGGTGGAGCGCTCCGCCCGGCGATAAACGACACCACTGGTTTGTGCATGCCGGCGATCAGCTCAGCGGCGTCTTCCTCCATGGTGCCGCCGATCTCGCCCACCAGCACGATCGCGTCTGTGCGGGGGTCGGCATCCAGGGTGCGGACCGCGTCCAGGGTGGTGGTACCGAGCATCGGATCGCCGCCGATACCGATGAACGCGGACTGCCCATAGCCTGCGGTGACCAAATTGAGCGCGAGCAGGGTGCCCAGGCTGCCGCTGCGGGAGACCACCCCGACGTTGCCCGGCTGGAAGATATTCTTGGCGAAGCCGGGCATGATGCCCACCGATGCCTCGCCCGGCACGACCAGGCCTGCGGTGTTGGGTCCGAGAACCTGGGCTCCCCGCTCGCGGGCCTCGGCCAGCACGTACATCACGTCGTGGTACGGCACGTGCTCGGTGAGGAACACCACCTTGTGCACCCCGGCGTGGATGGCGTCGAGTGCCGCCACCTTGGCAGCGAGCGGCGGCACGAACAGCACGCTCACGTCGAGCCGATGCGCATCCGCCGCCTCCGCGACCGAGTTGTAGACCGGCACCCCGGCCACCGTGCGTCCGCCCTTGTTGGGACTCGCCCCGGCGACGACGGTGGTACCGCAGTCGGCCATCCGTTCGGTCCAGAAGGATCCCTGTTTGCCGGTGATTCCCTGAACGATGACGTTGTCTTTTCCGGTGATCAGCATCAGCGCGCTCCTTCGTTGACCAGGACCTGCGCGGGCACGGCGGCGGCCACTGCGGCCCGCACCGCATCGTCCATGTGCTCGTAGGGTTGCCACCCGAGCCGGTCGCGCACCAGGGCGATGGCCTCGTCCTCGCCTGTGCCGTGGATGGAGAAGAACACCGGGATGTCGGGGCGCAGCGCCTCGATCGCGGTGACCACCCCTTCGGTCATGACGTCGGTGCGAGCAAAGGCCCCACAGAAGTTGACCAGCAAGCTACGTACGTTCGGGTTCTTCAGCACCAGTCGGAGCGCGGGGGTGGCCTTGGTGTAGGCGTCGCCGCCGATCTCCAGGAAATTGGCCGGGCGCCCACCGTAGTGGTTGACGGCGTCGAGGGTGGCCATGGTGAGTCCGGCGCCGTTGGCGAGCACGCCGACGTTGCCGTCGAGCTCGATGAACTGCAGGCCCAGCCGGGCACCTTCGTCTTCGAGCGTGGACTCCTCCGCGGCCTGCGCATGCTCCAGGCTCCGGAGGAACTCGGCAGGTTGCCGCGCCAGCGCCCCCGGATCCAGGGTGATCTTCGCGTCCAGCGCGACGACACGGGCATCGTCGGTGAGCACCAACGGGTTGACCTCCACCAGATCGGCGTCCACCTGCAGGTACACCGCGTACATCCCGACCAGGGCGGCCGCCACGGACGCCTGCTCGACCTCGGTCAGATCGGTGCCGGCCAACATCACCGCAGTGTCCGCGTGCGCAAGCCCGGCTCGGATGTCGACCGGCAGCCGCAGCACCTTCTCCGGGGTACTGGCGTTGACCTCCTCGATGTCCATCCCACCCTCCACGGAGAACAGCACGAGGGGGCCCTTGCTGGCCGGGTCGTTGAGGACGGCGGCGTAGAGCTCGCGAGCAATCGGCAATGCCTGCTCCACGAGCACCTCGGTGACCAGGAACCCGCTAATCGGCGTCCCGAGGAGGTCAGCCGCGGCCTGGTGCGCTTGCGACGGGGTGTCGGCGAACCGGATCGCACCGGACTTGCCGCGCTTACCGGTCGGGACCTGCGCCTTGACGACGACCCGTCCGCCCAGCGCGCCGGCGAGCGCGGCGGCCTCACTCGCCTCCCCCACCACCGCACCGTCGGGCGTGGCGAGCCCTCCCTGGGAGAGCAGTCGCTTTCCTTGGTATTCAAGGAGTTTCACGGTTCACCGTCCGTAGGTGTCGAAGTAGTGGCCCCACAGTTGCTGCTCGGTGGGAACTCGCGGCGGGATGATCCGCGCGAGCCGGGTGATGTTCAGGAAGTGCCGGTAGGAGAGGTTGTCGCTGATGCTGTTGCCGGCCCAAGTGCCGGCGCCCATGGTCAGGGTGAAGCCGAGGCCATTGTCGAATCCGCCGCCGGTACCGAAGCAATGCGCCTGGTTGACCAGCACCCGGGCCACCCGCAACCGCTCCGCGACCGCACGAATGCGCTCCTCGTTGTAGGTGTGGATGCCGCAAGAGTGGCCAGCGCCCTGGAAGTCGAGCAGGTCCTGGATCCGCTGCAACCCCGCATCGAAATCCTGATAGCGGTAGACGGTGAGCACCACGGACAGTTTCTCTCCGCTGAAGGGATGCTCGGGGCCGACGCCGCCCTCTTCGACCATGAAGAAGTCAGCCTCCCGGGCCTCGGCCAAATCGAGCCCGGCGAGCGCGGCGATCTTGCCCGGCGGCTGGGCCATGACACCAGCACTGAGCTTTCCGTCGGGCCACATCACCGCCTGCAGCCTGGCCTTCTCCGGCGCGGTCAGCAGGTATCCGCCGTGGGCGCGCAACTGCGTCAGCGCGTCCTCATACACGGCAGCGTTGATGTGCACGGAGTTCTCCGACGAGCAACTCGTCGCGTAGTCGAACACCTTGCTGCGCTTAATCTTGTCGGCGGCATCGGCGAGATCCGCGTCGGCTTCGATGATCACCGGGGCATTGCCAGCCCCCACCCCGATGGCCGGCGTACCGCTGCTGTAGGCCGCCCGCACGTTCCGCTGGGAACCGGTGACGACGACGAGGTCCGCCTGGCGCATTAGTTCGGTCGTCAACGGTTTGCTCGGCTCGGCGATGAACTGCACGAGATCGCGCGGCGCGCCGACTTTGTCCAATTCCGCATGGATGTAGCGCACCAACAGTGCGCACGTGGAGGCGCCCTTGGGCGACGGCGAAAGGATCACCGCGTTGCCGCCCTTGAGCGCCATCATCGTCTTGTTCGCCGGGGTGGCCGCCGGATTGGTGGAGGGGCACACGGCCGCCACCACACCTACCGGCTTGGCGTACTCGGTGATCCCCAGCGCGGAATCCTCGGCGATGACTCCGACCGATGGCGCCCCGGTCAGGTCGCCGAGGGTGCCGAGGGTCTTGCGCTGGTTCTTCGTGACCTTGTCCTCGACGCTCCCGAGGCCGGTGGCTTGCACGCTGAGCTCGGCCAGCTCGCGGGCGCGCTCGGGCTCATAGATCGCCCAAGCCGCCGCCGCAACCACGTCGTCGACCCGCTCCTGGGGGTACGTCTCGAACACCGCCTGCGCGGCGCGGGCCTTGGTGATCAGGCGACCGATCGACGCGGCCACGTCGCCCGATTCGGTGGACTCCAGCTTTTCGGACATGTCCGATCCTTCCGCGACTTCAGGATGTGATATTAAGTTCCACAGAGCCTAGCAGCGCTGCTACCGACGTCAAGAGCCTCAACATTTCTCACATGTGACCATTGACACAGAGCTGAATCCTGCTCTACCGTCTCTATGGTATTCGATCTCATACTATGGAACGGGGAACAGGCATGGCGCATCCAGTCACCGCGGGGGCGACGCGAACCGTTCAACTTTCGTCACCACGCAGAACGCTGTTCCAGTCGATGCGCCACCGAGTGCGGACCAAGGTGCTGGCGCTGTTGTGCGCGATGTACTTCATCACCTACATGGACCGGGTCAACATTTCGACGGCGGCCCCGTTCATCAAGTCGGACCTGCACCTCAACAACACCCAGCTCGGACTGGCGCTCGCCGCCTTCTCCATCCCGTATGCGTTCTTCCAGATCTTCGGCGGCATCCTCGGCGACAAGTTCGGCCCCCGCAAGGTGCTCACCGCCGTCGGCCTGCTGTGGGCCCTGGCCACCGTGTTCACCGGCTTCGCCACCGGGTTGGCCACCCTGTTCGCCGCCCGCCTCGCGCTCGGCTTCGGCGAGGGCGCCTCCTTCCCCACGGCCACCACCGCCATGGCCAAGTGGCTACCCACCGATCGCCGAGCCTTCGGGCAGGGCATCACCCACGCCTTCGCCCGGATCGGCAACGCCCTCGCCCCGTTGCTGGTCGCCGGCCTCATCGCGCTCGTCAACTGGCGGCTGGCATTTTTCGTCTTCGGCGTCCTCAGCATCCTCTGGACGATCGGATGGGTGTTCTATTACCGGGACCGACCGGCCGACCACCCGAAGATGACCGACGACGAGCTGGCCGAGCTGACCACCGACCAGCAAAAAGACGCCCGCCCCCCGGTGCCGTGGAAGCAATTGTCCGCCCGGATCCTGCCGGTCACCTTCGTCGACTTCTGCTACGGCTGGATGCTGTGGGTCTACCTCACCTGGATTCCCTCCTTCTTCCACGACAGCTACGGCCTGAACCTGGCAAAGTTTGCGCTGTTCTCGACCCTGGTGCTGATCGGTGGCGTGGTCGGCGACATGACCGGTGGCATCCTTTCGGACGCCCTGCTGCGCCGTACCGGAAGCCTCAAGATCGCCCGCCGAGCCGTCCTCGTCACCGGCCTGTTCGGCTCATTCGTGTTCATCGTCCCGACGCTGTTGGTGCACCAGCTCGCACTGACCACAGTGTGCCTCGGAGTGGCGTTCTTCCTGCTCGAGCTCACCAACCCGGTGCTGTGGTCGATCCCGATGGACATCGCCCCGAACCACGCGGGGACGGCCAGCGGACTGATGAACACGGGCTTCGGCGTCGCGGGCATCGTCTCACCGCTGGTCTTCGGCTTCCTCATCGACGTCACAGGCAGCTTCGTGGCGTCGTTCGCGCTCTCCGCGGCGCTGCTGGTCGTCGGCGGTCTCGCCGCGCTGTGGATCGACCCCACCAAGCGACTGCCTGACGTTGCCGGCGCTTCCGCGTCCGTCGCCTGAACTGAAGATCGACCAACCCCGGAGGGAGCAGCTATGAGTGATGCAACGGCCATGTCACACCGTGCCGACGTCCGGGCGGACGCCAACCTGCTCAGCCGACTCGACCGTGCGCCGGTCACAGTGACACTGAAGGTGGGACTCGGGGTCCTGATCTTGGTGTGGCTGATCGAGTCCTTCGACATCGGTGTGGTCAGCACATTGTTGCTCGTGCTCAAACCGGCCTGGCACCTGGATGCCACCCAGGTCGGCCTGCTCGGCGCGTCGGGCACCATCGGGCTCGTGGTAGGCATCGTCCCGGCCGGTCGTTTGGCGGACACCCTCGGCCGTAAGACAGTCATGCTGTTCGGCACCACCGTGTTCGCCGTGTTCACCGCGCTCGGCGCGGCCGCACCGAACTTCTGGATCCTCTTCGTGCTGCGGTTGCTCGCCGGCCTCGGGGAAGGCGCGATCTTCCCCGTGCCGTACATGATGATTTCTGAGCTTGTCGGCAAGAGGCTCCGCGGTCGAGTCATGGGCTACGCACAGTGGGTGCTCAATGCCGGTTACACCCTGCCGGCGCTAGCGGGCCTGTGGGCGACCACTTCCTTCTCGCCGCAATGGTCGTGGCGGGTGCCCTTGCTGATCGGCGGCTTCCCGCTCCTGCTGCTCCCGGCCCTGCAGCGCTGGGTACCAGAGAGCCCGCGCTTCCTGCTCAAGCGGGCCGAGCTCCGCACTCGACCGGAGGACCGGGACACCGTTCGCGACCTGGTGAAGCGGATCGAGGACGAGGCCCACCTGCCGCACGACCCCAAGCTTCTCGACCCCGCGCTGCTGGATGTGCTGTCCGTTACGGCGACGCGCGATGTTGGCGTCCGGACCCTGTTTTCCTCGCCCTACCTGCGCCGCAGCGTCATCGCCTACGCCGCCCTGACGTCCTCGTTCGTGATCTGGTACACGATGCTGACCTACGCTCCCACGATCTTCAAAACGCTATTACACGCCTCATCGCACATGAGCTTGCTCTACACCGCAATCATGATGTTCATCTCGGCGTTCGGCGTGTTCTACCAGGGACGGTGGGGCGACCGCTGGGGGCGCAAGAAGGTATTCGCGTCCTACATCTTCCTGGCCGCCATCGGCATGGTGATTCTGCCGTTCTACGACGCCCTCGGCACCGGCCCAACGATCGTCGCAGGTGTGCTCATCGCCTGGTTCGGACTCGGCAGCTTCTCCCTGTCCAAGCTGTATATGGCCGAGCAGTACCCGACCCGGCTCCGCGGCCTCGGTACCGCGACAGGAGAGATGACCAGCCGCGCACTAACCGGTGGCGTGCTCGTCTTCTTCTTGCCAACCCTGTTCAGCAGCTGGGGCGTCAAGAACGTGTTCATCGCCGCTGCCGCTGTAATGATCCTGCTGATGCTGCCGATGCTGCTCGCCGGCACCGAGACAGCCGGCCGCAACATGGAGGAGCTCGGGACAAACACGGCGGCCGCATCAGCACTGCAGGCACACCATTCATGGAGATGAACTGATGGACCTTGCCGCCAACTCCCGTTGCCGACCGGTGGCCCAGTTACGACGGCGGGTCAACGCCACTATTCGCTCGGCTCACGCGGTCATGAAGGAAGCGCACGTCCTCAGACCCCGGATCGTGGGAGGCCACAAAAGCGACGAGGAAGGGCCATGGCCGACAAGGCGTATTCGACCCGGAGCGTTCGAGCAATGCCACTTAGCTTATGTTGATCATGCGGCCGCCGTGGTGAACTTGGCGATTGTGATGGTGGGCGGATGATCGTGGCGGACACCGGTATCGGTCGGTGTCTTGATGGGGTAGTGGTTGTGCCGG
>JAABUM010002144.1_pt1 | contig 27339 bp, 25 predicted proteins | sample 5559161 | NCBI WGS metagenome assembly JAABUM01 (sample SAMN10711868, study PRJNA513369) | rock metagenome | isolation source: Antarctica rocks | place: Antarctica: Victoria Land, Siegfried Peak nord
ACGCGATGGCCGAGGCCTTCAACTCTTTGTTCAAAGCCGAACTCGTCCGAAACCGCGGACCGTGGAACGGCATCGACGACCTCGAGGTCGCCGTCGCCGAGTACATCGACTGGTTCAACTTCCGCCGACTTCACGGCGAGATCGGGCTCGTCCCACCCGTCGAATACGAAACCCTGCACCCCAGCACAACCCTCCCCGAGCAACCTGCTCAGCGGGAGTTCGAACCCTCCATCAAACCCGGTACTTGACACTACCGATCACCCGATTCGCTCGGCCGCCGGTGTCGGGCGGCTGCTGCCGGCGGCGGTGCTGTCGGTGTTCGTGGTCGTCATCGCGGCCGCGTTCCTGGGGGCCACCTGGGGGCTGCTGATCACCGTGGTGTGGCTGCTGACCGGCTTCGTACCCTTCACCCCGGTGGGGGAGCGGGCCGCGGTACGCGGGGTGCTGCGCTACCGCCCGGCGCCAGGATCGTGGCTGGCCGCCGACGTCGCCGCCCTCGCCCCTAGCCGGCGGGTGCAGGTGTACGTCGCCCCGGGACTGTCCGGGGTGTTCAGTGTCGGCGGGCACACCGTCGCGGTCGGTGCCCGCTCCGTCGGCGGTGGCACCCGCACCGCGCCGCTGCACGACGCGACGGCCGAAGCAGTGCGTGACCTGTGCCGGTGGCGCACCCGTGTGCAGCTGCCGATGCTGTGGTGGGCCAGCCCGTGGCTGTTGTGCATGTGGGTGCTCGCCAGCCTCCTTCCCTGGTGGCTGATGGCCTTCATCCGGTTAGCCGCGCCCGCGTTCCTGATCGCGGGGTCCGTCATCAGCCTGGGCCAAGGTCAGTTTGCGGCCGCCGGCCTCGGTGTCGTCATCCTGTGCGACGCGATCCTGTCCCGGGTGGCCCGATCCCGGCAGCGGTCTGCGGGCCGGGCTCCGATACCTACGCTGGCCGGCGTCTAGGCTCCACGGAACCACGGCGAAGCGATCGACCAACGAGGACCGACGGATGACGATCGAACAGGGGCCGGCGGCCGGGCAGCTGCCGCAACGCGCAAGCGACGTCGCGCTGGTACGACACCACGCGCAGGCCGGCGTGTTCGGCCAGCTTGCATCCCGGCGCCTGACGGCCCGAGCCGATTAGGTTCGGGTCCTCGAAACCGCGGAAACCTGACGTGACGCTTGCCTTTGTTCGGGTGTCCTCGGAGCTGGTCGGCTGGAACCTCCGCATGTCGAATCCCACGGCCCGGCAGGAACATTTGGCGCTTAACGATCCGGTGCACCACCCATCAAGTCGATTACTTAGGGGTTGAGGCGTACCGGGCGCCGGGGTTCAAGGGGACGTGCTCGAGGTCTGCTGGGTCTTCGAGTGCGCGCTGGGTGCGGCCCGTGGTTGTGCCTTGCGGCCGGTGTGCCCCGCCTCAGCGTGCTCTCAGCGACGGGTCGCAGCATTGAGGGACGTGCCGCCTCTGGGGCGTCGCGGGCAAAGAGGGAGACACCTAGTGATGCTTCAACTGATCCGCCTTCCGATCGTGGCGGTGCTGGTGCTCGCAGCCTGCCTGGCCCAGGCGTCGACAGCGGCGGCCGGGGCCCTGAACGTGCGCGACGATGCGGGGGTGCTGACCGCCGCGGATCAGCAGACGATCCGTGACAGCGCCACTCGGGCGCCGTTCTCGGTGTACGTCTGGACCGCGAAGGGGGGCTACGCCGGCAACAAGGCGGGCTTCGTCTCTGCCGCTGATGCGCTGGTCACCAACAACGACACGGTCGTCGTGGCGGTGGACACGATCGAAAAGTTCAGCCACGTCGCGGCCCGCAATGCGAAGTTGACTTCAGCGGCGACGGCGGCCGCGAAGACGTCCGCGGACTCCTCTTTCGGTCAGGCGCAGTGGGCGGCGGGCATTAACGCGGCGCTTGCCAGCCTGACCAGCGCCGCGGGGGGGGCGCGCGGCAACGGCGTGCCTAACCAGGGCGGTAACGGTGCGCCGGCAGTGTCTCAGACCTCGTTCCCGTGGGCTGCCTTGATGGTTTTTTTGGTGATTGTGGGCGCCATCACCGCGGGTGTGTTGGTTCTGTTGCGTTCTCGACGGCGCCGTGCCGTGGGAGGCCCGCAGGACGCCGTCCCTGGTTACGAAACCGGTGGGACCGGCTACGGAACCGGGGGGCCCGGTTACGGACCTGGTGGGCCCGGTTACGGGCCTGGTGGGCCCGGGTATGGCGGTGGGCCGGGGTACGGTCGGGGTGGCGGTGTGGGCGGGATGCTAGCCGGCGGCGCCCTCGGCGGCATTGGTGGCGGATTGCTCGGTTATGAGCTCGGTAAGGAATCCGGAGAACGCCAGGGCGGCGGCGGTCAGGGCGGCGGCCCGGGCGGCGAGGATCAGGAGCAAGGGCAGGGCGGCTTCGCTGAATCCGACCAGGGCCAGGGGGGCGCCGACTGGGGGGACGGCGGCGGTGGCCAGGACGTCTCCGGCGGCGACTTCGGAGGCGGAGGGGGCTCCGACTTCTAAATTGGCGGACGTGGGTGCGCGGCAGCTTTTTCGGCGATCAGGCCTCCGAGGTGATCGGCCGGCGGGTGAACATGATCGTGCCGGAGCGGCTATGAGAGGCTCACTGGGCTGGTTTCCATCGCACGTGATGGCGGCTCCGTAGTTCAAGGACCTGGCTGCTGACCTGCCCGAGCTGCGTGCGGGCGGCTGCACTGGGCAGTTCGCAGGCCGGCTGGGGTGTGTTAACCCGTCTGGCCCCATTGCAGCCGTCGTCACAAATGTCGGCCCCTGCTGGGAGAGCGCGGCTGCCGGTGGCTCGGGTGGCGTCGGGCGGAGTCCAGCCCACGCGGCCACACCAAGCGCTGCTGGAGGCGGAGGTGGGCATGGACAGGTCCTAGGAGTCTCACTCTGGGAGTGAGTTCACTGAGGAGCACGACCAGTGCAGCCGGCTCGTCGAGCAGGGCGGTGGGCATCTGGTCGGGCCCCCAGCGTCACCTCTCTAACCGAACTGACCGAGCGGATCACCGTCGCCCAACGGGCCCTGTGACGCACACGTGATCACCCCGGCCGTGCAGCCGCCGTCGGCGCTGACGTCACGGCCGAGGAGACAGCACTCCCGCCGCGACCGGGGGAGCCGTGGAACCCCGCCGTCATGGCCACCACGCAAAGTCAGCAGGGCCGAAGCGAACGCCAGAGCACTGGCCGGGCAGGAGCCAGGAGATCGGCACCATGACCCAGCTCCTGCCCCGATCACGGGCTGACCGCGGCCACCGGGCCAGCCGTTCCGCCGACCGGCCCAGCGAGGTCGCCTGGTGGGACGGCTGACCCAAGGCGTCCTCGCTGGGGACCAGGCGACGGGCGTCCGTGCTCGTCTTCCCGGTCGTCCCTCGCCGGCATCTAGCGCCTGGCGAGGAGGTTCAGCGCTGGTTCAGGACCTGGTTCGCATGGTGGTGTCACCGGTTCCGAGCAGCGTTTCGGCCGGCTCCCTAGGGATTCTGGGGGGACCTCTCATATAAGGAGCGCACATCATGTCAAGCAAGCGAACCAAGACCGCCCTGGTCGGGGCTGGGGTGGCGGGGCTGACCCTGGTGGGTGGCCTGGCGGTCGCCGGCGGGGCCGCGAACGCGAGCCCCGCGACGGCCCACTCGGTCGTCAGCACGGTGACCGGGTCCGGTGGTGACGGGGAGACCCAGGACGGCGGCCAGGAGGTCGCGATCACGGGTACGGTCAAGGCCCCAGCCGGGCAGGGGGAGCAGAACGCTCAAGGCGAGACGGCGGCGCTGCAGCCGCTGGCCAAGGTCACCGCGGTGGACGCGCAGACGGCCGCCACCACGGCAGTCCCGGGCACGGCGTCGGCGGCCTCGCTGGCCGACGCGGACGGCTGGGTGGTCTATGAGGTCACGGTGAAGGACGCCAACGGCGTCTTGACCGACGTTACGGTCGATGCCGGGTCGGGCCAGGTTCTGGCGTCGCAGGCCGGCGACACCGAGACCAAGGATGGCCAGGGCAGTGCTGCGGACACCGCGGAGCAGGCCGACACCCCGGACGCCCCAGCGGGGTCATCCGCACCGTCCTCGGTGACGACCCGGTGAGGGAAAGCGTCCCTGCCTGGCGCTGAGTAAGGCAGGAGATGGCCGTGGGGGGACGAACCTGGTGCGTCCCCCCACGGGTCATGCCGCCTCGGCGGCGGGCTCGGCCCGGATTGTCGTTCAGGAAGTGTTCAGCACCTAGGGGTGAGGGTTGGTTTCAACCCACCCGGACCGCCCTGGCGAAGTTCCGATAAACCAATTGCGCCAGCTGGTGTCCCGCTAGTCCGCACCTAGATCGACCTCAGCACCACGGCCCACCTTCTGGCGCCGCCGACAGTTTGAGAGTTGGACCCTGATGACTTCTTTGACCCCGACTCGACGGCGCGCAGCCTGGACGGCCTCCTCGGGCGCGGCGCTGCTGGCCGCCGGCGCCGGTCTTGGCGCGTTCGTGACCACGCAGGGAGCAGGAGCGACAGGCGAGCTGAGCCTGGACCAGCTGATAGCGGTCGACCGAGAGCCACCCCTGGTGACGGTGGCCGAAGGGATCAACGTTGGGTTCGGCTCGACATGGGCACCGGTGCTGTTGCTCCTAGTGTGCGCGGCGGTCGCGGTCCGGAACCGGTGGGCGGCGTTCGTCCTGGTGGCGGCAACGGTCACGGGCTGGTTGTCGGTTGCCGTGGGCAAGTTGCTGTTCGCCCGTCAACGTCCGCCGGTCGAGCAAGTCCACGCCCTCGTGCGGGAGACTGGCCTGGACAGCTACCCCTCCGGGCACACCGCCTTCGCGGCCGCGCTGCTGGCCGGGATTGTGCTGGCCTTAAGGGCCAGCGGCCGCTCGACCCGGTGGGCGTGGGTCCTTGGGATCCCGTCCGTGGTGCTGGTCGCCGTCTCCCGCCTGTACCTCGGTGCGCACTACCTCGGCGACGTGATCGGCTCCCTGCTCTTCGCCGGGGGGAGTGTGCTGGTGCTGACCGGAATCCTCGCCATGCTGGTCACCAGAGGCAGTACACGACCCGGTCCGGCCTGGCCCGCCCGCGCGGCCGCACGGGAACGCTGACCGATGTCTTTGATGTCGTTCCTGACCGGGCTGCCGGCCCCCGCGGTGTACGGGACAGTCGCCGCGCTGGTCGGGGTCGAGAGCATCGGGATCCCCGTCCCGGGTGAGACCGCCCTGATCACCGGTGCCTTGATTGGGTCTCACCCGGCCGCGGCGGTCAGCCTGCTCGGCGTGTTCCTCGCGGCGTGGCTCGGAGCGGTCCTCGGTGACACCATCGGCTACATGGTCGGCCGCCGGCACGGGGCGAAGCTGTTCGCCCGCCTGGGGAAGCGCTTCCCGCGGCAGTTCTCGCCCGCCCACCTGCGCTTCGCCGAGCACCTCTTCGACCACTACGGCACGGCCGCGGTGTTCGGTGGTTGGTTCGTCGCCCTGTTGCGCATCCTCGCCGGCCCGCTAGCCGGGTCGCTGCACCTGCCCTACCCCCCGGTTCCTGCTGGCCAACGCTGCTGGGGCGGCGGTGTGGGCGGGCGCGATCACCGCCCTCGCGGGATTGCTCGGGGCGGCGGCGCACACCTGGATCGCCAGCGCCGGGTGGGCCCTGCTGCTGGGGTCCCTGGTGCTCGGGATAATGATCAGTCGCCGCGTCCACCGGGTCTTCGAGGACCGGGTGGCCCGGTACGCCGCCGAGCACGAAACTAAGGCGGCGTGAAGACCAGGTCGCCGCTGCAGCCGTGGCGGGTGCGGTCGCTGCGCTTCCGCATCCTGGCCGCCACCGCCGCCGCCGCGACAGGTGCGCTCGTGCTGGCCCTGCTGGCCTATGCGCTGACCCTGCAGGCGGTGCTGGACAACACCGCCACCGCTTCGGCGACTGACCAGGCCAACCAGATCGCCTCCATTGTCACCTCCGGAGACCCGGCCGCCGCCCTGCGTGACATCCCCGCGCAGGGGTCGATCCTGCAGCTGGTCGACCAGAGCGGCTCGGTGATCTCCTACAACGACACCGGGGCGTCGCGACGACCGCTAGCCCAGCTGTCCCCTGGCGCCGGGCAGGTGCTGAGCACCCGCGTCAACGGGGTCCCGGGCGACGAGCACGACCCGTACATTGTCGTCGCCCGGGGTATCCCTGCCCAAGGAGGGTCAGGGCCGGCGGTGTTGCTCGTGGCCACCGCGCTTCAGAACGAAACCAGACTGATCGCCGCCGCCACCCTCGCCCTCGGCGTGTTTGCCCTGCTGCTGCTGGTCGGTTTGCTGTGGCTGATCAACCAGGTGCTGCGCAGCGCCTTGGGGCGTGTGGAACGGATCCGCTCCTCGGTCGCCGAGATCCGCGCCACCCATTCCCAAGCCTCTGTTCCAGTGCCGGCTGGCGACGACGAGATCACCCACCTGGCGGAGACGATGAACGACATGCTGGGCCGGCTGCACCGCGCTGACGCTGCGCAGCGTGCCTTCGTCAGCGACGCCTCGCACGAGCTGCGCAGCCCGCTGACCGCGATCCGGATGATCAGCGAGACCTCACCGGCGGGCATCGACGCCGCTGGGACCGTCGTCGTTGGCATTGAGACCACGCGGCTGCAAGGGCTCGTCGAGGACTTGCTCACCCTCGCCAAGGCCGACGACCAAGGAATCCCCTTGCGTCATCAGGACGTCGACCTCGACGACCTGCTGATCGAGGAGGTCCACCGCATCAAGGCCACGACAACACTGCATGTGGCCGGGGAGATCTCCGCCGCCCGCACCGTCGGTGACCCGGCCCGGTTGCGGCAGGTCGTGCGCAACCTGGTCGACAACGCCACCCGGCACGCCCGCACCAGCGTGCGGCTCGGCTGCCACCAGGTCGCCGAAGAGGTCGCGGTCGTGGTCACGGTCGACAACGACGGACAAGTCGTCCCGCCGGAGCGCCGGGAGATGATCTTCGACCGGTTCACCCGACTGCAGCCATCCCGAGACCGCGACAGCGGCGGGAGCGGCCTCGGCCTAGCCATCGTGCGTGCCGTCGTCGAGGCGCACGGCGGCACCGTCCGCGCCACACAGGCCCCGGACGGATGGTGCCGATTCGAGGTCCGACTGCCCGCCACTGTCTAGCTGACCGCCGCACAGCGCGCCGCGGGCCTCACCCCACGGTGGTGGCGACGACGCGGGCCGGGTGCAGCCGATAGCCGCGGCCACGGACGGTCTCCAGCGAGTCGATCCCGAAGGGGGCGTCAATCTTCTTTCGCAGGTGGCCGATGTACACCTCGACGATGTTCTCGCTGCCCTCGTACGCAGGGTCCCAGACGTTGTCTAGGATCTCGGCCTTGGACACCACGTCCCCGACGTGCCGCATGAGGAAGTGCAGCACCGCGAACTCCCGGGACGTCAAGGGCAGGCGAGCACCGGCCCGGGTGACCAGGTGCACCGCCGGGTCCAACCGCAGGTCGCCGGCGTCCAGGACGACCGGACGCTCCGGCGCGCCACGACGCACCAAGGCACGCAATCTCGCCACCAGGACGATGAAACTGAACGGCTTCGACAGGTAGTCATCCGCGCCAAGATCGAAGGCATCGGTCTGGTCGTACTCGCCGCCCTTAGCCGTCAGCATCAGCACCGGGGTCCAAACCTTCAGCCCGCGTAAGTTCCGCAGCACGTCATACCCATTACGCCCGGGCAGCATGATGTCCAGCACGATCACGTCGTAGGGATTCTCCGTCGCCGACCACTGACCCGTGATCCCGTCGTATGCCACGTCAACGACGAACCCCTCATTGGTCAGGGCGCGCTTCAGCGGCACGGCAATATTCACCTCATCCTCAACGAGCAGCACACGCATCAGGGTCACCCTTCTCAGCTCCGACCCGACGCTAATCCGCCCGACCTGAACGGAAACTGAAGGCACCCGGACTCCCGTCATGAACCAACCCCAGACGGACAACCGACCCGGCTAGGGACCGCCAAAACCGACAGCTGCTGCTGCACGAGAGACAACGTCGGATCCGCCGCCGCCGACTCGTCTTTCTACGCCGGATTGATTGCGGCAGCGGGGGGGCGGGTCGGGCGGGCGACCACCGACACGAGCAAAGAGGGAAGCAGCCCTCGGATGAAATCAGCAGAGCAGATAGCCCGCGACGCGTCGCCGATTCGGATCCCTGCAGCGCCCAACCGCCGCGTCCCTGCAGGATGATCTGGCTCACCGCGGCCGCTGGTGCCGTCCTGATGCCGGCGTCAGAGTTTGAGAACAAGGCCGGTGACGCACCGCAGACGCGGCTGGGTCCGCCGTGCCACAGGGGTCCGTCTCTGGTTCCACGGACCCCTCGCTTGGGCTCCACAACCGACGGTGGTGTTAGCGAGAAGTATTGCTGCCACCATCCAGGCCGGTTTCTTCAGCGCCTACGCCACGTCCGCAACGGACGGTATGTCGCATCGTGGCCGAGACCTGCCTCCGCAGGCACCCCAGCTCTTCGAGATGTCGTTACGTGGCGAGCTCGCCACAGCGGGGGCGTCGGCGGTGCGCTTCTGCCCCGGGACATGCGTGTTGACCCACGCCAGGTGCCGGGTGCTTTGGTGGACTGGCTGGCGGGGCGTGGAGTGCAGTTCGGCTTCGGCCTTCCGGTGACCTCCGTGTCCACCGGCGAGGTGACCACACCCGACGGTGTCGTGAGCGCGCGCTACGTCGTTGTCTGCGTGGGCCATGACGTCGACCGGCTCTTCCCCGCCCTGGCGCGGGAGGCGTCGCTCACCCGGTGCCGACTGGAGATGCTTCAGGTGCGACCGGCCAGACCGGTCATGATCCGCCCGGCTGTCCTCAGCGGGCTGTCCATGCTGCGATATCCGGGGATCGCCTCGTCGCCACGGATCAGCGATCTGCGTCGCGAGTTCCAGGAACGAACCCCGGAGCTCCTCGCCGTCGACATGAACCTCATGCTCACCCAGCGTCCCGACGGTGACCTCGTCATCGGCGACACCCACGCGCACGCCGTGACCCACGACCCCTTCATCGACGACCGGGTCTCCAGGCTGGTGCTCGAGCAGGCGAGACGGCTGCTGGGTGACCTCGACGTGACCGTCACCCGCCGGTGGCAGGGCGTGTATGCCTCCTCCACGGTCGGTGACTTCCTCGACCACGAGATCGCGCCTGATGTCCGCGTCGTCAGTGTGACGACGGGCATCGGCATGACGACCTGTCATGGGCTGGCCGGGGCCGTCGTGCAGTCCATGCTGTCGGCCCCGTGAGTGCGCCGGCGGACACTCTCACGTCGCCACGGTGCTGCCTCCTCGCCATGGCGAGTTCGTCTGGTGTTCGCCGATGTCCGAGGCCGCTCCCAGCCTGGGGCGGTCGACTGGATGCCGTTCGTCCGCCGTCGAAGGAGCCCCCATGAATCGTCACCCCCGCCCCTCGCTCGCTGTCGGGGTTGCTGTGCTTGGCGCCGTCGCGGTCGCCGTCGCTGGCGCCAGCCCTGCCGAAGCGGGGACCCGCGAAGGATCCAGTAACCATGGCGGTGATGACCATAGGGGTGATGACCATGGCAGTGGTGACCACGATGGCCGGAAGGCGCATGTGCTGCTGCTCTCGGTAGACGGCCTCCACCAAAGTGACGTGGACTGGTACGTCTCGACCCATGCCTCGTCCACGATGGCGGCCCTGGTGGCCCACGGGGTCGACTACACCAAGGCGAGCACCCCCTTCCCCTCGGACTCCTTCCCCGGTCTGGTCGCCCAACTGACCGGAGGGAACCCCTCCAGCACCGGGATCTACTACGACGTCAGCTACAACCGCGCCCTGCTGCCCCCCGGCACGACAAGCTGCGCGGGCGTCGCCCCGGGGACAGCGGTCGCCTACGACGAGAGCCTCGACCGTGACCCCAGCCGCCTCGACGCCGGCCAGGGCTTGGCTGGGCTCCCCGCATCGATCCTGACGATGACCGGCCACCCGGTCGACCTCATCAACCGTGCGCTGCTTCCGGTGGACCCGAAGACCTGCCAGCCCGTGCTCCCGCACAGCTACCTGAAGTCCAACACCATCTTCGAGGTAGCCCACCAGGCCGGCCTGCGGACCGCGTGGTCGGATAAACACCCGGCCTACGACATTGTCAACGGACCCACCGGTCTCGGCGTGGACGACCTCTTCACCCCGGAGATCAACTCCGATGCACCGGCGGGCGGTGACTGGACCTCGGTCAACGCCTCGACGCAGCAGTACGACGGGTACAAGGTCAAGGCCGTCCTCAATGAGCTCTCAGGTCTCGACCACTCCGGCCAAACCCGTGTCGGGGTCCCAGCGATCCTGGGTCTGAACTTCCAGTCCGTTTCCACCGCCGAGAAGCTACCGATGTCCGGCGGTCAGGCCGGCGGGTACCTCCCCGGGGGCACCGTGCCCGGGCCGGTCCTGACGAAGGCGCTCGACTTCGTCGACGGCCAGCTCGCGCAGCTGGTCAGCCGCATCCACAACCAGGGTCTCGACCGATCCACCACGATCATCCTCTCGGCGAAGCACGGACAGTCGCCCACCGACCCGAACACCCTCACGCGGATCAACGACGGCCCGGTCCTCGATGGTCTCAACGCGGCCTGGGCCGCCGGACACCCTGGGGCCGCGCCCCTGGTCACCTTTTCCATCGACGACGATGGGATGCTGCTGTGGCTCACCGACCGTAGCGGCGCGGCCACCGCCTACGCGAAGCAGTGGCTACTGAGTCACCCCGCGACCGGGAACACCATCACCGGCTCCGCGCGCACGCTAACCGGGTCCGGGCTAGCCACGGTCTATGCCGGGGCCGACGCCGCCCGGTTCGTCGGCGTCTCGGTCAATGAAGAGCGCCACCCCGACCTGGTGGGCGTCGTGCAGCACGGCGTCGTCTACACCGGCGGGAAGAAGAAAATCGCCGAGCACGGCGGCAACGACCCCCAGGACCGCAATGTGCCGATCATCGTCACCTCACCCCGGCGCGAGGGGCCCGGACAGCGGGTAACTACTCCGGTCGAGACCACCCAGATCGCCCCCACCATCCTCAGCCTCCTCGGTCTCGACCCCGAAGCCCTCCGCTCCGTACGGATTGAACACACCCAAAACCTGCCCGGCGTCGCCATGGGCGAGCACTGATTCAGGATGTCGGCCGTCGACACTGAAGAGACAACCTTGCGGGATCCCCCGGATGGCCCTCGAACACTATGAGGCCACCATCAGGCGCGAGCTTGCTATCACGTCACCGACGCCGCTCCTGAAGGTCGGCCCCGGTCCATCTGCTGCTCGGCCACCTCTCGACGCAAGCGCTCCACCTCAGACTGCTCGTTCAGATCGACCGCCTTCGGAGGGTCATCCATCCCGGGATGCGCTCAGTGGTGACCCACCTGCCCAGCAGCTGCAGCCCCGACCCCGAGCTCGCGAGCGACCTCCGCGCGCGTCCGGTTGGGATGACCCAGATGCGCAGCGTCTCGCGGGTACGTCGGGGTGTGACTTGTGTTCTGGGCACCCGTGACCGGCATCCTTCCCCTGCCAGGGTGGAACCCCGGTCAGGATGTCCACCCGACGGGGTCCGCATCACACCCGTTTCCAACGGCTAGAGGTGGCGTCGGCGCTTCGGCTGCTGCCCCCGTTCTATTTCACTGGTTGGTCGTTGGGTGGGGGCAGGGTCGTGCCGTCGCGCAGGGCGATGGGTCCGACGGGCGCCGATGAGGCGACCGGGGGCGGTGGAACCGGCGTTGGCGTCGGGGTCGGCGGGGTGGGTTGGCGCACGGTGGTTCCGTAGGCAGGCGGCGGCGGCGTGGAGGCGGCGGGCTGGACTAGGTCGGCCAGGCTGACCGCGTGGTCCAGGCGCGGTACCCCGAGGGCTGGCAGGCCGAGCAGGTCGAGAACTGTCTTGCCGATGCTGACGTGGGAGTTCCACCGGCTGTCGATGCCGGGTTTGACCCGGCCACCGAACATCAGCAGCGGCACTCGGGGCCCGTAGGCCAGCTGCACCCCGTCGGGGGTGTGCTCGACGTTCGGGGTCGCTACGTGGTCGTCCCAGCCGCCCCAGTCGTCCCAGGTCAGCAGGAACACCGTGTCATCCCACCGGCCGGCCTTGGTGATCGCGTCCACGGCTTGCCAGATCTTGTCCTGCCCCTTGGTCACGTCGGCGACCGGGTGCTCGTCAAATGGACTGTCGTGCCAGACAATGCTTAGTTGCGGCAGGGCGCCGGCGTCGGTGACGATCTGGTTGCTGCGCCCGATGTTCGCGGAGTTCTTCAGCTGCTGGTAGAAGCCGACCGGGTAGGACGAGAACCCGGTGTAGGCCTTCCAGGTCAGCTGGTGCTCACCCGCATGGCCCAGGATCGACGGCATGTCCCACACCGGTTGCGCCTGAGCGCGGGGCGGGTTGCGCAAGGTGGGGCTCTGCCCACCGACGATCAGCAAATGGTTGGGGGTGGAGTTCGTACCGAACCCAGAACAGTGGTTCTCCAGGAAAGCGCCGGTCGCGGCCAGGTACGCGTAATACGGCAGCACCGCCGTCGTGTCGACCTGGGTGTGGGTGGCCGGGGTCGGCGTACCGGCCTGCTGGGCGCGTAGCCACTTGGCGTAGGCCGCCCGACGGTGCGGCTGGTCCTGGGCCGGTGGGTTCGGCTGCACCGGCCAGCCGGTGGCCACGTTGGCGCCCCACGCCCGCATCGAGCGGAAGTAGTGGTCGGTCGTATGGTTCTCCTGAACGAACACCACTACGTGTTTGACTGTCGTCGCCATGACACCACCCTCCCCGAGGCCGACCAATCGGACAAGCAAACTCCAGACGAACACCGCACTCCAGGGACAAGCCTGGCCACTGGCGTGCGCCTTCGATCCCAGTCTGCTGCACCAGGATCGGTAGGGACTACGACGGTCGGACGTTCCGCAAGGGGACGTGCATGAGTCGCGTTTGATGCGCTGCTGTTAGAACCGCCCGGCAGCGTCGTCGCGGGCACCGGGGGGCCAGTTCTGGTCCATAGCCGCGCCGACCCCTTGGCGTTCCTGAGCATCGACGGGTCCACCTTTAGCCACAACGCGGGTACGCAGGCAGTGGAACCTGGGCCTTCGAGCCAGTACTTCACGGCGAGTCGGTTGCCGCCACCGGGAACGTCCGATCTGATATTGCCGCCGATGCGCCTACGATCAACTGTCAATTTCAACGTCCTCTGCCGGTGATCGGATCCTCTAGGTCGTCCCGGGAGGCTTCCGAGCACGTCCACGTCGTTGACAGCACCGTTGTCGCGAGCCACAGCTGCCACTGCCCGGGTGGTGGGACGCTGGCCCCGGATTTCGCGTAGCCACAGCCTCTCTCCAGCTAGCGCGGCGACGGCTTTCATCGCGGTGGCGGGTGACCTTGAGGCCGCAGCGGGACATGCAGCCGAAATGCAGTCGTGTCGTCACCCCGCGGTTCCTGCTGGCGCTGTCGGGGCGAGCTAGCCGGCTTCGGTCTGCGGGCCGGGGTGCTCGGTTCGCCCGGCCGATTTTCTATGGCGGCGGGTGGGGCGTTGTCGGTGGCGGGTCTGTTCGCCTTCGCCTCCCCAGATGCCGTACTCCTGCTGGGTGGTCAGCGCGTAGGTGAGGCAGTCAGGTCTGACCGGGCAGCGCGCGCAAGAGGGGTGGGTCTCGGCAGCTTGGGCGGTGGCGTGGGGGAAGAACTCATCGGGATGATCGTCGAGGCAGGCCGCCTGGGCCATCCACGCCGTGCCGACTTGATGGCCGAGGACAACCTCGAGAAGCGGCTTGCTGAGGTCCGTTCCGCGCGTGTTCTTGCCGTTGTGGGTAGACATCAGGCCGGCCGGGCGGTGGGGGTGACTTTGAGGTCCTGCTGTTGCCAGCCGCGGATGACCGCCAGGGTGACGGTGTCGCCGACGTTGCACACGTGGACGGAAGCGATGAGCGACTCGGAGGAGTCGACTGGCTGGCCGTCGATGGCGATGACCGCGTCGCCCCGCTGAGGTCCAGCAGATGCGGCCGGGGTGCCGGCGGACACGGAGTGGATCAGGGCTGCCTGCCGTTTCGAGCCGCCGGTAGTCACCGTGGTGTCGCGGGTGGAAATCCCGGTGTAGGCGTGCCGAGCGGTGCCGGCGGCGATCAGCTGGTCGACGATCGACCGGGCCTCATTGACGGGGATGGCGCAGCCGATGCCGATATTGCCGCTTTGCACGACCGAGGAGGCGTCGAGGGAGGCGATGGACCTGTTGATCCCGATTAGTTTGCCGTCGGCGGCGATGAGTGCGCCTCCTGCGTTGCCCGGGTTGATGGCTGGCGAGGTTTGGATAGCGCTGGTCACCACGGCGTTCGTGGCTGCCGAGCCGCGGAGCTGGCCCGGCGAACCGCCGGTGGCTTGCGTCGTCACTGGACGGTTCAGGGCGCCGATGATGCCGGTGGTGACGGTGCCAGACAGTCCGAGGGAGGGATCGACGGCCATCACCGGCTGACCGACGGTCAGCGCGGCCGAGTCTCCGACGGCGACGGGGCCCAGGTCGCTGGGTGGGTTCTTGATCTGCGTGCGGCCAGGTCGGTCTGCCAATCCGTGCCGGTGATCGTGGCGTCGAAGGTTCGGCTGTCCTGCAGTGTCACGCTGAGCGTTGCGCCGGGGCCGGCTCCGGTGGCGACGTGGTTGTTGGTCAGGATGTGGCCCTGGTTGTCGATAACGACGCCGGAGCCTTGCCCTTGGGCTTGCTTGCTCGCCACCGCGATCGAGACCACACTCCGGCCGACCTTTGCGGCCGCGGTCCAGTCCGGCGACGCGGCGTTGCCCTGGAGCACCAGCGAAGAGGTGAGCCCGGTGCTGCGGGTGGTGCCGGCCGCTGGCGCCGACGAGGCGGGGAACGCATACCGGGTGACCGCCAACGTCCCGCCTTTGGCCAGGGCCGCGGCCGGCACGTCGACGGTGGCGACGAGACCCACTGCCCCACGCCGATGGTGCGTTGGTCCTTCAGCGGGTGGGAGCGCCGCCAGCTTCGGCGACGTAGGTGCTGGGGATGGCGTGGTGGTCGGCGGCCGCGGCGGTGGTGGCCGTTTGGTGCCGGACGGAGCCCAGGCCGGTCGCCGGTCGGGTCCATCAACGGTGGGCGCGTCGGCCGCGGCAGCCGTGTAAGTGGCGACGGGCAGGGGTGTGGTGACGGGTTCGTGCGGTGGGTTCATTGCCGGCTTTCCTACGTTGTCGTGGTCAGTGGGTTAATGCATCGGTAGCCGGTCATCGGCTTGCTTGGTGGGTGCTGTGCTGAGCCTGTGCCGTCCGTGTTGTTGGCTGCGTGTCGACGGCGGGATCGCCGGCGCCCGATTCTGGGTGGGCGGCTTGGGGGGCGGCCGCCGCGGCCCGGCTGAAGTGCCCGGGTTTTCGACGTGGCGGCACTGATGACGGGGGGTCGCCGGTCGGCCAGCCGATGGCGAGCAAGGTGGTCAGGCAGACGACGGCCCGAGCCACGCTGTGCACGGCGGGCGGCAGCGCGCTACTGGTGACAGCGTCAAGGCTGACCCACGCGGCGAGAGCGAACGTCCACAGCGGCAGGGCGCGACGTGGATGGAGAAGGTCGGCGGCGGCAGCGGCGATCAGCAGGCCGGAGCTGTAGTACGGGTAGGTCTGCGGGTCCAGCAGCATCCGGGCGGCGACCACCGCCAGCGGCACCAGCGGCCAGCCACCGCGCCGGACGCCCAGCAAACCGATGACGGCGCCGACAATGACCTGGGCGGGCCGGTCCCACGGCGGGGTGGCCGGGTCGGTGACTCCCAACGCTCGCAGTGCTGAGTCGGCGGCGGTGTCGATGGTGAACCGGCCGATCAGCAGCGTCTGCGGGTCCGCGATCATGAACGGCAGCCACACTGCCGCTACCGCGGTCGCGGTGACCAACGCGGCCCGGCGGCGTTGTCCGGCCGGAAGGGCGACCAACAAAACGGCGAACCCCAACGCCCAGGGTTTGGCGTCCGCGGCCGCCGCCAACGCCAGGGCCAGCAGCAGCGGCCGCCGAGCCACCAACGCTCGCAACGCCACCACAGCGAAGGCCATCGCCAGCGCGTCGTCGAGGTGGGTGTAGTGCGTAGCGACTTGACCCCAAACCGGAACCGCCACCGCCCCGACCCCCAGCAGCAGAGACATGGGCACCGGTCGCCCGGTCAGGTGAGCCCGGGTTCGCTCCAGCGTCCGCAGCATTGCCAGACCCAGGACAGCGAGCCCGGCCTCGGCCAGCAGCCGGGCGATCTCCGTGGGCAGCCACTGCCCCGGGATGGCGACTAACAGAGCAAGCGGACCGATCTGCAGCTGCGGGTGGGTCGCGTACAAGTGCAGGCCGGCGCCGGGCACCCCGGGGTGGGTGAGCAGCCACGCCCCGTCCTGGAAGTAGTGCCAGCTGTACCCGCCGCCGCGGGCGTCCCACGCCGCCCACATCACCGTCCACACTGTCAGCAGCCACCAGCCCCGCCGCCGCGACAACCCTGGCCGTACGGCGAAGAGCAGACCAGGCGCGCCCGGGCTGCCCGGCAACCGGATCAGCCGGGTCAGTCGGGGACGGCGACGCCCACCGGCCGTCGCGAGGGTGTTCTGCGGCACTGCCTGGGACACGGCACCCTTTCTGTTCGGCCCGGAATCACCGGGACATGCTCACCACGGGCAACAATGCGGCCGGGCACCTGAACCGGTCCTGAGGACGATGGGTCCGGCGTTGAAGGGCCGCAGCGGCTTCAGACGGCGCGGGACAGCGCGGGACGGCGCGGGACCGCGGACGGCCGGTCACGAGCGCTCACGCGCTCACGCGCATTCGGGACGCCCAGGTGCCCTGGCCGACCGGGTCCCCTGTGCCGCTTGTCGGCTCAGCCTACCCTGCGCCCGGGCGGACAGCCACCACGGCGCGGCCACCTCACCTGGCTACCTCAGAGCGTGGCGCCGGTCCTGCTGACGGCGGGTGCTGACTGAGGTCGGCACCTGGCGTCGGGGACGTCGGTCGGTCACCCGCGCGCAGAACGTCGCCGCTGCCGGTGCCGCTTCGACAACACCGTCACGGCGGCGACACCGAGGATGGTCACTCCCAGGATGGACGTACGGGACAGCAGATCCGGGGCGGAGCTCACCCTCCCCGCCCAAGTAGCCGACCATGACCGCGATGACGGACCAGCTGACCCCTGCGACGGCGTTTGGCGGCCAGGAAGGTCCGGAAAGGCATCCGCAGGGCCCGGCCACGGTCGGACCAGCGGCCCGGAGAACGGCGACCCAGCGGGCAGCGGGAACAGCCCATCCTCCGTGCCAGCGAACCGCCGCCTCCGTACGGCCCCAACGGTACTCATCGATCCGGCGCGCCAAGCGCCCTTCCCGCAGCCGGATCCCCCGCTGGGGTCCGATCAGAAAGCCGACCTTGTCGCCGCTGACCGCGCCGCTGCGGCCACCGCGAGAATCACCGACAGTGAGATGTTCCCCCGGGGCCGGTCCCGTCAGGGTGCCCTGTCGGGGATTCAAAGCGCCCCGGGCTTGAGGCCCACCAGGTCCGGACTCTTCGGACCGGTCAGCGTGGTGGGCGGTCACGGGTTATGGGCGTCGCGGGAGACTCGCTGTGGCGTGTCCTGGTCGGTGTGTTGGGGCGGGTCCAGCCGGTAGCCGTATCCGCGCAGCGTCGTCACGGTGGGAAGCTGGTCTTGCCTGGGAGATGTTTCGGCGGCGATCTCGAGCCGGCGCCGTAACGCGGCCATGGTGACGTCAAGGGTCTTGGTGGACGACGGTTCGGTGTCCTGCCAGACGGCGGACATCAGGTGTTCCCGGGTGACGGCGCGGCCACCGGCCCGGAGCAGCTCCAGCAGCAGGGCGAACTCCTTGGGCCGCAACAGCAGCTCGGCCGGCCCGGCGTAGCAGCGCCGGGCTGCCGCGTCGACGCGCAACGCTCCGCTGCGCAACGCCGATGCCGAGGGTGACGCGCCCGTGGGCGGATGTCTGAGACGGGTCCGCAACCGGGCCAGGAGCACGGCGAGGCTGACGGGTTTGACGAGGTAGTCGTCGGCACCTGAGTCCAGGGCCTGGACCACGTCGATATCGTCGCCGCGGGCGGTCAAGATGATGATGACCAGCTCCGGTTGCTCGGTTCGGCTGACGCGGGCCACCTCGGTCCCGTCCAGGTCCGGCAGGCCAAGGTCGAGCAGGAGCACGTCGGGGGGGTGCTCGCGGATCGAGGTGAGCCCGGCGGCGCCGGTCGTGGACCACCGGGTGGGGTAGCCGTGGGCGGTTAGCCCGTCCTGCAGCAGGCGGCCGATGACCGGGTCGTCTTCGACGACCTGGATCCGCGGTGGTTGGCCGGCCGGGTTCATCCGGTGATGGTAAGGCGATTGATCGGACCGCGCCGACGCACAAGAGGCAGGGGCGATGTGAACGGAGAGGGTCGGCAGTGTCAGCGACGTTGCTGGGCCGCCCCTTTCAGCCCTGGCCGGTCCTGCGCGGGCCGCTGCCTAGCTCCCGGAGCGCCGGCGGTGTTACCGGCCTACAGGTCACGCAGCTGGGTGATGGCCGGGCCGGTGGTGGCGCGGGCCACGACCGTGGCTGCGATGACCGAGGCGGCCACCACCGCCAACCCGGTACCGGCCAGGTAGCCCCACGGCACCGCGGCCGCGGACGGCGGCGGGTCGAAGACGCCGGTCAGGACCCGGATGAGCATCTGGCTCAGGGCCCAGGAGATCACTGCGGCCCCGGCTAGACCGGCGAGCAGGACGACGGCCGCCTCGGCGATGACGAACCCCCGCAGCTGTCGGGTCCGGGCACCGAGGAACGCGATGATGGCTAGCGCGCGCCGGCGTTCGGCCAGGCCGACAGCCAGGACCAGGCCGGCTGCGGCGGCGGCGAGGAGGACGGCGAAGCCGAGCTCGAGCCGGGTTAGCCCGGCCAGGTTGACCGAGGTCAGGCTGGATCCGACGGTGGACCGGGTCGAGGTGATGTCGCTGACCGCGGCGGTGGTGCCCAGCTGCTGGCGTAAGGCTTGGGCGACCGCCAGCTGGTTGCTGCCGCCGGTGTCGACTAGCCAGGCGCCGACGGCCGGGTTGCCGGTGGCGCGGGCGACATAGTCGGCGTTGGCGACGAAGAAGCTGTCCTTGGGTGCGGTGGGGAACTCCTTGACGGTGCCGACGTAGTGGAACGGCACGGTGGTCAGCGCCTGGGTGGTCCGGTCCTGTAGACGCAGGTTCACCAGGTCGCCGGGTTGCAGCTGGAAGTCTTTGACGGTCTCGTCGCTGACCAGGATGCTGTCTGGTTGTTGGGCGAGGGTGTTCATCAGCGCGGCGGCGCTGCCGCCGCCGAAGTAGGGGTCCTGCAGCGCGGTGACCGACCCGATGCTGCCCGGGTGCACCCCGTACAGGTCCTGCAGGTCGCTGCCCACGTAGGCGAACCGGTGTTGGATCGGCTCAACCGCTCGTACGCCGGTGACGCCGCCGATGGTGCGGGCGGTCGCCGCGTCGGCCGCCGCCGTGGTGGTGGCTGCAGTCGCGGCGGCGGGTGCGGAGGGGTCGCCGGCGGCTGCGCCGCTGGGGGTGACCGTAACGTCGGCGCCGTTGGTCAGCTGGGCGTCGGCCTCCGCCTGTTGCCGGTAGGTGGCGTTGAAGGTGGCCGTGGAGGCGCCGAAGGAGACGGCCAGGGCCAGCAGCACCACCGACCGCGTCATGGTGCGCCGCTGCCGGGACATGGACGCGGCCGCGGTGGACGCCATCCGTCCCGTCAACGGGGTGACCAGCCGGGTCAACACGCCCCTCCCGTGCTCCAGGCTCACTGACGCCACCCGGGCCAGCAGCAGCGCGGCACCGACCCACAGCAGCGCCGGGCCGAGGAACGCCCAGTACGAGACCGAGACCGTGGGAATCCCGTCTGGGGCGAGGACCAGGGTGTAGTTGTTGCTGCTGGACGCCCAGAACACCACGCCCGCGGCCGCCAGCACCATGACGTCGACGCCGGCGCGCACCCACCACGGGCTGCGGCCCCGGCCCACGGCGACCCGGGCCCCGGTGATCGTGGTGCCACGCAGGCTGCGCAGCGCCGGCCACAGGACGGTGCTCAGCGCGATGAGCACCCCGACAACGAGCCCAATCGCGAGCCACGGCAGCGTCAGCGTCGGGGTCAGCGCCGGACTGTCGACCGGGAAGGCCCAGGACGCGGCGACCCAGGCGATGCCGACCCCGACCAGGCCGCCGACGACCCCGAGGGTGAGGGCTTCGGCTGCCGCTAGTCCGCCGATCCGCGCCGCGGTGAGCCCGCGGATCCGTAGCAGTGCCTGCTCCTGCTGCCGGCGTGGCGTGCCCGCAGCAACCAGCGCCGCAGTCAGCAGCGCCGCGACCAGCGCACCAGGGACCCCGAGGAACAGGAACAGCATCTGCGCGTACGCGGCGTCGCTTCGGGCCGCGGCCAGCGCCGACCCGAGGTTGTCGCCGACGGTGACTGCGCCAGCGAGGTGGGCCTCCAGGTTACGGGCCGCGCCCGTGTCCGACTCGTACGCGCCGGCGGGGTCGGCCGGCAGAGGGGCGTCCCGGCGGACATGAAGCTGAACCGTCACCGCGGTCGCCGCGGCCGCGGTTGGGGACGCGCCCGTCGGCGTTCCTGTCGGCGCTCCGGCCGAAGCGCTGGTTGATGGACCGTTCGTTGCTCCGGTAGCTGCAGCCGCGAAAGCCATGTCCGGGATGAGGATGACGTTGTCCGGTGGGGCGGACGGTTGGGACGTGCTGGGGGCGCCGACCTTCTGGAAGAGGGTGTCCGCTTGGGGCAGGTCGACGACGCCGTCGATCGGCAAGGTGGTGGGTGCGCGGCCGGGAAGGGCGACGGTGACGGAATCGCCGGGCCGTACGTGCAGGTTGGACGCGGTCTGCTGGGCGATCTGCACACCGGTGGCCGGTCCGGTCAGCTGCCGGATCTGGGCGGGGAAGGCCGTCCGGTAGCCGGCCGGTAGGCCGACCAGGACACCGGGACCGGTGGTTTGGGTGCTGCCGGCGACGGTGGCCTGCGCACTACTGGTCGCCGTGAACTGGACCGTTTCGGCGGCGGCGACGCCGGGGGTGGCCTTGACGGCCGTGACCACCGGCGGCAGGTCGGCGCCGGCGGCGAGCTGCACCTGCCAGTCGACGGCGACGGAGCGGGCCGCGCGGGCGGTCATGGTGGCCTGGGCGGAGGTGAGGAAACTGCCGAGGCAGGCGAGCAGGGCTACAGCGAGGGCGATGCCGACGGAGGTGACGGCGAGCCGCCCGCCGCGGTGGCGGGCCAGGCCGACAATCCAGAGCCGGGTCATGAGCGGTCCGTTCGGTGCTGGGTGTCCAACTTCCCCTCGCGCATCCGCCACTGGTGGTCGAGTCGAGCGGCGACGACCGGGTCGTGGGTGGCGACCACGAGGGTGGCCTGGATGTGGGTGGCGGTACGCAACAGCACATTGATGAGGTGGGCGGCGGTACGGCTGTCAAGCTGCCCGGTCGGTTCGTCGGCGAGGATGAGGCGGGGGTTCTGGGCAAGGACGCGAGCCACGGCGACCCGTTGCGCCTGCCCCCCGGACAGCTCCTCCGGGAGCCGTGCGGCCAGGGCGGTCAGCTCGAGCCGGGCCAGCGCCCGCGTCGCGCGGCCTGTCGCGTCCGCGGTCGGGTCGCCGGCCAGAATCCGAGGTAGCGCAACGTTCTCCGTAACCGTCAGGGCGGGGATGAGGCTGGGCGTCTGAAAAACCACGCCGACGGCATGCCGGTCCACCGAGCGGCCGTCTACGGCCTCCTCGTCGTCTCGTCCCTCGCCGTCGGTCGTCAGCCCGGGCCAGCTCACCTGTCCGGTGGTGGGACGGTCCAGGCCGGCCAGCAGGTGCAGCAGGGTGGACTTACCGGATCCCGAGGCGCCGGCGATCGCGATCCGCGCGGCGGCGGGGATACGGCAGCTGCTGGACTGAAGGGCGACCATGGCGGTCGGGCCCCTGCCGAAGGTTCGGGACACGTCTTCGCAGACCACAATGTCCGGCCGCCGGGCTGCCTGCGCGCCTCGGTGCTGCTGGCCGGCCGGGCTGCCCGTGGTTCCCACCCTGCCGGTCATGCGGCGACCTGCCCGTCGTGGAGCTCGACCATCCGGTCGGCGATGGCGGTGACCTGCCGGGAATGGGTGACCACAACGACGGCGGTGCCGGCGTTGCCGTGCTCACGTAACAGCCGCAGGATTTGCCGTTCGGTGTCCCCGTCGAGCTCACCGGTGGGTTCGTCGGCTAACAGCACCGCCGGCCCGTTGGCCAACGCGACCGCCATGCCCGCCCGGGCCAGCTCGCCGCCGGACAGTTGGGCGGGGATGGCCATGGCCCGGTGCTCGAGCCCGACACTGCCGAGCAGGTCCTGCACGGACGCCGGGGTCTGGCGGGGACGGGCTTTTCGGCCAGAGGAGCGGGCTGCACCCTGAGCCAGGGTGACGTTGCCGGTGACGGTGAGGTGCGGCAGGAGGTTGCGGCTTTGCAGCAGGACCCCCAGGTGTTGCGACCTGAGCCGGGCCCGGTCCCGGTCCGGCCGGTGGCTCAGCGGCAGACCGGCGACCCGGACCATCCCGCCGTCGGGTTCGTCCAGCCCGGCCAAGCAGTTCAGCAGGGTGGACTTGCCGGAACCGGACGGGCCGGTGATGGCCAACATCTCCCCCGCCGCCACCCGCAGGCTCACGCCCCGCAGGGCCAGCGTCTCCTCCTCCCCGGCCCGGTAGAACCGGTACAGGTCGTCGGCGGACAGCGCAAGGTCGGCCGTCAGCTCCGTGTCGTTCCGGCCGCTCATGCCGTCCACCGCAGCGAGTCGGTGACCTTGCGCCACGGGTCGACGTTGTCGGCGTTGACCGGGCCGGAGAGGGTGACGTCGACGCGGGTGCCGTTCTTGAAGTAGGTGTACCGCTCGAACGCGTCCCGGACGACTTTGCCGGTCACCGGGTCGACCGGCGAGTCGCCCTGGTAGGTGGTGACAATGACCGGTCCGGCGGTGCGGCTGTCCGTGGTGACCTGCCCCGGCGTGAAGTTGGGTACCGACCCGCGCAGCGCGGGTAGGTCGGTGCCGGTCACCGAAGCTACCGTTGGCGCGGCGGCCGTAGATGTGGCCGCCACCTGGATGCGGTTCAGCTTGTCGTCGAACACTGTCCCCGCGGCGGACTCGGTGCGGGCCCACCCCTCGGGCACCAGCAGGGTCACCGGGGCACCAGCCGGGGTGACCGGGACGAACGCTTGTGTGTCCGGGATGTCGCCCGGCGGGTTGCTCTCGGTCGCCGGCGACGTCCCCGTCAGCTGGCCGGTGGAGCCGGAACCCGAGGGGGTAGCGACGGAGCCCGTCCCTGGGGCGCCGGCCGCGGTCGGCGGCGACGTGCCGGTACACGCGGTCACCAAGGCCGCTGTCACCAGGGCGACCGCTGCGGCCAGCACCCCTGACCGCGGCCGCCAGCGGGGACCGAGCTCAGTGGGCCGGGTATCAACGCGGGTTGGGGTGTGGGTTCGCTGACGGCGTAGACGCATGGCCGTGACGGTAGGCATCGACGGGTGAGAGCAGCCCAAGCGGCGGGTTAGAGGACGGCAAAACCACTCCCACCCAAGGGCATACGGCCTGGAACCGGTTTCCCGGTCAACGTGGTCGTGCACCCCAACCGGGAGCGGCGCACGCAATGATGGCGTATGCGAGCCCAGTTCGTGCGCGCCGCCGTCACCGCGACTGCGGTAGCTCTGGTGCTGTTCGCCGTCCCGCTCGGGGTCACCGCGCGGGCACTGATCGTGGCCCAGGCTCGCGCGGACCTGCAGCAGGCGGCCTTGCAGGCGGCCGTGTTCGTCGGTCCGACGTTCGGCAGCGGGGACCCGATCGAACTGCCGGTGGCCGGCGACGGCGTTTCGCTCGGCGTGTACGGACCGGACCTGCGCCGGCGAGCCGGTGACGGGCCGGTGACCGCGGACCCGGTGACCGCCAGCATCACGCCCACGGGGCAGCCGGCCGACGGACAGCTGGACGGAGCGCTGGTCGTCGCCGTCCCGGTGACCGCCGACGAGCAGGTCGTCGGCGCCGTGCGCGCCGCAACGCCCGATGCGGTGGTGTGGCGTCGGGTGCTGTTCGCCTGGTCGGGGCTGGCCGCCCTGGCGGGACTTTGCCTGGCGGCGGCCGTGCTGGTGGCACGACGACGGGGCCGGACACTGGCCGCCCCGTTGGAGCAGCTCGCCGCGACCGCGGAGCGGGTCGGCGCCGGCGACCTCGCAGCCCGGGCGACGGTCCGGGGCGGAGCCGAGATCGAACGAGTCGCCCGCACCCAGAACGCCATGCTCGACCAGCTCACCGCGGCTATCGAACGCGAACGTCGGTTCAGCGCCGACGCCTCACATCAGCTACGAACCCCGTTGATGGGGCTGCAGCTCGGTCTTGAGGAGGCGTTACGCGCCGCCGGTACGGGCCCGCCCACGGACATGGGCCCTCGGTTGCAGCAGGCGCTGGACCTGGTCACTGAGCTGGACTCACGGGTGGCGCACCTGCTGCAGCTGGCCCGCACCGGGACCATTCGGCACGCCGCTGGCGCGCCGGTCAGGGAGGTGGTCAGCCGCGCTCAGGCCAGGTGGCATTCAGCCTTCGCGGAGCAGGGCCGGCGGCTCGTCTCCGACGTCCCTGCCGAGGTGGGATCCGTCACCGTCCCGGCACTACCGGTGACCGAGGTGCTGGACGTGCTTGTGCACAACGCGTTGCGACACGGGGCCGGACAGACCGGCATGACGGTCCGCGACCTGGGATCCGCCCTCAGGATCGACGTCTCCGATGAGGGGGCTGTGACGGTTGAGCCGTCGGCCCTGTTCGAGCGCACCACTGCCGCGCAGTCCGACGGGTTGGACGCAACCGGAGAGGCTAGCCGGGGCATCGGCTTGGCGCTGGCTCGGACGTTGGCGCACGCTTACGGGGGCCGCCTTATGCTGACCGCAGCCTCCCCGGCTCGCTTCTCACTGTTGCTGCCCCGTCCCGAGACGGGCAGAACGCCAGCACCCCGGCCTGCGGCCACCCCAGTGGACTGAACCCGACGGGCGGACCTTTGGAGGCAGCCGCCCACCCGGTCAGCGGATGAGCAGCCATCCGCAACAGCGCCGATGAGTGCACAGTGTTGGCGCCGGGGCAGCGGGGTCCCCCATGATGGCCCGCTGATCCGGAGTTCTTGACCGTGCCAGACCCCTTCTGAAGGCACCCTGAGGACGTCGCTACTAGCGCTCAGCGTCTCTTCAGCGGCCGGGCGTCACCGTCAGGGGTCGGCTTGACAGGCGCGAGGTAACAGGGACGGTGGGCGATGGTCGACGTTTCCGGCGCGGCGTCCGGGTTAACGAACGCGGGCCGGCGGTGGCGCGTTCACTTTCTGGTGGTGGCCGGGGCGACCGCAGGAGCCGTCCGGCAGGCCCCGGTGTCTGTGGCCCTGGTGCTCCCGACGTGGCTGTTGGGGTTGGGCACTCGTAGTGTCCTGGACGGGCCGTCTGGCGCCCTTCGCGGCACCGTGCTGTTCTCGGTTGCGGATTCGTGGACCCACCCGCTGTCCCTTGCGGTGTCCCTGTTCTGGCCCACCGGCCTGCGCGGGTATCTCGTAAGCAGTGTGGCGTTGCTGGGTGTGGGCATCTTCGTCGAGCGTCGGCTGGGACGGGCCCGGTACGCGGCGGCGCTGGTGGTCACCCATGTGGGCGCGCTGCTGACCGTGGCGGCCGCTGCGGCCGCGGTCTCCTTGCTGTGGCCCGGGGCCGGCGCCTACGTCACGGGCCTGCACTACGGCGGGCCGTGGTGCGCTGTAGTCGGGGCGTCGTTTGCGGCCACCGGGGGCCTGACCGCGCTGTGGCGGCGGCGGATCCGAGTCGGTGGTCTGGCGTCGCTGACGACGGGCGTGCTCTACAACGGTGGCGCTGTCGCGATGATGACGATGACGGCCGCGGTCATCGGGTGGGCCCTCGGTCGCCAGTGGCACCGCCGAGGTGGCATCATCGGCAGCACGAGCGGCACGGCCGTTGCCGCGGGGGGCGCCGTCGGATCTCTCCAGGAGGCGCGCACGCTCGGTGCCCTCATCGTCGCTGCTACCGCTGCTGGCCCCCTGCTGGCCGCGCTGAACCCGGCCGCCAACGGCCCGTTGGCGGTCACCACCTACCTGATGGCCCCGATGCGCGGGGCCAGGGCCGATGTGGTGGCCCAGCTGTGCGCCGAGGCCCCGTCGTCACCGGCCTGCACCCTGGGGAGGCTTCATCTGCACCAAGGGTTGGGCACCAGCCTTCTGGCTGCGCTACCGGCGGTGCTCCTGCTGCTGGCGGCGGTCGGGATGCGCCGCGGCCGCCGCCTCGCGTGGGTGGCGGCCATCGTCCTGCAGTGCGTCCTGGTCGTCGAGATCACCGCCGCGTATCTGCTGACCCTGAACGACGGGGCCACGATCCCCGCATCGACGACAGCGAACGACGAGCAGCCGTCCACGTTGCTGACCGGACTGCTGTTGCCGGTCCTGGTGCCGTTGACCGTGTCCTTAGTGGCGCTCGTCCTCGGTCGCAACCTCTACACCGTGGCCGAGCCGGCGCGGGCGGTACGCCGCCTGGCCGGTCGGCTGGGTGGACTGTTCGCTGCGGCGGCTCTGTCGTACGTCGCTGTGGCCCTGCTTGTCCCGTCGCAATGGACGCCGCCGCCGTCCACGGCGACACTCCTGCTCGATGTTCCCCGCCGGTTCACGCCCCTGGAGATGGTTCTCGGCGTCGTCCCCAACCACCACCCGACCGGCCCGATCGCCCGCCTCCTGGTCGGATGGTGGGGGGTCGCGTTCTGGGCGGCCGTGATCGGCGTCTTCGTCCACGACTCTCGACGAGGCACCGTCCTCAAGGACGAGGGGCGGACGGCGGCGCACGCCGTTCTGCGCGCCCATGGTGGCGGCCCGATCGGCTGGATGGGCATGTGGGCCGGCAACTCGTACTGGTTCGACGCCGAGGGCACCTCCTACGTCCCCTACCGGGTCGTTCACAAGGTGGCCCTGACCACCGGCGACCTCGTCGGGCCTCCCCTCGACCGGGCGGACGCGTTGTCGTCGTTCACCGCCTTCTGCCAAGCCTCCGGGTGGGTGCCGTGTTTCTACTCGGTCACCCCAGACCTGCAGTCCTTGGCTGCACGGCAGGGCTGGCACAGCCTGCAGATCGCCGAGGAGCCGTACCTCAGCTCGGCCAAATCGCGTTCACCGGTAAAGGATTCCAGGACCTGCGCAGCGCGTTCAACGCGGCCCGCCGCGCCGGCATCGAGGTGCGCTGGATCGACTACGGCACCGCGAGTGCCACCATCGTCGCCCAGGTCCACGCCATCTCCGAGGACTGGGTCAGGGTCCCGGAAAGGTCGTGTGTTAGCAGGTCAGTAGGCATGTGAGGGTCCGTCCTGGATCGCGGGAGTGGTGTCGTAGGCCCGCGGCGATGCTGGTCCAGCCGGTCATCCGGAGCAGGCTGATCG